>Ga0187893_10000190_pt1 | contig 151909 bp, 129 predicted proteins | sample MA1701074metaG_FD_139574 | JGI IMG/M metagenome (GOLD analysis project Ga0187893, IMG submission 139574) | White microbial mat communities from a basaltic lava cave in the Kipuka Kanohina Cave System on the Island of Hawaii, USA - MA170107-4 metaG ...
ATCTGGCGCGAGTTGCCGCCCGGCAGGTCCGTGCGCCCGATGCTGTCTCGAAAAAGCGTGTCGCCCGCGACCAGCTTGTTCTCGCTCGGGATGTGCAGGCTCACACTCCCCTGGGTGTGGCCGGGTGTGTGGAGGACGTGAAAGGACGTCTGACTCAGCGAAACCATATCCCCGTCGCGCAGGGGCGCATCGATCTCGGGCGCTTCCGGTGGGTCCATGCCAAGCCACCCCGCCTGCGTGGCGAGCTGATCCCGTAGAGGGAGGTCGCTCTCGTTCATATAGACCGGCGCGCCGGTTTCCTCCTTGAGCTTGGCCGCGCCGCCGATGTGGTCGATGTGCGCGTGCGTGATGATGATGGCTTTGACCCGAAGCTGGTGCAAGTCCAGAATCTTGCGGATCTCTTCGATCTCATCGCCCGGATCCACGACGATGGCTTCCTTCGTTTCCTCGTCGCCGAAGACGGAACAATTGCATTGCAGCGGCCCCACGGGAAGGATCTCGTGAATCATTGCCGGTATAATATCAGGTTCCTCGCAGAAGGCCTGACCGACGCTTCGCGCGCCAGGCAAGGAGACCGATTCCGGTGGATATTGTTTCGCGTTGGCTTCATATTGCGGCGGCAGCGGTTGCCGTGGGCGGCCTCGTCTACGCGCGCTTCGTTGTTTTCCCCGCTCTGCAGCTTCTAAGCGAGGACACGCGGGCCATGCTGAGCGCGCAGTTCAGCGCGCGGTTAAAACCCATCGCGCTGACGGCGATCGCGGCTCTATTCCTGACGGGCGCCTACAATCTTTACCGCGTGCTCGACCGGGGCATCGTCGATTCCTCCTACCACGCCGCGTTCGGCCTCAAGTTCCTGCTGGCCTTTCACCTCTTTGCGATGTTGTTCCTGCTGTCGGCCCCGCCGAGCGGCGATGCCGCCCGCGACGCGCGCCGGCCCCGTCTGGCGCTCGGGGCGGCCATATCCGGCCTCGTGATTCTGGCGTTGGGCGCCTACCTGCGAACTCTCCACAGCTGAGGTCATGTCCGGTTATACGGCACTTCGCGCTTCCGCGGCCTGGCTGGATGTTTCCGGCCGGGGGGCGTTGCGCGCGACCGGTGAGGATCGCCAGCGCTTTCTGCACGCCATGTGCACGCAGCCGGTGGAAGACCTCCAGCCTGGCCAGGGGGCCTACGCGTTTTTTCTGGATCCTCAAGGCCGGATTCAATCGGACGCCCATCTACTGGCCAGGGGCGATCACGTTTTCGTCGAGACGGAGCCGGAAGCCGTGGGTCCCCTCGTGCAGCACCTGGAGCGATTTATCATCATGGATGACGTCACGCTCGAGGACCTGACGTCCTCTGTCAGCGTAGTGGCGCTGGAGGGGCCGGCGGCGGATGAGATCGCCGGCTCGCTGTTCGGGGAGCTGCCGACCCGGGCGTTCGCAGGGGTCGAAGCGGAGAGTCTCCTGATTGTGCGAAACTCGTTGACCGGCCAGCCGGGCTGGCGGTTTGTCGCCGAATCCGGGCGCGGCGCGGATCTCGTCCATAGAATCGAGAGGGCGGGAGCGGCGCCGGCAAGCGCCGAGGATTTCCGGACCGTTCGCGTGGAAAATCAAGTGGCGAGATTTGGCGAGGATTTTTTCCTTTCGAACTTGCCGCAGGAAACGCAACGGCTCGACGCCGTTTCTTTCACCAAGGGCTGCTATATCGGGCAGGAGATTGTTGAGCGCGTGCGCTCTCGCGGGCAAGTCAACAGGCTCCTCGTTGGTTTGGAGTTGGAATCAGGCACGGCCCCCGCGGCGGGCTCGGCGGTGATGTTCGAAGATGAAGAGGTAGGCCGCCTGACCAGTCCGGTTTATTCACCGGCGCTGGGACGCGCAGCCGGGTTTAGCATCTTGCGGCGGCACGCGGCCACCGCGGGAGCCAGTGTCAGCGTGGAAGGAGTACGCGGCAAGGTCCGCACGGAGCGCAAGCCGGCGTGAATTTTACAATCGGCGGGCGGGCGCTGAAGTTGAATCCCGGCGGACAATGGATCGAGTGTTTGACGCATCGCGGGGTTGATCCCCGGCGGCTGCGCCAAGTGCCGCCGGTGAGCGTCGATTAGGACGCCAGTATGATCAATAGCTACGGCATGTCGGACGTTGGTTTGGTGCGCAGCTCCAACGAAGATAGTTACGTCCTCGATCCCGAACGCGGATTGTTTGTCGTTGCCGACGGCATGGGAGGAGCGCAAGCCGGCGAGACCGCCTCGCGCATCGCCGTGGAGACATTGGCGGCGGAAATCCGCCGCGCAGGCGCGGACGCGACGCCCGAGACGCTGGTGCATGCCGTAGAGCTGGCGAACGAGAACATCCGCGGCGCCGCGGAGCGCAACCCAGCTCATGCCGGCATGGGCACGACGGTCGTCGCGGTTCTGGTTCGTCTTCCCAAAGCATACGTGGCCAGCGTGGGAGACAGCCGCGGCTATCTTTGGACGCACGGAGAACTGTTCTGCGTAACGTCCGACGATACTTGGGTCAACCAAGTGGGACGCGGCCTGGGCCTTTCCGACGAACAGCTCCGCAAACATCCCTACCGCAATGTGCTGACACGAGCGGTTGGGGCCGAAGACCGTATCGAAGTCAAGGTGCAGGAGATCGGCCTCCTTCCAGGCGACATGCTGCTGCTTTGTTCCGATGGTCTTCATACGGTTACGGGAGAAGACGCGCTGCTTGAAATTTTGGAGAAACCGGGGTCGATCCAGCAGAAGTGCGAGCAGTTGATCGCCGCCGCGATCGGCAGAGGCGCGCCCGACAATGTCACCGCAGTGTTGATCGACCATGTGGGGAGCGCCGCGACACCGCCGGAACCCGAGAGTGAAGCGGTCTGATCTGACGGCCTGCTCTCATCGCCAGCGGCCGTGGCAGTCGTTCAACCCATTGGGACGTAGCCCTTCCCACAATTTCCCGTATTCCTGCCCCCTGGGGAGATCTCTAGGCCCCCATCTAAACCGGCATAGAACCAGGCAGGCGGCAACCGCAGTGGCGCTTCTACACTTTTCGCCCCCCGCGCCGATATGACTTAGGCGGGGAGCAGCGGAGCTGTGCGCACAGACCGGTACATTCCAACGAGCGATTTGTCTCCGATGCCTGAGCCGGAAGAAGTCGACTACCGGACTCGGCTGCTGGCGGCAGTGAACGACCTGCCTCCGCTGGCGATGGTGCTGAACCGGCTGTTGCAGATGCTCAACGATGCCAACTGCTCCTCGGGCCAGATCGCCGCCATGATCGAGAAGGACAGCGTGCTGAGCGGCAGCGTGATCCGCTGTGTCAACTCGGCCTATTATGGGCTGCCCCACCGCATCTCTTCGATCCGCCAAGCGGTCACCTTGCTGGGGTTTTCGGTTGTGCGCAATCTGGCCTTGGCATTTTCGATGAAGCGAATCATGGCGAAGCCCCGAAGCCCGGCAAACAGGCTCTACGCCAACTACTCACAGCATGCCTTGGGCTGCGCTGTGATGACGCAGTTTCTGGCTCATTACACGCACTCCGAGGACGCCGATGCGGCCTTCGCCGCCGGATTGTTTCACGACATCGGCAAGCTGCTGATCATCAACACCCTGCCCGATCTGATCCCTGATCTGACAGCTCACTGGGAAGCCAGCGACGGGCCGTTTGAGGAAAGCGAATTGGCCGTGCTGGGTGTGGCGCACACGGAACTCTCCAGTTCCGTGCTGGAAAAATGGCAACTACCGGAGTCCATTCAAGAGGCGGCGCGCTACCACCATAACCCGTCGGCCGGCCCCTCGAATCCCGGCCAGCGCATCACGCTGGCCCACTTAGTCAACGCCTCCGACATCTATGTCCGCGCCTATGGGCTTGAGATTTTCTCCTCGCCAACCCGTCCCCCAGAGCCTCCGGAGGAGGCTTTTGAAAAGATCGGGTTGGCCCAAAATCTTCCTGAGTTCTTCGAACGCTTCCGGGCCGAATTCAACTCCATCCGCAGCGTCTTTCAGGGCTAGAAATCACAGGGCACGAAAGGGGTTGCTAAGGCGTACCCCTTAGTGGTTTACTAAGTGTACCTTCAGTTACTCAGGTTCGTGGCCTGCCTAACTGAATGGCGACTCAGCAGGAAGCGCCCGGCGGCGCCGAGGCGTAGGCAGGAGTGAATGATGAGCGTTCTCACGGCATTCATCTATCTGCAGATTCTCGATGCGCTGACCACGATCGCGTTCATGATGCATGGGATCAACGAGATGAATCCTTTGATCAAGTGGGCCATGCGGGAGTCGTTCAACCCGCTGGGCGGCCTATTTCTCGTGAAGGCCGCCGCGGTCCTGGTCGCGGTGCTTTGTGTTTCTTACTCGCGCTACAGCGTCCTCCGGAAGGTGAATGTCTTCTTCGCCCTTGTGGTGGCCTATAACCTGGTGGCGCTGATTCTTGCCGCTCCTGTTCTCCATTCCACCTAAGGCTGGCCAACGCCTTTCCCCTGGAAAATTTCGACGAACAGCTCCCGCGTGGCGCGGCGTGTCTGGTGGAAGAACGGCCCCAGGGGCGTGTCGGCAGGCGGAAGTTCGCTCCATCGCCGCGTGAGCGCGGTGATCGGGGCGCGCTTCTGACGCGCCACAGGAATCGCGCCGGCGGAATGCCCCAGACACACCCGGATCGCGTGATCCAAGGAACGGAAGAAGACGGCTGTCTCGAAGAGTTTCTGAGCCTGATCGGAGGGCAGCCCCCCCAACGCCCGGACGACCTCGATGCGCTCAGGCGTATTGAGGGATTCGAAGAAAACGCCGGCGTCCCGCAGCCGCAGATACATCAAGATGAAATCGATGTCGTAGTAGCCGCCGGCGCCTGCCTTAATGGGGCTATCGCCGCCCTGCTCCCGTTCCAGCCGTTCCCGCATGCCCACAAGAAACGAAGTTAGCTCGCCGCTGCGGCCATAGCGGCGCCAGCCGACATCCTGCAGCTCGGTGAGAAACCTCTTCCCCCGCTCGATGTCACCGGCGATCGTGCGGGCCTTCATATAGGTGATCGCTTCCCAGGCCTCCGCCTGGGCGCCAAAATAACTCTTGTAATAGGACTCGGTTTGCACCAGTTCGCCGTCGCGGCCCATGGGCCGCAAGCGCGTATCCACGGTAAAGATCAATCCTTCCCGCGTGTAGCTCGAGGTGATTTCGATAAGCCGCTCGACGACTTGCATCCAATGCAGGCGTTGCGGCCGTTCCTCATCCGGGATGACGAAGATGAGGTCGGCGTCCGAGGCCAGGTCAAACTCGCGCATGCCAAGGCGGCCCAGCGTGATGACGCTCATGTGTTCCCGCGGCCCGCTCCAGTTGGAAAAACGCACAATGTCATCGACCGCGATGCGATAGGCGGCACGCACCACCCACTCCGCGAGCCGGCTGGTCTTTCCGAGGGTGGCGAAGATCGGGAACTGGCGGTAAACGCTTTCCGCCAGAATCTCGAGCATCTGCAGGCGATAAAAGTGGCGCAGCCAGGTGGATTTCTCCTCGAAACTCGACCCGCTCTCGAGCATCCGCTCCATCTCAGGATGCATGTCACCCGGGCCTGCCGCCCAAGCGCCCGGGGGCGCTTCATCGGATTCGCCGCCGGCTACAGCCCGGAGGCGCAAGGTGTCTTCGGGATGCCGGATGAGATGCTCCGCAAGGTAGGGGCTGTGCTCGATTAAATCGGCGGCGCATTCCAGCAGTGGGGGCAGCGTCTCGAGCTCTCCCAGCAGCCGCGGCATGGAAACAATCTTGTTGAGGAAGTGCTCGAAATGAGTTCGTCCCCAGCGGATGTTGACGGAGCGGAGCACGGCGCCGACACGGGGAGACTTCTGCTCCAAGTGCAGAAGCTGGCTGCGCCAACTGTGTTCGCTGGGAGGCTCGGGGCCATGGTCCGGCGCCAGGTCCTGGGGCGGCTCCTCGTCGGGCAGGTCGACCGGTCTCTGTGCATGCACGACACGCTCATAGATCTCGGCAACATTCTTGAGGTGGGATTGTACCTGCCGCAGCAGTTCGTCATCGGCTTTGCCCGGAGAATGGACACCATGCATCTTGCGCGCCAGGAGTTCGAGCGCCTCGGTCCCGCTGGGCAATGTGTGGGTCTGGCGGTCATCCTCAATCTGCAAGCGGTGCTCAAGCACACGCAAGTACTGGTAGGCGGAATTCAGCCGCGCGTAGTCAGGCATCGAGAGGTAGCCTTTGTCGCGCAATCGGTGGAGAGCGAACAAAGTCCCGCCGCTGCGAACCCAGGGGTCGCGGCCGCCGTAGAGGCGCTGTAAGCACTGCACAAGAAACTCGATGTCACGAATTCCGCCGCGTGTCAGCTTGATGTTGAGGCCGCTGCCTCCCCGCCGGCGCAGCTTCTCTTGAATGCGGTCGCGAGTCTCCGCAACGCGTTCGATCGTGGAGAAGTCGGTGCTGGTCTGGTAGATGAGAGGTTCGATGGAGTCGAGGAACGTGCGGCCCAGCTTGGCGGAACCCGCCGCCGGCCGGGCCTTGATCAGCATCTGCAGTTCCCAATCGCGGGCGCGTTGGTGATAGTAGTCCACGGCTGTCCGCAGGGAAGTTACCACTTCGCCCATGGCCCCTTCCGGGCGCAAGCGCAGATCGACGCGGTAGCAGGCCCCTTCCGGCGTCGGGCGGCAGAGCAACTGCGTCAGACGATTCGCGAGATCGACACAGAACTGGCGGTTCGAGATCTGGATGGGTCCCGAGGTCTCACCGTCGCCGGTGTAGAGGAACAGCAAATCGATGTCCGAGCTGTAGTTCAGTTCGCGGCCCCCAAGTTTTCCGAGCGCGAGCACAACGAACTCGCATTCAATCGCCGAGCCGGCGGCGGTAGCGCAGAGCGGGCGCCCGAAACGCGACGCTAGTTGCTGTTGCACGTGCTCCCGCGCTCCCTGCAGAATCGCGTCGCTGAGGTTCGACAACTCGAGGGCCACTTCGGCCAGGGTGGCCACCCCCAGCAAGTCCCGCAAGGCGATTCGCAGAATATGCATGCGCCGGAAGCGGGCGAGGATTCGAGCGGACTCATTGTCGTCGGCCGACACCGGCAGCCAGCCCAGGTCGGAACGAATTTCGCCGGTCGCCAGGACGCGGTAGAGCTTGCTTTCGTCCATGGCCCATTCGAGAGTCTGGGGATGGCGAAAGAGGATGTCGGCAAGGAAGTTGCTGTGCGAGAAAACCGCGATGGCCGCGTGCAGGCGGCTGGTTGCCGCAAACATCGACTGCACGGGAGCGCCGGGCGCGGAAACGTATCGCTCGAAGTAATTCAGAGCGCGGTCGGGGTCGGGAACCTGCCGCAGAAGGAGATGGAGAATGCCCGGGCCGTCGGGCGGCAGGAGCGGGAGGACGGTTTCCAGGTTCCTTCGGGCGCGGGCAGGATCGAAAAAATCGACGGTTCGCAGTATCTCCAGGGCGAGGTCCATCGCCTTTGAACATAGCGCACATTGCACCGGCGGTTGCGGTTCAGACCTCGCGGTGGCACAGTAGTTCTGGAGATTCTTGGGCAGGGCGGTCGGCGGGCCGTCATCGTTGGAACTGGATATTCGCGCGCGCCGTCGCAAAAGATGTTGAGTTACTACACTGAGGGAAGCCCCGATCGTGCGACACCACAGAGCTAGAGGAAACCACTGCGCCCGGCGCGCCTCAGGCGCAGCGCGATACCTGGCCACGACCTGGGTGCTGGCGGCACTCGTGTGGCCTGCCGCGCAGGCGCAGACCCGGCAGGAGCAGGGCCGGCAACTTGTGGATCAGGCACTGGCGGCCCTGGGCGGCGACGCATTTCTGAAGGTGCGTGACACGACCAAGACTGGCAGAGCGTACTCCTTCTACCGCGAGGATCTGCGAGGCTTGGCGGTCATCACCGTCCACGAACGGTTCGAGCCGATAAAAGAAGATGCCGGCCCGGACTGGCTGCCAGTGAGCCGCCGCGAGACTTACACGGAAAAAGGCGATTACTACTCGCTGTTTCAGAACGGCAAAGGCTGGGAAGTGACCTACCGAGGCGCCCGGCCGCTGCCGGAAGAGCGGATGCAGCGGCACCGCGAGGCGACCCGCCGGGATATCTTCTACTTCCTGCGATACCGGCTCAAAGAGCCGGGCTTGTACTTCTACTATCGCGGCATTGAAATTATCGACAATGTGCCCGCCGATGCCGTCGATATCACGGACAGCGAGAGCGAAACGATTACCGTCTACTTCCGCCGCTCCGACCATCTCCCGATCCAGCAGATCTACACACGCCGCGACCCGAAGACCCGCATCCCCTACGAGGAAAAGTCCGTTTTTTCCAAGTTCAGGAAGGTCGGAAACCTGACGTTGCCCTGGAATGTGCGGCAGGAGCGGGACGGAGAGAAAGTCTTTGAACTATTCGGGGCGAGCATCGACGTCAACCAGAGCCTAAGCGATGAGCTTTTCCGGCTCAAGCAGGGGCTGAGCATCCTGCCGGAAAGTCCCTAGGCGCGAATGCGCTGGGACTCCTGGGCTCTTTCAAAAGGCTCGTTCTGCCTGGTCCGGCGCCGGGATTTTCCTGTCCAAACGGGAGTTGGCCTTCCACTCTCTCGTGTATACTCTTTGTAGAGACGAAAACCATGAAAGTGGCAGTCCAGAAGTGGGGCAACAGCTTGGCGGTGCGCATTCCGAAAGCCATTGCCATCGAATCGAATATCCGTCAGGGGACGGAAGTGAATCTGGCGCTAGAGCAAGGGCGGGTTGTTCTGATTCCCGTAGAGACGTCGGAATACACATTAGAAGGACTTCTTGCCCAAGTGACGAAAGACAACCTCCATGAGGCCGTGGACACGGGACCACCCCAGGGCCGGGAGGTTTGGTGAGCCAGCGGGTTCCCGAACGAGGGGACGTCTTTTGGATTGAGTTCCAACCCCAGAGCGGACACGAACAGGCGGGGAGACGGCCGGGTGTCGTACTCTCTCCAGCCAGTTACAACGGCAAAGTGGGCTTGGCGATATTGTGTCCTGTTACAACGCAGGTGAAGGGGTATCCGTTCGAGGTTGTTCTTCCCGCGGGGCTGCCGGTCCGGGGAGTCGTTCTCTCCGACCAAGTGAAGAGCCTCGACTGGCGGTCCCGGAAGGCCCGGTTTGCTTGCCGTTTGCCGGAGATCATCATGGAACAGGTGGTGGCGAAGCTCGCGGTCCTGCTGCGGACGTGAAGAGCCGTAGGTCTTTGGAAAAGCCCCCGCGGCCCCGTGCCGTTCCGGATGCTGGCGGTCAGGCCACCCAGGAAATGCGACCACGCTCTCAGTTTTCCCTTCCTATGTTACTTTTGATTAGGCTTTTCAACGGCTTGCCAGCATGAAGCAGCTCGCAATTCTAGGCTCCACAGGGTCGATCGGCCGGAACACTCTCCAAGTGGTCCGGGAGATGGGCGAAAGGATTCGGGTTACCTCTCTTGCCGCCGGAGGCAATGTCGAGCTGCTGCTGCGGCAGATGCTGGAGTTCCGTCCCGCGTTAGTTTCCGTGGCCGACGCCAGCGGCCGGGATCGTCTTTGGAAGGACCTGCAAGCCCAAACCGGCCTGGATGGTTACAGGCCTGAGATATTGCAGGGGCCCGCAGGCAACATGGAAGCGGTGACGAGCGTCCCATGTGATGTGGTCATGTCGGCGGCGGTGGGCGTGGCGGGTCTGGAAGCCACCTTCGAGGCCGTCCGGCGCGGGAAGCGAGTCGCCCTTGCGAATAAAGAAGTTATGGTTTCCGCGGGAGAGCTGGTGATGCAGGAAGCCGCCAGATCCGGAGCGGAATTACTGCCCGTCGACAGCGAGCACAACGGCCTGCACCAGTGTCTGCGCGCCGGCCGCCGTGATGAGGTGGAAAGAGTGATCTTGACCGCCTCGGGGGGTCCCTTTCGAACCACTCCCGCGGCGGATCTAGCGAAAGTTGCACCGGAGCAAGCCCTCAACCACCCTACCTGGAAGATGGGCAGCCGCATCACGATCGACTCTTCAACCTTGATGAACAAGGGCTTTGAAGTGATTGAGGCTTGCTGGCTGTTCGGCTTTCCAGCCCGCGAAGTGGAGGTCGTGATTCATCCGCAGTCCGTCGTGCATGCTCTGGTGGAGTTCAAAGATGGATCGGTGCTGGCGCAACTTTCACCTCCCGACATGAAGCTTCCGATCCGCTATGCGTTATCGTTTCCGTTGCGGGAGGCGGGGGCGCTGGACCGGAGACTGCGTTGGGATTGTGTGAGACAATTGGACTTTGAGCCTCCGGACCTTCAAAAGTTTCCTCTGCTAGGGTTTGCCTATGAGGCCCTGGAGACCGGCGGAGGCGCCGGATGCATCCTGAATGCGGCCGATGAGATGGCAGTGGAAGCGTTTCTCGCCGCAAAAATCGCCTTTCCCGCGATTCCGGCGGTCGTAGCTGCGACGATGGAGAAAGTAGCCCTTCGCCCGGCCCGCTCGATCCCCGAAGTCCTTGACCTGGACCGGGAAGCCCGCAGTGTGGCGCGCGAGATGATCGAACGGAAGGAGCACGCGGTGACAGCGCCCTCGTGAAGGGCCTTCCCGACTTCGCTATGGGATTCCTCGAAAATTCACTGGCGTTTGTTTTTGTACTTGGCGTCATGGTGCTGATCCATGAGCTAGGCCACTTCCTCGCGGCACGGTACTTCGATGTCCGGGTGGAGGCGTTCAGCATTGGCTTCGGACCCCGGCTGTTCGGATTCAGACGGGGAGAGACCGACTACAAGGTTTGCGCTTTGCCGCTCGGCGGCTTCGTCAAGATGGCCGGTGAAAACCCCAGCGAACCCACCGACGACCCGCGCGGCTTTCTGGCGAAGCCTCGCTGGCAGCGGCTGATCATCGCGTTTATGGGGCCGCTCTTCAATGTCATCCTGGCCGTTGTGCTGCTGGCGGGTCTCTTCATGGTGCGTTATGAGCGTCTGACGTTCACGACGGAACCGGCCGTGATCGGGTATGTGACCAGGGGGTCTCCAGCGGACAAGGCAGGTATCCGGCAGGGTGACCGCATCGTGGCGCTGGACGGCAGGGAGACCCCGACCTGGGAGTCCGTAATGCTGACGGAGATCGCCGGGGCGCACCTCACCGTCCGGGTGACCGTAGAGAGAGACGGCGAAAGGGTCGTTGTACCCGTGGAGCTGGGCGCGGATGAAAAGACGGGTATCGGAAGCGCCGGCTGGTCGGAACGGGCGCGCGTCAAGCTGTCGCCCCTCGAGGGTAAGGCAGCGGCGAAGGCGGGCGTCGAAGAAGGCGACATTCTGGTCGCGGTGAATGGCGAACCGATCTACGCGCCGGGCCAGGTGCAAACCCTGATCCAGGACGCGGCGGGAAAGCCGGTCCGGCTCGAGTTGCGGCGCGGCAGCGAGACGATTGAACGTGAGGTCACCCCGGAGCTGGGCAAGGTGCCCGGAATGAGCGAGGAGTCCTGGTTAATCGGGGTCGGCCTCAACCCCGACTACGACCGCATCAATACCCGGCTCAGTCTTGTTGAAGCGACTCGCGAATCGATCGACCAGAACGTGAAGAACGCCACTTTGATTTTTCAGGTTCTGGGCGGCATGATCGAGCAGCGCCTGTCTCCGAAGTCCATTACCGGGCCGATTGGCATTGCACGGCTCTCGGGCGAGATGGCCCGCCGGGGCTGGCCCGAGCTGATCGGTCTGATGGCCGCCATTAGTTTGAACCTGGGCATATTCAATCTTCTTCCGATCCCTATTCTGGACGGCGGGGTGATTACCCTGCTCCTTTTCGAGTCGGTGACGCGAAGGGATGTCAGTCTGGTGGTGAAAGAGCGAATTGTGCAGGTCGGCTTTGTTTTTCTGATGTTGCTGTTTGCCTTCGTGATGTACAACGACATTATGAAGAGCCTGGGTACGGGCGGCTGACACCCAAACGTCGCCGTGCGGCATTTCGTGGTACCCTGAGCGGTTTCGGGGGAGAACGCGTGGGGCTTGCGTTGAGGCCGGCCCCCGCCATAGAAGAAAGTGGGGAGCGCATCCTGCGATGAGACTACACAGTCACAAGACCGTTTTCGTATTGCCTGTTTTGCTTTTCTCGACACTTCTGGCGGTGCCGTGCGCCAGCGCCCAGGCCAAGATTGCCGTGGTCGATTTCCAGGAGGCCCTCCTGGCAACGGCTGAGATGGAAAAGGCCGCCGCGAACCTTGAGGCCAAATTCCGGCCGCGCCAGCAGGATCTCGACAAACTGCAGCAGGAATTGCAGGGCATTCAACAAAAGCTGCAGTCCGCCGACGCCGCCACGGCCGCGAGCTTGCAGAACGAAGGCCAGCGCAAGCAACGTGAGGCGCAGCGGAAGTCGGAGGACCTGCAGGCCGATGTGGAGTATGAGCGGAACGGCATCCTGCAGGGCGGCGCGGAGAAGATGCGCGCGGTTGTCGCCAAGCTCGCTGAACAAAAGGGTCTGGATCTGATCGTCGACGTGAACAACACCCTCTTCGCCAAGCCGGCGCTGGATCTGACCCAGGAGGCGACGACCGCCTACAACGCCGCTCACCCGGTCGCCCCATAACGGTTCCGGGGTCCACCCCACCATGGGTTACCTGGAGGACTACGGAGAGGGCGACCCGCAGCGGGAGCGTATCTTCAAGGGGATCGCTATTCTGCTGGTGGTCTCGGTCGTTCTGGGCGGCGTCTACTACGTTTTCTTCCGTAACTGGCGTGAGGAGAGCCAGGCCCGCCAGTTCCTCACCAAACTGCAAGAGGGGGACTTCCCCGGAGCCTACGAGAGCTGGGGATGCTCCGTCGCGGATCCCTGCCGCTACTACCCTTACGAAGAGTTCCTGAAAGACTGGGGGAGCGACAGCGAGATCGGGAAAGTGGAAAGCTTCCGGCTGGGGCGTTCCTATGAGCAGCAGTCTGGTGTCATCATCACGCTTGAGATCAACGGACGGCAGCGGCCCAACCTGTGGGTGGAGAAAGAGTCCAAGCGTGTTGGGTTTTCACCGTATTAGCGCGTCGCGGCGTCGCACCCGCCCCATCTTCTCACCATTTGTTCGCATGGAAACAGACGCCTACTCGGCGCCCGCCTGAGGGTGCCCGGCTGATGTGCCAAGCAAGTGCTTCTTCAAAAAGTCGATGGTCGCCTGCTGGAAGTCGGGCCACCCGGGCTGTGTCTGCTGGTAGTCGTGATTCCCTTTCTCCAGCAGAAACTCCTCGCAGGGCACGTTGTTCTCTCTGAGTTTGGCAATCAGCTCCTGGGCGTGCTCGACCGGAACAGTGCGGTCGTCCAGCCCGTGGAACGTGAACACGGGCGGGTCGTCCGGGGACACATAGGTGACGGGCGAGGCTGCCGTCAAACGTTCGCCGGCAATCATCGCGGCGGATCCGCCCGGTTCAAGACCGAAGAGCGGCAAATACGCCGGGTCGTCGTGCTCTATCGTCTTGAGCAGATGAAAGTTCGTTGGCCCGTAGTAGTTGACGATCGCCGATACTCGCGTGGAGCGGCGTTCCGCGGGGTCCTTCGACTTCGGATTGGCCTGATCGTCGTGCAAGCCCACCCACAGGGCTAGATGCGCCCCGGCGGATACGCCCATCAGCGCGATGCGATCCTCGCGCAAGCCCCAATCCCTGGCGAACTGCCGGACGAACTGTAGGGCGCGCGTGACGTCTTCTACTTGAGCCGGAAACGAGTTGGAGGTCGAGAAGCGGTAGTTCACCGAGACCAGGGCGATGCCCGCATCCAATAAGGCTTTACGGAGAAACTCCGGCACCGCTGACTTGTCGCCGCTGTGCCAGCCGCCACCGTGAACAAAAATGAGAGACGGGATCCCGGCAGCCGCTCCTCTGGGCAGGTAAACATCGAGAGCAAGCTCCTGGTCAGGTGTTTCCGCATACACGACATCGCTGATCGAGGGAGTAAACGTTTCGACGTCCTGGCATGGCGCAACGCCGACCCAGCAGAGGAGCAAGGCGATCCAGACGGCTTTCTTCATAGGAGTGGGTCTCAGACCGATTCCGGCAATGCTTCTCCGCGCCTGCCTTGCCGGAAGCCCTGAAGCAGGGATGAGGAGCTCACGCACCAGACCGCAGACTAGTTCGCTGGTTCGGACGCTGTCTTGCCCTCCGGATAGACGACCGGGTAGCCTTTTTCCTTCCAGGCGGTAATCCCGCCGTACTTGATATCGGAGTAGCCGTTCTGTTCCAGCAACTCCGAGGCGCGGGAGGCGCGGCCACCCCGCATGCAGTAGACGACCAGCGGGCGGTCCTTGGGGACTTCCGCTAAACGGGCCTCGAGTTCGTCAATGGGGATGTTGACGGAGTCCGCGATCGAACCGTGCTCAACAAGCTCAGGGGGCGTGCGGACGTCGAGCAGAAATACGTCCTCTCCCGCATCGAGTTGCTTTTTGAGCAAATCGACATCGAGTTCTTCCGAACCGGCCACGGCGGTCTGCGCCGGCTCAGCAGGGGGAGAAGCCGCCTCCGGCGTACCTGAAGGCGAACAACCAAGCGCCAGTAGCGCGGCAAGGCTCAACAGCGGGATCTTCATATTCATGACTGGGTCGCTCCTGGGGGATTGAATCGGAAACTGCCCGACCAGTATAGCGTTTCGCCCGCCTCCGCCCGGACAACCTCTCTCCGCGTGGCGCTCAATCCTTCGGCTGTTCTTGCAGAAACTTGAGAAACTCCGCCACGGCCGGCGAGAAGGCTTTTCCTCGGCGGTGGAGAATACTAATGGGCCTCACGAAATCTTCCGCTTCGATGGGAAGGGCGATCAAACGTCCCTCAGCGGCCTCCTGGCGCACCGTTGGCTCGGGAAGAATACTGATGCCCGACCCGATCGACACCGCCTCTTTGATCATTTGGATATTGTCGAACTCGAGTACGACATTCCGGTGGATGCCATGGTCGCGAAAAAAGCGTTCCATCGCCTTACGAATCGACAGGTCCGGATCAAAGCTTACGAAGTCCTGCTCGGCAAGATCTTCGGGGTGGATCGACTTCTTTTTGGACAACGGGTGGGACGGATGGCACACCAGCACCATCGTCTCGACTTTCCATGGGATCGCCTTGATATTGCGGTAGGGACTCGGATAGCTGATCAGCCCCAGGTCGGCTTGATCGTCCAGCACGGCCCGCACGACCTTGTCGGGACGCATGTATTCCAAGTGGACGTCCGCCTGCGGATGCGCCTTCTCAAACTGCTCTTTCATGCGGGCCATCTCGTAGAGACCGATGGAGTAGATCGACGCGACACGCACCGAACCGACAAGCTCCACTTTGAGGGAATCGATTTCCGATTCCACTTCTTCGTGACGCCGCACGATGTCCCGGCAGGCCTCATAGTACAGTCTGCCGGCGGATGTCAGCTTCAGAGGCCGCGTCGTGCGGTCCAGCAAATCCACTTGAAGCTGCGTTTCGAGCTGCTTGAGAAACTGGCTGGCCGCCGACTGGCTCAGGCCATTCAGCTCGGCGCCCCGGCTAATGCTGCTTGTTTGCGCGATGTCGCGGAAGACTTTAAAGGGTGAGACGGGCGCGGAAGGCACACTATAAGTATAGCTTATTTTGAGGAGAGCCCGTCATTGGTGTGGCGAATGCCACGGAGAGGATTCGGCGCTCCCGGTTACGGAGTCTTCTCGGAACCCTGCTTCGGGGGCGCGGGTTGCTTCTGTAGGGTTTGAGCCAGCCGGTCGAGGAGGGCCTCGATTTGGTCGCGGACTTCCCGATAGACCTTCGGAGACTGGCCGATGGGATCTTTCACATTCCACATCAGGCTGCCCCCTTTGTACTTGGGGATCAGACCGAATACGGGGGACCCGCTCATATTGACGAGCAGGTCCACGTTTTTCCAGTTGAGCGCTCGCAAAGGCTTGGGAAACTGCCCGTCCGCGGCAATGCCTTTTTCTTTCATACAGGCAATGGTTTCGGGTTGCACAATCGCGGCCGGATGCGTGCCGGCGCTCTGTGGTTCCATCACGTCCGCCCATTTGTGGCGGACAAAAGCTTCCGCCATCTGGCTGCGGCAGGAGTTCCCCACGCAGATGAACGCAACTCTTATAGGACGCTTCACGATGATTTTTTTCGACGCCCGCTCTCAGCCACCTTGTCCAGAAAAAGCCGGTGAATTCGCGTGTCGCCCGATAACTCGGGATGGAATGTCGCGGCCAAGTGGAGTCCCTGTTCGACGAGCACGGGGTCAGATCCATCAAGGGCCAACACTCGTACGTCTTTGCCGACACGCCGGATCAGCGGCGCCCGGATGAAAACCGCCTCCAATGCCTCAGGCCCGGCGCGCTCCACAAAGGCCGGTTGAGGGTCGAGTCGGCGAATGGAGCTATGCACCTGCCGGCCGTAAGCGTTTCGCTCCACGGTCATGTCTATCACACGCATGCTTCGCTGCTCCGGCGAAGCCACCTCGCTTGCCATGAGAATGCAGCCGGCGCAGGTTCCCAGCAGCGGCTTTTCCCTGGCGAACGCAACCAGGGGATCGAACATCTTCTCCCAATCCAGCAGGCGAAGCATCGTCGTACTTTCTCCGCCGGGAAGGATCAGCCCGCTTACCTGGACCAACTGCGAGGGCTCGCGAACGTAGACAGGCTCCAGGCCGAGAGTCCTTATCGCATGGGCGTGCTTCTCGAAATCGCCCTGCAACGAAACAACGCCTACTTTCATTCGGGAATCTGAGAGAGACGGAATTGAGAACTCACCCCGTTTACCAGCCGCGAGTCTGCAGCAGCTCCGACTCCTGCATCTTCGCCACGTCCAGACCCCGCATGGGCTCGCCCAGATCTTCACACGCCTCGAGGAGCTTGGCGGGATCGTTGTAATACGTGGCCGCCTTCACGATCGCCCGCGCCCGAGCCTCCGGGTCTTCGGACTTAAAGATGCCCGAGCCTACGAATACAGATTCCGCTCCCAGTTGCATCACAAGCGCGGCATCGGCGGGTGTCGCGATGCCACCGGCCGAAAAATTCGGCACCGGAAGCTTCCCGTTCTCGGCAACGTAGGTAACAAGCTCGAGAGGCGCTTGCAGGTTCTTCGCCGCCGTGGCTAACTCCTCTTTGCGGGCCACGGTGAGCTGCTTCATCTCTTTTTGAATAGCCCGCATGTGGCGGACGGCCTCCACAATATCGCCGGAACCGGCTTCGCCTTTGGTCCGGATCATGGCGGCGCCCTCGCCAATGCGGCGCAGGGCCTCGCCGAGATTACGCGCTCCACAAACAAAGGGAACTTTGAACGGGTGCTTGTCGATGTGGTGCTCTTCATCGGCCGGAGTCAACACTTCGCTCTCGTCGATGTAGTCCACCTCGAGTTTCTCCAGAACCTGCGCTTCGGCAAAATGGCCGATGCGCACCTTGGCCATGACCGGGATGCTGACCGTCCGCATGATCTCCCGTATCTTCGAAATGCTGGCCATGCGGGCCACGCCGCCTTCCTTGCGGATGTCCGCGGGGACGCGTTCCAAAGCCATGACAGAGACCGCGCCGGCCTTCTCGGCGATCAGGGCCTGTTCGGCGTTGGTGACGTCCATGATCACACCGCCTTTGAGCATTTCGGCGAGACCGACTTTGAGCCGAAAATCATCGTTCAGATACATAGGGCCCCTCCCCTCGCAAGGAACTCACCGGCATGCAAGGCCTTGCCATCCACGTCTCGAAGAACGCGCACACCACCTGACTGCTGCTCCACGTTTCGCAAGAGATTGGCTGTCTTTGAGGCATTCGACACCAGTACCGGGCCCGGCGCCGAATCAGGCGGTGCGGTTTCCTTACCTATCATCTTAGCGCCGCACCCAGACCGGCAGCAAGACGCGCCGGACCATCTCGAGGGGTAGCTGCGCCCGCAAGTCCCAGTTTGTCCGTCGCTTGCGCGATCAGCGGCTGGACAGCAGTCTGACGGGAACACCGCTCCTGAGCGCGGGATGGGCCAAATCCCGGAATCGCCCGCCGCTGGTCCGGCTTGCCCTAAAATGACGGGGATGCACACCGGCCGGACACTGATCGATGCTTCCACCACCGCCCTCGTGATCGTCGACTTGCAGGAAAAGCTCCTTCCCGCTATTCAGAACGCCCCAACGGCTGTCGCGAACGTCAAGAACCTGCTGCGTCTGGCTCAGGCGCTCGGCCTCAAGACGCTGGTGACCACGCAGTATCGCCAAGGCTTGGGAGACACGATTCCCGAGATTGCCGGCCTGCTCGGCGCAACGCCTCTCGACAAGGTCTGTTTCGGGTGTATGAATGATGAGGCCTTTCGCCGGGAGCTGGCAAGCGCTCTGCCGGCCGGAGGCACCGTCCTGCTGGCGGGCGTCGAGACCCACATTTGCGTCATGCAAACCGCTCTTGGCGCGCTTGAGGCGGGCTATGGGGTCCACGTCGTGAGCGACGCGACGGGATCCCGCGCGTCCGCTAACGCCGATCTCGGAATCCAGAGAATGCGGGACGCCGGCGCCGTGGTCTCTTCCACGGAAATGGCGATCTATGAGCTGCTGCGGGACAGCCGGCGGCCCGAGTTCAAGCAAATGCTGCCGTACATGAAATAGGGGAAGTTTCTGTTGCCGCGCGCCGGGCGATCAATCCAGAAACGTGACCTTGAGCAGCCGGAACCGTACTGGCTGTTGCTTGGGAACCTTGATGAGCAAGTAGTTTCGCTTGGTGGTATTGACTTCGCCGGTCATCAGCTCCGCTGCATAAAACTCGTTGACTCTTACCCGGATCTCCGGCTCCTCCGCGGCAAGCGAAGCCTCGAGGATGGCATGGTGCATGGGAAGCAGCAGTTGGATGCGGCCCCCCTTGTGATCCACGGAGATGACCTTCACGTGGAGTGCTGCAAGAGCCGCCGGCAAAGACAGAACCAGCCACAGCAACCCGAGAAGCTTGCCGCCCACGGACCCTCCAAAGATGGGTACACCGCCTCAACGGTTCCGTACACGCCGTCGCGTCTCAACGGCCCGCGATGAAACGGCTGCGCCGTACGCCTTCGAGCAGAGGAAGTGGATAGCCCACCATCGAAAATTGATCGAACGCCCACAGCACGATCGATTCGATGCTCTCGGCCCGCGCCAGACGCCGCTCCCATTCCCAGGGCTGTGGGCTTTCCCGGGATACTCCGATCAAATGAGCCGCCTTCGAGCGGGGAAAGCCCTTCGAGAGAGGCAGACGAATCGACGTCAGGGCTTTGTTGAGATTGGCGGCTCCTGTGTGTTCGAAATTCTCCGTTTTGAGAGAGTCGAAGTTTGCATTGGTCCAATCGCTCTCCGGAAAATTAACGACCCTGGTGAGCGCGTGGTCGTTCGTATCGTGGGGATACAGAACCTCAAAGCGTGCCGTGGGATGACTGGCTCTCACAAAGCTTCGGATCGAAGCCGTGAAGTTGCCGATCAGTCCAGGCAGAAACTCAGCCTCTTCCGGGTAATCCTCGATCGAATCCTCGTTGCTGAGGAAGGTATGCAGCGCCCGGCTGTACTGCGCCTCGAACTCGGCTTTCGTGAAATCGTCATAGAAGGTCATACCCGACGTCCCGGGGAAAAACCACCACTGCACCTCACCGAATTGCAGGTAGGGTGTAAACCCTGCTTCGGCCTGCAAGTCAGCCAGCTCAAGGTACGCTTGCTTCCAGAAATCGAGGCTCGTGGGAGAGAAGTTGGTCTGAACGGCCGGCGTGTTCAGCACCACCGCGTCCCCATTCGGATAGCGTTGCGCCAGACCGGCAGCCGGCGAACGATCCCCATGGGACAACTCCATGCTGAGCGCCGCTGTTGCGTCGATCCCGTACCCCTCGAGTGCCGCGAAATACGAGCGGTGCCAATCGCGCGCCGCGCGGTTGAGACGAGGCAGAGCCGAAGTGTCCGTCAGCCACGGGCCGTCGTGGCCGCCGCTCAGGAACTCCCCGCTCACGTCGGGCTGTGGCGAACCGATCGATCGCGAAGCGGCCAAGGCAATGCTGTCGCCCTCCAAACCCAGAAGGCGCGAATGAATTGTCAGCACATTCCCCGACGAAGAAGCCCATACGCCGGTGGAGCCGTTGTTGATGATGAATTCGAACGCCTTGGCGACAATTTCGTTGGTATTGGCGGTCAGCGTTACCCGGCTCAAAACGGTTTCGCCGATCGTCACCTCGACAATCTCCCCGAATTCCGGCGTCCCCTCGAACGTCACCGTCCCCTCGGCGTATACGTTTTCCGGATTCGTCAGCTCATAAAACAAGATCGCGCCGGCGTAGTGATTTGCGCGGCCCTTGAAGCCCAGCATGTGGAGGTTCCAGGCAACCCGTTCGGGCGCGAGCACGAGTGAATGGTCGGTGTCCCAGTCGGTGGCGAGGGTTTCGCTAGACCGAATCGGTTGTGGATCAACGGCCGCCGCTTCGATCGCTTCCTCGATGTAATCGACGTAGAAGAAGGCTCCCTCGGAAAGGGGGTTCTGCCCCGTCAGCGTGGCGGTAACGGCATGCGTCCCTGGCTCGAACACTCCCAGATCCAGGCGCGCTACAAAATCCTCCCCCAGGCGATATAGATCGAACTCCAACGCCGGTTCCTCGTCAACGACAACCGAGATAATGCCGGAGTCCCTCGTATACCGGCTTCCTAGGAACAGATGGTGTGAAACCTGCGAGGTATAAGTGAGCGATGCGCTGTCGCCGCCCTCGTCAGTGGAATGAATCGTGCCGTCGGAAAAGAAACTGCCCCAGTCCATCGTCCATGATCCCGTGAAGTCGATGGCCGTGCGGTCTTCAAATCGCCGGCTCCGTGGGCTCGCCACCGAGTAGGAGCGATGCGTTCCGCCCACCGTCCAATCAGAAACCTCGACGTCAAATTCAACTCGTTCAAAATCTCCGGGCTGCAACGCCGCGGCATACGTCCAGCGCATCTTGCGAACGTCGTCCGTGGGCACCGTCGCGCCGAACTTGTCCTGCAGGTCGCCGAAATCAAGGTCCACCTGCCACTGCGTCGGCGATGCCCCTCCACTCATCGTTTGGAATGGCGGGTCCCAGATCTCCGTTTGCGCCGCGCTCACGGTGCCGATGATTCCGAGCCAGTTGCTCTCAACGCCAGGAATCTTGTGCGTCAGGGTGATGGCACCCGCCTCTTCGGAATACTCCGCCGTGACGAGTTCAGCTCCCTCGTTGATCCAGTACGTCAGATCGGCGAGGACGCTCGCCACAGTGTCGCTGCCGGTGACGACGTGATTGAAATGCTCGTGCAGCCACGACAACTCGATCAGGTCGCCCGCGGTCAACGTTCCCGTCAAGACAAATGTCGCCTGGGCCGCCACAGCCTCCCCTTCGACCGGGGTGGCGTGGTCCTTGAGACGCACGTAGTAGATCTGCTCCTCCCCGCTGGCATTCTCGGCCCAGATCCGCAAATCGGGCCAGTCGACCGTGGCGACAAGCTTGGAATCCATCAAGATGCAGTTTGTGCGCCGCTCGCGATAACTCAAAGTCAGACCGCTTAAGTCGCCGTCGGGCAAATAGCGCAGCAGCGGATGCTCATAGACGTTGTCGCGAATCCACTCCACCACGGCCCAGTCGAACTGCTGCCGCCAACTTCCTGTCACCTTGAAACCACCCGGGCCCGTCTCGCTGAATGCGGCAATGGCGGACGGCCGGAAGAAGAAGCACTGCAGGTCGCGGTGCGGGCTGAGCTTGAGGAGAGTTTCAGACACGAATGGTCACAGTCAGATCGCGGCCGGGATAGGTCGTTCCGACCGCCAGAATGTCGAGCGTAAGGTTCGCCAGTGCCTGCAGGGCCGGCAAGCTTGCCCCGTTCACTGGCGTGCTTGCGGTCTGCCCGGCGGCAATCGAAAGTGTCGTCACTTCATTCCCGTCCTGGTTGATCCGAAGTTGCAGAGCAGCGCCACCGGGCCCCTCCTTCACGAACGCGTAGACGTCACGAATGGAAAGTGTCTGCTGGACAGAGACCACGGGTACCGCATCATCCACCACGCCCAGTAACCCCTCCACCTGGAAATTGAACTGGCCTCCGTGCATCGTGCGGAGACCTCCGTCCGGCAGCAACGCGTAGCTGTTCGCACCCGGAGGACTCTGGCCGAACGCGTTCGTCAGCCACAACTCGGCGCACACCAGGCGCACACTCGGCAGCGGCTCGCTGTGCGCCCACCCGCCGCTTGCCAGTGTCCCAAAGAAGGACCGCTGAAACGGGACGATCACTGACCGCAGGTTCAGCTGCCGCACGGGTATTCCGTTGGCGTGCGACGCCGCACTGCTGCCGCATTGGCCGCGGGCTACCTCGTACTGCGTGCCCGCCCCTTGCACGTCGGTCACGCGCAGCACCTCGCTTTCGATCTGGACCAGGTCGCCTGGTTGCGCTGGCCCCGCCGCACTCAATGCAAGCGCCGTATCGGTTTCAGAAATCGCCGAGACAAGCGATATCGTGCCCGGCGCGGCCAGTTCATCGCAAAACCATAGTTGAAACGTACCCGTGGAAATGGTCTGTGTATTCTCCAGAACCGGGAAGCCAATGGATGCGAGGACGAGTGTTCCATCGCCCGGTGCCGCCACGGCAAACGAAGGCTCCGGCGGCACTCCCAGATCCGCGACACCGAGCCCTCCGCCTCCAATACGCCAGCGCGTTACGATCGCCAGACCTTCGAGCGACTCGACATTGTGCGCGTTCGCCGACCGGCCGCTGATCTGCGCCACCTTGTCCTGTCGGTTGGGGACCTGGAAGCGAGCTGGGCTCGTACGCGCCCTTCCGCCGAAATGCCATGTATTGTCGGAAACAACGAAGATAGAGCTTTCGTCCGGCTCGACCTCCCAGCGCGTGCTCACAAAGAGAGTGGTCGCAGTGTTGGCCGTGACGGCGCGCTCTTGTCCGGCGCCCTTGCCGCGAATCAGCCGCGCAACATGCCCTACATAGGCATCCGCCGGCATGTTCAGCACGGTGCTTCCCACTGACGTGCTATCAAATATCGAGGCGAACTGCTCTTCCGTATCTTCGAGGCGCCAATAGAAATTCGCGTGGTCGTAGTGGGGGTCCGGCGCGCCGTTCATTTCCGCCGGCAGCCCCGTATCGATAAACGTCGCGGCAACGGCCTGGCCGGCGGCAATCCGAAACAGCCGCGTCGGCAACGACCCGCGGTAAACGCTGAATGTCGCTGTGCCCGAACTGAAGCTGAGTCCAGTGAGCTGCACGCGATTGGTCGCCGCGCCGGCGGGGATCTTGGCGCGGATCACAAACGATGGATTGCTCTCGCGTCCATCGGCGTCCTTAGCCGTGATCGCGTAGTAAAGGTTTTGGTCCCCTTGCAGCGTTCCCCCAGTCGAAAAGATGGCTGGTTGGAGGTTCACAATCGGAATGCCCGCCACCAGTGACTGGCCTGCTTGCGGCGGATGGAAACCGACCTCCACCTCCGTCAAGATCGAGCCGTCCGTCCCCGCAATCTGATATTCCGTGATGCTGAAGCGCTCGTTGCCGAACTCATCCACTCCGTCGCCGTAGAGCGGATCAGGCACTCCCGGCTCCGATTCAGGCTGCCGCCGCGTTTCGGGAATCAACGACAGTTGGCCGTTGGTGTCCTGATACCAGGCGTCATCATGGATCTGCGCCGTGATGCGGACGGAACGATAGTTCGTCGATGGTTCCAGCTTGAGAATGCGAAACGGCTGGCTGAGCAACCCCTCCTTGGCGTAGGTGACGGTAATCAGGTCACCCACACGCTGTCCAAGAGCCTTCACCCCCGTCTCAAACTCGATGAAGCGGTTGCCGTGAATGGATTTATCGAGAAAGAACTTCAGCAACCGCGCCGCCTGGTCAAACGTGGGCAACCCGTCCGCCACCAGCCGTCCGGTGATCTCCTGCCCGATGCGCGCCACGTCCTCGGCGTCCACCAGTGCCAGACTGTCCTGTTGGTATTCATTGAAGCGATCGGCGAACTCGATGGCAAAACGGTTGGGCGTGTCCGCCGTGGGCCGCTGCCACAGGTGCACGGAAGCGGAGTTGTCGGCCCTGCGAAGAATTCCCGATGGCCTGACCCCGTCGGTACCGTCGCTATAGACATAGGCCGGCCAACCGCCGTTCACCGTCGTCGGCGCGTTCGAACCCAACGGTTTGCTCGGTTGCTGTAGGGCGAGTGAATTCTCTACCTGCACGGCGAGCTTACCATCTGTCCGGTAGGTGAGCCGCAGGCGGGCATTGTTTCGAATGCCTCGAATCACATCAGCCGCGGTTCTCCGCGAGCGCAGCACCAAGTTGCACTGGAAACGCTTTGCGGAGATCGGATTCCCCTGGTTGTCCGTCGCGGCAATCGTCTGATCGCAAAATGCCGCGGCGGCGGCGAAACTGGGCAAATCGATTTCGCTTAGCAGCCAGCCGCTGCGCCGCAGAACGTCAAGCAGGATCCAAACAGGATTATTGGAAAACTGTGCGCCGATCGAACCGCCGCCTGCGTCGAACCGCTCGAGTTCCAGCCCCTCTACGAGCACCTTCACACGAGGCAAGACCTTGCCATCATTGATCTGATTCGGCACCACGACCGACAGGCAGGCCATGCTCCCATAAGGGTCGCCTTGCGGCGTCCCGTCTGCACTGACAAAATTCAGATTGAATCCGCCGCTGCGCCCCCCATCGGCGAAAAGGTTCCACCAGCCGCTGCGGGTCATGTCCTGGCCTGTAACACCCTCTGGTATCGGAATGTTATTGACCAGCACGGTCAGCAGTTGATGGACCTTTCCGTGGCCGAGCAGCACTTCCATGCGCGTCAGGTTGCCGTCATTACGCGCAAAAACCACCGGCGGCTCAATCCACGACGTGCCGTAGATCAGCGGAACGAAGTCGTTGTAGCGCGCTTCGTTGGCGACGGTTGCCGAGTCGTGCGAGTCGCGCTCTCCATGGCTGCGCACGCGAACCGTCGCCGGCACGAACTCAATGCCGCCAAACCGGCGCGTCACGTTGCTGCCTTCGTCGAGGGCGAACATACCCCGGGCTGTGCAGTCTGCGCGGGTAAAGTTGCAGTTCGTGAAGGGGGAACCTCCGCTGAGACTCCCTACGCCGCCTGGCTGATCGGCAGAGTATCCGCACCGGAAGAAGCTCGAGTACGCGCCTTCGCTGCCGCCGGAAACGGCCTCCTGCCGCTCTTCTGCATTAGAGGGAAACGTCCATGGGCAACGCCGCTGAATCCGCACGGATGGCAGCAGCACACGCTGCATGTTCATGCGGTTGACGGCTGAAAGGCGGAATGCCGTCTCGGTGATCTCTTCCGGTGGGTTCAGAATTCCCTCGAACACAACGACCGATTCGCTGGCCGGCTCGTTTTCCGCCAGGTCGTGGAAGAGAAATGTCGCTTTGAGTTTTCCGCCCTTGAAGCCGGTGGCGGACTCCACCTGCGAGAAGAAGGAGTCCGCGTTCGCGAGGGTGAGGGTTATCTTGGGAATGGCATCGATGCCATAGTCGCCGGCGGTTTGAATCTCGAAGAGGTTGTGGCGAAGCACGCGCGCGCTGTAGGTCTCCGCGCCGGCCTTGACGCCGTGAGTGCACCAGTGATGGTCCGACCCGTCGGCTAGAACCACGTCAAACAGCAGCAAGGGCGTTTGAGTGACGGCCTGCTCCTTCAGGTTTGCGACGGTATCCATGAGATGCGAATCACCCCGGAATGTTGGTCAACGCCTGTCACCCGGTCCGCGAGCACATCCATGCCAAATCTCGCGTTGGGATAGACGCCCGCCTGCTTCAGTGTCCTCTTGTAAAGAGAGGGGGACGGCTGAGCCTCCAATTGAGGCCCGTAGATGTCGATGCTTGCCGCCGCCGGCGCCACAATGCTGTACTCCGTCAATTCCGATAGGCTCGACAGGTGGCTGCCCGCGGAATAGCGCTTCCAAACGTTGCTGCCATCGAACGGCGTCTCCACAAGGAGCCCGCCTGTGTCGCTCACACGCAGTTTTGCTCCCGCGCTCGCCGTGCGAGCCCAAACGCTGCCGCTGTAGTGGAATGCGGCGGGGATATTGAGTGTCTGCCGCACAAACCCGGCCGAGCCGCCGCCCGTCAAACGCGTCGCCGCCGAGCCTCCAGTGGGATCGGCCTGGCCTCCCAGAACGCTCAGGCCGGCGCTCTTCGTCCACACCGCGTTGCCGAGTTGCTCCGACCAGGAAAGGAGATTTGCACCGGGCTCCAGGAATAGAAACTCCCGCAACCGCCCTTCGACCGCGGTAAATAGGTTGGCGATGCTCTCCCACTCCGCATTGCTCAAGCCGTTAAAGGAGATCTCCCAAACCCGTTCGTGAAAGTCGACATCCGCCGTGCGGATATCTGTACCGTCCGCGCTGCGATTCGCCAGCGTCCGCTGCCTCATCTCTCGCTGAAACGGAAATTGGGCGACCGCGCCGCTGCTCAACTGCGGGAAGACGGTCATGATGATGCAGGTTCGACGATCGTAAGCTGCGTGCTGCTGTCCCACTCCGCCTCGACAGACACGGAGAGAACATCCTGCTCGAACCGGCAGTCGTTGACCAAGTTGCCGGTCCACGGGTCTTCAAATACAAATGCCCCGTAGCTGCCCTGCTGTTCGGCGAAGAACTCCGCCACCTGGGCGGCCTCACCCTCATCCAGGCTCGATAGGTCGATCGTCCAGCGCTTTCGATGGGCCGGCAAGTCGCGGTATCGTTGCTCGGAATTATCGAGGTAGCGTTGCACCCCGGTCGCAAAGTGAAGCTCGCGAACAGCTGGATACTGCGCGATCGCCCCCGAACGCAGTCTCGGAAAAACACTCATCCCCGCAACCTCTCTACGGCCCCGTGGCGCTCATACCACCCACCTTCTGCGGAAACGTCCTTCCGCCCCGTCGGTGGCGCACGCATCCCGGCGTGCCCTGCCCGCATATCAGCGGCGCCGGCCTGTCGCAGTCTCTTATTCAATCGCCCGGAACACAGGCGTCAGCACGCGCTCCGCCGCCTGATTAACACCTGACCCGTTCAACTGCGACTTCACTTTCAAATGCGCTACGCCGACAAATTTCGAAAAGTCCAACGGGACATACTGTCCCGCCCCCGCCTGCACCGACAGCAGGCCGCCAAACTCAAATACATCCGAGAAATTCACGCCGTCCTGGCTCGCGCGGAACGATAGATCCGCGCTCGTCCAACTCGCGGGCATGTAAATCCCTACGATCGTCTCGCTCACGAGTTTCAGAGCGCTCGATTCACTGGCTCCCGAGGCGATCAACACTCGGCCTGCTTTGGGTGTCATCAGCTCTACTCCTTCCCTGTCTCCAACTCTGGTGTCCAGACGTGCGGCGGAACCCAAGGATGCTTTTTGTCAGGCAGAATTCCACGGCTCGCGAGCGCAATCTGAAAGTGGGCGACGGTACCGTGAGTCCAGTTCAATGCCGTCCAGATCGACACGTCATAGTCCTTGATCTCCGACTCGACAAACCGGGCCATCCAGTTGTATCGGCCTTCGTAGTACTTTGGCTTGCCCAGGCCCCAAGCCCGGAAAACTTGCTCCGCTTCAGCGAGTTGCTCGGAAGTCGCCCATTCCGGAAGGCCGGCGCGCTTGAAGTGGCGCAGATCCTGCTCCCACTGAACGACGGCGGTGCGATACCCCTGGTGGGCGTTCGGTGTGCCCCTAAATTGCGCCATCGTGGGCCGCGCACCGAAGATCTCCTGAAAACCTTCCGGCAGTGCCGGCAGCTGACGAATCTTTTCCTCCAGCAGCCAGGGCTCGCGCCCCGTGAACGGATTCACGAGCCACCACTCAGCCCCGTACTCGGGAGGCGCCTGCCGGTAGGGCCCCGACGGCCAACGCCAATCGTCCGGCACGTCCTTGAAACGAGGCCTTGCTGCCGCCTTGCTCAAATCCCCCGCCATTTCGTCCCTCTGTGTAGACGGACCTCCGCGTCCGCCCGAGTCTCGTTTGTGGTTCCGCCTTGTGGCGCATGCATTCTTGCGCCCTGTGCCGGCATTCCTGACGGCATCTCCCTCTCTTACCCTAAATCTCCCCCACCACGTCGTTCAGCGGATGCATGTGAATCATCGCCTCACGCACTGCTCTGGCTATGTCATTGGACCGGTCCATGAACGACTGCGAATCCATCGCATTCACGTTCACCACCACTTGTGCCGGAGCGGCGCTCATCGCCGGACGCAGGCTGCGAATTTCCCCTCGCTGTCCTCGATCGATTTGTGGAAATCCCGCGAGAATATTTCTCGGGTTGGCTGCTTCGATCGAAACGCTGCCAGGCAGAGCAAAAGGTGTAAGCTCTTCCGGCTCCTGCCGGTCCCGGCGGAACAATCCGGCGACGCGAAGACCCAGCGAGGCGATCCCGAATCCGCTCCGCAGGAATCCCCCCACTCCGCCACCTCCGTTTCCTCCACCGGCGAACCCGGATAACAGGCCCAGCAGGCCGCCCGTTAGATCATGCGTGCTCCTTTCAAGCGCCTTCGTGTTGCCCGCCAGAGTGACGCCCAGCTCCTGCAACGCCCGTGTGGTCGCGCTCAAAGCCCCTGTCGTGGGACGGCCGGAACCTTCACCGCCATCCAGCGTCTCGCCGTGCCGCTCCGTCGCCGTTGGCGCCCGAGAAACGATCCGCCCGGCGCTCAATTCCTCGCGCCTCTGTGCTCCTTCGGCGACGGGTCGTAGCAACCGCCTGAAATCGGATCCACTGGTGCTCGCACGTAGTTCGCGCGTTAGCGTCTGCAACGCTCGCGATGTTTCCCGCTGTGCATCGGCAAGGTCACGAAAATCGCGGTTAGGCATGTTCGCCTTTCTCCGTCTCCTGCAGTTCGCTCGACAGCACCACGAACGCGTCCACTCGTCTCGCCGACCACTCGAGCAAGTTCCCGCCGCCGGAAACAAGCAAATGCGCGCAGAAATCTTCCAACCAGGCGGCGCTCTCACCGGTGACATAGCTGACCGGGCATTCGCTCAGCGTCAGCCGGCGCCCATCATTTCGAGCGATCGGGCTCACCCACACCGCGGCGGGCTTGTCATCGCGATCACGAGCCAGCCAGCCGCAACGGCGTCTCTTCTCCAGGCCTAAGCGGCGGCATTCGTCGCATTTCCAACGGGCCTGGCCCCCTCGCCGAAGATGGAATGCGACTCGCAGTTTTTTCTTTCTTCCTCGCTTAGCCCGGCCTCGCGCCGGACATGCTCGAGAATTTCAGTCACCAAATCTTCTGGTCCGGCATCGAGAAGCGTTTCGGGTGACGCCGGTTTGCCGTCAATTTCGATCCCTTCTACGGCCGCGAGGCCCCAACGCACATAGGCGCGGTCGATTTCGCTCGCCACGAGAGCCGCCTCCGTCTGGTCCGCGACGCTTCCTTCCTTCGCTGCCAGGAAATCAAGCTGCTGCAACAGCTGCTTGACCTGCCGTGTCAGCTCGAGCCTCCGCCCGAACGACATGCGTCGCACGGTCAAACGAACGCCAGGAGCGGCCCTTGACTCCACCGTCACTGTGCTTGCGTAGTCCATGGGTTATCCAAAAGCGACCGCTACATCGTCGTTGTTCGACCCCTGCGCGCGCGAGTTTCCGAAATCCCACCGCAAAATGCGCTCACCGTCGCTAAACTCGGGCACGCGCGGCACTACTTTCGGCATATACACGCCCATCAACTGTCCGCCCGCCTGGCCTAGTTGAAACATCACCGCGACCGGCGTCTCCGATCGCGCTGCCGCATACAGCCCGCGCGTCGCCGCGTCGTCCACTTCGTAAAGCTCGAAGTTGGCGGTGACTCGGCGCGTCCCTGCAGTCACGCATTGCGGTGTCTGCGTGCCGAATTCGCGGCTTCGCAGGTCGACGTCGTTATCCACTTCGACGAACGCGCTTGTCACCGTCAGAAACTTATTTGCCGGTGTTCCCAGCCAGGCTTGGCCGAGGTTGCCCGGAATGGGCAGGCCCGTGTTGCCCGAAACAGTCGGCTCCACGGGAAATGAGCTCAAGCCGCCCTGTCCGGGGCTGAACGAGACGGTATCGAGGATGTCCTGCGCCTCTCCGCTGAATTCCAGCTCGTGATAGTCTGCGTTTACTCTCACCTGCAGCCGGTTGCACGAACCACCTGCCAGAATCCGGTCAACGGCGCCCACCGGATCCCAATAGTCGAATATCGAGACGCTGGGCAGCGCGTCGGCGGGGAAGTACGTCACGGCCCCCGTCAGCGCCTGCCCCAAAGTCGGCGCTGCGGCAAAAGGTGCGTTCACCTGCACCGCCGTTCCACTCACAACGGCATCCACAAAGCGCAGTTCCCCGTTGAAGCCGAAGGCCTGCCCCTTTACGAGGCCATGGCTGCTGCTGAAAACAATCTGTGACATACCGGATCCTGATCCCGCCGTTCTTCCTGTAAAGACCGCGGGACTGGCCCCCAGCGCGGCTTGCACGAGTGGCCCCATCGCGGGGGGCGAACTCGGCGTCACATTCGACACCAGGTACGTCTGCAAACTGAACTCCGTGCGCTTTCTTGACCCCGGTGAGACGCCGGCATAGGTTCGTCCACCGATCTTGTCTCTGCGTGCGCGCGTCTCGACTTCTTGCCGCGCCCGCAGTCGAATCGCTGGTATCCGCTTGCTCGCCGAAATCGCCGGAACCGTCCCATAGTTCGGCTCCGACTCCACGTAGAAGCGATTCTGCGTGGACAGTACACATTCCGCCATAGTTTTGTCCTTCTTGTCGGCGTTAGGCGTTCAGCTTCCCTGAGCGTCGTCGAGGCAAGCCTCGGTGCCTTACCGGCGTGTCTCACCGGCATAGCGTACAAAAACGCCTCCGCGAAACCACGCCGCCGGCACTTCCGTTCCAGCTCATTCGTGCGCCTGCAGTTCCACCTCGACCCTTGCCGTCTGCAGAAAGTTGCGCCCTCCGAGTTTGATTTCCCGGAACTGCACGCTATGCGCCCCGCCGTACGCGACGTTGTCGGTCCACTCCCCGGGATGCGAGCTCAACACTGTCTGCACGGCCTCGGCATACCGCGTCAGCTGCTGATCCAATCCAGCTAGTTGTTCCTGGCTGACGCGAATATCGGCCACGAGAAACAACGGCCCGGAAAACCTAGCGAACTTCTCGATCTGCTGGTTATCCATCCGGTCGCCATACAAATAGATCGCCGGGTACACCACTGCCAGATTCTCATCCGCCAGGTCTGCGGGCACATTCTGAATCACGACGGTTTGCTCACTGAGAGCCGCCAGATGCACGCTGTCTCGAGACCCGATCGCCGCCAGCGCGGCGTTGACACCGTCACCAGCCAGCAAGAATGCTCTCAGTTGCTCCAGCGCTCCCAGACAAAGATTCGCCACAGCTTTCCACCTTCTCGCGCCTCACCCGTTCTCGTTTCTCACTTCTTGGTGTCCTCAACCCCGCTGCAGAAATCGTGGCACCGTCTTGAACAAGTCGGGCGCCTGTCCTTCTCCAGGCGGTTCCCCGGCAACCAATCCGGACTCCGGCTCCACCCAGGCCGAATCAACCGCCAGTGCCGGTCCGTTCTGCTTGCTTATGTCCCCGCTCGACCCTCCCACGTACACATTCCACCCCGTCACACCCTCGGGTGAGACCGGCGGCGTCACGCGCAATGCGTTTTCCGCGGGTACTTGCGCCGCTTGTTCCACGCTCCCCACCCCTTCGGTTCCGTCGGTGCCGATCCATGTCATTCGCACGAATCGGGCTCCGGCTCCTAGCGTTGACGGTGTCCAATCAATCACCGCCGCGTCAGGCCTTGGAATCGGCCGCGCGCTCAAGCCGATACCCGTCTGAAAAAGCAGGTCGCGCGCCCAATTCGCCAGCTCCTTGTATTCCTTCCACTTCGGCAGATATTTGTCGTTCAGCTTGCGGTTGTAGGCGTCGCGATACACAATCGCGAGCGTTTGGAAGGTATGCAGCAGTTTCAAAGGTGGCGTCACGACCACTTGGCTCAGTGCGAATCGGGCCGGATTCCCCTCGCCTCCCGTTGACTGCCAACCAGACCCGTTGGCCAGATAGACATTGCCTGGCCCGCGCGAAGCGGCTTCCAGTTGCGCGCCGATTTCCGTATGCGCCAGCCGTAGCTTTGTCCCTAAGTCAATCCCCTCGGCGGCCGACACGTCAGGCAGGTTCGCCTCATACGCCACAAGGTCGGCCACATCGGAAACGAATTGGTCCGTAAAAAGAGCCATGGCTCATTCCTTGTTCTTGCCGCTCCCTCGCGCCGAGCGCTGTAAGCCCTGTAGATCGGCCTCCGACAGAATCGTAAATTGGATCTGCGAGGCCTGTCGCCTCTGCTCCTCGGCCTGCCGTGCTTCTTCCACGTTCTGGCGGAACTGGCGCGCTTCTTCCGCGCCTGCCATCTCGGCGGAGCCGTCGATCACCATGCGCGCTGCAACCGCTCGCGGCACCTCCGTGAGCTTGCCGCTCCGGCCTCCGTCTTCGAGAGCCACGCTCCTCACAATCGGGAAATCCTCGGTGATCGTTGCCTCGAGTTCCCGAATCTTCCGGTAGTAGCCTCGCAAATCCATAAGTGCCTTCAATCCTCGCGTGGCGGACGATCGCGTCCGCCCACGCACGTTTTGTCCTGTCTGCAGGGCGTGGCGTGCTACGCCAAATCTCTGCTGCCCTGCAAACCAACACCTCGTGGCGCGCGCATTCCTGTGCGCCGTGCCGGCACTCTGGCCGGCATCTCCCGGCCTCGCGGGGCGGACCGCCGCGTCCGCCCCAACCAGACACTTCTTACGACTCCACCTGCACCCCGAACGGATTCCGGATCACCGCCTTGCCGTAGAGCACGTCCACCGTGAACTGCTGCGCCAGCGTGTCCGGCTGATAACTCATGACCACCCGCATCCCGAAATTCCCCAACTCGGCATATTCGGCGATTGCGCCCGTGCCCGGCAGTGGCTGCGGCAGCCTGCGGATGACCAGCCCAATCGCGTCGCGCGCGAAAGCCAGGTTGTGCGTTGTCACCGGCGAGCTGCCGGTTTTTGCCACGAACTGCGACCGGAAAACATGAAAATCCTTCAGCCGCCCGACCGTGCCATTGATAAGCGCGTTGACGCCGGCTTCGCCGGCGGTGCGGTACTCGCTGAAGCGGACATTCTGCCGCAACGCGGAATAGCTGCTCGGATCGACCACCAGATACTTCGGTTGGCTCTGCGGCACCTTTGCCCCGAACAGAGTTGTTTCCGCCAGGTCGATCACACCCTCGGTCAACGCCACTCCGGCCGTTCCCAGGGTTGGGTTCGCCGAAAATCCCGCATAGAGACCCAACAGATCCGTTTCGATCTTCTCGGCGATCGCCACCACTGCTGGCTCCATGTAGATCCGCAGCAGATCGGGAACCGCCAGCACCTTTGTCACGTCCGGAATCTGAAAGGTCGCTTCCGCATGGGTATTCAGCACGATCTGGGCGTTGCCCAGGTTGGGATTCTGCGTGGTGACCGTGCCGCCTTCGGCAATGTTATTCGCCACCATGCTTGGGACGATGGGGATGTTGACGGTATCACCGGCCTGCCCCAGCACCGGTTCATAGTTCCGGTTGACCAGGTTGCCCATGATCAGATTCCCCATCAGCGCCGGTAGCGCATCCGCTGCCACCAGCTTCACAATCGCTTGCGCAATGTTCGCTGACGTAATAGCCGCCATGAATCTTCCTCCTTACTCTCTTCCTGTGAAATGGGGATCGGACAACCGTAGAGGCACGGCACGCCGTGCCCCGCCCCCTTGCTCATCCCTTCCTCTTCCAGTTACCTGTTGCCGTCTTTCCGTAGAGCCTTACCAATTGCTCGAACCGTTTCCGGCCAGGCGCGCCACCTCTCTCCACGCCTGTGCCAACTCTTCCTTGCTCATTCCTGGACGAATCCGATCCAGGTCGAACCCTGCGGACGATAGCTCCCCGCGGTCGGTGTCCCTTGCTCCCGAGCCTCCCGCGATCCGAGGCGGCAGAAACTCGGGATTCTCGGAGACAAACCTGCGCAGGTAGTCCCGGTAGTGCATGCGCTCGCCGCCCGCATCCGTATACAGGTCCCCGTCCTCACCTCGAAAGACATCGTCCTTGACGAGGCGGAAAGCGAGTTGTACTTTCTTGACTCCCAGTTCTTGCAGCGCGCTCTGAATCCGCGAAAAGCGGTCGGTTTGCTCGGACTGCTGCCGGCCGCGGTGGTTCTCCTCTGTCAGCTCTTGAACTCTCCGCTCCAGACTCTCCCGCCGGCGGCGTTCCTCGATCAGCTTCTCCCGTAATCCCGCGTCCGTATCTGCGGACCGCTCTACTTCTCTGGGTTCCAATGCTGTCCTGTCGGGTCCCATGATTCTCCGTTCGAAAAAAAGAAGGCGCCGTGCTAAGCTCCCTTGCTCAGAAAGCTCAGGCCGGCGCCGCCGGGATCGCCAAACTATTTTCTTCTAGTGCTGTTCGATCTCACGCACGACTTCGTTCTTCGTCTCCTGCGCCGCACCCTCCAGGTACTTCAACGCCACCCGCTTCTGCAGCTCCCTCTCAAAACGGGACGATTGAATACCCAGCTGGCGAAGCCCCATCGCATCGTTGATCTCGGCGGAAAAGTCTGGCATATCGAACTCGTCCATGCCCGCGATCTCGATTTCCACGTCATCCTGTCTGGCCGCCTGCACTAGCCCGAAGACACGGCCCAGGAACTCCTTCACCATCGCCCCGTAGGCCCGCAGCACCTCATGGGTCACCGCAAAATCTCGCTGTTTGCTGGCGCCCGACTGGCCCAGGTGTCGCGCTTCATGACCGCCCGCTTGCGTCATCAGATAACAAACGCGGTAGATCTCGTCCTTCAGCCGGTCCAGGTTCGCTGCCGCGACCTGAAAGACATGGCCTTCCGGTTCCGTCCATCCGAACTTGTCATTGGGCCCGAGCTGGATGTAGTAGGCCTCCCCGACAATCTGCTGCCACTCGCGCTCCGAGTAAATCACCGGCATCGCAAACAGGCCCATGTGCAGCGCCCATGAGAGCGCATTCGACTTGTTGAAGTGCTCCTGCTGCAAGAGTGCTGCTTTGTTTGCCAGCCACATCCCATCGCTCACGGCCATCTTCGCCAGAGGCACCCGGCCGGCCTCCGCCAGCCCATGCCGCCCCTCGTCAATCAGCACCGCATCCTCTCCGGCAGGCGTCGAAGGCGCCCCCTCGGCGCCCGCCGGCTCTCTCTTCTTGTGGGAGAAGATCCGAAAATTCGCGCGGTCGTAGACCGCCCAGCGCTGCTCCCGTACCAGGTCCGTCCGGTCAAAAGCTTCCTGGTACGTCCGGTCCGATTTCAGAACCACCCATTCAAACTCGCCCTTCTCATCCACCTTCCAGTTGATAAGCTGTTGCGGCGTGTACGGCACCAGATACGCCCGTGACTTACCCAGAGCTTCTTCTTCAGCCCGCGTTACCACAGGCTCTTTCACTCGGGGAAAGTCGACCAGCAGATAGCTTTCCCGAAAGACCAGCGCCCGGATGAACGCCTTGCGGGCGATTTCCATCAGGGAACTCCCGCGGCAGTCGCAGTTGCCGGCAAACTCTGTGTAGAACTGTTCGACCTGGGGAATCGGCGTGCGAAAACTGATGCCGGGCCTGCTGCGGAACAGCGTCGCCGCATACCAGTCGATACAGGATCCCAGGTAGTTTTCATAGAAGACCCGGCTGACCCTCTCGTTGTAAACGTCGTTCGGTTCTTTCTGCCTCCGCACGAGGTAGAGGCCGGCGTTGCGGCGCAGTTGCTCTCCGCCGGCATAAAAATCCCAATACCGCTGCCACATGTCGCGCCGGTCACGGTATTCCGGATGCTCCCGGTCTAGTAACTCAATCACGCCGTCCTCCGCCCTCTCTGTGGCGCACGCTCCACCTGCCTCGTGGCTCGCGCATTCTTGTGTGTCGTGACGGCAGTCCTGCCGCCATACCCGCCTCCCGAGACCCGCCCCCTACATCAACCTTCGCCCCTGTTCCCCAACCCGGCCCACCGGTCGAAACTCCTGCCAAACCAAGTATCCGAGTGCGTCGGACAAATGCGTCCTTCGTGGATCACTGTCCTTATCGATCTGCCCGCTGTCCGGCTTGTAACAGACTTGCTCGAAATCCTGGATCAGCTCACGGCACTTCCGATTGACAAACAGCCGCCGCTCTCCCAGCGCATTTCGCAAATGGGCATTGACCGCGTTCACCCGGTCGCGCACAGGGGGATTCGACGGCGCGGTGACCAGTTCTCCGCCCAGCGCCCGGTTTCGTGCTAGAAACTGCCGGATCATCTTGAAATCCGACGTTCCTGTCGCCGTCTGCGCGTGACTTCCGCTGGCGTCCCCGTAGACGCGCACGCCCCCGCGATGCTTACTGTACCGCTGCACGAACTCCTCCCAAACCTCCGGTGTCGACGATGTCCGCAGAACTATCTCGTCCAGCGCCAGAATCACATCGCCGTCCCTCTGGCAAATCACCGAGCACATCGGGTTGATATTGAAATCCCACGACCACAGCAACGGCTGATCCGCAGACACCTCGAAGTCACCCACGTTCTCGTGCCGGTCAAACGCGTAGTAAACCTGCCCCGCCTGCAGGTTCAGGTACTTGCCGAGCACCTCCTGCTGGTAGAAATTCTCGTCGTAGCTCGCCTTGAGCCGCTCGTAATAGTCAGGTGTCGCTTTCAAGAGGTGCCTGTTCTCGAACGGCGCAGCCTCGATCAGCGCATACCCACGCACGGGCTCCGAGCGGAAACGCCGGTACACCCAGTTGAATCCCTTCGGCGTGCAAACGCCGAACCCGCACAGTTGCGCGGCCTTCGGGTCGCGCAGACGCGCTTCCAGCCGTAGCCATGCTTCCTCCGGCGTGTACGTCAACTCGTCGATGCCGAACCACGCCAGGTTTGGTCCGCGCAGCCTTTCGTACTCATCGAGTGCCCGGAACAACACCTTCGAGCCGCCGTACTCCATCGTCAACGTGTTCGTCGACTTGTTAAGAACGAATGGCAACTCGCTTTCCTCGAGAATCTCGAGAAAGGTTGCCATCGTGGCGTCCCGCAACATCGGGAATGTTGGAGCGCCCAGCAGCCCCGTTCTTCCCGGGTTGACGTGCACCAGCCTGACCGCCTCCTGGCAAAGCGCCCTGGTTTTTCCTGAGCCGACTGGTCCGGAAAACACCTTGAACCGCGACTTACTGTTGTGAAATTTTCTCTGTGAAGGGAGTTTCTTGTAGCCTACTGGTCTGTCGGATCGTCGTCCGTCTCTTCCCATAAGACCCTGATCTCTTGCGGCATCTCGCCCTCGCCCAGAATGTCGCGGTCCAGTTTGAGTAGCTTCTCTAAAGCTCCGATCGTCGCGGGTGTCACGTCCTCCGATGAGTCCAGTTGTCGTTGGATCTTGCGCAGAGCTTTCTGCACAAGCTCCTTCCGCGAAACCTCCCCGCCTTCATCTCCTTCCGCCGCCTCGGTGGCGTCTCTGGTGATGACCTCACCTTCGGTCGTCGCCCTGTCCGTTTCTGTCTTCTTCACGGCCGGCTCTTCCGCGTTCGCCTCGTTCTTGCCTGTGGTCCTTGTCTTGCGTGCAGCTTCCTTGCTACTGCGGCTTTCCTCTTTCTTGCCCCGGGCCGCTCCCTTCCCTAGGTCCTTCTCGTCTCGGCGAGTTCGTACCTTGGAACCTTCGGAAGTGGTCACCTGTTTCTCCTCGTCACCACCTCGCCCAGGCTGCCCGTGCCTCAGCGTGCGGCCACGGCCTCTTTTCTACGGGTTCAGACTAGCATTACGATCGCGCGATCATCGCGAACAAACTTCCAAACTCGCTCATAACAGAACAATTAAAGTTCCTACTTCGCCGTGAATCTCAAAAAGCCTTCCTTCCCAACGCGCGTCGCCGGTGCAGGAAGCTTCAAAAATATGGACTGGAGATACAAAACGTCGCGGACTACCCCAAAAACGAAGAGGACATGACTTCCGTCATGCCCTCTCGCAACAACTCTTAAATGTGGATATGATCCGGCTTGCCGCCTGGGCGCGATCCCGGCCCAGCGGGGCAACCTTCGTGGGAGACTATTTCTGCGCGTCCAAGACCTTAACAAGCTCGGCGACGGCGTCGATGCTCTTCTGCAGGGCGGCCTTTTCGTCGGCGGCGAGCGGCAGCTCGTACACCTTCTCTATCCCGCGTGCGCCAAGCTTCACTGGCACCCCGATAAAAAGGTTCTTGACCCCGTACTCGCCTTCGAGATAAACCGTGCAGGGAAGCACTTTCTTCTTGTCCTTCAGAATGGACTCCACCATCTCGACGACTGATGCGGAAGGAGCATAATAAGCGCTCCCCGTCTTGAGATGCTTGACGATCTCGGCCCCGCCATTGCGCGTGCGGTCCACAATCTTCTCGAGCGTCGCTGCATCGAGCACCTCGGTGATGGGAATCCCCGCGACGCTCGTATATCGTACCAGCGGCACCATGGTGTCGCCGTGGCCGCCGAGCACGAACGCAACGACTTGCTCGACCGAAACATCCGCCGCCTCGGCTAGGAAGGCGCGAAACCTCGCCGTATCAAGCACGCCCGCCATGCCGATAACCCGGTTCTTCGAGAAGCCGCTCACCTTCATCGCCACGTGGCACATGGCATCCAATGGATTGGATACGACGATCAGAATGGCGTTCGGTGAGTATTTCGCTACCGGCTCTATGCACGCTTTGACGATCTCCGCGTTCTTCAGCAGCAAATCGTCGCGGCTCATACCGGGCTTCCGCGGGAAGCCGGCTGTCACAACAACAATGTCCGAATTTGCGCTCGGCTCGTAGTCGTTGCTGCCGGTGATTTTGACGTCGGAACCCTCAACGGGACAGGCCTCGAGCATATCGAGCGCCTTGCCTTGCGGTACGCCTTCCACGATATCCACGAGAACAACGTCCGCTAGTTCCTTATCGGCGATGCGCGTGGCGCAACTGGCGCCGACATTGCCGGCTCCGACCACGGTTACTTTTTTTCTCATAGCTTCTCCGTCCACTGCTGTCTGCTTGTCGGGACCCTCGCGGAACGCCCAACAAAAGGGTGTTGAGGCGCCGGAAAAGAGCCCCTCTCAAATTTGGATTGTCGGCCGGGCCTTGGCGAACGGCGGCGCCTCTAATTGCTCCGAATGCGATAGCCGCCGTTGGGGTCTTTCTCGCGGTAGGTATTATGGCACTGCCCGCAGCTGCCGGTGAGGCTCTTGAACGCGGCTTGCGCGGCGGCCTTGTCTCCGCCGGCGGCCGCCTCGGCGAGAGCGTCCGCCGCATCCATCACATCGCCAGCCCACTCTTCCGGCTCTTCCAGGTCACGGTTGATCCAAAAGCTCTGCACCTCATCGAAGATCTCGTTAAGCTTTTTGGCGCTGGCGGCGGCAGCCGCCAAATCGCCTTCGATATTCTTTTTGATCTCCCCCACCGTTGCGCCCGCCGATTGCATCAGTTTCTGATAGGCCTCTTCGTCCGGCTTCTTGTCCTGGCCGAGCAAACACACCCCTAAAACAGCGAGCACGAGACTTGTTGTCACCAGAAATTTTGCTGTCATGGTTCTCACCTGATCACGATTCCGCGGCCTCCGCTGGCCGGCCGCATGCAGAGATTGTCGTGCTTATCGTAGCGCGAAACCAAGGGCAGCCGACGCCTACGCCGCCATGTTCCGTACAATCTCCGACGCGTATTCACTGGTCTTGAGCTTGGTCGCGCCCTCCATCAGCCGGTGAAGATCGTAGGTGACCTTCTTCTGGCGGATCGCCTCGGTGATGCCCGTCTCGATCAGGTCGGCGGCCTCTTTCCAGCCCAGAAAACGGAACATCATGGCGCCGGAGAGAATGACGCTGGAGGGGTTGATAACGTCCTGATCGGCATACTTCGGGGCGGTGCCGTGGGTCGCCTCGAAAACACCGTACTCGTCCCCGATATTCGCGCCCGGGGCCATGCCGAGGCCGCCTACCTGCGCGGCGCAGGCGTCGGAAATATAGTCGCCGTTGAGGTTGGTCGTCGCGATCACATCATACTCGTCGGGCCGCAGAAGCACCTGCTGGAACATCGAATCGGCGATCCGGTCGTTGACGAGAATCTTCCCCTTCGGCACGTTGCCGCCGGCCTCTTCCTCGGTCACGCAAATGTCGGCGAATTCTTCCTTGACGAGCTCATAACCCCAGTCGCGAAACGCGCCTTCCGTGAACTTCTGGATGTTGCCCTTGTGAACCAGCGTGACCGTCTTGCGGTCGTTTTCGATGGCGTATTGAATCGCCCTGCGGATCAGGCGCTTCGAGCCTGTGACGCTGACCGGCTTGATGCCGATGCCCGAGTCCTCACGGATCTGCTTGCCCATCTGCTGGTTCAGAAAGTCGATGACCTTCTTCGCTTCCGCCGTACCCTGCTTCCACTCGATTCCCGCATAGACGTCCTCGGTATTCTCCCGGAAGATCACCACGTCGAGCTTCTCCGGGTTCTTCATCGGCGAGGGCACGCCGGGGTAATACTTTACGGGGCGCAAACAAACGTAAAGGGTCAAAAGCTGCCTCAGCGTGACATTCAAGCTGCGGATGCCGCCGCCCACAGGCGTCGTCAGGGGACCCTTGATCGCCACGTGGAACTCGCGGATCGCTCCGAGCGTATCCTCCGGAAGCCACGAGTTGAACTTTTCGAAGGCCTTCTCGCCGGCGAATACCTCGTACCAGGCAACGCGGCGCTTGCCGCCGTAGGCCTTCTCGACAGCGCCGTCAAAAACAAGGCGCGACGCCTGCCAGATATCGCGGCCGACGCCATCCCCTTCAATAAACGGGATGATCGGCGAGTCGGGTACAAGAAACTTGCCGTTGCGAACCTGAATGGCCTCGCCATCGGCGGGCACAGGGATATCGTTGTAGGGCTTCATGCGTATTTCTCGATGGGCTGGTCAGAAAGGCTTCCGCACCGGCCGGGCCGGGAGGCCGCCCGGCGCTGCAAGTCCTCTGGAGAAAGGCCTTTTGTGCCATCGGCTTAGGAAGATCAGCGGCCATCCATAAGCCGGTTGCTATCAGCGCGAGACTTGAAAGTTTAGCAAGACTGCGGGGAGTCGGCAAATCCGCACCGCCGCCCTTAAAGCCGCGCCGCCGCGCCACCCAACCTATTGCGGCGTTTTGTTCCATCCGATAAGACCCTAGATGCCCGCTGTAATGGAACGGCGCCGGGAAAAAAGGAGCCGGCCTCAGCTCCCCCAAGCGCTAAGGGTTACCTTCAAGGACAAAGCAGCCGCCCCCCGCTCTCTGCCTGCCAAGGTGGTCGATTTTAACCCCGGAGGGATCGGCGTGGAGATGTTCGTCCCGCTGCCGGTCGGGTCCCTGGTGGAAGTCCAGGGGGACCTCCGCTCGGAAGATCTCTCGGTGTCGGTGCACGGCCGTGCCCGCGTGGCGCATTCACGCCGCGACAGCGACGGCAACTACCGGATTGGCTTGGCCCTTCAGGAAATGGCGCTGCGGAAATCAGCGTAGCTCCAGAAAGGCGGAAGCAGAGTCTTTTTGCCGGTGGCCCGGAATCTTTGTGTGCCGGTGGCTTGTCTGGACGCTCTTTTTCTCTTTTTTGCAGCGCGCTACTCGGCGCGTAGTGTGCTGATTGGGTCTGATGAGGCCGCCCTTCGCGCGGGAATCCAGCAACTAAACAACGCTACTCCGAGGAGAATCGCCGAGCTGATCGCGAAGGTACCCCAATCGCCGGCCTCAACTCCGTACAAGACAGAAGAGAGGCCCCTCGAAAGGATGGTCGCGCCCGCAAGGCCCAGCGCCAGCCCCAAGAACACCCATTTCATGCCATGCAGAGTGGCCAACCTCTTGATCTGGCCCCGCGTCGCCCCAAGAGCGATGCGGATGGCAAATTCCTTCATCCTTAAGCCAACCCAGTACATCTGCAAACTGAACACGCCGGCCATCGCCAACACCAACGCCACGCCTCCGAACAGGGTCGTCAGCATGGTCCGAAATCGCGGTTGTGTCAATTCACGATCCAGCGCCTGGCGCATCGCCTGCACTTCGGTAACCGGCACTGCCGGCTTCAGATGCTGCAGTTCCGCCCGAAGGGAGGGCAGCAGCGCGGAGGGTTCACCCTCAACACGCACAACTAAGTAGGCCCAATGCCAGGCCCACTGCAGATCCGGCTTGTAAACCTCCGGCTGGCTGTCGCTCGCCAAGCCACGATTCTTCACATCGGCGACGACGCCGACAACCTGGTGCCAGTGCGCCGCCGCCGACGGCTCGCGATCCCTTCGGGAAGCCAAGCCAATGTCGATTTGCTTGCCAAGCGGGTCACTGTCCCCGAAGAATCTCCGGGCCGCCGTCTCGTTCAGAATCACAACCTCCGGAGCCTGTTCATCGTCGGCATCCGTGAAATCGCGCCCCCGCCGGAACTGTGCGCCCATGGTGCGAAAGTAGCCTGGGGTCACGGTGCGAACGACGGCCGTCAAAGGCTCTTCGGAGCCTGCGGCATTTCCTCTTTCTAAGGTGATCCCATCGGGAAAAGAAGCCGCAAAAGGCGGTAGCCGATTCACTGCCGCAGCGCTCAGGACGCCTGGCAGGGAGCGCACTTGTTCGAGAACCGCCCGCGTAAACGCCTGCGGCCGATTCGGCCCCGGCGAGCGGCTTCCGGAAAAACCGCTGCCTGAAAGATCGATGCGTGCTGTGGCGATTCCCGATGGCTGAAATCCTGGGTCCACGCGTTGCAGATTGATCAAGGTTCTCACCAGGAGGCCGCATTCAATCAGCAACATCAGTGAGAGCGCTACTTCCGTAACCACAAAAACATTCCGGATGACGGCATGCTTGCGCCCGGCCGATACTGTTAGGCCCTCCTTGAGAGAGTCAGCCTGGGTTGAATCGGATAACTTCACGGCGGGCGCCGTGCCGAAAAGCAATGCGCTGATCATCGCGGCGAAACAGGCAAAGCCAAGCACCCGAATATCGACCGCTGCGCCGTCTAAGCGTGGGATATCCTGAGGACCAAGCACTCGGATGAGCTGAACGCCGCCGTAGGCGATGCAGATTCCGGCCGCGGCGGCAAACGCGGCGTAGGTCATGCTTTCCGTCAGTAACTGGCCGACGAGGCGGATGCGCGGCGCGCCCAAGGCTCCTCTCACAGCGAACTCCCGTGACCGGCTCATGCCGCGCGCCAGCAGAAGGTTGGCCATATTCGCACATGCAATCAGGAGCACGATGCCGGCGGTCATCATCAGTATGATGAGCGCCCTCCGGCTTCTACCAGTTAATTCATCGGCCAGGGAGATTACCTTTGCGCCCGTGCTGATCTGCGGGTCGCCCACAGTTTGAGCAATGCGTTGCTGGATCAGGTTCAGCTCTGTGGACGCTTGCTCGGGTGAAGCGCTGCTCTGCAAGCGGGCGAGCACGCGGAACCAAGCGGGCGTACGCCGCTCCATGCTAACCCCCATTCCGCTTGCTGATAACCACACAGCTTCGCGGCCAGGAAACGAAAAACCGCGCGGCATAACGCCGGCAATGGAAAACAGCCTGCGGCGGAAGCTGTCGACGATCAATGAGCGCCCGATCACGTTCGGATCGGCATTGAACTCCGATGTCCACAGCTCGTGGCTCAGGACCGCCGCCAGCGGGCCGCCCTCGGCGTCTTCGGTGGGAACAAATGTCCGGCCGAGCACAGGGCTTACCAGCAGCGACTCAAAGACTCCCGAAGAAATGTATATGCCCTCGACCCGGCGAGCGCCCCCCGGAAGTAGAAGATTGAACTCATCGCTTCCCTGCCAGACCGGCCAGAAGCCCATCGATTGGAACACCTTCGATTCCATGCGCCAATCCACGAAGTTCGCCGGGGAGACTCGCCTCTCTTCGGCGCCTCGTTCACGATGCTGCTCCCAAATCATGACCAGTTGCTCCGGCTCGGGAAATGGCAAGGGCCGAAGCAAAACGGCATCGAACACACTGAACACGGCCGCGCAGGCGCCGATCCCGAGTGAGAGCGAAAGAATGGCCGCGAAAAAGAATGTCGGCGCCCTGCGGATCGAGCGCAGACCGTAGCGAATATCCTGTGCTAGGTGTTGCAACGAGATCCCGCCCCGGATCCCCCCGGCAATTTTCTTGACCGTGGTCACGTTGCCATCTCCTGGCTACCGAAACGACGGACCTGTCAGCGGGACCTTGCGAGCCGGCTGAAAACGATCACTGGGTTGAAGGCTGCGCCGCCCGCACCGTGGGGTACTGGATTCCGAGCTGCTCCAGGTAGGTGTCGTACTTCGCGGCATCGTAGTAGAGGGCTTTCATCGGCTCGCGATACTTTTCCATGATTTTCTGGTTGAGCCAGATCGCCGGTTTGTCGTCAGGCCGCAGAAAGCTCTGATACTTTACGTCCTTCGACTGCACGTTCCGGAAGTAGTCCCAGGCTTGGCTGACCAGTTCCGGGTTCACCAGAATATCCAGCATCGTCATCGCCTGTACCTTCGCGCCCGCAATCACTCCTTTGTGCGCAATCGGCGTGGCCATGGCAATGGCGTTCGCCCAATTGTGCCCCGGCCCGCCGGGAATGTTGGACGGAAATCGCAAAGTCACCGTCGGAACCACCCAGGAGACATCACCGATGTCGTCGGACCCGCCGCCCATCGGTTGGATATCGCGGCCTTCCGAGTCCTCGCTGTCCGCTTCGCCGGGCGGCTTCCTCAATTCCTGAACCTTGAGAGGCAGTCCTTTGACCGGAACTTTCAATTCGGCTTGCAGAGCCTTCGCCAGTGCTTGATCGTCTTCCGACCATTGCGGCAAACCGGCCTTCGTGATGTTCTCATACATCGCCTCGGCAATCGGCTTGTTGAAGTGCCCGGGCCATGCGCTCCCGAGCAGCCGCGAGCTAACGGTTGTATCTGTCATCAGCGCGGCGGCCTTGGCGATGTTGTCCCCGATGCGCCACAGGTCCATGATGTGCTCGTAGTCGGTCTCGCGGTGAAAATACCAGACCGACGCGTTCGGCGGCACCACATTCGGCTGGTCGCCGCCGTTGGTAATCACGTAGTGCGTCCGCTGCGCTAGCCGTAAATGCTCGCGGCGGAAGTTCCAGCCGATATTCGTCAGCTCCACCGCATCGAGCGCGCTCTTGCCTCGCCACGGAGCGCCCGCGGAGTGCGCGCTGGATCCCTCAAACATGTACTCAACGGACACCAGACCGTTACCGTTCGTCGGACCGTAGGAAACACCAAGATTCGCGGCGACATGCGCGAACAGTACGACGTCCACGTTCTGGAACATGCCGGCGCGCACGTAGTAGGCCTTCGTACCGAGTTGTTCTTCCGCCACCCCCGGCCAGAGTTGAATAGTGCCGCTCAGGCCCTCGCGCTCCATTACTTTCTTCACGGCCAGCGCGGCGATGATGTTCAGGGGCAGACCGGAATTGTGCCCTTCACCGTGGCCCGGGGCCCCTTCGATCATCGGATCGTGCCAGGCGACGCCCGGCTTCTGGGAAGCCTGTGGGATACAGTCAATATCGGATCCCAGCGAAATGACGGGTTTTCCCTGGCCCCAGCTCGCAAGCCACGCCGTGGGAATCCCCGCAACGCCTCGTTCAATCCGAAAGCCTTCCTTCTCGAGGATGCCGGTCAGATACCTCGAGGTTTCGAACTCCTGAAAACCCAGCTCGCCGAAGCTGAAAACGCTGTCCACCATCACCTGCGCCTGTTTCTTCATCGAGTCGATTTGGCCGCTTAGGTCGGCTTTCATCGCTGCTGCCTTTTCTGCGGAAACGGTTGGTTGTGCAAAAGCGCAGACGGCGCACATTAAGAAGGAGAGGAAAAGTGGTCGCATTAGGGCCTCCTCAGCAGACCTCGAATGAGTGAAGCCAAGGTTAGCACGCAGACGGATGGATAGGGCGGGCCCTGTTGGGAGACCGGCTGGTCTGAAAGTCTTGCGACACGCAGCCAATGGCCCGCGCCGGTCTGCGTGATCAGCCCGCGGGCAGCCGTAGGAACGGAATTCGAGCGCCTACACCTTTCGCGTCCGCTTATCTTTGACCAGATTAAAGGTGTCGTACCACGTGGATTCCGCCCCGCCGCCGTAGCAGGCGGTAGCGGCCTCCACCAGGAACGGCTTACCGTCTCGCGTGGCGGCGATGCCTTTCTTCAGTGCTGCCTCCAATTCGCCGCCCGTTCTTGCCTTCGCGCCCTGCACGCCCTGGCTCTCACCCAGCTTCACAAAATCGATGTCCGGGTCGCCCAGGTGCATGCCCGCGTAGTGCCCGGTGCTGGCCATCTTGCCGCCGTAGGCGTGGTAGGCGCGGCGCACCGTTTGATAGTTACGGTTGTTCCAAACCACCGTGAGCACGGGGATGCCGGAGCGGACCTGCGTCCAGAACCCGCAGGCGCTGTACATCACTGAGCCGTCTCCAATCGAGCAGACCACTTGGCGATCGGGCGCCGCGATCTTGGCGCCGGTCGATGCGCCAATACCCCATCCCAGGCCGTTGCCGCTATTCGCCACCCACATCGGCTCGCCCTCGCGGTGCCCGAAGGGGAACGCATCGTAAATGCCCGTCAAGTTCTCGCTTACGATGATGGCGTCTTTATCCAATGTGCGCGCCATGACCGCGCCGACCTCGTGAGGATGCATCGGGCTTTGGCCGAAAGTCTTCCGCGCGGCTTCCTCGCTGCGCCCGCGCATCGCCGACGTGTAGGTGCGCAGCTCTTCCGAGCGCTGCTTGACGCCCGCCTGCAACCTGGTTCCCGTGGCCCGGGCTTCCAACGCGGCCGTCAGGTCCTGGAGCGCCTCCTTGACGTCCCCGACAACAGCAAGGTCGGTCGGAGCAGTCCGCCCCATGGCCTCGGTATTTATACCGATCCGGACAACGGGCGCACTCTCCGGGACCTCGGGCCCTTCCGGCATGACGCGGCCGCCGAAATCATTGTGGCAGCCCACCATGACCACCAGATCAACTCCGCGCTTGACCCACTCCGAGTTCATGTTGAAATTGCCAACCCAGTGCGGATGGCTCACCGGGAAGCTGCGATAGGCCATTCCGCCCGGTCCTCCGGCTACGGCCCATCCGAATTTCTCGGCGAAGCGGAGCAGTTGATCCTGTGCGCCCGACCGCCATGTGTCATCGCCGACCAGCAAGATCGGCCGCTTCGCTTCCAGCAGCAAACGCGCCGCTTCCTCGACCGCAGCGGCTTCGGGCCGCACCCGCGCGCGGAACAGGAAGCGCTCGGCCGGCAAAATGCGCGCCTGGACGTTTTTCTGCTCCAGCGCGTAGTGCGCCATGGCGAGGTAGACGGGACCGCCCGGCTCGGTTGTCGCCATCTTGAAGGCGCGGCGCGTCAGAAGTGGCAGGCTCTCCGCGTTGCGAACTTCGTTGGACATCTTCATCCACTGGCGCACAATATCGCGTTGATCGAAGCCTGGACGCGCGCCCAGCACGACGTCGTCGTTGTAGAGCTGGTTGTCGTTCAACCCGGCAGTGACCACCAGCGCCGAACCGTCCCGGCTGGCGTTGTAAAGCTGTCCGCTCGCCTGAGCCGTGCCCGCGGAAACATGAATATTGACGAACCCCGGCTTCCCGCTCACGTGGTGGTAGCCGTCGGCCATCGAGATCACGATGCCTTCGTGCAGCCCCATGATGAGGTGCAGGTCACGATCGTCGGTGATGGCGTCGTAGAACCCAACCTCCATGGACCCTGGGTTGGCGAACAGGTACTCGGCGCCGGCGGCTTTGGCCTGTGCCACGACGAGTTCTCCGCCTGTGCCGGACATCAGCGTCGAACCGTCATTGCCAAGTGCGCCGGCTGCCGCCGGGCGTGCCGCTGCCGAAGTAGCGGCAGAAGCGCTCGCGGGAGCGCCACGGCCGGGACGCGCCACCAAAGCTGAACTATCCGCCGTTGCCTGAGCCGCTTGCTCAGATGCGTCCAGCGGCTGGAGCACTGCGGCAGCCGCGGCGGCCGTAAACCCGGCCCGCGACATCTTCTCAAAAAAGCCTCGCCTTGACAGGCGGCCTTCCATGTAATCGCAAACCAAGTGTCGCATGCATCCCTCCTACGAATCGGCTCAGCATCTCGGCCAAGCGCAGCTAAGAACGCTCATCACGATTCGCACCTGCGATCAGTGACCGGCCGTGCAAGTCTGCCTGCGCAAGGCAGTGATCGTTCCTATTTCTCTCGGGCGGCACGATCCTTACGGCAGGACGGAGACTTTCACCTGAGCCGTCGTCCAGCAGCACTGGAACCCGCCACCGCCGTCTCCTGAGTAGTCGTTCGCCACCACATGCAACCAGTAGTCCCCCGGTTCGTTGAAACTCACGGCTGTCACAGCCTTCCCTGTGAACGCGGCCGTGTCATCGGATCTCTCTATTTTTTCCACGCCGGGACTCTCGGGGTCGAACGTCACGCTGCCGGGCCCGCGGTATTTCGTCCACCGCAGAGTTACGGGCGTTCCGAGTGTTCTGGGCCGCGCTCCGGAGTTGGTCGTCCACTTGGCGTCATCGGAAACCCATACGGTCAGAGGCAAAAAATTTCCTGTCTTCGCTTGCCGCTCGAGCTTTGTCCCGCCGGGACCCTTTACTGGGTGACCGTCCTCCTCGAAGCGGATTTCGGGCGGCGTGTTGCCGACAGCAACCTCCCGGAACGGCGAGATCTCATAATCGGTGTGGAGTCCCGCTGGAATGACGGTGGTCTTGCCGTTGGCGACGATCGTCCACGTAATCTTGCTCTGACCAAAGTCGCTGGGGACCTTTACAGTGAAGATGCCCCACCCACGGCCCGGCTTGAAATGTGTCGGTTGGCCCCGATCTGGGCCGCCCGGTTCTATCCGGTTATCGGGGCCGATCGGAATGTCCACTTCCTGTTTCCGGTTCCGGTTGTAGTAGCCCAGCAGGAGACTGAAGCTTCCGTCCGAATTTCGAAACCAGCCTTCGAAAGCGCCGGTGATGCTCGAGCCGGAATCGTGCGGCGGCTCGAAGGGAAGCGTCTGCCCCCACACGAGTGTTCCACTTGTGAGCGCCATCGCGAGGCTCCATCGCGCAACGAGCACAGTATTTACCTCGCAGCCGATTGCGCTTCCGCCTTGTGCCGGGCGGCCCAGGCCTCGTAATCCTCGTCGCTGATATAGGTGACATTCATCCAGGCGTGGCCCATCTCGTCCACGGTCCGGTCGCCATAGCCCACCCACTGATCCGGATCGGGATTGTTCGGGTTGGCCCTGGTGTTGTCGTACCAGGCCGTCACGCGGATGACGGTGCCCTTGGGAAGCACGGGTGCGGCATCGTCGGCGTAAATATAGTTGGTCATCCAGTTGAAGTTGAAATTGCCGACGTAGCTGATGGTTTGTGTCGTCCCGTCGGGAAGAATGGCGTCAACGGCCATCGCCTTGCCTCGCAGGTGCATGTGGGGCTGAAAATTCTCGAGCCAGGCCGCCTGCTTCAACACCGTGAAGTGCTGAGACTGCACGATCGAGTTAGGTGGGATGTCGATCTCCCGGTTACGCAGCGGTCCCTTGACGGCCTGAAAAGGCGTCAAGTACGTCCGATACTTTGGTTCCTGGCCCTTGGGGTAGAGCCACACGCCCAGCTCGACGTGGTCGCGAATCTCCTCGCCAACAGCGTGAAGGTGAATGTCCCAGGAAATCTGGGAACTTGGCAGCAGCAATCGGCCGCTATCGGGACGCAAGAGGTCATAGTTTTTCCCGATCGCCCATTCGAAGAAGAGTGCGCGGCCGCCGCGGAGAGCGGCTGCGCCGCCCGGGTCCAGGCCGTCGGGGTCATCCTGCACCAGGTAGACAACGGCATGATGCGTAATCTTGCGCCCCGCCAGGCTGCCCGGCCGTACTTCCAGCGCCCGTACCCAGCGCGGCTCGGTTAACGGAATATCCGAGGTAGGCCGCCACCAGACGTCCTGGCGGCGGGGCTCCATGGTGTAAGGCTCCGATTTGATCACCAGGTCAGGCTGCCCCAGCGTTTTTGCGGCTCTCCATTCGTTGTCCTGGGACCACTGCTTTGGGGGAGGAAGATCTTTGGGGTCGCCCGGCGGCGATCCCGCGTCCACCCACCGCACGATCGTCTGGATCTGCTCGTCGCTCAAAGACATGTCGTCCTTGAACTTGCGAACGCCGACCGTCTTGTCGATATGCCAAGGCGGCATTTGACGCTGGATAACCCGCTCCCTAATGGCTTTCGCCCAGGGGCGAGTCTCCTCGTAGGCCACGAGTGACATCGGTGCCAGCGAGCCCTTGCGGTGGCACTCCTCACACTTTTCCTGAAAGATCGGGGCGATTTCTTTGGCGAAGGTCGGCTGGCCCGCCGAATGCGCCGGTTCGGCGGCCGGCGAAAGAGTGGAAAACGTCAGGAAAACAAGGCACGCGGGCCCTACCACTCTGAGGCTGCGGCGCGCGTGGAATGCAGGATGCGTCATATACCCGCTCCTTTCCAATGCTCCAAACCCCGGGGGGGGGCGACGGATTGTATTCTTGCCCGGTTTTTCTGTTTTTGGCTCTCGGTTGGCTGCAAGTATACATCACGCAGCGGCTGTGTGGCGCAACGGGAAATGCCGTTTTACTCCGCCGCCTGAGATCTTCTAGGCCGCCACGACCTCGTCCGGCGGGGCCTGCCACGGTCCTACTGCCTCTTCCAACTTGCGGGCCACCGCCAGAATCAACATTTCCTCGTACGGCCGCCCCACGATCTGCACCCCGATCGGAAGGCCCTCCCTCGACCGGCCCGCCGGCACAACCACGGCGGGATTGCCGAGCAGATTGAAGATCTGGCAATAAACGAAGGCCTGGGGATACCTCACCTCTTGTCCGTCGATCGTCCACGATCGCTCACCGTGCTTGAACGCGGGGACGGAAGCTACGGGACACAACAGCACCCGATACTCTTCCATCTGCGCTTGCAGCTTCGTGAGCAGCAGGTCCCGCGTAACCCAGGTGTTGAGCAGTTGATCGAAGGTGGCGGTGACAACTTCCCCGGGCGGAGCGAGCAAGTCCTGCACGATGGGATGCACGTCCTTCTCACGGCCTTTTACGAGCGGCCGCGTAAGAGCCGCGCCCGTCACCCCAAACAGCATCCACCAGTGTTCTCGTGCCGATTCCATCCCCTGCGGGCGGTATGGTTCGGTGGCGAACCCCTCCTCCCCAAGCAACTTGGCGGCCTTACGCACAGTCTCACGTGTCTCGGGCGTCACCGGGACGATGCCGTCGTCTTCATACCAGCCGATCTTCACGCGGGCCAACTCGTCCCGCGAAGGCGCATCCAGCATGACCGGGACACTCAGCGCATCGCCCGGGTCGCGCCCCGACGTGGCACGCAGCATGATCTCTAGGTCTTCCACGCTCCTCGCCATGGGGCCGATCAACCCCAGCAGCGTCGAGGGACCGAGGCAGGCCGGCCAATGTCCCGTGCGTGGAATCACTCCCGGCGTCGGCTTGAGGCCGTAGATGCCGCAGCAGTGCGCGGGCACGCGGATGGAGCCGCCGCCGTCGCTTCCGATCCCCGCCGCAGAACAGCCGGAAGCGATGGCTGCGCTTTCGCCGCCGCTCGATCCGCCCGCCGTGCAGTCGAGGTTCCAGGGATTGTTGGTGCGGCCGTACAGCAGATTGTCGGTTTCGTAGGCGACGAGCATGTCGGGCACATTCGTCACGCCGAGAACGATCGCGCCGGCCTGGCGCAGCCGGGCTACCAATACGGCGTCCTGCTTGGGCACGTGCCCTTGGCGTAACTTCGACCCGCATTCGCAGGGCACGCCGGCGACGTCGATCGAACTCTTGATGGTGATAGGCACGCCGTGAAGCGGTCCAAGGATTTGGCCGCCGGCCACGGCCCGCTCCGCCGTTTCGGCGTCACGCCGCGCCCGCTCCGTGTCCAGCTGGATGATGGCGTTGAGCTTTGGGTTGACCTGCTCGATCCGCCGCAAGTGGGCTTCCAGCAGCTCACGCGGCGAAATCTCCTTCTTGCGGATGAGCGCGGCCATGCGCGCGGCGGATTGGTACAGCAAGTCCTGCATGTTTAATGGAAGGCCTCTCAGGTGGGAAGCGGAGTCTCACCCTCCGCGGAAAACAATCATTACAACATATCGCCCTCCCTGTTTCGTGTATCGTAGAAGCGTCGGAGGGTCGCGATGCGGACGCAACTGTGCCACGTTCTTCTCGCGTGCGCCTTGGTGGCGCTGCCGGTTTGGGCTGACGATGTATCGAAGCGGCTTTTCAACGGCACGGATATGGCGGGCTGGAATCACGTCGGCAAAGGTGAATTCACTGTTGAAAATGGCGCGCTCCGCACCGGCGGGGGCATGGGCCTGCTCTGGTACGAGGGCGAAAAGTTCGGCGACGCCGTCATCCGCGTGGTTTACAAAGGCGGCAGTCCGAGCGCCAACGCCGGCGTCTTCATTCGCATTCCTGAAAAACCGCGGGACGCCTGGTTCCCGGTCCATCGCGGCTACGAAGTGCAGATTCAGGATTCGGCCGACGAGTTTCACCGCACCGGCTCGATCTACTCGATGGCGAGCGCCGCGGCCTTCCCGCCTTCGAAAGACGGCTGGAACACCATGGAGATCCGGCTTGAGGGCCAGAAGACGATCATCAGCGTCAACGGCGAGGTCGTCAACGAGTTTGAAGGCAGCCAGCCCGTTCCTCCTCGTCTGAAATACTATGAGCCCCAACGCGGACCCCGTCCCGACAGCGGCTACATCGGGCTGCAGAACCACGACGAGAAATCTGTCGTCTGGTTCAAGGAAGTGAGCGTACGGCCGCTCGGCAAGTAGACCCGAAAATCCCTGGTTCCCCTCGTGGCGCACGCGTTCCTGCCGGCATCCACCGCAGCCCGGTCTCATCGCGACTCCTGTACCAAACGAAAACCGTCCTGCCCCGCCTCCGTATACTGGAATGATGCGCCGAGTGGAATCGCGGGTTCGCGTGCGGTACTCCGAAACCGATCAGATGGGAATCGTATACTACGCCAACTATTTCGTCTGGATGGAAGTCGGCCGCGTGGACTACTGCACCTCGGCCGGATTCGAATACCGCGACATGGAACGCCACGACGGTGCCCTGCTTGCCGTCACCGAGGCCAAGTGTAACTACCGCGCTCCGGCGCGATTTCACGACGAGATCCGGCTGCTGACTTGGGTAACCGAGTCCCGCTCGCGAACGATCCGCTTCTCGTATGAAATGCGCCGCGCGGCCGACGACGTTCTACTCGCAACGGGTGAAACTCTACACACAGTCTGCGACCGCGAGGGCAAGACGATTCGTCTGCCGGAGAAATACCGGCACTTCTTTCCCCTGACGAACGCAGGGTAGAATGGCTCTTCTTACGGTATTGCGCCGTAATTCAACCGCGGCGTGCCCGCTTCTCGATCCTCGTTTCTCGCTTCTCGGTTTCCGAAGCCCGCCGCCGGCCCTACTGAAATGTCGATCCGCTCGCGAGGGTCGTTCCGCCGACGGTGATCTGATCGACGCGGATCGTGGGAATGCCCACACCCACAGGTACACTCTGACCTGCTTTGCCGCAGGTGCCGATACCGTGATCGAGCCGCAAGTCATGGCCGACCCGGCTGACCTTCGTCAAAACGTCCGGACCGTTTCCGATCAGCGTTGCACCTTTCACCGGCCGCGTCACCTTGCCCTCCTCGATCAGGTAGCTTTCCGAAGCCGAAAAGACAAACTTGCCGCTGGTGATGTCCACCTGGCCGCCGCCGAAATTCACGCAGTAGAGTCCACGCTGAACCGAGCGGACAATATCGCCCGGATCGTCCTCTCCCGCCAGCATGAATGTATTTGTCATGCGCGGCAATGGAATGTGGCGATAACTTTCCCGGCGTCCGTTGCCCGTGCCGGGCGTGCCCAGGATGCGGCTCGAGAGACGATCTTGGAGGTACCCCTTGAGCACGCCCTTTTCGATCAGCACCGCGCGGCCTGTAGGTGCGCCTTCGTCATCGACATTGAGAGATCCCCGGCGGTGCGCTATGGTGCCGTCGTCGATAACCGTGCACAATGGCGACGCGACCTTGTGTCCAATCAGGCCACTGAACGCCGAAACCTTCTTACGGTTGAAATCGGCTTCGAGCCCATGCCCGACGGCTTCGTGCAGCAGAATGCCCGGCCAGCCCGGGCCGAGCACCACTGTCATTTCACCGGCCGGCGCTTCGGTCGCTTCCAGCTGTAGAATCGCCTGCCGGGCAGCCTCTTTCGCGAGATCTTCCGGCGTGCGATTCGTTTCAAAAAACTCGAGACCGACGCGCCCGCCCGCTCCGTCGTGTCCGCGTTCGGTCACGTCGCCCTGTCGGGCAAGCACCGAGACATTCAAACGGGTCATTGGTTGCACGTCGCTGCTGATGATTCCTTCGGAAGTAGCGACCAGGACATGTTTGATCGAATCGCCATACCCGGCCTGCACCTGAAATACGCGCGCATCGTACTCGCGCGCCGCCCGGTCGGCCCGTTCGACGAGCGCGATTTTCTCACGCAGCGAGGCGTCGCTGGAAACGGTCGAGAGGGGATAAAGATCCGGCCGCGGCCTCTGAGTCAGGGCGGCGACACGGGCATCGGAAGGATTCGAGGCGATGTGTGCCGCGACGCGAGAGGCGTGCAGAATTTTTTCGGGCGCCAGGTCGTCAGTGTAGGCGTATCCCGTCTTCTCGCCGCTGATCACGCGCACGCCGCAACCCACCGAAATACCTTCGCTGGCGCTTTTGATCATTGACTCATCGAGGCCGATCGAACTTGTCGAAAGGTACTCGAAGTAGAGATCGGCATACTCGCCCCCCTTCGAAAGCGCCGCGGCAAGGTAGCGCTCGAGATCCGCTTCCGTCAGGTTGTATCGGGATTGGAGAAACGACATGGGCGAGTGCGACCGGAAATCACGGTGCGATCTTCAGCTTAGCATGCGGTATTTCCGGCCACGCCTCGCCTAATCGACCAAGCCGGTGGCCATGGCCGCCGCTTCCTGCGGCCTCGATTCGCCGCTGCGCATCAGGGCAAAGCGCGCGCTGATCGGCCCGATCATTTCGTAGATCACCACCGAAGAGAGAACGACGGTGGTGATCGTCGGCCCGAAGTCAGGGAACCGCCGTCCGATCGCCAGAGTAATCCCAACCGCCAAACCAGCCTGCGCCAGCAGGGCAAAACCGAGCCAGCGCTGCACCATGGGGTCGAGATTGAGCCGGCGGGCTCCGATCGATGCGCCCGCGAATTTGCCCGCCGCCCGGCCGATGACATAAATGGCGCCGAGCGTACCCATGGTCCCGACCAAAGAGAGGTTCAGATCGGCCCCGGCGAGCACGAAAAAGATCGCGTAGAAAGGTGGATCGGTGCGCGTCAGTGCGCTGAAAATTCCGCGGCTCCGCTGCGACAGGTTCACCATCGTGGCTCCCACGGCCAGACTTGCCACCAGAGGTGACAGGTCAAGAATGCGCGACGCTCCCACCGCTAGCATGATGCTGCCCGCCAACAGCATGAGCATCTCACCATGCTCTGTCACCTTTGTCGCCCAGCCTGCCACGAGCAGCCCGACCAGATACCCGAGCGCGGCTGATCCCGCCAGTTGCCAGACGAGCGGAAAGACCATGTTCTGGAAGACCGCGTAGCCGACGCTGAGAAATCCGGCGGAAGAGTCGAAGCCCCCCGCCAGCTCTATGGCGGCGGCGACAAACGTATAGGCGCTCAGCGTGAAAAGATTGTTGATCGCGATGATCCCGAGCAAAGTGTCGCTCACCGGCCCCCGGCTGTTCAGCTCCCGCACCACCATCAGCGTCGACGCAGGCGCCGTTTCAATCGCGATCGCACCCAGCAGAAAAGCCACCTGCCATGGTTGTCCCATCGCGAGCGCTCCCAGCAAGACGGCCAGGCAAGCCAAAGTGGATTCAATCAGGGTGAGATAGAGGATGCGAGGACCGAAGCGGCGCAGCCGCGTGAATTGAAAAACCGACCCCACCGAAAAAAGAATAAGCCCCAGAGCAACTTCGCTGAGCACTTCGAGCGCTACGAGATTGTCGTGGCTCACCCAACCCAGTACGGAGGGCCCCAGAGCGATGCCGGCGAGGATGTAGCCGGTGACCTCTGGAATCCGGAGAAACTTGACGAGGTGCCCGGCCAGCAGCGCCAGAAGTAGGATCAGGCCGAGAGACGAGAGTTCGTTCATGCCAGCTTTGAGGGATCTCGCGCCGCGTGGAGTCCGCGCGTTTGCCATGCGCGCTGTTCACGATCACGGAAATGGCGGGCCCGTACACGCTCGATCCCGCCCTTGATGGTAGCCCGATTTTCGGCTCCGCCGCCAGGAGACCACTGTTGTGCGGATTGCGCCGCCAGAAGATCGGCCGGCTGCTCCGGGAATAACTCAAACGCCCTGCCCACCAAACAACACCCTCGGCCCGCAGTCTTCCCAGGCACGCATGACGCGCAAATCTGCTCTAATGGGGTAGCTTTTTTCGAGGAGGTTACCGTGACCGGCATGACCAGACGATCAGCTCTTTGGACTATGGCGCTCTCGGCCCCTTCCTTGGCCTTCGGTAAAGATAAAGCCGCGGCCTTCGCCCTCATCGGCGACCGCTACCACAACTCGGACTACATCCGCACCGGACTGACCCGCACCATCGCGAAAGACCTTGGCGTATCAGTGGACTTCAGCGATGAAACGCAACTGCTCACCGCCGAAACGCTGCGGGGCTACAAGCTTCTCATCGTTCTGCGCGACGGTATGATCTGGCCTGACGGTTATCCCGATGAGACCAGCAATGCCGCCTGGGTGAATACCGGCAAGCCGAACCTCGTTTCCGATCCCCCGGTGTCCATGCCCTCCGCGAAGCCGCAGTTCTGGATCAAACCGGAACAGGGAAAAGCCGTGCGCCAGTTCGTCGAGACCGGCGGCGCGGCGCTGTTCCTGCACAACGTCACACATGTCGGCCTCACCGATCCCGACTTTCGCCACGTTCTCGGTGCGGCGTATGCCGGGCATCCGCCGATCCGCACCTTTAAAGTGAAAGTGAAGAATTCGAACCACCCCATCACTAAGGGTGTCAAAGACTTCATCGTCACCGACGAACAGCACTACATGGAGTACGACAAAGACCCCAAGCACCTGCTGCTGGAAACCGTCAACGAAGAGGGCCTGGACTATAGAGGACAGGGCGCCACGGCTCCCGGAGGCTGGGCCTATGACTACGGCAAAGGCCGCGTCTGCTATCTTTCACCCGGGCACATGCTGACGGTGCTTTGGAATCCCGAGTACGTGAAACTGCAACACAACGCCGTTCGCTGGCTGCTACGGCAAAGCTGACGGGGCGGGGACGAACAGGAACACGAAGCAGGAGAAGGAAGCAGAACAGAAATAGAAAGGGCGGCCACGGTACACCTGATCGACGCTTAACTTCCTGACAGATCGTAGTCTGTAGACCCGCCCCTCGGGGCGAATTCGTTTCTGTTCAGTCAAGCCGCGCAGTTATCAGCGCTTCCGCGCTTTCGCTACGCCTCAATCAGATTTTCGTGGCCGCCCGTTTCCGACCGGTGGTTCGATAACAAACCTCCTTTCTGATGTTCTACCCGCGTGTTGCGCGCGGTTTTTTGTTTGTTCAATGCCTTGCAGTTCCGTTATACTCCCGCGCCAGCCCGCTGTCAAGAAAAACATGCCCGTATGTGTCAGGGCGCACGATTTCATATATCTGGCGCAGGGAGTAAGTACTACAGGGAACACATGAACAGCCGTCCTGTCGGTGTCCCCGTCCCCGAAACAAGCCGTTTCCGTTGGCAATCCCATCAGGGCCCTCTGTTTGGGTAAACTACACACGGACGGCTGCACGCAGGCGCCGTTTCGCGGCCGCCCGCAGAGACGACACTTGCAGGGACAGTCACACCAGGATGCGCGACTGCGCCGTGATTCCGCCTTGCAGGGTACAGCCGGCGCGAAACGTGGCGGCTGCCCGCGACAGACGAGATCCTCGACAAGCTGCCTAGCGAATATGTCCAAATACCTGCCGCTGTCTCTTTTGTTCCTTGCCGCCGGTTCTTTCGCTCAAACGGACGACGCCAGAATGGCGCAGGTCGAGCAGGGCGCCTTGCTCTATCACTCCCTCTGCACCTCCTGTCACGGCGAGGACGGCGCCAGTGTTCAGGGCATCGATTTCGGCCGTGGCCGCTTCAAACGAGTCGCCTCCGATGCGGATTTCCTCAGGCTCGTCAACCAGGGCATACCCGACACCACCATGCCGGCGTTCGATCTGCGCCGCCGCGAAGCAGAGAACCTTCTTGCCTTTATCCGGTCTCTCAGCGAAACCGTGGCGCACGCGTCCGCCGCGGGCGACGCCGCGCGTGGACGCGCCATCGTGGAAGGCAAAGGGGGCTGCTTGCAGTGCCACCGCATTCAGACCAAGGGGTCGCGCCTGGGTCCGTCGCTGACCGCCATCGGCAGGGTCCGGCCGGCCGCGAGGTTGGAGCAATCGCTGCTCGAACCGGATGCCGTCGTCCTGACCGATCACTGGTTCTGCAAAGCGGTCACCCGCGACGGCACTTCCATCGAAGGCAGGCGTCTCAATGAAGACCGCGGCACGGTGCAACTGATCGACAGCAAAGAGCGGCTGATCTCGCTCAACAAAGCCGACCTGCGGGAATACACGATCATCAAGACCTCCGCGATGCCTTCCTACAAGGACAAGTTGAGTCCCGACGAAATCAGAGACGTGGTCAAATATCTCACCACGTTGAAGGGCCTCGACGCCCCCGCGGAGGCATCGTCCAGTGTTTCTCATTAAGAGGTGCCGATAGCAATGATCAGACGCGCGCTGCTGCTCCTGGCCTTGTCCGCGATCACTCTTTCCGCGCAGGTTCCCTTCGAGCGCCTGTTGAACGCCGCCAAGGAACCACAGAACTGGCTGACCTACTCGGGCGACTATCAAGGCTGGCGTTACAGCAGTCTCGATCAGATCACCACCGCCAACGCCAAAGATCTCGCGGTTCGCTGGGTCTTCCAGGCGCGCACTTCGGAAAAGCTCCAGGCGACGCCGCTGGTCGTTGACGGCGTCATGTACATCACCGAGGTGCCGAACAACGCCTACGCCCTCGATGCCGCTACCGGGCAGGCATTCTGGGAGTTCAACTACCGGCCTGATTCGGCCCGCGTGTGTTGCGGCATCGTCAACCGCGGGCTGGCCATCCTGGGCGACACGTTGTTCATGGGCACGCTCGACGCCCATCTGCTTGCCATCGACGCCAAAACCGGCGAGCTGCTTTGGAAGACGAAGGTCGTCGAAAAGGCCGAGGACGGCTATGCCCTGGTTCATGCTCCGCTGGTCGTGAAAGACAAAGTGATCGTCGGCCCGGCCGGCGGTGAACTCGGCATCCGCGGCTTCCTGGCCGCCTACGATGCCGCCACCGGTAAGCAGGTCTGGCGCTTCAACCTCGTGCCCGAGCCCGGCGAGCCCGGCCACGAGACCTGGGGCGGCGACTCGTGGAAGACCGGCGGCGCGCCCATCTGGCTGACCGGATCTTACGATCCCAGCCTCAATCTCACCTATTGGGGCGTCGGCAATCCCGGTCCGGACTGGAATGGCGATGTCCGCCCTGGCGACAACCTCTACAGCAGCAGCGTGGTCGCGCTCGACGCCGACACCGGCAAGCTCAAGTGGCATTACCAGTTCACGCCTCATGACGTCTGGGACTGGGACGCCGCGCAGATCCCCGTCCTCGTCGACATGGAGTGGGAAGGCCGCCCGCGCAAAACCATGTTGTGGGCCAACCGCAACGGCTTTTACTACGCGCTCGACCGCGCCACGGGCCAGTTTCTCAAGGCGACGCCGTTCGTCAAACAGACCTGGAACGTGGGGTTCGACGAGGCGGGCCGGCCGATCAAGCGGATCGATGCCGAGCCGACAGTCGAGGGCAATCAGGTCTATCCCGGCGTGCAAGGGGGCACCAACTGGTATAGCCCGTCCTACAGCCCGCGCACGGGGATGTTCTACATCCCCGCCTGGGAGGACTACTACGGTCTCTACAACAAGTTCGAGCAAGAGTATGTTCCCGGCCGGCAATACACCGGCGGCTCGCCCCGCGCGGCGGTACGCGGCTCGAGCGGCAGCACCAACCTCATCAACACGCGCGATCAGGAAGGCGGTTACGGCGTGGTGCGGGCCATCGACGCCAAGACCGGCGAGCGGAAGTGGGACTTCGAATTCATGGACGTGACCGACGGCGGCGTGCTGACGACCGGCGGCGACGTCCTCTTCAGCGGCAACCGCGAACAGTACTTCTACGCCATCGACGCGCGCACCGGCGCCGAGCTTTGGAAGATTTACCTCGGCGGCAACATCCGCTCCGGCCCCATCACCTACGAAGTCAACGGGACGCAGTACGTCACCGTAGCCTCCGGCAACTCCCTGTTTACGTTCACGCTGAAGAAGTAGCGCGTTGTTGAAAACGCCGCAGACCGGAAAAATCCGGGGACAGTCCACGCGCGCTCGAGAAAAGCCGCGGATCTGCTAGAGGCGCTAGATCCGCGCTACGCATGCTCCCTCCCGGCGCTTGTGACAGTCCCCGATTTTTTTCACAGCCTCTAGACGAGCCGCGACGCGGCACGCCAGGGATGTGCGCCAAAAGGGCGCCGCATTTTGGGTTTGCAGGCAGAGGAAAGGCCAAAAATTGGGTTTGTTTGGGTTTGTTTTCGGACTGTGGCGCTGCAAACAAAGGACTCATCGGCTTTGTTTTGTCATTTTTTCTTTGTGGATTTCTTGGCGGACTGGCGTTGGCGCAGACGGCGGCGGTCCTGCAAGGCTTCCAGACGCGCCAGGGCCGCAAAGTAGCGGCGGCTGAGGCGCATTTCGTACCGCGAGAGCTTGGAAAGCGTGTCGTCATTCGCGTCCTGGATGAGCAGGCCGCCAAGGATCTTGGTGCGCTCTGACGTTTCGAGGGCTTCATCAACGGGCAGATCGCGACACTTGCGGACTCTTTCGAAGCGCTCGCTGAAGAGCCCTGTTTCGAGATCGGCGGCGCGGCTCAAGCGCCACTCGACGCCAGCGATTTGGCGGACCAGCGCGTACTCGAGGGAATCGCGAGGTTTGAGGTCTTTTCCGAGTTTGCGGACAAGGGCGTCGTATTCATCAAGGCTTTCGCCGGGGATGAGAGTGCGGGGCGCGAACGACCCAGGCTTGACCGCGTTCTGGCTGACGCGAGCCTTGCCCTCGCGTGTTCGAGGGCCTGTGCTCTTCCGTGCGTTACGGCGATTGGCTTCGATTTGTTTTGGCGTGGCCATGGCTCCGGTTCGATGGTACAGCAGGGAGGAAGGGCTGGCGGGGGTTTACGGTGTCGATGCTTTTGGAATCAGGGGGTTAGGGGGCAGGAAGGGGTGTGACTGGGAGGGGACGAACCCCAAAATGAAACCTACGAAAGCATGCTCAGAAGAAGCCGTTTTGCTAGCGAAGCGGCTCGCCTGTGCGAAACCAGCGCTTTTCTCTCTGGCGCCGGGCAGGATCCTTGTCACTCTTGCGCACCACCGACCAAGATCCCGTCGGTAAAAGCCAAGTCGCCACCAGGACGAAGGCTTCGCGGTAGGCCGGATCCGTGAACCGTAGCGTGATTTGGTTAGCGGAGGCGAGCCACGCTGATTTCTTCGTGCCGCCCCATCCAATCTGTCGACGACCGCTCTGCTCCGCGAACTCGCAAAGGGATCGGAGGCAGTGGACAACCGCGAGATCGTCCGTATGACATGTGACGCTAAACTTATATCGTTGATAATCGGAATCTGCCATGGCAGTCTCTCTGAAGATCCTTCTAACTCCTCAATCGGCTTTATTAGTTGACTGCTACTTGTCGTTAGTGGCGTGCCGCTGCAAGGTCACGTATTCATACGGTTGAGGGGTATTCTGTTTTAGAGAGTTTGTGGCCTCGTGCAAGCATGAGACAAAGCCCCACAACGCGGCTTCGCGGGACGCAAGAATGTCGCTGAAGTCGCTACTGCTTGCAAACAGCCCCTCATCAATTACCAGGATTCCGTCGATAGCACCCTCCCTGAGCTTCGATTTTGTCGTATCTTGTTTCTTCCAACCTTGGTACCCCACGACAAAGAACGGGATTCTCTCCGTGGGCGGGCGCCCCACATACGCATGCCCTCGAAATTGTCTCCTCAACGGTTCGAGTTTCGCCGCAGTCTCCAGCACTTGCGGCCATTGCTTTTCAACGTTGGACTTCACCTCTATCACTGCTGCGACTGCCTCCGCGAGATACAGTCGAACCGGCCCACCGCCCAGAATGGGCAAACTAGGGCAAAATGGGTTCTCTACCACCACATCTAGTTGGCCGCTGCATTTGCCACTCCTATCGGTTGCATCACCAGTGCCAAACCGGAAGGGTGTGGGGAATACTCCAGAAAGAAAGCCATCAATAAACGCAGCGCGTTCTGCTCCCGTTGTGGCGCCACTCAACCCTGAGCTGGATTGGTGTACAGCCTTGAGCATCGAATGGATGCCCTTGAGCCGATCTAAGACAAATTGGTTCGCCATGCTTCTACCCTCGTCTCCGCTCAGCCGAGTCCCTGGGCTTTCGCGTCCCGGTCTCGCCATGCTTGAGCAAGTTCCTTGTACTCATCCTTGTGCGAAGCGAGAGCTTGGATGATAAATTGTTCACTCGGGTCTTGGGATTCTGGCATAAGATGTTTTCATCGTCCAACGGTCTCCACCCAGATTTGCGCTCAGAACTTTCACGGTTTGAAGGGCGATTTTCCCAATTAGACCGTGAATAAATCGACGCGTCAAGCGAAAACCGCCTTTGCGGCCCACCCCTTTGGAGTTATGGGACAGTCAACGGCGCTCTAGACGCGGTCTTGGCTTCAGGAGATTCCTACCGGCGCCTGTGACAGTCCCCCGATTTTCCCCACACGGTGTCGCGATGAATCTCGACGCGGGACGCCGGGGGCATACGCCACAGCGGCGCGGGCGGACGCGGAGCAGCGCGCGGGACGGAGTGGGACCCGTCCCCTACGGGTAAGGCGGGCGGTTGGGACAGTCCCCAATTTTTTTCATAGCCTCTAGATGAGCCGCGACGCGGCACGCCGGGGGCGTGCGCCACAAGGGCGCAGCATTTTGGGTTTGTAAACAGGTTGAAAGCCGGTGGCGGGGCACGGCGATGCCGTGCCCCTACGGTTGGGGGTTAATGCCGGTGGCGGGCACGGCGATGCCGTGCCCCTACGGCGGGTTTTCTGTTAACCTTGAGCGCGTTGTCACGAGCCAGTTTGCCCAGCCGGCGGTCCATCCGGTTGCGAGGCTACGATTACGCGGCGGCCGGGCCGTACTTCGTCACGATTTGCGCGTATCGCGGCCGCTTTCTGTTTGGACGGTTCGTCAATGGGCGAATCGAGACATCTCCGGTTGGGCAAATGGTTGAAACCTGCTGGAGACAGATCCCGTCCCATTTCCCCAACGTTACCCTCGATGCGTACGTGGTGATGCCGAACCATTTGCACGGCATCGTCATGATTCATGATGAGGCAACGATAGCCGCAGGTGCGGGTATACCTAAGATGGCTGTGAGCTGCGAGGGCCGGGGCACATGCCATGCCCCTACGGTTCCGTTTGCACCCATTGTTCACGAGGGCCGGACACGGGAAAGGTTCTCATCCCCGGTCAGGAACTCTCTGCCAACGATCGTTCGTTCTTTCAAGTCCGCTGTGAGCAAACGAGTCCATCAAGAGTTGGATCTTGGCGATGCGCGCGTCTGGCAGAGGGGGTATTACGAACACATCATCCGCAGCATGCAGTCCTTGGAACAGGTCCGGCGCTACGTGGCCGACAATCCCCCGCGATGGCCCGAGGATCCGGAACATCCGGTATTCGTCCGTTTGCGGTAGGGGCACGGCACTGCCGTGCCCGACGGTGGGGTTTGGCAGTTGAAGGGCACAGCATGCTGTGCCCCTGCGGTGGGGGCTGGCGCTCGCGCGGGCACGGCGGTGACGTGCCCCTACCATCAGAGCTTGATACTCATTGGAAGAATCGGGGACAGTCAACCGCGCTCGAGACGCGGTCTCGGCTTCAAGAGATTCCTGCCGGTGCTTGTGAAAGTTCCCGATTTTTTTCACACGGTGTCGCGATGAATCTCGACGCGGGACGCTGGGGGCATTCGCCACAGGGGCGCGGGCGGACACAGAGCAGCGCGCGGGACGGGGTGGGACCCGTCCCCTACGGGTAAGGCGGGCGTAACAGCGCTTGTGACGGTCCGCCCGTTGTTTTCTGATTCCCGCGAGTCCTTACCGCCGGCTTACGCCGGCGGCTCCGAGCCGCGTTTGAGCCATCGTTGTTTTTGCAGCGTCGGCCCCGTTCACGGGGATTCCCCGACTGTCCGTCGGGTTATTGGCCCGGCCGTTTACGGCCGGGTGGGGTTTCCAAACCCCGAATCGAGGGCGTTTCAACGCCCTTCGGAGATTTGGCTTTGGCGGCAATGGTGATACGCGGGCGGACACGGAGGTCCGCCCCTACGACCGAATTCGCAAGCTTTTCGACATTGGGCCTAGCAAACTGCGCCCCTACAGCAGCACACGGGACGGGTGGGACCCGTCCCCTACGGGCGCACGAAAAGCCCGCTGAAGCGGGCTCGGGCGGGATGTTGGCGAACCGCCGACCGGCCGTAAACGACCGGCCTAAGGACCCGGCTGCACCGGGCAAGCCGCCTGAAGGCGGCTGGTCGGATGCGCGTGGGCAGTTGCCAATCGTTCGTCCGCGCCAAACGGACGGTTTGCGAAAAAATCGAGGACAGTCAACCCACGCTCGAGAAAAGCCGCGGATCTGCTAGAGGTGCCAGATCCTCGCTACGCATGCTCCCTACCGGCGCTTGTGACAGTCCCCCGATTTTTCTGATTCCCGCCAGTCCTCACCGCCGGCTCACGCCGGCGGCTCCGAATGGAGTGTGCGGCATCAGCGCGACCCGCTTGGGGACACACGGTTTACTCCGTGCGCCAGTCCCGTTCACGGGCCTTTCCCGACGCCGGTCGGGTTATTAGCCCGGCCGTTTACGGCCGGGTGGCGCGTCCAAATCCCGAATTCAGGGCGTTTCAACGCCCTTCGGAGAATTGGCGTGAGCCCCAACGGGGATACGCGGGCGGACACGGAGGTCCGCCCCTACGACCGAATTCGCAAGCTTTTCGACATTGGGCCTAGCAAACTGCGCCCCTACAGCAGTACACGGGACGGGGTGGGACCCGTCCCCTACGGGCGCGCGAAAAGCCCGCTGAAGCGGGCTAGGGCGGGATGTTGGCGAACCGCCGACCGGCCGTGAACGACCAGCCTAAGGACCCGGTTGCGCCGGGCAAGCCGCCTGAAGGCGGCTGAGGCCTTCCACGGATTCGGGGCCCGCGGGGCTATTCGGTTGGCGCGTTCACTTTCCCGCTGGCGGTGTGTGCGCCGTCCCGGCGGGGAAGGCGGGCAATCGTTCGCTGCGGTAGACGGCCCAGCCGACCGGGTCGTTCTTTTCGCCGCTGTCGAGCATGAGTTCGAAGACTTTCTCCGGCGGACTGGTGTAGGTGACTTCCGCGATGCGGGCGGCATGGTGGCCCTTGGCGATGTCGTCGCTCAGGCAGCCGTCTTTGTCGAGAACGCGGCCGCCGTCGGTCACGAGCAGGTTGCCCGTGTTGGGAAGCAGATCGGCTTCGCTGATGAAAGGCGAGAAAAAGATTTCGTCCCCGGGGCCGCCGTACTTCCAGACCTGGCGGGCGGTTTTGGCCTTGGCGTCAATCGCCAGTTCCAGGACGCGGCTATAGCTGTCACGGCCCGGCATTTTCGCCTTGGGCGGCAGGGCCCGAAGATTTCCGTTGTCGAAGAGCAGCAGGGTTCCGCGCGGCGTGATGCGGGCCGCGTGCGTATGGTAGGGCCACTGGAGACCCTCGAGCGGTTCGAGCAGGTACGGCTTCCAGGGGTCCTTCCAGAGGTCGTGGTCCCCGAGAATCCAGAGCAGTTTGCCGGTCTCCCGCGAAATTTTCACGACCGCTTCCTGATGGCGCACCGACACAAGGTACGAGTCGTCGGAGGCGTCGTAAAAAACGCTGTTCGAATGCGCCCAATCCCGGGTGCCCCCCTCGATGCCCTTATAGGCCCAATTGTCCCAGGTGCGTCCAAGAGAGTCGTAGCCGAGGCGATGCGGATCGAGCACGTCCATCAGCCTCCACTGCTTAACGATGGACCCGTCAGGCGTGAACTCGACGATGATGTCGTCGATCACATTGGCCGGCGCCTTGGCGCCGCCGGGTTTGGAGACGTCGGCCGGATAGCCGTCGATGCGGCGCATCTCGGTGGAGAGCGTCAGCAGGTTGCCCGACGGCAGTTTCGTGATGTCGTGGTGAAACGTGTCCGTTACGACGGGGATGGATCCCTCGACGACCTTCTTCACGGCTTCGGGGTTGGGGTGCTGGGTGGCGTGCCAGCGCGAGACGATGTTGCCGAGCATGTCCATTTCGACGGCGCGGTTGCGGCCGACCATATAGAGCAGGTTGCCGTTGGGCAGCGGCTGCGGGTCGCCGATCAATTCTTCGCCGCGGTAGAACCAGACGACTTCCCCGCGAGCATCAACGCCAAGGGCGAGGCCGTAGTCTTCTTGCGGCGCCTTTCCGTCGGGCCATTTCATGACGGAGAACAGCGTGATGCCGGGCTCCATTCGTTCGGCATTGCTCAGAAGCACTTTGATGGGTGGAAAATCGCCGGGGAGCGGCGGGGTTTCGAACTCCAGCGTCTGCGGCGCTGAGATGTTGCCGGCGGCATCTCGCGCGGTCACCTCGACGCGGTGCTTGCGCCCCGCACGGAAACCCAGAACCGCCCGCTTGTGTTCCGTGGCCGGCTCGCCCGCGGCAAGGGCCAGCCATTCCGTCTCACCGTCGCTGACCTTGATGGCCAATTCGGCAGGTTCGTCGGTCGCGGCCGAGACGATGGCGGCGAGCGGCACGGCCGGATTGGGGTTGGGGGCAACGGAGGCAGCGGTTGCGAATTTTGGGGCGCTGGTGTCGCTGCAACCACTCAGAGCGATCGCGAGAGCCGCGGAAATCAAGGCAAAGCATGGACGCGTCACGTGCACCTCATCATTCGCAGCAAGCGGATGTTCGGTTAAGGTTCGGCGGATTCCGCGGGAATTTCACGACGGGTCCGGCTGGCACAGAGTACACGTTTCGTTCTTCGGAAAGCAAGCGCGGGAAAGGCGCTCAAAACACGATGCGCTGCGAGGTTCCCAGGCCCCGCCGCGATTGCAGCGTTCGTGGCCGTTCCCGATTTTCTTCTGCACCCCGCAAGTCCTCCCCGCCGGCTCACGTGTCTGAGTGAAAACAGCGATTCGGGCTCACGACACACCAATATATTGGCTCGCGTTGCCCGGCGGGCACGGCATGCCGTGCCCCTTCGACGCCGGAATCGAGTTTTCACACGGACTCTCACGCCGGCGGCTCCGCATTGGGTTCGGGCCAGGGCGCGCATGAACAGCAGACGGGACGAGGTGGGACTCGTCCCCTACACGGTGACGCGGGCGGACATGGAGGTCCGCGCTCACGGCAGCCGGAACGTGTACAAAACGCTCTCGGCGGCGATGGCGATGTATTGGCGGCCGTCGATGGCGTAGGAAATCGGCGAGCTGCGGTAGGGCGAGCCCAGCTGTTTCCGCCAGAGGAGCTTGCCGGTTCTGGCGTCGAGCGCGAGGAAATGGCCGCGGTAGGTGCCCCCGAAAACGAGGCCGCCTTTCGTCGCCAGCACGCCGATGGTCGCCTGCGCCTCGTGCATGTCGAAGCGCCAGCGAATGTCGCCGGTGAGCGGGTCGAGGGCGGCGATCGCGCCCGTCTGCGCCGCATCTCCCGGGTCGACCTGCTGTCCCGTGCCTGTGTAAGGGCGGCCCGCGATCGGCGTTTTCGTTTTGTAGGTGTAGGTGGCGCAGCTATTCCGCAGCAGGAAATAAAATAAGCCGGTGTCGGGGCTGAAGGACGGCGCGGACCAATTGGTGCCGCCCAGCGCATCCGGGCAGACGCGCCTGCCTTCTTCGGTGGGGTCGGTGTTGGGAATGACGATGGGACGGCCCTTGGCGTCGAGTCCGTCGGCCCAGGTTTGCGCGATGTAGGCGCGGCCGAGCACAAACTCGCCGGTGACACGATCGAGCACGTAATAAAATCCGTTGCGGTTGGCCTGGATGACGAGCTTGCGCGGCGTGCCCTTCCACTCGGCGTCGATGAGGATCATGTCCTGGTTGGAGTCCCAGTCGTGCGTGTCGTGGGGCGTGTGCTGGAAATACCACTTGAGCTTGCCGGTCTCGGGGTCGAGGGCAACGATCGAGTCGGAATAGAGGTTGTCACCCTCGCGGACGGTGCCATCGTAGTCGGGCGCGGGGTTGCCGATCGTCCAGTAGAGGGTTTTCAACTCGGCGTCGTAGGTGCCGGTGAGCCAGGTGGGCGCGCCGCCGAACTCGGCTGAGTTGCCCGCCCAGGTTTTGCGCGCCGGGTCGCCTTCGCGGGGAATCGCCCAGAAGCGCCAGAGTTTCTCGCCGGTCTTGGCGTCGAATGCATCGAGAAAGCCTGTCAGCCCGCATTCCCCCGACGTGACGCCGACGAACACTTTGCCGTCGACGGCCAGCGGCGCGAGCGTGATGGAGTAGCCCTGCTTGTAATCGTCGACGGTGACCTCCCAGATGGTGTTGCCCGTTTTGGCGTCGAGCGCGACCAGGTGCGTGTCGAGCGTGGCCATGTAGAGGCGGTCGCCGAGCATGCCGAAGCCGCGGTTCGTGACAACCGTGCAGTAGCTGTGCAGATCGTCGGGCACCGGCCGGCGGTAGCGCCAGATGGGACGGCCCGTGCGTGCGTCGAGCGCCGCGGCGTCGTTCTTGGGGCCGGTGACGAACATCAGGCCGTCGGCGACGATGGGCGAGGTCTCGACGTTCCCGGCCCCGAACTGATAGGTCCAATCGAGCTGCAGGTTGGGCACGTTGGCGGGCGTGATCTGATCAAGGCCGCTGTAGTGGCGTCCGCGCAGGTCGCCCCAGTAGGTGAGCCAGTTTTGCGGTTCGTTGGCGGCGTTCTTGAGGCGCTCGCTGGTGACGTTGAGGTCGGCGGCCGGTTTCCAGTCGATCGTTTTCCAGTCGGTGACTCCGGCGGGATCGGTTTTCATCAGAAACGCGATGAGGTCTTCCACCTGCGCCGCGTTGAGGTTCGCCCTGGGCATGAGCGACCGCCCTGACCCCGGCCACGCCGCCCGCCGGATTTTCAGATTTTCCTTGTCGAGAGAGTGCAGCTTCTCATCCTTGTCCATGAATTGAATGGAGAAGGTGTCTTCATTGCGCTTGCTGCCTTCGACGATGCGTCCGCCGGGGAACTCGACCTCGACGGTTTCGAAATTAGGGCGCTGGCTTTCATTGGGGTCGGTGATGGCCTTACGCAGGCCGCTGACCGTTTTTTCATCGCGGATTTTGCTGAGGTCGGGGCCGAGACGCCCGCCGCGCCCGCCGAAAAAGTGGCAGCTCGTGCAGCCGGCCGAGCCGAAAAAGAGCGCGCGTCCGTTGGCGGCGTCGCCCGTGACGGGCTCGAGGGCCTGCTGCGAAAGCGTGCGCAGGAAGGCGACGATGGCGTTGGCTTCGTCCTCGGAGATCGGCGTGGGCAACATCTGCGTTCCGGGAATCCCCTTGCGGATATTGAGCGAAATTTCCGTGTCGGACCCGCCCCATTTCCAACTGCCGGAGGTGAGGTCGGAGCCGCGTCCGCCCTTGGCGTTCTCGCCGTGGCAGGCGGCGCACTTCTCGGCGAAGAGCGTACGGCCCCGGGCGATTTGTTCGTCGTCGGCGTGGAGCGGCACAAGCGCAAGGGCCAGGAAAATAAAGGCGGCGTTACGGATGGCGGTCAGCATGGGTTTAGGAGGTCGCTTTTTCGATTGCGGGCGTCGTTGGGGCCGCGCGGCAATCGCGCCCGGCGGTTCGCCATGTACATCCTAATACAGCTCCGGCCGCGCGGCGCGTCCGAATTCAGGCAATCTCAAGGACGCAACGCTGTCCGAAACTTTCCTCAGCGCTAGCAGCCCACTACTGAGGTCTGCCGCCAAAGGTGTGCGGTAGAATGTGGGTTCCCCGCCCCCTTTATGCCGCTTCATCTCCGAAACGTGCGAGCCACGGAAGAGGGTCTGCCCGTGGCGGTGGACCTGTCTTTCGAAGACGGCATCCTGCTTGGAATCACGGGACCGAACGGCTCGGGCAAGTCCACACTCCTGCGGCTGATCGCGGGCGAGGTGCGTCCGGAATCAGGTTGCATCGAAGGCTTCCGAACCGCGCAGTTGGCCGCTGCCAGCCTCCACAGCGGACGGGCGGAAGAAATCCGCCGGTCGGTGGATGCGGCTTTGGCAGCGCAGCCCGACGTCCTGCTCGTGGGGCCCGGCCTTTCTCTCACCGACCCGGAATATCAAGGCGCGGCCCTCGCAGGATTCCGCGAACGGCAGCGGGCAGGCTCGATCGTCGTGCTGGCCTCGCACGATCTCGTGTTTCTCGAACGCCATTGCGACGAGGTGCTGGTGTTGGAGAGAGGCGACGTTGTCGAACGCGGCGACCCGCGTCAAGTTCTCGAAGCGTACCGCGCTCGCATCATCGAACGCGCATGCAGCGCGTCGGGAGCGCCGCCCCTCAAGCCGGCTTCACGCCACGGGGACGGGCGCGTTAGCATCCAGGCGGTGGAAATACTCCGCGCCGGCCAGCCAGCGGCCGTGGTGCAAAGCGGAGAGACGGTGACGATTCGCCTACAGCTAGCCTTTCGCGAAGCGGTCGAAAATCCGGTGGCCGGCATCCTGATTCGAAACCGGATCGGAGTGAACGTCTACGGGACCAATACCGAGTTGGAGAAAGTTGTCTTCGGTCCGTGCGCCGCTGGGGATTGCGTCGAGCTGCTCTTTGTTTTCGATTGCCACCTCTGCGCGGAACAGTATACGTTGACGGTCGCCTCGCACGACCCGGATGGCACGGCTCACGAGTGGTTGGAAGAGGCTGTCGTTTTCACGGTGGCTGACAGCCGTTATACGGCGGGCGTGGCGAATTTGCATGCCCGCGTCGAAGTGCGCCGCTAGCTCGTAGAAACTTTCACCGTGGGTTGGTTGGTCCGGCTTGATGGCCTCAAGCCGGCGGTTCAGGATTTTTCAGACGCTGTTGCGCGACCAGTCCCAACACCCATCCAAGACCGACACAAATGCCAAGCGAAACAAATAGCTGCCCGGAGGCCGCGCCGATCGCCGATCCCAATGCCGCACCGACAATGAGCCCCAGCACTTCGTAATTCGATTTGGGCTTCGGGTCCTCGAATTTGGGCTTGTCGGACATTGGGGCGCCTCCAGCACGCGGTTTTGCGAAAAGTGTACTATATCTCACTTCGTCCGCAAAGACAGTGTTTTCCCGTAGCGAGCTGGGGGCTTTTACCTTTACGGCTGTCGCGGGTTGCGATCAGGAAGAGCGGAAGTCAATTCTAAGCGGCGGGTTCGTGCCGGGACGTGAGAATGCGAGGCTCGTACTTCACCAGCCTCATGCCATGGTTGAGGTCGGAGAGCCGGTTGAATTCCAATTCGGCCTGATGCCTCTCGAACGTCCGAACCCATTCCGCAATCGGCGTCACATCGATCTTGTCGACTTGCTCGGCGATCCGGGAACGGCGGCTGGCCCAGGCCAGCACGAACCCGAGAACAACCAAACAGAGGCCAGGAACAATCATAGGAATTTCAAAACCGCCGGGTACGCTGATATAGCTCCAACCCCCGGCGAACGCCAAGACCGTAGTCGAGAGCAGCAGGCCGGCGGTGGTTAGCAAGAACCCCAGAATCCGAAGGACTCCCCATCTGCTCCGCGAATGGGATATGTCCGTCATGGTCACGCCCAAGGGGCCGGCGACGCGCCCCGGGAATTTGCCAAACCGCCTGAATCCGCAGGCTTTAAGTCATTGAATAATACATCCCAGGGATAGCGTCAAGAGCCGTTCGTCCTATCGGTAGTAGTACTTTAGTTTAGATTACCAGAGTGATTTTTGAGGACCCCCCTAAGGCCGCCACCTAGCGCAAAGGATGCCCACCCCTCGGGGCAACCCCGCCAGATCCCCTGTGGAGCGTCGAGTGCGGCAATGCCCTCCTGAACGCGCTAAGGTCCCAAATGGATCTAGTACCCACTTAACAAGCCCAGTACCTTTTCGATGTGATTCAGCGCAAAAAAATTTTTGACCAGAGAAGGGAGAGGGCGGCGCCGTTGATTGATCGCTGACGCCTGGTGGGCCATTCCGGGGAGGGATGGCCCGAGAACCGGTTCAGGCGAAGGCCTTGGCGGAAGCGCCCATCCCAAGCGCCCACCCGCAGCAGCCGGTCACTTCTTGAAAAGGGAGTCAAATCGCTTCCGGGTTTCGTCGGGGCCCGACTGGGTGCGGCGTACGAGATCGATCGACGTGCGAGCCTCAAAAAAATCGCAGAAGTTGCCGCGATCCTTGTCAGAGACCCAATCGGCTTGCGGCTCGGAGCACTGATTGTTCTTCGCAGGGTCGAAAAAACGGCAGTTGCGGCAGCAGTGGAGGTCCGAGTTGCAGCGCGCGCAAGTGTCCCTGCGGGCGACCTTATCGCCCGCCAGCAGTTTCAGCTGGGCCCCGCAGTTATGACAACTCAGCACCACATTGTTCATAATACGTGCAGATTACTCCACCTCATGAGACAACGCAACGGCTGCACACAACTTCGGGAAAAGTCATCCCCGGTCCGCCAAGAGCGGCGGCTCGCCCAGCGGCAAGGCCGGTTGCTCGCCTTCGCCGCATTGGGATTGTTCGCTCTCAGCGCCTGCGGCGGCGGCCCGATTCCAAGCACAAACTACTATAAGCTCCACCTGCCACCGCCGCCGGCCGTGCAATCGTCCGATCCGCTGCCGCATACGGCCGTCCTGTTGCCGCTGCGAGCCTCGCAGATGCTGACGCAGGACCGCATTGTTTACCGGCCTACGCAAGAGGAGGTCGGTTTCTACGAGTATCATCGCTGGGCCGAAGACCCGCGAACGACGATCACCAATTCCGTACTCGACCAGTTGCGACAGCGTGGCACGTTTGCCCAGGTGTCGCTTTTCGACGGCCGAACGCGCGGAGACTACATTCTTCGCGGGAGCATTGATCAGCTGGAAGAGATCGATTTCGGAGAAGGCGTTTCCGTCCACGTTCGCATTTCGCTGGAAGCAGCCGAAGCGGAATCGAACAAGCCGGTTTGGCAGAAAACGAGCGAGGCCACGGCCCCCGTGGCGGCCGGAGAGGTCCGCAGCGTCGTGTCGCAGATGAGCGCCGCCGCGACCAAGACGGTGGAGGAACTTGTCTCGGGCCTCGACGCCTTTCTCAGATCGAACGCAGCTCAACGCGCCGCCGCATCTCCTCCACTTCCTCCAGCGGCGCAAAAGTGAGGCCGGGCTTGGCGGCCGCCATGGTGGCCGCGGCAGCGGCCCACTGAAAGGCCTCCGGAAACGGCATATCGCGGGAGAGCGCCCAGACGCAGGTAGCCGCCAGCACGTCGCCGGCGCCCAGCGGGCAGCCTGTTTGCACGGCGGGCGGGATAGCCCGCAGCAAACCCTCTTCCCAAGCCGCAATTGCGCCCTGGCTGCCCAGCGACAGGATCAGCCGCTCGGCTCCCATCTGGCGGATCTCTTCCGCGGCTGAAATCGCCTGCGCGTGCGAGAGGATCGTGCGATCCAGCAGCCGCTCCGCTTCCGGCCGATTCGGTTTTGCGACCGCCGGCTTCGCCGCCAGCCCCAGCCGCAGGGCCTCGCCGCTCGTATCGAACATCGTCGGCACGTTGAACTGTCTTGCCTTCTCGATCAGCTTGGCGTAGAAATCCGCGGACACACCCGGTGGCAGGCTTCCCGTGAGCATGAGCCACTTGGCCTGCGGCAGCTTGTCGCAAACAGTTCGCTCAATGGCGCTCAGCTCAGCGTCCGAGACCGCCGTTCCTTCGTGGTCCACCTTGACGGTGAGACCCTGTTGATCGGTAATTGCAATGTTGCGCCGCGTCTCCCCGGAAACGGGGATCAGCGTCACGGGAATGCGGGAGGCGTCAAGCAGGCTCGCAAAGAGCTTGCCGGTCTCTCCTCCCACGGTCGCGATCGCCTGTACCTCGCCTCCATAGGCGTGGATCACCTGCGCGGCATTGATGCCCTTGCCACCCGCGTACTCGTTTTCGGCAAGGATCAGACTGCGGTCGTCATAGACGATGCGGTCGGTGGAAAAGGTCAGATCAATCGCCGGATTCAATGTAAGAGTCAGGATCATGAAAGCACCATGGTAGCCCAGGTTCGGAAAGAAACGGAGACCCGGGGACAGTCCCCGCGATTCGCCCGCGATCAATCAACGAATTTCGAGGAAGTCTGGAGGGCGAAACGTGGCGGCTGTCCCGCTGCCGAGAGAAGTCAAGAGACGGAAGTTACCTGCACGTGGATCGTGCGGGTGCGTGGCCGGTTGTCGAAGTCGAGCAGAATGACCTGCTGCCATGTTCCCAGCGCCAACCGTCCATCGACGATCGGGATCGATAGGCAGGGCTTCATCAGAGCGGCCCGGAGATGAGCGTAGCCATTGCCATCGTGCCAGGCTTCGTTGTGCTGATACTCGGCGTCCATCGGAGCGATGCGCTCGAGCGCATTCTTCAAATCGGCCACCGCGCCGGGCTCAAACTCAATCGTAGAGAGCGCGGCCGTCGCTCCGACCACGAAAACATGCGCCACGCCTTCGCTTTCGTGACGCGCCTGGCAAGCTTTGTGGACTTGCGGCGTGATGTCGACGATGTCGGTAAACCCCCGGGTCGAGACGGTGAACGTCATCCCTTCATTATCGGGGAGTGGTTTGGCCGTTGCGATCGAGAGCCGACCGCCGGCGGCCCTACGCGTTATTCGCGGGGCCGGCGTCCCAGACCAGCAACCACCCACTAGAGTTGGCGTGGCGCCTGTAACAGTTCTCGTCCTCTCACGCTTTTCTCTTTTCCATAGATCATCGCCTGTAATAGCCTCCTTACGCCATTGTGCTCAATTTGGCGTGATTGACACTCCAATAGATGATCTTCTGGTATAATTGTTTCTACCATGCCCAAACGAGGCACGCCCCCGTTACAAGGCGAGGTCCTGCAAGGGACGCTCGACCTGCTCGTTCTCAAGACTCTGACGCGTGGCCCCTCGCACGGACACACCATCGCGCATGCGATCGAGCGCGGCTCCGAAGACGTGCTGCAAGTGGAACACGGCTCGCTCTATCCGGCGTTGCACCGGCTGGAGGACCGAGGCTGGATCGCCTCCTTCTGGGGCACGTCGGAAAACAATCGCAAGGCCAGGTATTACCGTCTGACGCCCGCGGGACGCAAACAACTCGCCGCGCAGACCAGCCGCTGGGATGAACTGGTGCAGGCCGTCAATCGCGTCTTGCGTCCGGCGACGGAGTAACGCATGAGCTGGAGCCGCTTTCTTCGCCGCCGTTACTGGAACCGGGAGCGCGCCCGCGAAATCGAGTCCTACCTGGAGATCGAAACCGCCGAGAACATCGCCCGCGGCATGTCACCGGAAGAAGCCCGGCACGCCGCGCACCGCAAATTCGGCAACCCCACGCTCATCCGCGAGGAGATTTACCGCATGAACACGATCTCCTTTCTGGAAACTTTGTGGCAGGATCTGCGTTACGGCGTCCGCCAGCTCCGGCTCAGCCCGGGGTTCACCCTGGTGGCCATGGTCTCCCTCGCATTGGGCATCGGCGCCAACACGGCCATCTTCAGCGCTGTCTATGCCGTGTTACTGAAGCCGCTGCCGTACTCGAATCCGGAGCAAATCTACGCCATCGAAGTGATTATCCCCGAGCGCACGAGCCAGTTCGCAAGCCTGCCGGTCACTGTCCAGGCTTACCTGGAATGGCGGAAAGCCGAGACGGCCTTTGCATCGATGACCGTGCTGCGGCCCTGGGAATGCAACCTGACGCGCGATGGCGAGCCGGAGCGGGTCGGGGGCGCGCGAGTCGGCAGCAACTTCTTTGCTTTTTTGGGTGTTCCCATCGTCCACGGCCGCGAGTTTGCCATGGAGGAGGAGCAGCCCGGCAGGGAGCGAGTGGTCGTCATCAGCGACGCCTTATGGCGCAGGCGTTACGCCGCCGATCCTTCGTTAATCGGCAAGAGCATCGATGTCAACGGCGAGAGCCATCTCGTGGTGGGCATCGCCCCGCCGTCGCTGCTCATGCCGGCGGGAACGCAGCTTCATTCTTTCCTGCCGTTCGCGCCGCGCATCGACGTCTGGAAGCCGATCGCGCCAACGGAACAAGAGCTGCGGAACGAAAGCTGGGACCACGGGTTGCTGGCCCGGCTCCGGCCGGGAGGGCGTCTGGAACACGGACGGCAGCAGCTCCAGACGACGCTCAACGCGCTGGTCCAGGCTCGCACACCAGGGATAAAAACGGAGCTGATCCCGCAGTTTGTGCCGATTCGCGAAATTTATGCGAGAAGGGTAGAGCTTCCCCTACTGCTTATTCTCGCCGCTTCCGCCGTGCTGCTTTTGACCGCATGCACGAACATCGCGAACCTGTTCCTGGCGAGAGTGACAAGCCGGGCGGGCGAGTTCGCCACGCGGATTGCGCTCGGCGCGGGTCGAGCGCGAATCCTGAGCCAGACAATTACGGAATCGACTCTGCTGGCGTTGCTTGGCGGAGCGGTGGGGGCGGTCATCGCGAAATACGGCGCTCTCTTCCTCGCCGCTTACGGGCCCGAGGATGTGCGGCTGTTGGCCGACGCCCGCATGAACCTGCCGGTGTTCTTCTTCGCCGCCGGCATAAGCCTGGCGACTGGAATCGCGTGTGGATCCCTTCCCGCCTGGCAGGCCTACCGCAAGGACGCCGCCACGGAACTCCAGGAAGGGGCGCGTGCCTCTTTTGGCGGCGGCCGCGCGGGACGCTTCCGCCAGTTTCTCGCGGGAACGGAGATGGCCCTGGGAACAATGCTGCTGGCCTCAGCGGGCCTGCTGCTTCATAGCTTTGTCAAGGTGATGCGCGCCGACCGCGGCTATCAGGTGGAAAGGGTATTGGCCGCGGATCTGTCGCTCTTCGGAGAGCGCTATTCTCCGGCTGAAAGCCGGGTGGCTTTCTACAACGAACTGGGCCAAAACCTTGTCGGCCTGCCGGGCGTGATGGCCGCGGGAGCGATCAACAGCCTGCCCGCAACCGCCGCGTGGTCGTTCGGTCCCAGCCAGACGATTTTCCACGCCACCGACACGAACTTCCAAAGCGTGGTGCTCGAAAGGCCCGTCGCGATGGTTCGAAGCGTGACCGCGGGCTACTTTCCCGCCAGCGGGATGGCGTTGCGGGCAGGCCGATTTCTGACCGGCCGCGAGCAAACCCTGGTGGCCGTCATCAGCGAGTCGCTCGCAAACCATCTGTGGCCGGGAGAACCGCCGGCGGCAGTCGTGGGGCGAACGCTTCGTCAGGGTGATGTCAACCGCCCGCTGATCGAGGTGGTCGGGGTGGCGGAGGATGTGCGTCCGGGCGCGATGGATCGCGAAATGCCACCGTTTATTTATCGGCCGCACGGCCAGTGGGCCAGCGGGCCGATGACGCTGGTTGTGAGAACAGCCCAGGATCCCGCCGCCCTGGCCGCCGCTGTGCGCAGCGAGATTAGGAAGATGGATCCCGATCTTCCCATTCCGGCCATCCAGACGATGCGGGAAATCGTCTCGGACGCGGTCGCGCAGCGGCGATTCCAGATGATGCTAACTTCGCTGTTTGCCCTGCTGGCCGTGATGCTCGGAGCTGTGGGTATTTACGGCGTGGTCAGTTACTCGGTGGCGTGCCGCACGCGTGAAGTCGGGCTGCGGATCGCGCTCGGAGCCATGAAAGGTGACATCCTGCGTTGGGTCTTTTCGCAGGGCATGAAGCCGGTTGTGATCGGCCTCGTCGCGGGTTTGGCGGGCGCTGTCGGGATCGCCACAGCTCTTCGCAGTCTGCTTTTCGGAATTACCCCAGCTGATCCGGTATCGCTGGGAAGCGTTGCACTGATCCTGCTGTTCACCTCCGGCCTGGCCTGCTACCTGCCTGCCCGCCGGGCCTCGAAGCTGGAACCCACCGTCGCTCTACGGGAAGGATGAGGGTTTTGGGCGCGCAACGGGCGTCAGCCAGTGGACGGAGGAAGGGCAGGAATGCCTGGAAATTGGGCGCGGCTGCCGCGCGGCGGCAGATCAGTGTCCGAAGGAACATCTTTGAGCCGGTCACAGGCTCGTTTCTGCTCGCAAAAGCTCGCGGGATATCGGACTAATCGGCCTGCTTGCTCTTGCGGCGCATCATGATGAGCGCCAGCAGGACCACCGCAAGAATACCGCAGATAATTCGCAGTGTCGTGGGATCCATCTTTACCCTCCTAGTCTGGCAACCAGCCGGCTGTCACAGACATTTCGTTCTTTGTCCGCGTCGCGAGTTCGCAGCGGCGCCAAGGCGCGTCCGCGGGCGCAACATGCCGCGCCCCCGCGATGGCACCGGGTCTACGTGCCTTCCATCATCGGGATCAGGACGTTCATGATGCGGTAGATCACGGGCCCGACCGTTACCACGAACAGGGAAGGCAGAATACAGAAAAAAATCGGGAACACCAACTTGATGGCCAGCTTGGCGGCCTTTTCTTCGGCGCGCTGGCGAGCCGTCATCCGCATGAAATCGGCATGGGTGCGCAACGACTGCGCGATGCTCGTTCCGAAGCGGTCGGCCTGAACCAATGTGCTGACCAGTTTCTTCATGTCCGGCAGACCGGTGCGGTCTCCGAGGTTTCGCAGAGCCTCCGGACGCGCCTTACCGTGCCGCATTTCCAGATTCGTGATCGCAAATTCACTGCTGAGTTCCGGGTAGGAATGCTGCATCTCGCGGCTGACCTGCACGATCGCCTGATCCAAACCCAGCCCCGATTCCACGCAAACAATCAGCAGATCCAAACCGTTGGGCAGGGCGCGATTGATGCGGTGCTTGCGTCTTTTGATCAGGAACTGCACCACCTCGTTCGGCCCCAGAAAACCCAGCCCGCCGGCCGCCACGGCCAGCATGATGCGGTTGTCGGTGGACACGCCCATTTCGGCGCCAACCAACCAGGTTGCGGCGGGCAGCACAACGGCGCCAAGCACCTTGATGCCATAGAAGACCCTGAAGGCCGTGGCGGAGCGGTAACCGGCGTTGTAAAGGCGCTTTTGCGCCGCGGTCAAGTCGGTGGGCGAGGCCGGGACGAACTGGCCCAGTTTCGCCAGAATGTCATGAATCGCCAAACTGGGGTGGCGGACCGCTTCTTTCTCAGCCTCGGCTCCCATCAGCCGATCGACCATGCTGGTGGGGCTGACCCAGAATCGCATGCCCAGGAAATACATCAGGGCCATAACGATGACGAACAGAAATACGGAAAGTGTCAGTACCATGGGAACGTCTCAGACTTCGATTTTTACGATCTGCCGCATGATGAAGTAGCCAAGCGCTTGAAAGCCGAGCGCCAAGCCGGCCATCCACTGCCCGGCCTCTTCGTCGACGAAGAAGCGCATGTGCTCCGGGTTGACGAAATACATCAGCACGCCCACCACCGTCGGAATCGCCGTCAGCACCATGCTGGAAAGGCGCCCGTGCGCGCTGATGGTGCGAATCTGTCCGCGCAATTTGAAGCGTTCCCGAATCAGTCCGCTCAACTTCTCGAGGATCTCGGCCAAATTGCCGCCCGTGCGCTTCTGCAGCAGCACCGCGGCCACGAAAAAGCTCACATCCATCAGCGGGACGCGCTTGGCCAGCTTCTCGAGCGTCAAATCCATCGGCAGCCCGAGATTTTGCTCCTCGAAAGCGCGGCGAAACTCCGAGCCGAGAGGATCGGCAAACTCCTTGTGAAGCAGTTCGAGAGAAACCGAGAAGGCGTGCCCGGCCCGCATTGCCCGCGCAATGAACAGCAAAGAGTCGGGGAACTGCGCTTCAAACGCTTCAATACGCCTGGTGCGCTTGCGGCGCAGGACGACGAAGGGCAAGGCAGCGGCTCCCGGCGCCAGAAAGAACGCGAAGGGTTTCCCGAGCGGCGCCAGATACCAGACGACATTGAACGTAATGAGCGCCAGCGCCAGGCTAACCATGCAGACCTGGCCGGACGTCCAAGTCGCACCCGCCTGCTCAATCAGGTTCTGCAATTGCTGATCGATATTGAACTTCGCCAGGATGACGTTGAAAACCCCGCGCTGTTTCTCGGCATCGGGCACGAACAACTGCGAGGCGCTGGCCGTGGTTGCGCCTGTGGCGTCCGCGCGCCCTACAAGGCGGCTGCGCATCTTCGCCACTTCGCGGCTGTCGAGAGTCCTGTGGACGAATAGATAGGTGGCGCCGGAAAGGGCCATCGTAACGACGAACAGCGTCAAGAAAAGGGCCACGGCTGGATAGTCTCCTGTTGCACCTTTGGCTTGCGCGAGAGGCTCGCGGCCGGCCCTCAGCGAACCTCCTGCACGGACTCGAACAGCTCGGCCGGCAGGCGCAGTCCCATCGCCAAAATCTTTTCGTAAAACTTCGGCCGGATGCCGGTGGCTGAAAATCGCCCCTGTACCCGGCCTTCCATCGAAATGCCGGCCTTCTCGAAGACAAAGAGGTCCTGCAGGGTGACAACCTCTCCTTCCATGCCGCCGACCTCGGTGATCGACATGATCTTGCGGGTGCCGTCACTGAGCCGCGCGGTTTGGACAACCAGGTCAATGGCCGAGGAAACCTGCTGCCGGATCGATACCAGGCTCAAGTTGGAGTTCGCCATGGTGACCATCACTTCCAGCCGCGAGATCACGTCGCGCGGCGTGTTGGCGTGCACGGTTGTCATCGAGCCGTCGTGGCCGGTGTTCATCGCCTGCAGCATGTCGAGCGCCTCTTCGGCACGGCATTCCCCCACCACGATGCGGTCCGGGCGCATGCGCAAGGAATTGATCAGCAGCTCGCGCTGCCGGATCGCGCCGGTGCCCTCCAAGTTGGGCGGCCGTGTTTCGAGCCGCGCCAAGTGCGGCTGCTTGAGCTGCAACTCCGCGGCGTCCTCGATGGTGACCACGCGCTCTTTCGGGGAAATGAAAGCCGACAAGGCGTTCAGCAGCGTTGTCTTTCCCGAACCGGTGCCGCCGGCCACCACGATGTTGAGCCGGGCGCGAACCGAGGCCTCCAGCAGCTCCAGCATGCCTTGTGTCATCGACTGCTTTTCGACCAGGTCGTTAGGCATCAGTTTGTCCGTGCCGAAACGCCGGATCGAAACCAGCGGACCGTCGACGGCCAGGGGAGGAATGATGGCGTTGACGCGGGAGCCGTCAGGCAGCCGGGCGTCGACCATAGGCGACGATTCATCGATACGGCGGCCGACCTGAGAAACAATCTTGTCGATGATGCGCAGCAGGTGCTGGTCGTCCTTGAAGGTCACGTTGGTCAACTGCAGTTGGCCCTGCCGTTCCACATAAACCTGGCGGTGCGTGTTGACGAGAATGTCGCTGACGGTGGGGTCTTGCAGCAGCGGCTCAAGCGGCCCCAGCCCAAACACCTCGTCGAGGACTTCGGCGATGACCTGGTTCCGCTCAACGGCGCTCAGCAGCGTTTGCTCGGCGTCCATCAGCGCCGTCAGAGCGCCGCGGATTTCGTTGCGCATCCGCTGCGAATCGATGGACGCCAGCGCCTCGAGGTTGATCTTGTCGAGCAGTTTGCGGTGCAGGGTGAACTTTAGATCCTGGTATTGCTGGCTCAGGGGCCGCTTGGTCTTGGCCGCGGATCCCTGCCGCAGGTCTTCCCACTTCACCACCGTGGCCGGATTCGATTCCGAAAGCGCCATCCATCCTCCTCGATCAACTCTTCGCTTCCCTTATCGGTCAGCGCCCGGCAAAGCTTGAAGGCAGGGATCCAGCCGTCCGTGAAGGGGGCGACCCGCCGGTGGGGGAGACGTGGAGGGCAGGCTGCCGCAGTAGTGCCGGCCGTCTAGGTGCCGCTGAACAATTCTTTGAGCGCATTAACCCCCGAGGAGCGCGAGGGCGCGCCGGCGTCGCTGCCCACGATGGTCGCGACGTATTTGCTGACGGTCTTTCCGAGGTCGCTGTTATCGGCCAAGGGCACGCCGTCCCGCAGCGCCCGCGCCACGCCCTGAGCGTCATCCGGAAAGCTGGTGTGGACGGAGGCTCGAAAAATTTTCTCCATATCGGCCGTCGAAAGATCCGCCCGCCGCTCCATGCGGTTGACCAGAATGCGAATCTGCTCCCGGCCATAGCCGAGTTCCTCGACCAGGGGAATCGTGCGGCGCATCATGAACAACGACGGCAGGTCCGATCCGCACACAAGATGAATGATGTGCGCCACCGGCAGAGTTGCCATGGACACGGGTTCGCAGATGCTGGCCAGATCGACCACTACGTAGTCATACGAGGAACGCGCATACTCCAGCACCTCCTGCACTGCGTAGGGCTCGATCAGGGAAGGTTCGGGACGCTCGGGCGCCAGCAGGATGTCGAGGCCATTGCGGTCGGCCACCAGCGAACCCCAAAGCGCGGCGTCGAGCTGGCCGGCGTGTTTGAGGGCGTCCAGCGCGTTGTAGGGATGGCTGGCGCGAAGAAAAAATGAGACGACGCCCGCCACCAGGCTGAAGTCCGCCAGCAACACGCGCCCCTTGCTGGCTTTGTGGATCTGGTAGGCCACGTTGCAGGCAATGGTCGTGGCCCCGGACCCGCCCTTCACCGGAACAAAGACGACCAGGCGGCCCTGGGGCGGCGCCTCCGGTTGCACCTCGACGGACTTGCGGCGCAACATGCGCTGCACGGCATGCGCCACGTCGGCTTGGGAAAAAGGACTGGAGAAAAACTCACTGCCGCCGCTGCGGAGGCACTGCAGGATGGCTTCCGGATCATTGTTGCGGTTGAGGCCCACCGCCGAGATGTGCGGGCCGATGTCAACCGCCGCGACGATGAGTTGCAGCCCTCTCGAGCGATCGCTGCCGACGTCGATGAGCACGGCATCGCAGCGCGTCTGGCGGACTCTCTCCACCAGTTCTTGCGGCGTGGGATACCCGCCGAGGTGCTGCACCAACGTCAGGCCACCCAACGCTTCGGCCGTCGCCAGAAACTGATGAGCCAGAGCAGCGTCCGGACAGATCAGCACAGCTCTAAGATCCTGACCTGATTCCGCCCTGCGATCGCTCACTGGTCCCCCGTTTCAGACCGGCCTCCCGATGTTGGCCGGACCAGCCCGCCAAGACGAGCCGCTCCCCCGGGCGGAGCGGCGGGCTCAGTTTTGGGCGCGGGCCTCCCGCTCGAACGTAGCGACGGATCTTTCGTTCCCGCGGATCATCTCGACTTCCAGCGGCGGAGGTGGAGGCGGCGGCGCTTGCACCACCGGGCGGGGAGCCGGCCGCGGCCGCAGGGACGGAGGTCGTGGCTCCTGCACCAGAGAGGTGAACAACTGCGGTTCCTGAACGCCTTTGGTCTGCTCGACTCCTTCATCGCGCGAATTGCGCAGCACCAGCTGCAATCTTCCCTGGGTGCTAGCCAGCGTCAACAGCTCCGCCTGGTCGGGCGTCACCAGCAAAGTGATCACGGCCACGCGTTGCGGCCGGCCCGAGGCGTCGGGCTCCAAGTTTTCGCCCGCCGAGATCACCCGCACGTTGCTGAGAATGGTCTTCGTCATCTGCCCCGCGTCGGCGTTGCGAGGGGTCCCGGTAACCAGCACATCCACACGCGCTTCGGGCAACAGGAAGCCGGAAACGCCGATCACGTCGTTGACGCGCACCGACATGGCGCGCATGCCGAGCGGCACTTTCGGCGCCAGACCAGCACCCGACCCCGCCTCGGCAAGCCGGCGCGCCGAGATCGGCTCGTCGGCCAGCAGGCGGCTGATCGGCACGCGGTCGACGAGCTTGTCCATCTCCGTGATCGCGTCAGCGGGGATTTTGTTGGCTGGCCAGGAATCCAACTTGAGATCGGTTGCCACAATCGTGGCCCCGATCTCGAGATCCTTTGCGGGAACGACAATCTCCTTCAGCTCTACCTGTTCGGTCGGTGCGGATCGGTTCCGCACGGCGACCTGGTAGAAGATCGCGGAGACCAGCAGGGCCATCCCCGCGGAAATAGCAAGGGCCATCATGACTCGTGGATTCATCTCGACTCCTATCGACCCGCTTCGGGAGAAGATTTAGCGATTTCTTGGCCGGGGAGGGCAACGGAATGCTCGACTCCGCACCGGGACCATAACCTACGGATCGGCACAGCGGCCGCGAACCGTGAGGGGAGCCGGGCCGGCCACGCTTCCTTCCGATCCCAAGGGCGATCGCGCCATCCCGTCTGGAGACGGTCGGCTCAACCGGCCGCGCGTGTAGAGAGGGCTTTGTAAGTGCCCTTTTCTTGCTTCGTGTCTTGACGCTTGCAGGGAGGAAGAACCGAGGCGCGCCGGCGCACGTCCTTTCGTGGACTAACCGCCGGCTTCGACGAGTTTGGAAGCTACGCGCGAGTAGATCTCACTCATACTGCTGGCCAAGTCCGGCGAGATCGTTCCCACCGCCACGGCAATAAAGCCAGCCAGCAGAGCGTACTCCACCATGTCTTGACCGCGGCAGTCGCGCCAAATTACGAGGCGCCACAGCCGCCGGACGAAAATTGGCATCGGCTGTCTTCTCCCCCCGAAGATGTGAGACTTGCCCGAGCGATCCGCGGCGGCGACCGCGGGATCGCCCGTGAACGTGGCAAAAGATCGCTGGTTACTTGGTTGAAGCGGCCGTCAGGACGCTTCCCATCTTCGAGAAGATCGTGCTGATGCTGCTACTGATACCAGGGAGCAGCGCGCCGGCGGCGACAGCGACGAAACCCGCTAAGAGGGCATACTCAACCATGTCCTGTGCTTCGGTATTTTCGGCCAGGAGGCGAATCCGGTTGACGAGAAGATCGAACTTGCTTTTCATGTGACTTTTCAGTCCTCCTTATGAAATGACTTCGTTGGCGGCGGCAGAGCGCCCGGTAGTTTGTTCCCGCCGCCAAATACGCAGAACGGGCAGCGTGAACCGGTGAACGCACTGGCACTTCGCCGGTGTAATGCCCATATCGACTCAGGTTCGAAATCTTTAGCAATCTTTTTCCATTTCTGAGGCCCCTGCCCGGCCTCCCAAGAGTCTTCGCCGCAGCCGGCCTGCCGGCGCCCCCCGGGGTGCATTCCGTATCACGCTGCCGGCCGCTCGGCACCGTGTTCGGGCACGCCGTACGCGCCTCGCCCGAGATCCTACTTCCTCCCTCTTTGAGCACTGTAGGAATGTCTGCTGAATGACGATGAACCTCTCAGGACAAAGGTCTATGTTTCCCACACCGACCTGCCATGGCGGCAGCGCCCAGAGGATAAGCGCCGATGATTTCTGTCGCAGCGTGTGATTTACAGCCGATCGTCCTTGAGGGTCTCAAGGCCGTCCTAGCCCAGTCGGAGGAACTGGAATTCGTTGGTGGTTCGGAGAGTCTAGAGGACACGGTCAGCCAGCTGGAGCGTCACCGCCCCGCCATTCTGATGGTCGACCGAGGCTTCGGCATGCACGCCCTGCTGGAGTGGCTCGGCAAGACGCAGCGGCAATTCCCGAATACAGAGATCATCGTCTGGGCCTCATCGATCTCAGACGTTGAATGCTTTCGCGCTTTGCAGGCGGGCGCCTGCGGCATTCTACGCAAGAACAGCTCCGTTCCGGCGCTTTTTCATTGCCTAAAGACGGTGGCGCGCAAGGAGCTCTGGACCGAGAATCTCTTTCTTTCGCAGGAATCGCCTCTGGGGCGTTCGCGCAGCCGTCCCCTGACGCCGCGGGAGCAGCAAGTCGCGGAGCTGGTCGCTAAGGGCATGAAGAATCGCGAAATCGCCGAGACCCTGAGCATCGCGACCGGCACCGTGAAAATTCACCTCATGCACATTTTCGAAAAGACGGGCATCCGCGACCGTTTTGAACTGGCTCTTCACGGCCTGCGCCTGGCCTGCGAGCGCGCTGAAAGGGGAAAGGACGCCGCCCCTCAGAAAATGGGCGCCTCACCGGAGAAGGCCGCCAGCGGGGCCGTCGTCGAACAGGCAAAGTGAGGGCCAGGAACCCAGCCAGCGATCGAGCCGCCCGCGAAGGGGCGCCTGGCTAGGGCAGCGTCAGCGCGACCAACTCCCCGGGGAACCCGCGGCCCCCGATCGCGACCACGATAAACTGCCGGTCATTCACCATGTAGGTCATCGGGATGCCGGTCGTGCTCGACGGCAGTTCCATCTCGTGAAGCACTTTCCCCGTCTTCTTGTCGATGGCGCGAAAGATCGGTCCGCCGGCCCCGGCGCCGGCGTTGAAAAGCCCTGGACCGTCGGCGCTGAACAAAAGCGACTTGGTCACCATGAGCGGCGCCTTCTCCGGCTTTCCGGTGTTGCTCAGATCGATGCCCTTGAGGGCAGGATGATTCTTGACGTAGTCCGGCGCATCGCCGTTGGCGATCATCCAAACATGCTCGCCCTGGTTCAGATCAATCGCGGTGATGCGGCCCCAGGGTGGTTTCACTAGCGGCAGCCCTTGCGGCCCGATACTTGCTTCCGCCCGGGGCCGAGCAGTTCCAAATCCGCCGCCGAAGCCGCCGCCTCCCTCTCCTTCGCCGCCTTGCGACCCGCCCGAGCTCCCTCTTCGCCGACCGCCCCCTCCGCCGCGAATGCGGCTGCCGAAATACCCAATATCGGAACGCTTGGGATCGGCCGGCACCAGCGACAAACCCTCCGGATCAGTGACCGAGGAGACATAGAGGATCCCCGTCTCTGGATCGAACGCGCCGCCTGTCCAGTTCGCGCCGCCGGTGGAGGCCGGCAGCACCAATGCCGCGGTCTTGCCGTGGGAGTCGCGCAGGATGCCGGGCTGAAACATCGGCCCCATCAGATGCTGCGACGCGATTTTGATCGCTTCGGCCCGCAGCTCCGGCGTGAAATCAATGAGGTCGTCTTCGGTCACGCCCTGGCGGTCAAACGGCGGGGGTTTCGTCGGAAAAGGCTGCGTCGGTGAGGTCTTCTCCCCGGGCACCTCGGATTGCGGTACCGGGTGCTCTTCGATCGGCCAGACGGGCTCGCCCGTGGCGCGATCGAAAACGTACGTGAAGGCCTGCTTGGTGACCTGCGCCACGGCCTTGATCGTCTTCCCGCCGACCGTGATGTCGGTCAGAATTGGCGGCGCGGGAATATCCCAGTCCCAGATGTCGTGGTGGACTAATTGGTAATGCCAGATCCGCTTGCCGGTCCGGGCATCCAGGCACACCAGGCTGTCGGCGAAGAGATTGTCACCCGGCCTCTGGCCGCCGTAGTAATCGCCCGTCGGCATTTCCACGGGAATGTACACATACCCGAGTTCTTCATCGCCGCTCAGCGGGGCCCAGGCTCCGGTATTCCCGGTATATTCCCAGGAGCCGGCCTCCCAGGTTTCGTTGCCGAACTCGCCCGGACGCGGAATCGTGCGGAAGGTCCAGAGTTTCTCGCCAGTGCGAACGTCGTAACCGCGGATACAGCCCGGAACATTCTCCTTCGAGGACGGTGCGGTGCCCGCCTGCAAGGCCGCGCCCACGACCACAGTGTCGCGGATAACGATGGCCGGTGAACTGGACCCGATCTGTCCGGGCTTCACCTCGCGATCGAGACCGTCGGTCAGCTCCACGATGCCGTCCCGGCCGAAACCGGGAATCGGAAGGCCATTCTTGGCATTCAGAGCGATGAGCTGGAATCCGGGTGAGATCAGGAGGATCCGCTCGTCCCCTTGGCCGTCGGTCCAGTAGGCGAGCCCGCGGTTCTGGGTTCGCACCGCGCGCAAACCTCGCACACCTTCATCGAGGCGGTACATCCACAGGGTTTCTCCTGTCATCGCATCCACGGCCACGGCATCCCGCCTAGTGCCCGCGGTGAGGTAAAGAACCCCGCCGATCTGCAAGGGCGTCACTTCCCAGTTGAAATCCGGCCGCGGCCCGAAATTCTCCGATTTCCAGCGCCAGGCGATTTTGAGATCCTTGACATTGGTCTCATTGATCTGGTCAAGCGGCGCGTATTTCGTGCTTCCCGCGTCACCTCCATAGAACCGCCACTCGCCGTTCGCCGCGCCTTGCTGCGCGCCTGCAGGGATCGCGGCCGCGATGAGGCTCAACGCGGTCAGGGCAAAGGCCCGACACGATGGCAACCGGGACATATTCCTCCTAAACCTGTATCCCTTTTTGTAGGGTTAACCGTGGTTTACGGCTTCGGCTCGATCCGAATCTCATTGAGCGCGGCGAGATCGCTTTCCATTTCGCTCTCGCCGGCCGGAAACTCGTTGGCGTTGAGCAGGTAGGCCACGATGTCGGTACATTGCTTAAGGCTCAGCACGCCGGGACCATCCGTAGGCATGGTTTTCCGGACGCGTTCGACGAGTTCGCCGACGGTTTTACCGTGCCATCTCGCGATGAACTCTTCACCTGCCACGGCCGGGGACTCCTCGCCCCCAAAGAGAGTTTCGCCGTGGCACCGGGCGCAGTGGGACAGGTACTCGTTCTCGCCTCGCGAGGTCTGCCCCTGGGTGTACACACCATCCCAGACGGAGCGCGAAGCAGCCATCAAGGCTACGGTCAGAATGATCGGGGAGATCAGTAGGGTGACTCGACGTACAAGAACCATGAAGCGAAACTCTCCATCCAAGTTTACAGCGACCGCCTCTAGCAACAGCAAGCCTCTAATCGGCAAGGCGTCACAAAGCGGCATAGTGTAACAGAAAATGTCGGCGGAAGGAGTGGATTTTGACCTTGCCGCCACCCGGCAGCCGGTTTCGCGGACGTGTAGATTGCCGCGTTCGGAGGCCGTTTTGCGGAGCATTTTCCGGCAGACGCAAGACGCTTCCAGCCAACGAATGACGCGCGGGAGCGCACTTCATCGCGGTGGGACAGTTTCGCCCGCGGGCCGAACAACCGGACGACGAAACTGTCCCCGCGAAGGTTTCGGAGCTACAGAGAGTCCAGAAACGCGAATAGCAATCCCTTTTCGTCCGGGCGAAGCCGGCGGAAGAGCGTTCTAGGCTGGTCGAGCAGAGGAAGCATAGCATGGCCCATTACCAATGAAACAAAAAAATTCGCACCTAGGCGAATCGTACAAATACAACAAAATGAGCGAGTTGCACTCCTATGACAACTCGCCTTTCAGAGTCGATTCTCATGAAAACCCTGACTGCTTCCTTGGTGCGCATCCCGCCTGACGTGTTCAATCGCGTGGCCTGTCAGCGCGAGCGTGTTCGTATCGATCGCCGCGGCGCCCCGCCGGTGGCCATTGTCTCCATTGAGGACCTGGAGGTTCTGGAATTTCTCGACCGGCTTAATGTGCAGCCCGCCAGAGACTCGCTCTCGAAGCTGAGGGCGATGGTAGATGAGGCTGCAGCCTCGGCTGAGGCGAAATCGGGCCGGGGCTGGGTTCCGGGATCCCCTTCCCTTGTTCCCGCCGGCAAGCATGCCGCTTTGGCAGTTGACCTCACCCACGGTCTCTGTTACCACAAGAAGCATGCCGGAAGCCTCTGATCAGCAAGCGCTGCTGCCCTATAACGCCGAAAAATACGGGAAGAATTACTCGGAAGACCAGTTCTGGTCGAAGGTGCGCCGGTTCGCGAAAGTGGCGGGGAAGCGCGTGGTCGAGACCGCTCTGCAACTCTATTTCGCCGCCGAATCGCCGCAGACACCAGCCAAGGCGAAGGGCATCATCTACGGGGCGCTGGCGTATTTCATCAGTCCGGTGGACTTCATTCCCGATCTTCTGCCCGGCCTCGGCTACACCGATGATCTGACGGTGCTCGCCGCCGCCATCGGCGTTGTCGCCGCCCACATCACTCCCGAGATCAGGCAGCGCGCCGCCCAAAAAACCAATGAGTGGTTCCGGGAGAGCAGCAGCACGGGCTGAAGCGATCTGCGGCGATGCCGGCACCGCTTTCGTGGCTCGTTCTCCTAATCCAGTTGCGGCGCCACCTGGTCAGGCGTCGTCACACCCGGCGGCAGTTCCATGATCTGGATGTTGCGGAAGTGAATTTCGGCTCCCTCCGATTCCAGGCACAGATATCCCTTCTTTTGCGAAGACCGGCTGATGCCGTTTACGAACTTCCCGTTCACGGAAAGCTTGATGACGCCATCGACCGCGACAACGTCGTAGGTGTTCCACTCGCCGCGCCCCTTGCAAAGGTTCTCGATGGATTTGCTTCTCGTTCCACGGGGATTGTCGGGCGTTGTCTGGACGCCGTTTACGCCGAAAAGCTCGCCATGCACGTACGCTATCGGGGGCGTCTCGCCGTCGCGTTTGTTGAGGTTGACCCAATCCAGCTCCAGCATCTGCACCTCAACGCCGTTGGGAAGGTGCGTTTGCGGATTGGGTTGCGCGTCACTCCACAGGAACACGCCTGAGTTTCCTCCCGGTTCGATGTGCATCCATTCGATGTGCAGCACAAAGTTTTCGTACTGCTTCTCTGATCGCATCACGCCGATCGGACGACCGGAGCAAACCAGGACGCCGTCACGGACGGACCATGTATCCTTCTCCGTATTGACGTTCACCCAACCGGTTAGATCTTTGCCGTTGAATAGGCTCTGGAACTGAGGAACGGGCTCGCCGGCAAGCCGGCTCAATACCGCCGCAAGAAGAAGCACGCCGGCTAAGGCCGGCGTTGTGCGTTGTCTCATCGTCGGACCTCGCTACGAGGATTTGTTGATCGCTTTGTAGCACAGTCGCGCCTCCGGGAACAGTGACCACGATTCGCGGTTGCGCTGGATCGAGGACTTACCCGGCGCAAGACGCAGTAACTGTCCCCCTACGACTATCGAACCGGTTCGGCCAGGGCGCAAACATTGCGCTACAATCTGCGAAGCACGACCAAAAAAAACGATTAAGGAGCCGTTTATGGCCAAGTCTTCCTGGACTCGCGTCGCTGTTCTTGCCCTGCCCTGCGTCCTCGCTGCCTCGCTATGGCAGATGGATCTGTCGCGCGCCCAAAGGCCCTCGGAAAAGAGCGGTGCGCGCGCCGACGCCGGCTACAACGGCCCGATGAACAAAGTACTGGTGAAGGACTACGATCCCATCTCAAACCTCGTCGTGGCGGAGCATCATCCGGCCAAAGCCAAATTTCCGGCGATCGACGTCCACGTGCACCCGACGGCCCAGACGCCACAGGACGTGGCCGCGATGGTGAAGGCCATGGACGAGGCCGGGGTCGAAACAGCTGTCCTGCTCACGGGGGCGGTGGGCGAGCGGTTCGATCGTCTTGCGGAGCTTTTTCTCAAGCCCTACCCTGGCCGTTTCATGCTCTATTGCGGCATGGACGTGCGGAACGCCGTCATCGAAGCAGCCGACTTCCCGCAAAAGGTCGCGGCCGAGCTGGAACGCTGCTACCGCGTGGGCGCGCGGGGTGTCGGCGAAGTGACGGACAAAGGCCGCGGATTCGGCGCAGGCACCTTCGCCGATCCAGACGCGCTGCTGCCGCGCGACAAGCGGCTGTTTGTCGACGACCGCCGCCTCGACGCTTTCTGGCAGAAGTGCGCGGAGCTGAAGATGCCCGTAAACCTGCACATCGCCGATCACCCCTCGGCCTGGCAGCCCGATGACGAGCACCAGGAGAGGTCCCCCAGCTTTCAGCGCTATAACCAGCACGGGCTCGACGTGCCGTCTCACGGGGAGATGATCCGCCGTTTCCACACTCTGCTGGACCGGCATCCCAAAACGACCTTCGTCGCGGTCCACTTCAGCAACCTGGGGCACGATTTCGCGCAGCTCAGCAAAGCGCTCGACCGCTTCCCGAACCTGAACGTGGATCTTTCGGCCCGCGCTTACGAGTTCGGGCGGCAGCCCTTCACCGCGCCCGCGTTCTTCGCCAAATACAAGGACCGCATTCTCTATGGCAGCGATCAAGGCGTGACGGTCGAGATGTGGCGGTCGTGGTGGCGCATCCTCGAAACCCGCGACGAATTCATCAAAGGCCCCGCCGGCTGGCCGCTGTATGGGATGGGCCTGCCGGACGACGTGCTGGAGCAGGTCTATCGCGGCAACGCCAAGCGGTTGTTGAATTGGGAGAAGGCGGGGATGTGACTTATGTAGCGCCAGCGAAAGGTTTCCATGGGCGCAAAGCGCAATTGGCCACGAGCAGGAGGACGGACACTGTGCCCGCGAGCGTGTCGGAAGGGAACAACAAAACGAGACAGCTACATTTCCTCTAGCCCGCCGCTCAGTCTCCGTCACTCTAAAGAAGACCGAAAAAACGCATGAATCAGCCGACTAGCGCCACACTTTGCGCATTCCCGCCTGTGGCTTGCTCTGGAACCGGAATTGCTTGCTAGGCGGCCAATGCGCCGCCTCCGCGCAACACCCCGTACGGCCTGCGCCGCGGTCAACTGGCTTCGGCCCTTTACGCCGCTCCCGCTGCCAATATTGTCGAGGGTGACGTGCCGCGCGTACGTTCTCCTTCTCCTCTGCGCAGCCGGCATCCCCTCCTCAAAAGCCGCCAAAATTGTTTTCGCCACATATTTCTCCGACATGGGGCGCACAGCCGCTGGTGTTGGAGAGATCGGTCTCCCGGCCAGCCTTGCCGTCGACTCCGAAGGAAGCAGCTACGTTGCAGGCACTCGGTCGAACATAATCTCCAGACCAGGCCGCGAGGGCGGGACAAGCATAAGTTTTGATGCGCGCCTCATCAAAGTCTCGGCCTCGGGCGCGATCGTTTATTCGAGTACGGTGCCTGGCGGACGAGCCACAGGTGTGGCGCTGGATAAACAGGGAAATGCTTATCTGGCCGGCTTCTCGGATTTTTCCGGTACGGTAGCTGCAACTGCCGGCGCTTTTCAGACAACCGGTGGACCAGGGTTCGTCGCGAAGTTCAACCCCGCAGGCGAGCAGGTCTGGGTGGGCTTACTGAATGCCCGCCCGACTGCCATCGCCACCGACGAGCGAGGGGACGTCTATGTCACGGGGGCGGCGAACGGGCTTCTGCGCACCACCGTAGGCACACTCAAAACACAGATCGGTTTTCCACGCTGCCCGGGGACGCTCGGCCGGGTGATCATCCCTTGCGACGATGCCTTCGCCGCTAAGATCAGCTCCAATGGCGCGGAATTGCTCTATTCAACTTTCCTCGGCGGGACATGGGAAGACTTCGGCCTCTCCATCGCGGTCCATACCGACGGCTCCGCTTACGTGGTTGGGGAGACGCTCTCGCACGATTTCCCCATCACCTCGGGCGCGTTCCAGACCTCCTACGGCGGGACGTTGACGCACGGGTCTCAGAGGTTTGGCGATGCCTTCGCGGTGCGCATCGATCCGATAGGCCGATCGCTCGTGTACAGCACATTTCTGGGTGGGTCGGGCGTCGACTCCGCCACGGGAGTAGCCGTCGATACGAATGGCAATGCCATCGTGGCAGGTACGACGCAGTCCGAGGATTTTCCCGTCACTTCCGGAGCTTTCCAACCCACCTATGGCGGCGGCTCCGCCACGCCGATGCGAAGCGGCGATGCATTCTATTTGAAACTTGACGATCAAGGAAAGACTGTTTGGGCAAGCTATCTCGGAGGAACGTCCGCAGAAACAAGCGGAGGTGTAGTGTTAGGAGCGGACCACCGGATCTATATTGGTGTAGGCGGCCCGTTGGAGGCAGGGCTGGAGCGTCGCTTCGCGGCCCCGTGCGGCGAGAGCAGCGCGGTGGTTGCCGTTGACGCTGATCATGGAACGCTACTCGGCCTTCGGAGTCTACCGGCATCCTACGGTGGAGCCGGTCTGGCCATCGGCCCGGACGGTCTCGTTCACGTGGCCGTCCCGGGCGACCAGGGAGACCCCGACCTCGTCTCCACGGGGCCGGACCATGGCTACGGAGCGGGCGATCTCTTGCTTGCACGAATTGACTTCAGCCGTGAAACAGGGTTCGGGCTGGCGTGTGTCACAGATGCAGCCAACCGTGCCGTACGTAGGCCCTACCGGTCGCCGGGAGCCTATGTTTCACCGGGCGAGATCATTTCTCTGTTCGGCTCCGGCCTGGGTCCAAGAGAAGGCGTAAGGCTGGAGGTCGACGGAAGTGGCGATCTTCCGGTGTTACTGGGAGGTCTGCAGGTGAAGATGGGAGAGCAGTCCCTTCCTCTCTTGTACGTCCAAGACCGGCAGGTGAATGCCGTCGTCCCCTTCCATGTTAGTGCGGGAAAAACAGCGCTCTCGGTGGAACGTGAGGGATTTCAGGCAGGACCGATTCCGGTGGAAGTGGTTCGAGCGACTCCGGGAATCTTCACGCTCGATGGCAGCGGCGCCGGACAGGCTGCCGTCCTCAACGAAGATGGGACCGTCAACTCGGCGGTGAACCCGGCGGCACGCGGCTCCATTGTTAGCTTCTTCGCAACGGGATTCGGCGCGGTTACTCCCTTGCCCGAAGGGACGGCCATGACACCCCTCCTGCCACCCTGGCCTCGCACAGTCGAACCCTTTGACCTGTATATCGCAGGCGACGCCCCCAATCGGGCAGCAGGCATGGAGGTGCTCTACGCCGGACCCGCCCCTGGCGCCGTGCCGGGCTTGTTTCAAATCAACGCGCGAATCCCAATGAACGCCTTTCCCGGGAATACCCTCTTCCGCTTCGTCTTCGATCCGGCAACAGGGTACGAGCGCACACAGGACAATGTCTACATTTCTATCCGGTAGACTGATGCCGGCCTTTTTCTCTTCTTCAGATTGCAGCGTTCTTAGAACGAGGTGGGCGAAGCTCGGAGCGCACGTCCTGGCAAACGATCGTACCCGCCGTCCTATCCAGTTCCTCTATGCCAGGGGATTCGTCCAGCGCAAACCCGGGAACCTGGCGAAATCGCGATCGGTCGTGTGAAGCACGCCGCCGTGCTCGATCGTGAGCGACGCTAACGCGGCATCGCTCATCAGAGGACCTTGCGCCTGACCGTCGATCATCATCTGCCGCAGAAGGGGCCAGTGATTCTCGCCGGGAGCCAGTAGCCGCACATTTGGATGTTCGAACCACTGGTCTGCCACTTGCGCTGCCTCTTCCAGAGTGAAACGTTGGCCGGGTAGCCTCGTGTTCGTAACGATCCGGAGAAAAGCCACGATAGTCTGCCATGGTAGACCTACAGGCGTTCCGCTGGAGAGCACACGCTCAACCCAGGTTCGGGCGATCACGTGACGAGGTGAGGTTGTATCGTAGGCGTAGAGTAGAACGTTGGCGTCGAGAACCGTCACTTGTGCGCGGGTCCTTCCAGAGCCTCGATTAACTCTTCCACGTTGTCGTAACTCAATCCCGGCGGAAGCCCCAAAGGCCGCGGCGTCACCACAAATTTCTTACGGTTCTGCTGTTTTGACGCCATGAGTCCAAGCCGGAGGAAATGGTTCACCGCCTCCTTGAAGGATGTACGGGAACGGCGGACCTCCTTCGTGAGAAGCCCGGCAACATCATCATCCAGGGAAAGAGTCGTGCGCACATCTAGATGTTATAATTAGAGACATCATGATGTCAAGTCCACATGCCATAGCTCCTGGCACGAGGTTCGGAACCGTGCCCCGCTACAATGAATTCTTGCGCTCCGCACCTCTCCCCTGATGGCCAGTCCTTCGTCCATATCTTCGTCTGAAATCTTCGACGCGCTCGTGGTCGGCGCCGGACCGACGGGTCTTGCTTGCGCCATCGAGTGCAAGCGGCGCGGCCTCAAGGCCGTTGTGATCGAGAAAGGCTGCCTGGTCAATTCGCTGTACAACTATCCGGCGAATCTGATCTTCTTTACGACGCCCGAGCTGCTCGAAATCGGCGACCTGCCGATGACGTCCGTCCGCGAGAAGCCGACCCGCACCGAGGCGCTGAAGTACTACCGCCGCGTGACGCAGCACTACCAGCTCGATGTGCACCAGTACGAACGCGTGGATGACGTTTCCGGTGTGGATGGCAACTTCTCCATCGAAACGACAACACGGCGCGGGCAGAAACACTGCTACCAGACCCGCAAGGTGATTCTCGCAACCGGCTATTACGACGTCATCGTGAAAATGAATGTGCCCGGCGAGGATCTCGACAAGGTCTTCCACTACTACCAGGATCCGCACCCCTTCTACGATTCGGACGTGCTCGTGGTCGGCGGGAAAAACTCCGCCGCGATCGTCGCCTTGGATGTCTATCGCGCGGGCGGCCGCGTGACCATGGTTCACCGCCACAAGAAGTTGAGCGACAGAATCAAATACTGGATTCTGCCAGACATCGAGAACCGCATCAAGAATGGCGAGATCAAGGCGTACTTCGAGTCCTCGGTCGAGGAGATCGGCGAGGATTTCGTCCGCCTTCGCACGCCGCAAGGGGAGGTTCGCCTGCCGAATGACTTCGTCATGGCGATGACCGGCTATCAGCCGGACCTCGAATTTCTCAGCCGGGCCGGTATCGAGTTCGAGGCCGAGACACAACGGCCGCGCACCAATTCCGAAACACTCGAAAGCGACCGGCCGGGCGTCTATCTGGCGGGCGTCATCGTGGCGGGCATGCACACGAACGAGATCTTCATCGAGAACGGACGCTTTCACGGCATCCAGATCGCCGACGATATCGCGAAGAAATTGCGCTAATCGACCGCTTTGAGAAAGCGCCGGCGCGGCGGCCTCGCCCGGCCCGCCATGTCAGTCTCCCGAGCTGGCGGCACGGGAGAGCGACGCGGGGATGCCGAGAGGCGGGCTGTTGAGGATGGCCGGCCGTTTCATGAGACGCAGAGCCGCGCGGCCGAGCAGCGTGGCGAGTTTGCGCTTGGTGCCCCGCACGGCGCTGTCGGCGGAAAGTCCGTAGCGCTTGTAGCGGGTGAGCAGTCCCCGGCAAACCACGAAGTACGCCAGAAAGCGGCGCCAATCCTGCAGCAATCCAAAACGCTTCGACCGCTTGAATACGGCCGGCATGCTATAGAACTCGCTCCATGCCGACTCGACTTTCGCGAGCAGTTGCTCCTCGCTCAAGTTCGGGTGGTGGTAAAGGATACGCGGGTGCTGCGGGTCAAGCCAGTAGTCGTAATTTTCCTTGATGAGCTTGATCTTCTTTTGACCGCGCCGCAACATGTGGAAATCGACCGTGCCGGGCAGGGGCGTCATGGGGATGAACTGCCCCAGCGCGATGCCACAGTCGCGCGCGAACTTGATGGTAGTGTCCAACGAGGCTTGCGTATCGGTCTCAATTCCGAAAATGAAGGCGCCCATGATGTAGGGAAAGCCCTGGGTGCGGATTGTTTCGAGCTTGCGCGCCAACTCGTCGCCGGTGGAGTTGAACGTCTTGCGCGTGGCGGCGAGACCTTCCTTCGTCACTGTTTCAATCCCGATCAGCGCGCCGCCCATATGGGCCTTTTTCATCGCCGCCATATATTCGGGATCGTCCGCCACTTCCATCGTGATCTGCGTGCAGAAAAACATGTCCTTGGGAACTTCGTCGGCCAGCCGGCGCAGCAACTCGAAACGCTGTTCGAGGCCGGCCTCCAGGTGTCTCTTGTGCTCCGCGTCGCGCGCCTTCGCGATGTCTTCGCGGCTGTAGGGATAAAAATTGTCGTCGGCGAACATGACGAGCCGGAAGCCGGCGCGGTAGAGATAGTGAACTTCCTGCATGATCGCGTCCGTCGACCGCACGCGCGGCACGCGTCCGTCCTGCACCCAGACGGAACAGAAAGAACACTGCTTGGGGCAGCCGCGCACTGTCTGAATCGAGGCCACCAAATAGCGGTCGAGATGCATCAGATCCCAGCGCGCCGGCGCGAAAGCCTCGGGGTCAACGCGCCCGCCTCGGTAGGACTCTTGCAGTTTCCCTTCGCGATAGTCGTCCAACAGCTGCGACCAGATGATCTCGCCGTCGCCCGACACCACAGCGTCACCATGGCGCAAGGTTTCTTCGGGGAAGATGGAAGAGTGCGGTCCCCCGAAAACGACGGTGGCACCCTTCGCCTTCGCCTTTTTCGCCAGGGCATAACCATGGATGGCGTTGAAGGTGTGGATGCTGATGCCAACGAGGTCGCCGGCCTTCAGCTCGTCCAGCGGGAACTCTTCGACGGCCTGGTCCACCAGCCGCAGGCGGCTGTGGCCGGCATCCTCCGGGGTGACCGCCGCCATGACGGGCAGAGCGCGAGGAGTAATGAAAGAAAAATCGATGCGCTCGGCGGCGGGCGCCGGGTTGACCAGAAAAATCTGGTACCCGTCTTTCGTTCGCAATCCGGGCATAGGTCTCCTCGCGCCCTGGAGCCTGCGGCGCTACACCTTTGTAGACGACTGTGGGCCGTACGTCAAGGGCCCGCGAACCAAATCGCCGAGTCGACAGCCTTCGCCAGATACCTAAGCCGTATAATGACAGTTCGTTTCCGCTTCGTTTCCCAAACAGGACTCTATGAACAAGAATCGTACTCTGCGGAGCCAGGATTGGTTCGGCCGTAAGGATAAGCTCGGGTTCATCCATCGCTCCTGGATGCGCACCGAGGGCTTCAGCTCCAGCGTTTTCGACAACAAGCCCGTGATCGGTATCTGCAACTCCTGGAGCGAGTTAACGAACTGCAACGCCCACCTGCGCCAGGTCGCCGACGCCGTGAAACGCGGCGTTTGGGCGGCGGGCGGCTTCCCGCTGGAATTTCCCACGATTTCGCTCGGCGAGCCTTTCATGCGACCGTCAACCATGATGTTCCGCAATCTCATGGCCATGGACGTGGAGGAGTCGATTCGCGCCAACCCCCTCGATGGCGTGGTGTTGCTGTGCGGCTGCGACAAAACGACCCCCGCCCAGCTCATGGGCGCGGCCAGCGCCGGGCTGCCGGCGATCATGGTGACCGGCGGGCCGATGCTGCGGGGCATGTGGCGCAATCAGGAAATCGGCTCCGGCACCGATGTTTGGCATTTTTGGGATGAGAAGCGCGCCGGACGAATCAGCGAGGAAGAATTCTGCGAAATCGAAGCCTGCATGTCGCGCAGCGCGGGCCACTGCATGGTCATGGGGACGGCATCCACCATGACGAGCCTGGCCGAAGCCATGGGTATGACGCTGACCGGCTGCGCCAATATTCCCGCCGTCGACTCGCGGCGTTACGAGATCGCCGAACGCAGCGGCGCGCGAGCCGTCGAGATGGTATGGGAAGATCTACGGCCTTCGAAGGTTGTGACGAGGCAAGCCCTGGAAAACGCGATTCGCGTCAGCATGGCGATCGGCGGATCAACGAACGCCATCATTCACCTTGTAGCGCTGGCCGGCCGGCTGGGGATTGACCTGCCGCTTTCGGTGTTTGACGACATCTCGCGGACGACGCCGGTGATCGCAAACATACGGCCTTCGGGCAAACACCTGATGGAAGACATGTTTTACGCGGGCGGCATTCCCGTCGTGATGAAACAGATCGAATCACTGCTTCATCGCGACGCGCTCACGGTGACCGGGAGGACTGTGGGTGAAAATATCGCTTCCGCGCGCTGCCACAACGCCGACGTGATTCTGCCTCTCGACAAACCTTTGCAAGCGGAAGGCGGCACAATCATTCTTTATGGCAATCTCGCGCCGAATGGCGCCGTGCTCAAAACCAGCGCCGCGACGAAACGGCTGATGCAGCATACAGGCCGAGCCGTCGTTTTCGAGGACCACTCGGACCTGATGGCCCGGCTCGATGACCCCGACCTCGATATCGACGCCGACAGCGTGATGGTGCTCAAAAACGGCGGGCCGATCGGCGCGCCCGGCATGCCCGAATACGGGAACCTGCCCATCCCGGCCAAACTGTTGCGCCAAGGCGTGGAGGACATGGTGCGCATCAGCGATTCCCGCATGAGCGGCACCAGCTACGGAACCGTGGTGCTACACATCTCCCCGGAATCGGCGATCGGCGGGCCGCTGGCGATCGTCCAGAATGGAGATCTTATCGAACTCAATGTCGAGCAGCGCAAGATTAGTCTGCTGCTGCCTGCCGAGGAAATCTCGAAGCGCCTGCGGCTATGGAAAGCTCGTGAGCCGCACTACGACCGCGGCTACGGCCGCTTGTATCTCGATACCGTGTTGCAAGCGGAAGAGGGTTGCGATTTTCGCTTCCTGCGAAGATCCACGAATGGCGCCGGCGATCCAGCCGAGGAAACGGTCGAGACGCTGCCGTTGAACTTCTAGGATCCCGGCGCATTGCCCCGCCCTCGCGGGCGGGGCAACCGTTTCGAAGCGCCCCATCTCTCACCCAAGGGTGTCGTGCGCAGAGTGAAACCCGGTTCTGTAGAATACTCGGATATGAAATTGCGCCTGCTTGTCCTTTCGTTTTTCGTCTGGAGCCTCTTTTTCTCGTGTGGTTCCAGCGGACCCACTCCCCAGCAACGCGCCGATACGTTCCTCGCGATGTACAACGGCATCGGCCAGAAGCTTTACACGGTGGCGTCGGAGGCGCAGTGGAAGTCTTCCACGGACGTTACCGATCAACACGTCGGCGAGCGGATCGGCTCGGAAAGCGCCCTGGCCGCTTTCTCCGGAAACACCTATGTCATCGAGACCACAAAAGGGCTGCTCAGCCACAAGGCTGAGTTGAATGATCTGACGGTGCGGCAGCTCGAAAAAATTCTGCTGAGCGCCTCCAGCTACCCCGGCACCGCGCCCGATCTCGTCGCCGAGCGCGTGGCGCAGGAGGCGAAGCAGAGCGCCATTCTAGACTCCTTCGAGTTCTGCGACGAGCGCCGCGGCGACAAGTGCGTCAAGACGCTCACACCGAACGAAATTGACAATATCCTCCAAAACTCGACCGATCTCGCGCGGCGCAAACACGTGTGGGAGGTTTCAAAACAGTCCGGAGCGGCGCTTAAGCCCGGCCTGATCGAGCTGCGAAGACTGCGAAACGCCCTGGCCAAAGAGATGGGCTTCGATTCTTTTTTCGCGTTGCAAGTGGCGGACTACGGCATGACCGTGGATGAGATGACGAAGCTGATGGAGCAGTTCCAAACCGATCTGCGGCCGCTCTACGAGCAGGTCCACGGTTGGGCAAAATACAAGATGGCCGAGCGGTACAAGCAGCCCCCGCCGAAGCGCATCCCGGCGCACTGGATCGGAAACCGCTGGGCGCAGGCTTGGCCGGGACTGACTTCCGCTGTCGATCTGGACGCTCTGTTCAAAGACAAGACGCCCGAGTGGATCGTCAAGCAGTCCGAAGCCTTTTACACGTCTCTCGGGATGCCGTCGCTGCCACCCTCGTTCTGGGAGAAGTCCGACCTTTACCAGCTGCCGCCCGGAGCCACGCGCAAGAAAAACACGCACGCTTCGGCCTGGCATCTCGACGTCGACAAGGATGTTCGCTCGCTGATGAGCGTGGAGTCCAACTACCGCTGGTTTGAAACAGCGCACCACGAACTGGGGCACGTCTACTATTTCCTCGCCTACTCGAATCCCGATGTGCCGCTGCCCTTGCGCGAAGGCGCCAATCGCGCTTTTCACGAGGCCATCGGCGACCTGCTTGGCATTGCCGCGCGGCAGCCGGCCTATCTCAAGCAAATCGGCGTGATGCCCGAAAACACGCAGATCGACGAGATCCAGTATCTGCTCGATGAAGCCATGGGGTCGGTTGTCTTCATCCCTTTCTCAGCGGGAACGATGTCATTCTGGGAACACGACCTCTACGAAGAGAACCTGCCGCCCGGCGAGTTTAACAAGCGCTGGTGGGATTACGTCGGGAAGTTCCAGGGCGTGGAGCCGCCCGAGCCGCGCGGCGAAGAGTTCTGCGACGCCTGCACGAAAACCCACATCAGCGACGACCCGGCGCAGTATTACGACTACGCCATGGCTTTCGTGCTGAAGTATCAGCTGCACACCTACATCGCGAAGAACATCCTCAAGCAGGACTCGCGCAACTGCAACTATTACGGCAATGCGGAAGTCGGCAAATTCCTGTCGGATATCCTGCGGCTCGGCGCCACGCGGGATTGGCGCGAAGTCATTCGCGAAAAGACGGGGGAGGACGTGAGCACGCGCGCCATGCTCGAGTATTTCGCCCCGCTCACGGAATATCTTCGGAAAGAAAATGCCGGCCGGGAAACGGCCTGGTAGTACGTCACCCAAGACTTGGTACGGCCAACCCGTGGGGTAGCCCGTAGCGCGCATCTCGCGGAGTTTGTAGATCCGCGGGGTTCCTGCGGCCAAAAATCGTAGCCTCGAAGCTGTGAAAAAATGGGGACTGTCCCAAGCGCCGAGCCAAGACCCATTCGAAACGAAGGCATTCCCTCGAGCGCAGCGGACTGTCCCCATTTTTTCCACCGCAGGCTGTTTCTTATAACCTAAAGCCATGAAACCTTTCTGGATCACCTTCTTATTCGTTGGGCTGGTTTGGACCGTCTGGGCCCAGCGTTCGCCGGACGACGTCGTGCGGGGCGCGAAGATTTTTTCGCAGCGGACAGTGGCCGCCGGTCTCGAGAACCCCTGGGAGATCACCTGGGGGCCCGACGCAATGTTGTGGGTCACCGAACGCAGCGGTAAACGGCTAACGCGGGTCGACCCCGACACCGGCGAGCGTCATGCCGCAGCGACGATCGATGAAATCTCCGCGCCGGGCGGCCAGGAAGGTTTGATCGGACTGGCGCTTCATCCGGAGTTGCTGAAGGGAACGGGCAACGACTACGTGTTCGTGTCCTACACGTACGTGGACGAAGAGCGTGGCGCGGACCCGAACGTCCCGGATCCGAGCGACCCCTACCGCTATCTCTACTTCAAGGTCGTGCGCTACTCGTTCAACAAGGCGGCCGGGACGTTGTCGGATCCGATGACCTTGATCGAAGGGCTGCCGGCGGGCAATGATCACAACGCCGGGCGGCTGAAGATCGGACCGGACCGCAAGCTCTACATGACGCTCGGCGACCATGGTAACAACCAGTTCGGCAACTACTGTTTGCCGATCGAGGCGCAAGGCTTGCCGACGCCAGAAGAGATGAACAAGGCGGACTACGCTTCCTACATCGGTAAGACGCTGCGGCTCAATTTGGACGGCTCCGTTCCGGAGGACAATCCGCGGCTCGCGGGAGTGGTAAGCCACGTCTTCACCTATGGGCACCGCAACCCGCAGGGGATCGACTTTGGTCCCGACGGCACACTGTATGAGAGCGAGCATGGTCCTAAGACGGACGACGAGGTGAACATCTTGAAACCGGGGGGGAATTACGGCTGGCCGCACGTGGCTGGTTTGCAGGACGACAAAGCCTACGTCTATGCTCGATGGGCGGAAGCGGCGCCGACGCCTTGTTCGGAGCTGCGCTACAACGACTCGACGGGGATCGATCCGTCGGTGCCGCGCGACACGGAGTCGGCCTACACGAAAGAATTCAACGAGCCTCTGGCGACCATGTTCACCGTCGAGACGGGTTACAACTTCGAAGATCCGGCTTGCGGTGGAATCCACTACATCTGCTGGCCGACGGTCGGAGCTTCGAGCGTGGAATACTACGGCGCCGGCGGCGTGCCGGGGTGGGGCAAGGTGTTGCTGGTGACGGCGCTGAAGCGGGGATCGTTGTACGTGATTCCGTTGGACGATACGGGGCAACGAGTCAATGGCGCGATTACGAGACATTTTCAATCCGAGGATCGCTATCGCGACACGGCGGTGAGCCCGGATGGCAAAACGATTTTCATCGCCACGGATTCGAGCGGGTTAGTGGAGAAGATCGGCGGCGGTACGACGTGGAAGATGCAGCATCCAGGAGCGATTCTCGCGTTCACGTATGAGAGCGAGGCCGACGGGCCCATCGAGCCGCAGCCAATCGTCGCGGAACCGGCGGCGGATGCCATAACGACCTCGAAGGCGACTGGAGGCGGCGGACCTCCGGCCTTTACGCCGGCGCAGGTGGCAGTGGGCAAGACGGCATACCAGGCGCGCTGCGCGGTCTGCCACGGCAGCAACCTGACGAACGGGACGTTCGGCACGCCGCTGGCGGGGCTGTATTTCGCCGGCAGGTGGCCGGGCAAGCCGGTGGGGGCGTTGTTCGGGTACGCGAAGACCAAGATGCCTCCGGGCGCCGCGGGATCGCTCCAGGACGCCGCCTATGCGGAGATCGTGGCGTACATCCTGCAAGTGAACGGCGCGACGCCGGGCGAGTCTCCGCTGCCGGCGGACATGGAGGCGTTGAACGGGATGACGATTCCGTAGAATTGAGGACGCTCGTAGCGCGGATCTAGCGCCTTTTTGCGGATCCGCGGAACCACCTCTCCCCTTGCCACCGAACCAAAAACCGTGCTTACTGCGGCCCCACCGGGATCGTCACGACGTTGCTCCGCGCCCCGCCAATTTCGAGGACAACCGGATGCTCGCCTGGGGCGAGTTTTTTAGGCAGCCTGGCATTCACCTGATAGAAGCCGATTTCTCCCGGAGCAAGCCCGCTAAACTCGACTTCCGCGACCTGACCGCCGACCCGCAAGAGAGCGTTGCGAGTGGTTCGCGACGGTGGATTCGCCGGGGCCGGCGCGCCCGCCTCGGCCCGAGGAATGACCGGACCCAATCCAACAGCCCAAAAGGTGACACGCTCCCCGGGCGCCGCAGGTTGGGCGGTCGTGATCCGTTCCCACGAGCTGTGGGAGAAGTTCCCCCGCCCACTGCCCAACCCGTTTTCTGAGGGCAGTGAAGGAGTGGTCAGCAGAATCGGGACTTCCACTTCCTCACTCTGGCCTGTTTGAGAGCAAACACGAAACGACGCCGTACCGCGGGGCGTCGAGAACGGCAATTGCAGAACGATCCTTGGCGGCGAGACTTCACCGAGCGGCGCCGGCTCGCCGTTGATCAAAACACGGACTCCGTCGAGTTCACAAGGCCATCGGTCGCGGCCCGCACTCTTGCTTTCTGGCGCCAGGTTCTCTCCCCGGATCTCCGCCAGTGTTCCGGGCGCCAGTGCCGCGGAAGATCCCCAGACATCGCCAACGGCTTCGATATGAGGAACCGTGTTCGGGGCCGGGCGCGCGCCGTTGCGCCGCACTGTCGCAATTCTGGGATGGACCAGTTCCTCGTCGACCGGCTGGTTGCCTAGGATGCGCCGGATACAGGTCAAGCCGAAATACGGATTGTGGCGGCCGCAGACCTCGCAGCGGAAGGTGGCAAATCCGAATCGGCGCTGCACCTTGTTCATCGCCCGTAGCCAGGTGCCGCTATGGCCGCAACCGCAAAAAGCGCACACATTGATAAACAGCTCTTGCGGCAGGGCGCGGAGCGACGCACCAGGCTTGCCGAAATAGAACGCCCAGCCGTAAAACGAGAGATGCGTGCGCAGCAGTGCATCGGACATCCGCGACACCAGGTTCATGCTTCTGAGCATCCCTTCGCGAACCACGCGAGGCCAGCGCGCCAGCTTCTGATATCGCTCGTCAAGATGACTTGCGGCTTCCGGAGTCGGATTGAGAAACGTGAATGACGAATAGAGAGGACAGGCAAACAACAGGGCAAGATCCGTGTGGGTCTCCACGGTCCGCTGGAATTCGCGAAATGTATAACGTTGGATGTGTCCCCCACCGCCCGTGCACCAGCGATAAAGGCCGTCGGAAAAGCTGAATCCATCCGGCACCGAGGCAAACAGCAGCCCAGACGTCTTCAGCACGCGGCTTACCTCGTGGGCGACATGCCGGGGATCTTCAACGTGCTCGAACACATGGTTTGCGACGACAAGATCCAGCGAGGCGGAGGCGAATGGCAGTTCCAGGCCCGTCCCTAGCAGGTAGTGAATCCGTCCGACCGCCATACGCCGCCGGGCCTCGGAGTAATCAGCCACCCATTGATCCAGAGCCAGCACGCGCGCCCGGCATGCTTCGTACGAAAAGCTGCCGCGGCCGCATCCCAAATCGAGAACGCGAGAGGTTTCCTCCAGATCCTGTAGTAGCTCGTTCAAGAACCTGTCTCTCCCCAGCAGCAGCTACGGACATAACTGCACGCCGGGACGGAACCGTCTCTGCAACCGGGCGCAAAAACCTGCTCCGGCTCAGGACTCTGTAAGAGGTAAAGAAGGAGGGCCGGCGGCGCACCCGGTTGGAACCTAGTTCCTGCTTCCGTGGAGTTTGGCCCAGCGCCAGCCTGTCAGGACCTCTCGCTCAAGGCTATCTTCAGGCGCGATCTACTGGCAACCTGTCACGGAGCCAAAGGTGTTGCCTCCACTGTTACCACCCAGATTGTTCGACCCGGTGCAGCTGATGCTCGCGCCGTTCTGAGCGTTTAAGCCAATTCCTTGCGTGTTCGTGACCGCATTTCCGCCGCTCAAGGTGACGGTTGTGCCGGCGTCCGCCGCGAGAATTCCTTGCTGCGTGTTGGCATTGAGGGTGGTCCCCGTCAAGGTTGCCTTGGCCCCCGTCACCAGGAACAGGCCGCCCGGCGCCTGATTGGAATCAAGGCGCGCATTTTGGATTGTAACGTTCGCGCCGGCGAAAAGGCTCATTCCTCCGCCGCCGTTGCCGGAAAACGCGCCTCCGCTGACCGTCACAGTGGACGCGTCGACCAGCATTCCTCCCTGGCCGCGGTTGTTGCGCACCTGGTTGTCGTGGAAGCCGCCGACCGTCGAACTCTGCCGCACGAAAACGCCGCCCGTCCCGCTGCCCTGAAACGAGCTGTTCCTGACCGCCGTTATGCCGCTATTCACTACCTCCATGCCCACACCATTGCGGTCCAGCACATTCTGATCAACCGTGCCGACCGACGAGCGCTCCAGCACGCTGAGGCCGATGCCGTTGCCGCTGGCTGTGTTCCGAGCGATAAGATCAACGTTCGCGCTGTTCTCCACAAATAAAGCGCTCGCCCCGCTGTTGCGGACGGTATTGTCGGAAATCTCGTCCGCGTGCGAGCCGCGCTGAACAAGAATGCCCTGCGCGGAGGTGTCGAGCACGGTGTTATTGACAATACGCCCGGCCTCGCCATTCAGGAAGATGCCAATGCCGAAAGGCCGGTTGTTCAGCAGGGAGTTTCCTTGGATCAGATCCCCACGCGCGCCTTCCGTGACAAGAATGCCCGTGCCCGCGAATCCGAACTGCACGCCGCCGTTGCCGACGATCTCGTTGTTGACGATCGTGCCATGCAGGGCCGGCAGAGCGACGCCCTCCGCGCGATTGTTGAACTCGATGCCGGAAGAGCCGTTGGTCCGCGTCACGTTCCCGGCTACACAGACATTGCCCCCCTGAGTTACCAGAATGCCGTCCGCCCGGTTGTCGCTGGCCACGTTGTTGATGACATAGGCGCCATAGGCGCCGGCGGGCGAAGCCGGGCAGTTGGTTGGAGCGTTCGTCAGGGCTTGCGGCGTGCTACCGGAAAAGGCCATGCCGCTCTCGAGGTTTGAAACGGCGACATTGTTGCGCACGATCAGGCCGCGCGACTCGAGCGCACCGACGCCGAACCTCACGTTCGAGGTGAACAGATTGTTTTCCACTACGACGTTGTTCGAGCGGAATACAAATAGTCCCGCTTGGCCGGCATTGCGAATGGTAAATCCCGCCATGCGCACATTGGCGGCGGCGATCACGACGGCATTCTGATTCACTCGCTCCCCATCGATGATCGTGTTGGCGGCGCCCGCGCCGATCAGCCGCACGCCGGTGCGCGCGCCATTCATGGGAAGCACCTCGCCAGTGCTGGATGGGGAATAGCGCCCGGGGCGCACGAAGATAACCTGTCCCGCCTGCGCCTGCGTCAGCGCTCGCGTAATGCTGCGGAACGGACTCGCGGACGTGCCCGTGCCATTCGCGGAGGCAGACGCGTCCACGTACCAGCGGATATTCAGCCCTGAAATATCGGGCGGCGCAGGCGGGGCGACGGGCTCCGCCAGGGGAATCGACGTATTGATACTCGCAAGTACATTGCGCCCGGCATCACGCAGGGTCAGAATCAGATCACCGGCCGCAGCTTCGCCGTATTCGCTGTTTCCCACCAGACGCATATCCACATTTTGTGACTGTGGAACGCAGAAAGCGCCGAATCCCGTCAAGCCCTCCGTGATAAACCCACCGACCACGACTCCCCCGGAAAAACCGAGCGCCTCGAGACCCATTTGAAACGTGCCGCGTGGCGATCCCGGCGCGCTCACAATCTCAACGACATGGAAACCGGGAGTCAGATCGGCGCTGAAATTGAGCGGCGGCGCGCCATTCGCGCCGGCCACTCGCTGCCCGTCTTTCTTCAGGGCCACATCAAGCCCGACTTGGCCGGTCGCGCCCGGCAGCGCTTGCGCGGCCACATTGATGGTGACGCGCTGCGGCGTGGAAAGCGAGAACGCACCGAATCCGGGAAGCTGGCCGTTGCCCGCGAAACCTCCGCCAAGGTTAAATCCGCCCGTAAGCTGGCCCTGTGAAACGAGCACTTCCATGCCCCAAAAGCCTTCCCGCTGGCCCGGAGCCAGCGTCGCTTCGGCAATGTAGAAGCTGCAGATGCCGCTGGCGTCGAGAAAACTGCTCAGGCGTGGCTCGCCGGGAATCTCGACGGCTGGCGCCGGATCGAGTTGCAGCGTCGGCAGATTGTAGAGCCGCAGATTGGCCTGATTGCGAAACTCCAGCACCGCCAGACGCGCACCGTCGCTCGTCACCGCGATTCCAGAAGACGGCGACCCGATCTCCACCACGCCGGCGAGGGCGGATTGCTGCTGCCGGCGCAGGTCCAACACGGAAAAGTAGGGGCTGCCCAGATTGGAAACGTAGACGAGACTCTGGTTCTGTGGATGGATCGCGATTGCCGTCGGCTGCACACCCACCGGCACGTTCATCAGAGCGCGCGGAATGGCGGGATTGGCCAGATCCAGCACTGAGACCGTGTTGCTCGTCAAATTCGCCACCACGGCGCGCGAGCCGTCCGGCGTCACCTCCACGGCCACCGGGTTTTTCCCGACTGCGACCTTGCCGAGCACCGCCGCTACTCGGGCACCCTGCTCTGTAAGGGCGGCAGCATTCGGGCTCTGCAGGTCGAGCACGGCCAAGGCGTTCTCACCGCCTAGAGTTATGTAGGCGAACCGGCCGCCCGGGTGCAGCGCGATGCTGCGCGGGTCGTTGCCGACGGTGACGGGAACCCCGATCACCGTGCCTGTCCTCAGGTTGATAAAGCTCAGATCTCCGCTCGTGCCGTTGGTGACGATCGCCGTGTCAGGCCCCGTCACAACCACGTTGCTGGGCCGGCTGCCGACGGGAATCTGGGCGATCTCCTGGCCGTTGGCCACGTTGACAAGGCGCAGAACATCCTGGTCCTCGTTTACGAGAAGGGCCGTGGTCCCCGACAATGCTACGGAAACGAGTCTCGTGCCAAGCTGAAACGCGTTTACTTGCGTGCCGCCAACCAAGTCCAGCAACCGGATATTCGGCCCGGTCGAGCCATCGGGGTTGCGAACAGGAAAGAGGTTGACCACCACGGCCTGCCGGCCGTCAGCCGACAGGGACAGGGCAAAAGGACTGTCTCCCACAGGAATAAGAGCGTCGGGTTCGGCGGCCGTTGCTACCCCGGCTACTAGAAACAGCACTATGCAGGCGATCAGTTTGTGGGCTGGGCAACCGCCCGATAAATAGGCGTTGGCCCACCCGGCGGGCCATAGGAAGTTCCACATGATCTGGGTCTGGGCGCTTCCTACCGGAGTGGAAAACGCAGACCCGTGATACTACACTCTTCGAACTCGAAACACAACCGTAATCGCGTCCGGCAAGGGGCAGGAGCGCTCGGGCAGATCGATTCTCGGAACCTGCCAGGCGCTATCAGTGAGTTTGCGATAGGGGGGCGCTACAACAGGCGACGGCTAGGAGGCGGCGGCCAGACGGCGGTAGCTTACTTCACGGAAGGCAACGCCGATGCGGTACAGCTCCCGGCCGATCTCGCGGCAGTAGGCCACTCGCGCTCGTGCCCTAAACGCCACAGAGTATTCCTCGCTGTGAAGCTCGCCGGAAACGATAATATCGTCGGCTTCCTGCAATGGATTGTTGCTATCCATGCCGAGGCCTCCCTCGCTGAAGTCCCACAGCACCGTCCTCATGGTCTGAGGTTGTCCCGTTTCGTCCTGAAAAGAGACCACCAGTTCCTGAGGACCGTACTCCCGCGTGCGAGGGTGCCTGCGCTGTTCCTCGAACGTTCCAGTTACCCCTGAAGAGGCGTTAGCCTTTTGATCGTCTGTGCCCATGAATGCTCTCAAACTCTAGAATTCAAAAGCGGGCTCATCCGGACCTGCAAAGGCCGTTTCCTCACGGCTACAGCGGACCCCGGATGCTCCTCGTTTCTTCGGGGGAAGCCCATCCGCCGAGCCCGTCTACGGAAAAGGCCGGATGGTACTTTGATTCTGGAGGAACAGTGCCGACTCTCCAATCCTCCACTCCCATTAGATGTGGATAGTGAGTTTCCCCGGTCATCGTAGGGTGAAGCGCCAAGGAGACATAGAGGCGCAACCTGACACAAGACCTTCTCTCCATGGCGGGCCAGCCGCGTTCGTGTTACCTTGAGCCGAAGCAGAAGCGCCAAGATTTGCGGTCCCCGCAAACGCTCGGAAAGGCCGTAAGTTACACATAGAGAATGGATTCCCTGATTCAAGTGCGTGATTTGCGCTATGCCTATCCCGACGGGACGGCGGCGCTCAACGGCGTCAACTTTTCGCTCGCGTCCGGAGAAACGGTGGCCGTGCTCGGCGCCAACGGTTCGGGCAAGACGACCTTCCTGCTGCACTTGCTGGGTCTCGTCGAGGGAGAAGGAGCCATCGAGGTCTGCGGCAAGCCCGTCGCCAAAGAAAATTTGTCCTTTATCCGCCAGAAGATCGGCGTGCTGTTTCAAGACTCCGACGATCAGCTCTTCATGCCCACGGTGGAAGAAGACGTCGCCTTCGGGCCCCTCAATATGGGTCTCGATGCCGGCGAGGTTGAGCGGCGCGTGAGCCACTCGCTCGATCTGGTTGGGATGCGGGAAAGGGCTCCCCGCGCGCCCTATCACTTGAGCGCGGGTGAAAAACGCCGTGTGGCGCTGGCGGGCGTGCTCGCGATGGAGCCGGAGATTATCGTTCTGGACGAGCCCGCTACGTTTCTTGATCCCCCCTCGCGCTCGGCGCTGATCTCGATCCTGCGGAGCGTGGCCCAGGCCAAGATCATTGTGACCCACGATCTGGAGCTGGCGCGCGCGCTGGCAACTAGAGCCGTTTTCTTCGAGAAGGGGAAAATCGCCGCCGACGGCGATCTTGAAGACATCATCGGCCGGTTCGCGTGGGAAACATCGTCCAACGGTGACGGCAGGACAACACCGGCAACCTGAAGCGGTTCCCTACCCCCACAGCTCGTGCACCGGCGCGTAGACGTTATCGTCGCCGCCGGGCACGTACTCGAAGCCCCGGCCTAGGGGATCATCATTGCGCACGGTGGTCCAATTGATGCCGAGGGCAGAGTAGATGGTCGCCTCGATATCTTCGGGACGCACGTCACGATAGCGCGACCAGCCTGGGTCGAGCGTGAAGGCTCCGGTGTCGTTCGTGGAACCGATCACCCGTCCGCCCTTCACGCCACCCCCGGCAAGCACGTAGAACATTTGCAGGTAGTGGTCGCGTCCGTTGTTCGTGTTCGTCAAGGCGCCAACCGTGCGGCCGAACTCTCCGGCGACCACAACCATTGTCTTGTTGAGCAGGCCCTCGGCTTCGAGATCCTTGAGCAACGCGGCGAAGGCCGGGTCGAACTGGCCGGTTTGCGAATAGATATTCTGCCCCACGTCGCGGCCATTGACCTGATTGCGGTCATAAATGCCCTGGTGATGATCCCAGCCGCCAAGGTTGATCTGGATGAAGCGCGTGCCCTGGTCGGCGGCGATGATTTTCTTCGCCAGCAGGCAGGCGTTGCCAAAGCCGCTGTCGCCGTATCGCAAGCTGTCCTCCGCGGTGTAGCTGAACGTGCTGGTGACGGTGGGGTTGTACATCAGGTTGCGGGCGCTCTCGTAGAAGGACCCGAGACCGGCGGCCTTTCCGCCAAGCGGCGAATCGGGGGCGCGCAACTGCGCGTCGAGCGACTGCATCAGATCCCAGCGCGCCTGAAACCGCGTTTGCCCATCGGCGTGAGCCGTGTTCGCCAAACCGTTCGGGCTGGGCACGGTCTTGAAGGGAGCAAGCGCCGCCGGGAAGTACCCTGAGCCGGGAGCGCCGTCGGCGTTGAGCGCAATGAAGGCGGGCAAGACCTGCCCGGGCTGCCGCTCCGGCTCTTTTTCGATGGCGACGACGCTGCCGATGTGCGGCGCGATCTTGCCAAGCGCCGACGTCGGGTTGCGCCCGATCTGGAACCAGGTTTGCGCCAAGGTATGCGCCAGCGCCCACGAGGAACCCGAGCGCACAATCGCGATCTTGTCGAGCACTTCCGCCGTCTTGCCGAGAATGCCCTTGGGGAAAAGAATCCCGTTGATGGTTTCAGGCTGAAAATCCGTGGGCGTCACACCCGGCACGACCTTGAGATCAAACGTGTCGACGTGGCTGGGCGCGCCGGCCAAAAAGATGAAGATCACGTTTTTCGCTGTGTTTTTGGTCTCGACCGCTGCCGCGGCCCTTGCCTCGCCCGGGCCGAACGGGCCAGTGAGAAAGTAGCCGCTCACGCCCGCGCCGAGCAAGCGGAAAAACTGGCGCCGGCTGCGCTGCGGCCGTTGAAAGAAACCGACGTGCGGGTGCGGATACTTCTTGATGTATCGTTCAAAGCGCTCACGTTCGCCCATCGAGTCCTCAGTAGTTGAAAACGAAATCCACCTTGTTGTAGAGGCTCCACATCAGGTCTTCCGCCTTCTGACTCCGGTCGCCGCCGCCAAGCCATTGCACGCCCGACGCCAATTCCTTCTGGTCGGGCAGACGGCTCAACACAAGCAGATAGAGAAGCTGTACGGCTTGGGGATCGGTCTGCTGCAGAGCAGCGGTCAGCGCCGGGTTGTTGCCGTTGTTCTTGACACGGCTGAGCACGATCGGGCTATTCATCAACTGCAACGCCTGCAGGATTGTGGACTCACCGCTCCGCTGTGTTTCCTCGCGATCACCGCGCAGAAAGGCGTCGAGGAAGGAAATCGAAGCCTGTCCCTGCGTGTCGCGTCGTCCCGCGACGGGCACGTCCTGGACATCGGGGAACTCCATGGCAAAAACCTTGACGCCGAACGTCCGCGAAACCGTGTAAGGCTGCAGCACACCCGTCGAAAGCACCAGGGCGTCGTGAATTTCCTCGGCCGTCAGCCGGCGCACCTGATGGCGGGCGAAATAGGACTCGTAAGAAGGATTCCAAACGCCCTCATACCGTGAGGAGAGTTGATAGGCGTCCGAAAGCGTGATGGCGCGCATCAACCAGCGAAGATCGAATCCGCGGTCCGCAAACGATTGTCCCAGCGCCTTCAGCAGGTCCACGTGGGGAGACTGAATTTCCCATGGGGCCGGCGGCGGATTCGACGAATCCAGTCGCGCCAGATCGAGCTGATCCACGGGCTCCACCAGGCCTCGAGAGAAAAACGCCTTCCAAATGTAGTTCACAATCGCGCGCGCGAACTGTGGGTCCGCGGTGAGCGCGTTGGCGAGAGCCTGCCGGTAGTTGCCTTGCGGCGTGCTTCCCCCGAAGGGGTACACCGGCGTCACAATCTCCAAGCCGCCGGCGTAACTGGGCTGCCGCGTGGGCCGGTTTCCTGTCGTAGTGTTCAAGCGGTAAGGTCGCGGGCGATCCGGTTCCCGGACGACCCACCATCGCGGCTGTACGACCACGCCTCCTCCAGGAGGCGGAGCGATGCGAGGCCGCACCAACTCCGTTTGCGAGAAGAAGGCCGCAAGCTGCCACCCTTCCAGCCGTTTGGCTTTGGCTCCCCAAACGCTCAGCGAATCGAGATGCCCCTTGCCGTCATGGCAGAGAATGCAGTCCAAATGGCTCAGGCCGAGAAAATCACGGGCCAGATTCACAGCCATGCCATCGTAGGTGTCGTGAATCGGGCCGCCCACTACGCGGCCGCCCACCATGTAACTCGCGGGGGTCGGCGTTACGGGATTGTTCGCGTAGTCACTGGTCAGGTTCTGGTACTGCTCGTAGCTTGCGAACTCCGCCGGATAGTAGCGGCCATCATTGGGACCGCTGGCGGTCAGGATCTCGCGGGCCATTTGATCGTAGGGCTTGTTGGCGCGCAGTGAATCCCGAAGGAAAAGGTGAAAGGCGTCACGGCCATCCGGGTAGCGATTGACCTGCGCCGTGACCTGCGTATTGCGGTAGAGGTCCCCGAAGAACATCGCCCAGCGGTCAGCCCACTGCTGGGTGGCGAGCAGCTTGTCCACGGTTCGCTCGCGCTTGAATGGCGCGGTGTCGTTGATAAAGTCGACGGTCTCCTGGGCTGTGGGAATGCGCCCGGTGAGATCGAGCGTGACCCGCCGCAGAAACTCGACATCCGTCGCCGGCGCCGCGGCGGGAATCTTTTGCGCCTTGAGCGCGCCGAAAATCACTTCATCAATCAGGGAGCTTTGGCCGGGAAAAGAACCTACGCGCCCGCGCGCCACTCTCGGGGCCTTGGGCAGCGCGGCGGCGACGCCGGCTGTGAGTTGCGAACTCTGCGTCATCGCGGCAAGATCCGCGCCCAGCCCGATTTTCAGGAATTGTTCGCGCTCCGGGCCGAAGAGGCTGCACTCCGCGTGCGGCACACCGATATCGCCGTCCCCGGCCGCCGGCGGGGATGATTGCGCCCGCAAGGCCGTCCAGGTGCGGCCGCCCGAGATGCTCAATCCCAACAAGACGGCCGCACCGGCCAAACCTGCAAATGTCCCTCGCCATCTCATACAGAACGACCCCGTTTTTGCCGATGCACAGGTCGGGCGATTGGGTTGTCCCATGGCCTTTTCCTGAAACCGATCGTCGTGGATTCGCGTCGATGAATTGCTTGCTTCATGACTCACTTGGCAGAAACACCGGCGGCGCGGGAAAAGTTGCGTGGATTTCGCGCCCTATCTTTTCGAGTAGCGCGCGGACTAATCTAATATATTCCTTCGGCCGGTTGTGTCGCGGTAGGTGAATTTGCTTAGGCGTCCTCGATGCAACTTCCTGGCAGGAGAGCGGGTTCTATTCGTGGAACGGCTGGAAACCCTATCGACAGCCCGGGTCTCGCGCGGATGGCGGCCGAACCCCAGACACTGCTTCTTTCCCATGGAATCGAGTTGGGTTGCGTGGAATCTTCAATATGAAACTTTGGCGTCTTTCGCTCTTCTTGCTCCTGGCGCCTGTCTGGCTTTCCGGGCAGGTTCTCAACAATGCCTCGCTGAACGGCAAGTTCTATTTCGTACACCTGCTGGCGGAATTCTCTCCATCCGCGGTCACGACGAACGCGCACAACCTCTCGGGGACGATCACGTTTGACGGCAACGGCGGATTTGCGCTCAACGGCAGAACCGGAAGCGGCGCCGGGGCTCCCATCCCTGCGTTTGCCAACGGTACTTACTCGGTTTCGCCGAACGGATTCGTAACGCTGGATAACGAAATCGCCCCATTGCTCGATATCAATGCCCGCTTGGGCGGCGCCATGGAGGTCCTGCTGGGTTCCTCGACGGAAGCCACCGACGGCTCCGTCGATCTGTTCGTGGCCGTTCGCGCGCCTACCGGAAACGTGAACAACTCTGTTTTGAACGGCAACTACACCGGAGGAGTGCTGGGCTTCCCCAATGGCAGCGACGCCGATCTGACTTCGGTGCTGCTGGCCTTTACCTCCAACGGCGCCGGAGCCTTCACGTCCGCCTCCACCATTGGCCATGCCGTCGACATCAACGATGTGAATCGGGCGGAGAATCTAACCAACGTCACGTACGCGATCAACGGCGACGGCACGGGAACTGCGGATTTCGGATCAAGCGGGACATTGCTGTTCGGGACGCATGATGTCTTCGTCTCCGCCAACGGCAACTATCTTCTTGGCTCCTCGAACATGAACGGAGGCCGGCAGATCTTTCTCGCGATCAAGAACTTCTCCTCCTCCGCTACGACCGCCAGTTGGAATGGAGATTACTGGATCGCCGACTTGACGACGGATCCCGGCAACAACGGATATTTCAGTTCGGCGACCGGCGCGGTGCGCGCGGATGGCAAGGGACTAGTGTCCCTTTCGCAGCGCACAAACGCGAACCGCTTCGTCTTCGACTTTAGCGGCATCAATTTCTATCTCATCGACCCGAACAGCCGCGGCTTCCTGAGCCCGTCCATCGGGGCTAACTCGACGACAGTCAACTTCGCCATCGGCGCACCTTCGGGGGGTTCCCCCTCGGCATTTGTGGGCGCGCAGGTGGGCACCGCCAATCAGACCACTCCGCTGCATGGGATCTTCTTCGGCGTGCGCATGCCCGCGCTCACGGGTGCGGGCGTTTTTCTCAATCCCTTGGGTGTGATCAACGGCGCTTCGTTTGCCATGCCGACCTTCCCCATCACCGGCGGGGCCATCGTTTCGCTTTTTGGGAGCGGCCTGGCGCCTCCGGGGACCGACGCTTCAGCCGGTTCGATACCACTGCCGACCACTCTCGCCGGCGTGAGCGTGACCGTCAACGGAGTGCTGGCGCCCCTGTTTTTGGTGCGGCCCAACCAGATCAACATTCAGGTGCCTTTCGCCACAACAGGACCCTTGGCGACAATCATTGTCAACAGCAACGGGACGCCTTCGAATTCAGTTCAAGTGGCGGTGGCGTCTTCAAGCCCCGGCATTTTTTCCGTGAATGCCAACGGTCTTGGGCCGGGCGTCATCACACACCTGAATAACACCCTCGTCACGAGCCAAAATCCAGCGGCGCGGAACGAGTTTGTCGTCATCTACCTTACGGGACTCGGGGCTGTGAGCCCGCCCGTGGCCGACGGCGTGGGCGGACCCGCCGCCGAGCCGCTGAGCCGGGCGATCGACGATCAGATTCAGGTGCTTTTCGGAGGCGACCAGATTCCCGGCGAGATCCAGTACGCCGGCATCGCGCCGAACTTCGTCGGACTCTATCAGATCAACGTCAGGATTCCCAACGATGCCCGGGTTCTTGGCGCGTCCGTTCCCATCCTGCTGCGGACGGCAACGGCCGACAGTGATTTTGTGGACATCTCAATCGGATTCTGAACGATCAAGACCCACGCTGAAAGGAAGGAGGTTTTTCGGCGAAGACGCCGAGCCGCCCGCCGGTCAGCAGGGAGGCCTTTTCAACAGCCCGCGTTTACTGTCCGACCTTCCCGCTGCTCACCAAGTTCGCGAAGAGGCGATAGGCTCCGGGGACGCCGGCCGGCAGCTGCCGGAACCAGGAATAGGCGGTGAAGATGTACACCCCTTGGCCGTACCGCGCGTAGAGCATGCCGCCCTGCCCGGGCGGCTCACCTGGATCGTGGGACTCGATCACCGTTTCGTAGCGTTGGTCCCACTCGCTCATGAAGTAAAGGCCCCGTTCCTGCACCCAGCCTTCGAAATCTTTCGGCGTGATACGATTCGGCTGGTTCAGCAGAACGTGGCCGGGATTCACGAACGTCACAGGAGCATCTTCGACGCTCACACGGTCACGGGAAGGCTTCAGCGGATAAGGCGCGATGGTGGCAGGCGTTCCCCGCCCACCCGCTGTGTTGTATTGCACAACGAGCGTGCCGCCCTGCTTTACGTAATCGAGCAGCCGCTCCCGCGCAGCCGGCAACTCGGGCCGCGTGTCGGCGGCGCGAATGCCGGTCACGATGGCGTCGAAACGCGTGAGGTCGGATGAAATCAGATCGTCCGGCGAAAACAGTTGCACCGACGCCCCCATCTGCTCGAGCGCCTGCGGAACCGTGTCGCCCGCTCCCATAACGTAGCCAATCCGCTTTGAGAGCAGCGTCGCTCCGGCCCGCTCAAGACGCAAACGGGCCTCGGGATACACCACCTGAATCGGAATGTGCGGATATTCAATCGTTCGCACGCCCGCGGAAACGGTTTCGCCCGCCAACTCCACTTTGGCCCGCGCGGCGCCGCTCGCCGTGTCCGGCGGCGGATCGATTTCAAACTGCAAAGTTACCTGCTGGCCCTTGCCGCTCAAATCAAAAGGCGCTTTCGCCGGACGCACGTTCCAGCCCGGCGGCGTTTCGAGCGAGACCGTTCCTTTCGCGCCGGGCGCGTAAGCCTGGAGTTTCACCGACACACTCCGCGCTTTGGCTTCGGGAAACAAGAGGCTGGTTTGGCTGAACTCGGCCGCCACCGAAGGAACAACCTGCACGTTCCGCGTCCTCTCCCCCGCCGCCGGATCAACCCACCGGAACACAACCGGCTTGCGGATCGGCAGTTCTATGCCTTCAGGCGTAGCCAAATAGAATGTCGCAAAGAGCGCTTCCTCCGTTTCCGGCCGCCCTATCCATTCTTGCTTGCTGACGCTATAGAAGGCGCCTTCAGCGTCCTGCCGCAACCAGTAAGGCTGTGAATAGGGTGCATCATTCGGAATCGAGAGCGAGATGTTCTTTTCCAGTACCACGTTCTTCGCAAGCGCGCCGGCCGCCTCTTCGAGAGTTTGCCGCGCCAGACCGCTGATTTCCGTGCGACGCCATGCCAGCGGAAAATCGGAGCGATTTACGGCCGAAAGCTCCACGGTGAGCGCCGATCCGCGCGTCGCGTCCCAGCGCTCGGCGGCGGCATCCACCCAGAGACCCGTCGCCAGTTCGATGGCGTGCAACAACTCCGCTTGCTTCACGGCAACCCATGGGTCGTTAAGCTTCGCCATTTCGGCATAGGCTTTCGCGAGCAGGGGCGCGATGGCCGATGGCTTCTCCGGCCGATATTCGCGCCGGGCGCGATCGAGCAGATCTCCCACAACTGCGGCTCCCCGCACGCGACTCCAGCTTGTCTCAATACCATCGAAGAGATCATTCTCGGCGCGTTCACCCGCCAGGTGGGCGAAAAATGCCGGAGCGGAACCTTTGCGCTCGGGCGCCCCCATCGCCTGGCTGCGATGCATGCTGCGGCTCTCGCCCGCCACTTCGGCGTAGCTCTTGCCTAGCAGCGGATCGTATTCTCCGGTCTCGAGCCGCAAGCGGTCGGCCCGCTGCGCCTCATCCTGCTCCATGCGCCGCGTGAAGCTGAACGTATTCCAATAAAGCCGCTTGGGCTTCCAGGGCTGCAACCCTTCCCGCAGTTGTTCGGGAAACCGAGCGGGGTCGCCGGCCGCAGCAAACGCTTCGGGGGCGAGATGTCCGACGGCATTGTGGTGCCCATGCCCGCCGCTGTCGTCCGGGCCGAAGCGGCTGATCAGAACATCCGGCCGAAAACTGCGGATGATCCGGACCATGTCGCCAAGAACGCGTTCACGGCCCCATTTTTCAAGAGCCTCGTCGGAGGATTTTGAATAGCCGAAATCGATCGCCCGGGTAAAAAACTGCTCACCGCCGTCGATTCGCCGTGCCGCCAGAAGTTCCTGCGTCCGGATGACGCCCATCAACTCGGCCTGTTCGGACCCGATCAGGTTCTGTCCGCCTTCGCCTCGCGTCGCCGAAAGATAGGCGGTGCGCATGTGGCGTCCGCGCGCGAAGTAGGCGATGACGTTCGTGTTCTCATCGTCGGGGTGCGCGCCCAGCATCAGCACGCTGCCGAGCGTGTTGAGAGTGTCGAGCGTTTCGGCAAGCGCGGCGGCCCCGGTCAGCGGTGTCGGCTGCGCCGGCGCGGGAATGACGCCGGGACCTCCAAGCAAGGGGGCAAGGAGCAAAATCAACAGGCGGGCGATCCCTCTCGGAACGAGAACAGTCACAACTTCTCCTGGCCGGCGGGGAGCGCCGGGAGCACAACTTTCTATTCCCTCGCATTGTAACTTGTGGAGCGTGATTCCCCGGGGCGCGGGCGATGCGCAAAGTTCGCGGCCTGTTGGTTCCCACAAACAACCCGCGGCGTCCCAGGGCGGCGGGATCACCAGTGCTTCTCAATGGTGTTTGACACGCCTTCCGCAACCTTCTATGCTCCATGTTTATGCCCACCCTGGTCACGCAGCCCACTCGCATCAAGGCCGCCGGCAACAAACCGAAGCTTATTGACGAATACGTCGGGGGGATCAACACACGGACCAATCAGTGCAGCGTCGCGCACATGCGAAGTCCGGGCGGCTGGATGGAACCGGGCCAGAAGCCCGAATTCGACGAAATGACGATCGTGCTCAAGGGGCACTTGCGCGTGGAGCACAAAGACGGGCTTCTCGATGTGCATGCGGGCCAAGCCGTGATCGCGCACAAGGGCGAATGGGTCCGCTACAGCACGCCCAGCGAGGAAGGCGCCGAATACATCGCAGTCTGCATTCCCGCGTTTTCCCCAAGCACGGTGCACCGCGATAGTCACTGAACAGCGCCGGCGTTTCTTCAGAGCGAGGTTCGGTCTCCTTTTGAGCACCACAGCGCCCAGGCGATGAATACAAACTGGAACGGCAGGCGCGCCCAGTAGTACCAACTCGCCGGCGGCAAGCCTTCGACGCTCCCTCCGCTCGTGGCAACGTAGACATTGGCCGGGAAAACAGCGACCAACAGCGCCGCCAGCCCAAGGCCCGCCAAACGGCGCGTCCTCGGGATCATCAATCCCACCGCGCCCAACAGCTCAAGCACTCCGCTAATGTAGACCAGGGCCAGATGCCAAGGCAGCCACGGCGGCATCATCGCCAGAAACCGCCCCGGACCGGTGAAGTGCAGCGTGCCGCTGATCAAGAACCCGAACGCCAACGCAAACGCGCCCTTGGCCCGCCGGTCCCGCAGAGACCCCCTATGGCGCATCGGCGGCAAATGCAGCAACGCAAAGAAACCGAGCAGCATCGCGAAGAAGGACATGATTCGCGTCTTGTCGGCCGCTAACGCAGAACTTCGAAGGCGCGATTCCGATTTCGCCCGTACCGATAGACCGCAAAGTGGTCGTCGAAGCTGGCAACCCGATCGATCCCGAGCCGTTGCATGACCGCAAAACTCGTCCGATCGATGATCGAAAAATCCTGGTCCTGGAAGGTTTGCCCAATGGCCCATGCCGCCTCCAGGTCCGCTTCACCGACAATCGCAATCGTTGCGACTCCAGCTCGCAGTCCTTCCCAAAAGCGCTCTGCCGCCTGACGCCCCAATCGATAGCGCAGTAATAGCCACGTTTCGGCAAGCACATGGTCGCTCGTAACCAACGGCTCACCCGCTGTCAGGACCTTCGCGGCCCGGCGGTGGCTCCCATCACCCGCATCTACCGCCGCGTACCAGGCGGACGTGTCTACAAACAAACTCATCGCCCGGCCTTATGGCGACGGCGTTGTTCCGCCACGGCCGCGCCGATGAGGACATCCTTGTCCTTTGCGATATCCGTGCCACCCGAGTTGCCGAGGCCAAAGATGATGGATGGATCCGCTTGCCGCTCAGGCTCGCCAAGGTCACGCGCTACGAGTCGCCGCACATACTCCGCCAGCGAGATCCCCAACTCAGACGCCCGCTTGCGGACTCTTCGTTGCATCTCGCGATCCAACGTAATTTGCGTTCGTGATGTCATGCCATAGCCATCATAACATCATCCAAAACTGCTGGCCGCTCCCTCGCGATCACAAATTGGTTTTGTCGCAGGCCACGCGGAAACCATAGTCGGCGTACTCGAGGTGTGGCGGGATACTGCTGCGAGCGGCGCAGCGCGCGATCTTGATGTGATGCCGCCAGGCGCCGCCGCGTGACGAACGCCGCGAACCGGAGGGAGGCCCCTGCGGATTCCGCGCGGGTGAGACAGCGTAGTATTCGGGGCCGTACCAGTCCGAGCACCACTCGTGCACGTTCTCGCACATGTCGTAGAGCCCGAACCCGTTTGGCAGCGACGTTCCCACCACTTCCGGCCCGTTCCGCCATCGAAGCCCGTAGTTGTCGCGCTCGCTGAACGGGGCATCACCCCAGGGATAGAGCGTGCCCTTCAGTCCACCGCGGGCTGCCCATTCCCATTCGGCTTCGGTGGGCAATCGAAAGCGCCGGCCTGTTTTTGCCGAAAGCCAGTCGCAGTACGCGATCGAGTCAAACCAACTTACACCGGCGGCCGGCTGCTGAGGGTGATGGAAGTTGGGGTCGTTATGGAATTTCGTAGGGCGACGTCCGGTTTCCCGGCAGAAGACTGCGTACTGCTCGTTGGTAGTCTGGCATTCAGCGAGACCGAAAGGATCGACCGTGACCTCATGGACCGGCCGCTCTTCATCCCGGCCGTCCGCTTGGCCCATCGGGAACATGCCGCCTTCCATCGCAAGAATGCGCGGCAGCGAACCTGCGCCGATCGTGGCGGCAACCTTCGTCACTGCTCACCATCGTCGCAAATCGCACACGCGCATCCAAGCGCAAGTCCCTGGCCGACAGTGTTCAATCGATGCGAACGTCGCCGGAAGCCGTTTTCACGCTCACGAGCGGTCCGCCGCCGCGTACCGTGCCCTCGAGACGCCTGCGATTCGAGATCGTTTGCGCGGTCAGAGGATGGTTGATCGCGATACTGCCGGAAGCAGTGTGGGCCTCGAAGTTGAAGGCGGAGGTTTGCGGCAGCCTGAGCCGCACGTCGCCGGAAGCGGCCGAAACATCCCACGAAGCCGAAGGCGTCCCGTCCGCGGAAATGGACCCGCTGCCCGTGGAGACGCGTAGCGCGCCGTGGACCTCATGAACCGTGATGTCTCCGGAACCCGTCTTCATTTCCGCACTCGTCACGTCCGACTGCCGCACTTCAATGTCGCCGCTCCCCGCACTGGCCCGCAAATCTCCCTTCAGATTCACGGCCGAGATATCGCCGCTCCCGGTGCTCGCCCGAACGCCGCCGCGCGTTCCTTCGAGCCTCAGATCTCCCGATCCCGCCTGCGCTTCGACGCTGTCATCCACGTCGGCGACTGAGACGTCCCCCGATCCCGCCTGCGCGCTCACTGGTCCCTGAAGGCCGGCGATGGTTACGTTGCCCGAGCCTGCGCGCGCCCGCAGCCGAGTCTGCTTCGGAGCAACAACATCGTAAGCGATCGACACCTTGTTACGAAGCTCCTCGTCATCGAGACGCCCAATGCGAATGGTGCTGCCGGTCTGCTCGATGGGCGGATTGGCTTCGATGCGCCGGACGACGTCGGCGGCCTCGGCCGCGCTTGCGCGGCGGGCGGTAATCTTGGCCCGGACCTGCACCCGGCTCGAATCGCCGGGCTGCACTCGAACGTCACCCGAGCCGCTGGTAATTTCCAGATCGACAGGAGCCGTCACCGTCAAAGTTCGGTCAAACGAGCCCTGCGCCGTTTCGTCGGCCGCCAAAGCGCCGCCGGCGGCAAGCAGTAGCATCAGCAGTGTCGCCAGGGGTAGAGCGGAACGTTTTCTCATGGATATGGGAACCTCCGTGACCCTTCGGGCCGAAATAAGTGGAAATAGACACTTTTGGGGATAGCCGCCACGAATTCCACACGCCCGGGACCGCTATTGTTTCCGATCTCCGCCAAGCGAAGCGTGACGCTCGCTCCCGAAGCCTCAGATGATCCGAAATGAAGCTTTGGGGCTTAGACGCCGGAGCCCAATTTTCGTTAGCTAACCCTGATATACGGATTCTCCGTCCGCCTGTTCCCGCCGTTGACGGAGAAAACAATCCCGAAGCGCCACGTGCTGTCCGCCTTTCACTACACTGGAATTTCATGGAGGATTCGCTGATCGAGTCGCTGCGGGCGGGCGGCACGCTGGTTACCGCCGGGGCCCGCCTTGCTCGCATCCGCCTGAGTGAATACGACCGCGCCATGCTCGGCTGCGGCGGCAAGGTCTGGGCCACGGCCGATATCTTTCCGCTCTCCGGCTGGCTGCGCCGCTGCTGGGAGCAACTGCTCTTTAGGCCGGGCGGCGAAAGGCTGGGTCTGTTGCTGCGTCCCGCTCAGGAACATGCTGTTTGGGAGGAAATCGTCCGCCAGTCTTCCGCCTCCCACCAACTTCTACAGACATCCTCCACCGCCACGGCGGCTCTCGACGCCTGGAAGCTGCTGCACGCCTGGCGCCTCCGGCCGGACGGCAGCGAGTGGCATGATTCCCGCGAAAGCGGGGTCTTCTCCGCCTGGCGCGAATCCTTTCAGCGACAGTGCCGGGAGCACCGTTGGGTCTCTCAGGCGCAGCTGCCCGATCTCATCGCATCCGCTCTGCGCAAGCAGGTACTCGCCGCGCCTGCCGGCCTCTGGTTTGACGGATTCCAGGAGTTCACTCCACAGCAGTTGGAACTTATCGAGTCGCTAAGGGCCGCCGGTTGCCCGGTCAGGATTCCCGGGGAAGCGCAGACGGAGGCCGGCAGTTCCGGCGTTCATTTGGGCCTCTCCGGCCGTGAGGAAGAAATCCGGAGAGCCGCTCAGTGGGCGCGGCGGCAGCTGGAAAATGATTTGGGCTGCTCGATCGGCGTTGTCCTGCCCGACCTGCGATCCTTGCGGTCCAAGGTCGCGCGTATCTTTACAGAAACTCTGCATCCCAGCGCGCTCCTGCCCGGCCAGACCGCGCGGAATCTCACTTTCAATATTTCTCTGGGCCTGCCGCTGCTGGACTATCCGCTCATCCAGGCTGCCTTTGTAGCGCTCGAAGCGGCGCGCGACCCGTTGCCGCTCGAAACAGCGAGCCGCTTGCTGCGTTCGCCCTTTTTCACCGGTGCGATGGAAGAGCAGGCATCGCGCGCCCGCATTGACGGCGAACTGCGGCGATTCCGCTGCCTCGAAGTCCGGGTTGAGGGGATCCTTGACCTGGCGGCCGAGTCCGCACGCGTTGAAAGAAAAACCGCCAGCCCGATCCTTCACCGCTGCCTGCGGCGTTGGATCAAGGAACGGAAGGCACAGCCCGAGGAGCAACAGCCCAGTGAATGGGCGTCAGCCTTTTCGCGCCTCCTCGACAAGGTCGGCTGGCCAGGCGACCGCCCCTTCGACAGCGTCGAGCACCAGACCTTTGAAAAATGGCATGAACTGCTCGACGAATTCGCGGGCCTCGATCTCGCGGAACGGGCCATGAGCTATGGGGAAGCGTTGTCTTCCCTGCGGAGGCTTGCGGCGGAGACGCTGTTTCAGCCGGAATCGGCCGAGGCCCCGATTCAGATTCTGGGACTACTCGAAACGTCAGGCCTGCGCTTCGATCACCTTTGGGTGATGGGGCTGCACGACGACGCCTGGCCCTTGCCGCCGTCACCAAATCCATTCCTGCCCCTGGCCTTGCAGCGCGGGGCAAACCTGCCTCACTGTTCCGCCGCGCGCGAGCACGAGTTCTCGCGCCTGATGATGGAGCGCCTGCTTGCCAGCGCGCGGCAAACCGTTTTCAGCTATCCGCGCCGTGAGAACGATGTCGATCTGCGGCCCAGCCCGCTGTTGCTTGCCTTTCCCGAAGGCGATGCGGACTCGATCGCGCCCACGATCACGCCGGCATATTTCTCGTGGCTGCGCGAAAGCGCGGCGATGTTGGAAGTCCTCCCTGATGACACCGGCCCTCCCCTGCCCGACCCTTGGCCGCAGCTCGGCGGCAGCGGCGTGCTGAAGGCGCAGGCCGCCTGCCCCTTTCAGGCATTCGCGAACTACCGCCTCGGCGTCAGACGTTCTGACAAGAGCCAGCCTGGTCTCGACGTTTTGGACCGCGGCAGCATTCTGCACAGCGTACTGCAGGAAGTCTGGGGACGGCTCGAATCGCACAGCCGCCTTAGCGAATTGACAGCGCGCGCGCTGCATCGTCTCGTGGAAGAAGCCATCATCGAAACCCTGCGCAAAGAATCCTCCCGGCGTCCGGCTCTGGCGAAAGCGCGGATGCAGTCCATCGAGCGCCAACGCCTGAAAAATCTGGTGCTCGATTGGCTCGCCTACGAGAAGGACCGCGCGCCTTTCCGCATCCTCCATCAGGAGACGGAATCGGAGGTGACCTTCGGCGGTCTGCGGCTCAAGCTCCGCATGGATCGTGTCGACCAACTCGACGGCGGCGGTCATGTTCTCATCGATTACAAATCGGGGGATACGAACCTCAACAACTGGGGAGGAGATCGTCCGGATCAGCCGCAACTGCCGCTCTATGCTCTGACCGCAACGCTGGACCTCGCAGCGGTTCTCTTTGCACAAATCAAACGCGGCGACCTTGCCTTCAAGGGATTCAGCCACGGCGAGGGGATCATCCCCACCATCGCCGCGCCAGACATAGGATGGGAGCCCCAGCTCGACGAATGGAAGCGCGTGCTCGAGCAACTGGCCAAGGATTTCCGCGAAGGCAACGCGGCGGTCGATCCGAAGTCACCCAAGGACACGTGTAGGTTCTGCGGCCTCACCGCGCTCTGCCGCGTCACCGAGCGCGACGCGCAAGTGGAGGTCAAGTATCGGGAGGCCGCCGTTGAGTAGACCTGCGGCGAGCAAAGCCATCGCGGATGCGGCAGAGAGGCAGCGCGCTCTCGATCCGGGCGAGTCCTTCATCGTGCAGGCGCCGGCCGGGTCGGGCAAAACGGAGTTACTGATCCAGCGGTTCCTCTCTTTGTTGGCGCGTGTCGATCATCCGGAATCGGTCTTGGCTATCACCTTCACCATCAAGGCCACCGGGGAGATGCGCGATCGCATATTGGCGGCCTTGCGGGAGGCAGAGGGTCCCGCGCCCGCCGAGCCGCACAGGAAGCAAACCTGGACTCTGGCCAGGGCCGCGCTCGGCCACGACCGCGAGCACGGTTGGCGGCTGCTCGAAAATCCATCGCGTTTGCGCATCCAGACAATGGACGCTCTGTGCGCCTCCATCGTCCGCCAGATGCCGTGGCTTTCCCGCTTCGGCGCACTACCCGACATTCAGGAGAAAGCCGACGTTTATTACCGGGCCGCCGCCCGAGCCACCCTGGAAGCGCTGGAGGCGGAGGACGACCCGGCAACCAGCCCGCTCGAGCTGCTGCTGCATCATCTCGACAACGACTTCGCCAAAGTCGAAAAACTGTTGACGGGCATGTTGGTGAAACGCGACCAATGGCTCCGCCACGTCGTCTCGGCGGGTGAGCGCGCCGATCTCGAGCAGGCGTTCCGCAACATCATCGAGGAGTCGCTCGAGGCGGTGCGGCGGTCCGTTCCCGCCGCGCGCGCCGCGGCGCTGCTGAGCCACACACCGCTGGCGGACTTCCCCGGTGCGCAGCCTGAAGACTTGACCGCCTGGCTCGGCGTGGCTGAGAAGCTCTTGACCAAGGGGCCGTATGGAAAACCTCGCAGTGGCGTCCAGAAAGACAAGGACATCGGACTTCCGGCAAAGCATCCGTTTTATCTCCATCTCAGGGACCTCTCCCGTCTTCCCCGCAAGGGTTACAACGACTCGCAATGGTCGATCATCGAGGCGCTATACCACTTGTTGCGGCGCGCCGCCGCCGAGCTGAAGCTGGTGTTCCAGCGCGAAGGCGTGACCGATTTTCAGGAACTCGGCGCGGCCGCCCGGCTTGCCCTGGGATCCCCCGAGGAGCCGACCGAACTGGCCTTCTCGCTCGACTACCGGATTCAGCACATCCTGGTCGATGAATTTCAGGACACTTCCTACAGCCAGTACGATCTGATTCGCTCCCTCACCGCGGACTGGCAGCCCGGCGACGGCCGCACACTCTTCGCCGTCGGCGATCCGATGCAATCGATCTATCTTTTCCGTGATGCCGAGGTCGGGCTGTTTCTGCGGGCGCGCCAGGAAGGCCTGGGGCAGGTCCCGCTCACACCGCTGCAACTGGGGGTCAACTTTCGCTCCGGCGCTGGCCTCGTCGAGTGGGTCAATCAGGCCTTTCCGGATGCCTTTTCGGAAGAGGAAGACGCTGTCACCGGCGCCGTGGCGTACGCTCCCTTCGCCGCCTTTCATCCAGCCGATGATGGCCCACCCGTCGTGGTGCATCCGCTGTTTGAGCCCCGGTCACAGCTCGAAGCCGAAAAAATCGTCGAGATCGTGCGGCAGGCCCGCGCCGCAAACCCCGAGGGCACAGTCGCCATTCTCGTACGTGCGCGCAGCCACCTTGCGGAGACCGTGCCGCTGCTGCGGCGTGCCGGACTGCGCTTTCGCGCCGTCGAGATCGACGAACTCGGGGCCCGCGCCGTCGTCCAGGATCTCCTTTCGCTCACGCGGGCTCTGTTGCATCCAGCCGATCGCCGCTCGTGGCTGGCGCTGCTCCGCGCTCCCTGGTGCGGCCTGAGGCTGGAAGACTTGCACGCTCTTGCGGGCGAGGATCACGTAGCGACGGTTTGGGAATTGCTCAACGACCCCGCTGTGTTTGCCAAGCTGTCATCCGATGGACAGGCTCGCGCCGAACGCGTCCGCGAGGTATTGGTACAGGCGCTAGGCGAGCGAGGCCGCCTAGCGCTTTGCAATTGGGTCGAGAGTGTCTGGATTGCTGTCGGCGGCCCAGCCTGCCTCGAAGACGATACAAGCGTTGAGGATGCGTCCACGTACTTGAACTTGCTCGAGTCGATGGCCGTTTCGGATCACCTCGCCGACCTCGACACCTTTGAGGAGAGTGTCGCTGTTCTCTTCGCGCAGCCGGACGTGGAAGCCAGCGATGCGCTAGAGGTAATGACGATCCATAAGGCGAAGGGCTTGGAGTTCGACACGGTGATCGTGCCGGGGCTCGGCCAGCTGCCGCCTCCGGAAGATCCTCGCTTGCTCTTATGGCTGGAGCGGCCGGGCCGGAAGGGCCTGCCCGAGCTGTTGCTCGCACCGATCTGCGAGGCCGGCGCCGACGACGATCCGATCTACAGTTACCTGAAATGGGTGGAAGGGCGAAAGACGCGGCATGAGCACGCCCGCATGCTTTATGTTGCGGCCACACGCGCGCGCAAACAGCTCCATCTGCTTGGCCACACTGGGATTAACACCAAGAAACAATGTGTCAATGCGCCTGATTCCCGGACGCTTCTTCACAAGATCTGGCCGGCTGTTGAAGATGAATTTCAGCGCGCCTACGAGGCCCAATTCGCGCCCAGGCCGGTGCTTGTGCCAGAACCCCAAACCGCCCGTCCTGGCATCCTGTTGCGCCGTTTGCCGCCGGGTTGGCAGCCGCCCGCGCCTCCGGCGGACGTTGCGTGGGGCGGCTCCCAGACCAGGGCCGCAACAGCCGAAGTCGAAGAACCGCCGATCACGTTCGAGTGGGTTGGCGCAACACAGCGGCATGTCGGCACGGTCGTCCACGCCGCCTTGCAGCGCATAGCCGCCCATCCCGAACTACGCTGGGACGCCGCCATCCTACGTTCCGCCCTGGCCGCCCAGGGAGTGCCGCCGCGACGACTCGATGACGCCTTGCATCGCGTCACCGCCGCCTTGGAGGCGACGGTTGCCGACGAACGGGGCCGCTGGCTGCTGGCCGCGCATGGCGAATCACAGTCGGAGCTTCCCATCAGCGGGGACATTGACGGCCAGATGCGTCACTTCGTTATCGACCGCACCTTTGTGGATGAGAACGGCGTGCGCTGGATCATCGACTACAAAACGAGCACGCACGAGGGAGGCGGCCGCGACGCCTTTCTCGACAATGAGCGGGTGCGCTATCAGGAGCAACTCGAACGCTACGCCGCGCTGCTGCGCCGCATGGATCACCGGCCGATCCGCCTCGGGATCTACTTCCCGCTGCTCCAAGGCTGGCGCGAATGGCCCTATGAACAGCAACAGTCGTTCGGGTTCGGAGCAAGTTAGAGCCGGTACTGACTCGCCTGGGTCGCCAAGGGCTCCGAATACTTTCCGTTCCTCTATTCGATGGGTATTACTTGCATGCCGTGAACTGCATTGTAATCCTTGTAGTCGGTTGTGACGAGGGGTATCTTCCACTGCGTGGCAACAGCGGCAATCCACGCGTCTGCGGCGCCGATAGGCCGGCCGAGGCGGCGGCAATTAACCACGATTGACGACCAAATTTCGCATGTTCTCTCGTCGGGAAACAATGTCGTATACAGTTGGATGTGTTGCTTGAGGAAACTCTCTCGCGCGGGACCCCAACGATTCAACTTCGGCCACACCGACAACTCCGCGAGGCTCATGAATGAGAGTGTCAACTGGTGACCCCGAAGCAGGCTCTCGCAGGTTGGATTCAGAGGGTGATGTTTTTTGAAGAGGATTGAGACGACGCTCGTATCAAGCAAAAACACGCTCATGGCGCCGCGATCTTAGAACGGCTTTCACGGCGCAAATCACGCACGACGCGCCGAAATTCGTCCGCTTCCTGCGGAGTCGTGACATCCTGATGCGTGAATGAACGAACGGCGGGCTTCAGATCCGGGAGCTTGTCCCGCCGCAGTTTCGGCTTTTTGGGATGAATGACTTTGCCCACACCCTTAGTCTACCTCAGCGCTAGCATCGCGGCCCACAGCCGGAAAAGTGCATTCGTACCTGTCCCGCTTTACTCTCCGCCGTCCCGCAAGAGGTAGTCGGGCGGCGCTGCCGGAGCGGGCGCCAAGGAGGCCTGAGGCATTTGATAGTTCCGTAGCGCGGTGCCGGCCGTTACTCCGGCCATGATGCTGTTGGTCAGGGCGAAGGATTTGTAAAGGTTGCGATCCGGCATCTTCTTGACGAGGATGGCCTGTAAAAGGAGAACGCCGCCATTGGCCGCTCCCTTCACCAGGAAGGCCCGCCGCGAGTTGAACGTGCCGTTGGAACCGCGCAGCAAGGGGTTGGTTTCCATGCGTCCGTGGGAGGAGTGGGCGTCGAGTGCGCTCGCCGCGACAAGGGCCACGGCGGACCACAGCCAGCGCTTCTTGCCTTCGGCCTGCGGCGCCTCCTGCCCGAGGCAGGGCAGCGCGGCGGCCGCCAGGCACGCCAGCAAGAGAAGGGAAGGTGTCAGTTTTCTTAGCGGGTTGGTCATTTCCGTTTCCCGATGAATCTCGAGGAGCGCCGCCGTAGCGCGCGGGCCGCAGGGGGTGGTTTCGGGCCTGCAAATTCCGGCGCTTTGCCCCTCTTCTAGTGATCGGCCGGTTCGGGTTTTGGAACAAGTGAAGTTTCGTCCAAGATCGGCGGACGAAAAACTCTAGCGGTCTTCGGAAAGGACCTTACAAAGCCCACGCCGGTTGACTGCTGGATCGGCGGCAGCCTGGTACGGTTCGCAGCCCGTCACAAGGCGCGGGAACGCTGCTGTAACGGGTTCGCAACGTGGCAAAAGTGGGCAGCGGTAGGATGGAGCCTGTTCGCACGGTCGCGAGAGAACAGGTTGCGCTCCCCAGTCAAACCAATTCATCCTGTAGATGTAGAATAGAAACGCTCCCCGATGGAAAAAGTTGGGCGATTTCAGGTTCTGCGTCGCATCCTCGCCGGTGAGAGGGATGTGCTCTATTTGGTCGCCGAACCGCGTGCGGACCGGAAGTACGTCCTGAAGATGGTGCAGCTTGACGGCTTCGCCAAGCCGGCCCGCATCCCCCAGTTACGGCAGGATCTGTGGCGTGAGGTGAAGTCCGCCCGGAGCCTGACCCACCCCGCAATCGTTGTTCCCGAGGACATCTTCGAGCAGTTGGGCGTCTGTTGGATTGTCATGGCCTCGATCCCTGGCCAGGATCTCGGCGCCTTCTTCGCCCAGCGCCAGCCACTTGCGAAAGAGACCATCCGCTCCATTCTCCGCGAAGTGGCGGCCGCCCTTGACTACGCTCATCGCAACGGCATGATCCACGGCCGCATGAAACCAAGCAAGATCATGCTGCCGGATGACGGCTCTGTCAGGGTTCTCGGGTTCGGCCTGACGAAGGTCTCTGCGAGCGGAGTCAAGAATAGCGGCCTTACCGCTGGGTCGCCCGACTACGCCGCGCCTGAGTTTCTCCGCGGAGACGGCCTCCTGGCGCAGTCCGACCAGTTTTCTCTGGCCGGTATCGCGTATCATTTGCTGGCCGGTTCCAAGCCCTTCCCGGGAACACCCGACGAGGTTCGCCAGGATGTTGCAGAGCGCTCCCCTGCATTGCCGGAGACTCTCAACCCAACGCTGGACCCGGCGATCGGCCGCGTTCTGAGCCGCGCCCTCTCGAAATCCCCCGAAGCCCGATTCCGCACTTGCGCCGAGTTCGTCGGCGCCTTGGAAAAGGAGTTGGACGCCGCTCCCGGGTGGGAGGTGCCGGTACCCGCGGAGCGCGAAAGGGTACCTCTGGCGCCTCGGAGGGAGACCCCGGTTAGCGAGTCCCTGGTGGCCGACGCCCCTGTCGAGACGGCGAAAACTGCGGAAGCGCCGGAATCCAAACTCATTCTGCCCCCCCTTGTTCACGAAGAGAAACCACCGGAACCAGAAGCTCGGGCTGCTTTCCGCAAACCTGTACTGGCGGCTGCGGCCGTCCTCGTTTTGCTCGCCGGCGCGGTATTCTATCTGAACCGCGGTCCGGACGCCGCGGGCGTCACCGCCGATTCCGCGAATCTTGCGCCTGCTCGACCGGAGCTGAGGATCTCCACTCCTGACCTGCCCGCTGGAACCGTGGGGCAGAGCTATTCGGCGATTCTAAGCGCCGCGGGAGAGCAAACGCCGCTCCGTTGGTCGCTGGGAACAACTTCCCTGCCCGCCGGACTCGCGCTCGACGAGGCGGCCGGGACGATTCAGGGCACTCCGTCGGAGGCAGGCGATTTTCCGCTAAGCGCCAGCGTTACCTCCGCCTCGCAGCAAACCGCAACCGCCGAGTTCACCCTAAGAGTTGGCTCCGATCTGGCGATCACCACGCCCCCCGAGTTGCCGAGCGCCGTGGTGGACCGCGCCTATTCCGCTGGAATCACCGCGGCCGCCGCTGCCGCCCCTGCCGAATGGTCGCTCGCGGCGGGATCACTTCCGCCCGGTATCGCCTTAGACGCAGCGAAAGGCGTGCTTAGCGGACGCCCCAGGGAAGCCGGCGCTTTCCCTTTCACGCTGCGAGTCCGCGACGCCTCCCGCGCCTCGGCTGAGCAGCCGTTCACGCTCCGGGTCGGGTCCGGTCTCACGATTACCAGCGCCGGGCGGTTGCCCTCGGGTATTGCCCGAGGCAAATACTCGACGCGCCTGGCTGCCGCCGCTGGCAAGGCACCGCTCCGCTGGTCCGTGGAAAGCGGGACATTACCCCCAGGCGTCTCCCTGGACGGCGCCAGCGGAGCCATCCAGGGTTCCCCGATTGGCCCCGGATCCTACGAATTCACCGCAAAGGTCGTGGATGCGTCGGAGGCAACAGCCAGCCAAGCCTTCCGTATCGATATCCGGTCGGACCTCACGATCGCTCGCGCGACTCTGCCGAGGACATCCGCCGGGACGCGCTTCACCCATACCCTATCGGCGACTGGCGGCCTGCCGCCTGCCCGGTGGTCGGTTTCCGGGGGCTCTCTGCCCCCCGGTGTTTCACTCTCGCCCGCGACCGGCGTCATCGAGGGCGCCGCCTCCGCCGCCGGACGCTTTGGCTTCGAGGTCACGGTCACCGACGCTTCGGGAACCTCGGCAACGGCCAAACTCTCGCTCGACGTTGCTCCCGCCTTGGCCATCACCGGCGGCTCCGCGCCCGAAACCGCTGTGGTCGGCGCACAGTATGTGCACCGCCTACAGGCGAGCGGAGGTGCGCCGCCTTATCAGTGGTCGATTGCCGATGGTTCGCTGCCGCCGGGTCTGCAACTCGACGCGGCGGGCGCGGTGATCCGGGGCGTCCCGTCAGCGGCCGGAACGTACACTCTTCGGGTGCGCTTGAGCGACGCCTCGCAAGCCCGCTTGGAAGCCCCACTAACTTTGATTGTTGGCGCTCCGCTGGTGATCAGCGCAGCGCTGCTCCCGCCCGGAGAGCTGGCGAACGAGTATTTCGCTCCTCTCGCCGCGACAGGCGGTCAACCGCCCTATCGCTGGGCTCTCGCCGAGGGGTCGCTACCCTCGGGCCTCTCCCTCAGCGAAACCAATGGCCAACTCAGTGGCCGCCCCTCGGAGGCCGGAGAGTTCTCCTTTTCGGCCCGGCTGACGGATGCCACCGGCACCATTGCACGCCGCGCTTTTCGCCTGCGTGTCAGCGGCTCTCCCTTGCAGATGTCCAATGCACCGCGGCTGCCCGATGCCACCACGGGCGAAAGCTATTCGCACACGCTTACAGCCACGGGCGGGCAGCCGCCTTATCAGTGGTCGCTGGCCAAGGGGCGGCTCCCGCGTGGCCTCACCCTTGATGCCAAGACGGGCGCGGTTCACGGCGAACCCGCCGAGGAGGGGCGTTTCCCCTTGCAGCTGCAGCTTCGTGAGGCCTTGGGAGCCACGGCTCTTCGATCGGTTGAGCTGGTTGTGGGGGCAGCCCAGTCGGGCCGCATGGTGTGGCAGGGACAGCTTGAGGGCAACCGCGTCCTGACAATCCAGGACGGCCGCTATCCCTCGATCGGCTCACTGACAGGTGCGCTGCCGGGGCAACCGGTGAGAATCGAGATTGAGTCGGAGGGCGTTTCCGTCGTCACCGCCCCCGGTGAAGACAACGCCTGGAAACTCCTGGTCATTCACAGCGGGGATCAAGCCCGGAGCGAACTGGTCATCAAGTGGAGCCGCACCAGCACCGCTCCGTAACAGCAGCTTCCCGACGGCAGGTTCCCGGGATCTACTTGATGGGCGAGTAGTCGGTGGGGGTCATGAACTTAGACTCGACCTTCTCCACGATCTTGCCGTTCTTCTCGGACTCCGTACTTGCCTTGATCCACTCGGGGTCGGCGCGAAAAGCCTTCCAGGAAGCGTCCCTCGCTTCGCGGCTCGGATAGGCGAGGATGTAGATCAGCGTGTTCTCCGCTTCCGGCCCTTCGGTCGGCGTCCAATAGCCGATCAGAGTCATGCCGTGCTTTACAAACAAACGATTCGTATGGTCGCGGAAGCGCGTGTTGAGGTCGGCCAGTTTGCCGGGGTGGCTCGTGTAAATGCGCATCTCGAAAAAACGATTGTTGTCGGCTGCCGGCATCATTACTGCTCCGAGAAGAAGGGTGGCTGCGATGGCGAGCCCATTCACATGGCGCAGCACTGTAGTGAAAAATCGTTGCCCTTTGTGCATAGAGGATACTCCAACGCCCAGCTTGTAAGAGGATTATAGAGCATCCTAAAAGGTTTCGCCGACAGGAAGGGAACGAGCACGCGACGCACAGCCCAATCGTGGTCCTTAAACGATTTGCCGGCGGAAAGGTCTCAAAAAAGGATGCGTTTACGGAAGTGTCACGCACACACACCGAAACCCCAGGCTGTTGTCCTGCGCCCGCACCACATACTTGAAGCGATCGGAGATGCGGAGAACGCGGGGTGTGTTGAACCACGAACCCCCGCGCAATACCTTCTCCACACCGTGCTCGGGACCTTGCGGGTCGATTTCCTGCGACCGGGCATAATACCACTCGCGGTACCAATCCGCGGTCCACTCCCAAACGTTCCCCGCCAGGTCGTGAACGCCGAATTTGCTCGGAGGAAACTTCCCGCCTGGGGCCGTATGCGGCCACTGGTCCGCGCCCTCGACACCTTCGTAGTTCGCATAGTCATGGCTGGCCGTGTCGCCCCACGGGTACTTGGCGCCATCGACTCCTCCGCGGCCCGCATACTCGTATTGTGCTTCGGTTGGCAATCCGCCGCCGGCCCAGGCGCAGTATGACTGTGCATGCCCCCACTCAACGCGCACGATAGGGTGGTCCTTGAGCCGCCACGCCGGGTTGAAGTCGGGCGCATCCGGCATTGGCTGCCCCCCTGCCGTAGCAAAGCGCTCGTAGGCGCCCACGGTCACCTCGGTACGGCCCATCCAGAAGCCCCTGCTCAGGGTCACGGTATGCCGCGGCTGCTCGTCCTCATCGCAGGTGATATCGTCTGGGACACAACCCATCTCGAATGTTCCCGCCGGAATCCAGACGTACTCCTGTTCGTCCGTCGCATTGATCCTGACCGTGCCCGGCACTGGACCGTCCGTAACAGGCTGTTGCCCCGGAGCGCTCGGAGAGAGACAGAGAATTACGAGGCTCAAGCCGGCGAAGCGAAGGAAAGCTGTGGAATGCATCGGTTTCTTCATCATACGCGCCCTACGCCGCCTCGCGAAGCGTGCGTGCCGGGCCCCGGCCGAAGGAGGTGGATCTGCCCGTTGACCGAGCCAAGCCAAACCGCGTGGCCCAAGGCCCGGTTGCGCTTACAAGGTCAAAGCTGCGACATTATTTCTGGCGCACTTTTTTCGGAGACTAAGGAATAATCTTCGTTGTCGAAGAAAGCGTATCCGATCTTCCATCCCGCGCAAGTAGATAAGAGGTTAATATCAGCAAACTCGGCGGCTCTCGCCTTGACCGTTTCGAGACAACTGCGATGACCAGGCGAAATTTGCTACGTTCCCTGTCCTGGCCTCTGGCCGCGCCAGCGTTGGCTCAGGCCGCCCAGAACGTTCAAGGGCCGGCAAAGCGGCCGAAAATCGCCCTTGTTACGACGGTATTCCGCAAGTATTCCCATTCGCAGCATTTCGCCGACCGCTTTCTGGAGGGGTACGGATGGAACGGCCGGCATCATCGGCCGGCCATGGATCTCGTCTCGCTGTACGTGGATCAGGTCGGCCCCAACGACTTGAGCCGTGAGCGGGCCGCCCGCTTTCCGGATCTCAAGATCTATCCCACGATTGCTGAGGCGCTCACTCTCGGAGGCAGCACGCTGGCCGTCGATGGAGTCTTGTTGATTGGCGAGCACGGCGACTATCCCCGGAATGAAAAAGGCCAAACACTCTTTCCCCGCTATGAGTTTTTTCAGGAAATCGTAGGGGTATTTCGATCCAGCAGCCGGACTGTTCCCGTCTTCAACGACAAGCATCTTTCCTGGAATTGGTCGTGGGCGAAGGAAATGTACGACACATCCAGGCAGATGGGATTTCCCTTCATGGCCGGGTCGAGCCTGCCCGTCACCTGGCGTATTCCCTCCGTCGACATGCCCCTCGGCGCCCGGATCCAGGAAGCGATGGGCGTCGCGTTCAGCCGCATCGACCACTACGACTTCCATGCTTTGGAGGCGATCCAATGTATGGTCGAGCGCAGGAAGGGTGGCGAGACCGGCGTGAAATGGGTCGAGGCGTTTCGAGGCGAGCGTTTCTGGGACGCCTACAGCAGGAAGGTCTGGCCCCACGACCTCATGAACGCGGCGCTCTCTCGCAGCCATACGCTCGCTCCCTCGCGCGAGGGCTTCAACGACGATTTCCCCAACCTTGACTCCATGCGGCGGCTTGCCGAAGAACCTGTCGCCTACCGATACGAGCACGGCGACGGATTGCGATGCACCATGCTGCTGCTGGGTGGCTTGGTAGCGGACTTCAATTTTGCCGCCCGCCTGGAGGGCCGCCCGGACATCTTTTCCACCCAGATGTACCTGGCGAATCCCCCCAAACCCGCGACCCTGCCGAACTACTTCAACCCGTTGGTGAATCACATCGAGGGCATGTTCCTGACGGGCAAGCCTGCGTATCCCGTGGAACGCACGCTGCTCACCACGGGCTTGACGGCCGCCGGAGTGGAAAGTCTCTACCGGGACCAGACGCGCTACGAAACGCCGCATCTGAACGTTGCCTACCAGCCCAACAAGGAGTCGACGTTTTGGCGGAGTTGAGTATGCGCGGCAGGTTCGCGGACCGCGACAGGCCCGGGCGTCTCTCGCGCCGCGGCTTTCTTGCGCTAAGCGCGGCTGGTCTATCGCCCGCGGCTTGGGCGGCTGATCCCGCCGCTCCCAAGAAAATCGCGGTCATTACGACCATCTACCGCTACCTGAACCACGCGCAACACATTGCGGACCGCTTCCTGGTCGGCTACCCCTACCAGGGACACTGGCGCCGTCCCAACATGAAGATCGTGTCGCTGTTCGTCGACCAGAAGCCGGAAAAAGATCTGAGCACTCAGCGGTCAACGGAGTTCGGGTTCCAGGTGTTTCCGACCATCGCGGAAACGCTTCGCGTAGGCGGCTCCAAGCTAGGCGTCGACGGGGTGCTGCTGATCGGAGAGCATGGCGACTATCCCGATAACGAGTTGGGCCAGAAGCTCTACCCGCGCCATGAGTTCTTCCGGCAGATCGTCGAAGTCTTCGAGAAAGACGGCGCCGTGGCTCCTGTCTTCAACGACAAGCACCTTTCCTACAGCTTCGAGAAGGCAAAGTGGATGGTCGATGCCGCCAAGCGGCTGAAGTTTCCGCTGCTTGCCGGCTCTTCCCTGCCCGTCACCTGGCGTCTGCCCGACATCGAGTTGCCGCTCGGCTCCGAAATCGAAGAGGCCCTGATGGTCGGCGTCGGCGGGTCGGACGCCATGGACTATCATGCCCTCGAAGCCATGCAGTGTATGATCGAGCGGCGCAAGGGCGGCGAAACCGGCGTCAAAGCTGTACAGATTATCGAGGGCGAAGCTGTCTGGAAAGCGGGGGACGAGGGCCGCTGGTCGAAAGAATTGCTCACGTCGGCCCTGTCTCGAAGCGACACGATTCAGGGACTCACAGTCGCCGATGGACGCACACAGGATCTGGTTGGTTCGGGCGAGATCCGGAAGCTTGTCGAGAGGCCCGCTGCCTACTTTATCGAGCACAGGGACGGCTTGCGGACGACGCTGCTGATGCTCAACGGCGCACTGAGGGATTTCAACTTTGCGGCGCGCGTGAAAGGAATGCCCGGCCTGCAATCAACCCAGTTCTTCCTGACCCCCGAGCCCAACGTCACCTACTCGGCTTGCCTCGTGTCCGGGATCGAGAGGATGTTCGAAAGCGGGCGGGCGCCATATCCCGCCGAGCGCACTTTGCTCGTCAGCGGCGTTCTGGAAAGCTGCCTGCGCTCCCGCTCCCAGCAACAGCAGCGGCTAGAAACACCCCACCTCGGCGTGCGCTACCAACCACCCCGGGAATCGCAATACTGCCGCGCGTGAAGTTTGCAGGGCGATCACGTTCCCTTGCCGGGGCGGAGCGTGCTACGCCCGAAACACGTTGCCTCGTCGGATTCCCCGCGCAGGCCGGCGCGCGTCAGACACTGGCCGTAGCAGGCTACGCCCTGCAAAACGCCCCTACGTCTTCGTGACCGTCACCATGCTGATGTCGTCGCACCAGCCGGCTTCGTTGCGGAACTCCGACGCCTCGCGAAGCAACGCCTCGATCACGGCGTCGCCCTGTTTGCCCGCCAGCTCTTGCAGCGCCAGAGGAAGGCGCCGATCCTGGAAAAACTCCTCACCGTTCTGCTGCCGGATCTCACCCAGCCCGTCGGTGCAGATAAGCAGAACGTCGCCGGGCGCAAGATCCCTCGTCTGGGAATCGTAGGCGTCCGGCATGGATTCGCCGAACATGCCCAGAGGCAGTCCGCTTAGGGGAATCTGGTCCACACGTCCCGATGCTCGCAGGATGAATGGATAGGGCAGACCCGCGTTCGTGACGCGGACCGACGCCGACGCGGCCGGAATCCAAACAACCGTGGCTCCCGCGTACATCCCGGTCGGCAAAAAGCGGTGCAGCCGGCTATTCATTTCGGCCAGGAGCCGGGCGGGGCCTTCCGCTTGCCTGGCGACTTCCTGGAACGTCGCCTTGATCAGCATCGAGACCAATGATGCCTGCACACCATGACCGCTGACGTCGGACACAAGAACAATCGTCGAGTCCTGCCGCTCGGCAAAATCGTAGTAGTCGCCGCCGAGCCTGGTCGATGGCTGATAGTGGCAAGAAAAGCGGAATCCATCGACTTTGGGCAGTTCGCTGGGCAACAAACTGCGCTGCACCCGCGCCGCCATGTCGAGCTCCCGCTCCAGCAGCCGGTGCCGGTCCGTTAATTCCAAATGCTGCTGCACCAGCCGGTCCAGCTCGCTGACTTTTTCGGTCAGTTGCCGCCGCAGAGTCTTTTCCTGAAGGGCGTTGCGAACGAGCAGCAGCAAGTCCTCGTTGTCCCACGGCTTTTCGAGATAGCGGTAGAGACCGACCTGGTTGATCGCCCGGATTGCATTTTCCTTGTCCGCAAAGCCGGTCAGCAGGATTCGGACGGCCTCCGGCTGCAAAACCCGCACCTGTTTCAAAAAGTCGACGCCGTTCATTTGCGGCATCAGGAAATCCGTGATGACGATGTCGATCGGGGTGCGGCGAACTTCCTCCAGCGCCAATTTGGGATCGGTTCTGGTAACCAACTCGTAATCGGTCTCGAGGGTAAAGAGGCCTCGCAAGGACGAGATGATCAGTTCGTCATCGTCCACAAGCAGAATTGTCGGCGCCTTGGAACCTGTGGCGGTCATGGAATGCTGCGAGGAGGCCGCCCGCTGGTCTGAGGCCAGAGAGCAGATTTCCGATTATACCCGGCGTTTCAGTCGAGCAACAGATCCGCTGCCGTCTTGTGACGGGCGTTCGCGGAGTTGAGCCGTGGTCCGCGCCCCTCTGCACCGCCCGCCCCCAGGGCTACAATTGAGAGAAGCTCCGCACGGGCTTGCCGGCGGCGAGGTCGCCGTCCAGGAGAAAGACTATGACCGCCCGCGATATTGCCGAACTCTTGGGGGCTGCGCTGGAAGGCAATGCAAGCCGCGAAATCACCGGGGCGAACACCCTGGAGCTGGCCTCCGAGACCGAAGTCGCTTTCGTCGAGGGGGCGCAGGCGCAAAAGCTCGCGGATGCCTCGCGGGCGGGCTGCCTGATCGTCCCTGTTGACGCTCCGGCGAACGGACGCACACAGATTCGCGTCACTAAACCGCGCAACGCTTTCGCTCGCGTCCTCCGCACCCTTTATCCCCCGGACCGCCCCCAAGCGGGTGTTCACCGCACCGCTGTGGTCGCTGGATCGGCCATAGTCGGCGAAGGCGTCTCGATCGGGCCTCTCTGCGTGATCGGCGAGAACGTCCGTATCGGAGACCGCTGCGTCCTGCTCGACGGCGTCTCGGTCGGCCGCGGCTCGACTCTCGGGGAAGATTGCTGGTTGTATTCGGGCGTCACGCTCTACCATAAGGTGTCCGTAGGCAACCGGGTGACACTGCACGCGGGCGCCGTGATCGGTTCTGATGGCTTTGGCTATGCACTCGAAGAAGGCCGCTTCGAGAAATTTCCGCAACTCGGTGTCGTCGAGATCGGGGACGACGTCGAAATCGGCGCCAATACCTGCGTCGACCGCGCGGCTCTGGGATCCACCGTGATCGGCGAGGGAACCAAGCTCGACAACCTGGTGCACATCGGCCACAACTGCCGCCTCGGGCGCCATGTGGTCGTCGCGGCGCAGACCGGCCTTTCCGGCGGCGTGGTTGTTGAAGACTATGTCGTCATGGGCGGGCAGGTCGGCATCGGCGAAAAGGCCCACCTCGGCAAACAGGCGGTTGTCGGAGGCCAGTGCGGCATCCTGCCCTCCAGAAAGATTCGCCCCGGAGAAACAGTTTGGGGGACGCCTTCCAGGCCCCACAAAGAATACCTGGAGAAGCTCGCCCTGATCGGCCGCCTGCCCAGGATCGTTGAGGAGTTCGAGGCCTTGCGCAAGCGCGTCGACGAGTTGGAGGCTTCGTGAAAGCCGTTGTGGTCGGCGGACACTCGCGCAACATCGGCAAGACGTCGGTCGCCGCCTCCATCATCGCCGCCACGCCCGAACTGGGCTGGACGGCGCTCAAGATTACACAATACGGCCATCACATCTGCTCCACATCGGGCCATACCTGCGGCTGTGTGGTGGAAGATCCCGACCACCCCTTCGCCGTCACCCGCGAATTGGAAACCGGGACCGGCACCGACACTGCCCGTCTGCTGCAAGCCGGAGCACGCGAGGTCTACTGGGTACGTACACGGAGCGGCGATCTCGAGTTGGCCATGCCTTCCCTGCGCCAACTGTTGGCAGGGCGCGAATGCGTCCTGTTCGAATCCAACAGCATTCTACGTTTTCTACAGCCGGAGGTTTACCTCTCCGTGCTGCAGTACGATGTCGGCGACTTCAAGCTTAGCAGCCGCCTCTATCTCGATCGGGCGGATGCCTTTGTGATCCCTCTCTCGGAGCAAGATGCTCCTGGCTGGCCGGGAATCGATGCCGCCGCTATCCGCCAGAAACCCTTGTTCGCTGTGCGGCCCCCCTCATTTGTGAGCGAGGAATTGTTGTCGTTCGTGCGGGACAAACTCAGGGTTCCAGCGGCCTAGCGCGCGTAGGCGCCTGCATGCTGTATCCGCCTCCAGTTGCTACGATGAACTCTTGGCTCCCCCTCTCCCAGAAGAAATCCGATCTCACGCGGATGACGAGCCGCCTCCGGTCTTCCGCACCTGGACCCGGCTCTACGCCGCGGTCTTGATCCATCTCGCTTTCTGGATCTTCGTCTTCTACCTGTTCACCGAACGCTTCCATTCGCCCTCATGAGCACTCTCGACTGGCTGGTTCTGGCCGCCTCGCTGGTGGGGATCGTGGGCTATGGCCTGTACAAGGCCCGTGGCGAGCAAACGACGGAAAGCTACCTTCTCGCCGGCCGGACGATGCGATGGTGGGTCATCGGCCTTTCCATCATGGCGACGCAAGCCAGCGCCATTACCTTCATCGGCACCACGGGCCAGGGCTACGTCGATGGCATGCGCTTCGTGCAGTTCTACTTCGGACTGCCCATCGCGATGGTCATCATTGCGGCCTTTGTGGCGCCTTTCTACCACCGGGCGAACATCTACACCGCCTACGAATATCTCGAGCAGCGCTTCGACTCCAAAACGCGCACGCTCACCAGCCTGGTCTTCCTTACCCAGCGCGGCCTGGGCGTTGGGCTGGCGCTCTACGCGCCCGCTGTCGTGCTCTCGGTCATCATGGGCTGGCCCGAGTGGGTCACGATCCTGGCCATGGGGCTTCTGGTGGTCACCTACACCGTCATCGGCGGCATCAAAGCAGTGATGTGGACCGACGCCCAGCAGATGATGATCATGTTCTCTGGCATTTTCGCCGCATTTTTCGCCGCTGTGTGGGGCTTGCCGGGGGATGTCTCTTTCGGCGACGCCCTTTATCTCTCCGGTGTCGCGGGCAAGCTCCGCGCCGTAGACCTTTCCTTCGACTGGGAGAATCGCTACAACATCTGGTCGGGCCTCATTGGAGGAACCTTCCTGGCGCTCTCCTACTTCGGCTGCGACCAGTCGCAGGTGCAACGCTACTTGACGGGGAGGTCGCTGGCTCACATGCGGTTCAGTCTGCTCTTCAACGCCGTTGTGAAGGTGCCGCTGCAGTTCGTGATCCTGCTCACGGGCGCGATGGTCTTCGTCTTCTTCGTCTTCCAGGAATCGCCGCTGCTCTTCAACAAAGTGCAGCTCGCCCGCATGCAGCAGCCCGGTCACACCGACTATCAAAACGTGGAGCAGCGCTACCGTGATGCGCTGGGCGCGCGCCGGGATGCAGCGCAGAATCTACTGCGAGTGGAAAGTCCAGCGGCCGAAAACGCGTATCTGGCTGCCGAGAAGAACGTGCTCGCTTTGCGCCGGGAAGGTATCGCGCTGGTGGAAAAATCCAACCAGGGAGAAACCTACAACGACACGAACTATATTTTCTTGCACTTCGTAACCCGCCACCTGCCTGCCGGCCTGGTCGGACTCATCATGGCCGCGGTCTTCGCGGCCGCCATGTCCACGATCTCCGCGGAATTGAATTCGCTCGCCAGCGCCACAGTCATCGACCATTACCGCCGCTATATCCGGAAAAATGCCTCTGACCGCCACTACACGAATATCTCGAAGGCCGCCACAGCCTTTTGGGGTTTGTACGCGACGGCCTTCGCAAGTTTCGGCGGCCAACTTGGGTCGCTGATCGAAGCCGTCAATATCGTGGGATCGTTCTTCTACGGTTCGGTGCTGGGGGTCTTTGTGCTCGCTTTCGGTCCTTGGAAGTCCAACGGCACGGGGGCGTTCAGCGGCATGCTGGCCGGCCTTGCCGCAGTCGCCTGGACGAGCCAAAACACCTCGATCTCGTTCCTCTGGTACAACGTCGTCGGCTGTCTTGTCGCTGTCGCCGTGGGTCTCGCTATCAGCCGCGCCGCCCGCCCGCCAACGGTGGCGTGAGCACGGCCGCCGGCCTCCAGAACAAGTCCCTCAGCTTGACGACTTCCCTAGGTTTGATCCGTGCGGCGCGGGGCCCGTTGCGCCCGCGCCACAACGCTTCCTCTCACTTGAGGTGATCCTCCGGGCTTGACTGCGCTTCTTACTTTCTCTATACTTAACATAATGGTTAAGTATAGAGCCTCTCATCTCGATGTCACTTTCGCGGCTCTGGCCGATCCCATCCGGCGAAGCATGCTGGAACGTCTGGCCCGGGGCGAGGCATCCGCCGGGGAGTTGGCCAAGCCCTTCAATGTTTCACTGCCCGCGATTTCACGGCACTTGCGCGTACTCGAACGCGCGGGACTGCTGGCGCGGCGCAAGACGGGGCGTGTCCACCACTGCCGGCTCAATCCGAATCCAATGAGAGACGCCGCGCAATGGATCGCGCGGTATCAGCAATTTTGGGAACACCAGTTTGACGCACTCGCCAAGTTTCTCGAAGAAAATCAGGAGGAGAGTTCCACATGGCAACATCCAGCATCAGCGCCGAAACCGCGCTCCAAATCAAGAGAGTCATCAAGGCCCGCCGGGAAAAAGTCTTCCAGGCGTGGACCGACCCGGAGCAAATGAAACATTGGTGCGCGCCCACCGATGATTTCAAAACCGCCGCCGAGATCGACTTGCGTGTGGGAGGCAAATACCGCATCCAGATGACCGATCCCAGCGGCAGTCTCCACATAGCCGTCGGCGAATACAAAGAGATCGTGCCCCCGGGGAAACTGATCTTCACGTGGTCGTGGGAGGACGGTCAGGCAGAGAACACGCTGGTCACCTTGGAGTTCCGTGACCAGGGCGGCTCCACGGAGGTAACCCTCACCCACGAGCGCTTTCCAAGCACCGAGAGCCGCGACAAGCACCAGCAGGGCTGGTCGGGTTGCCTCTCCCGTCTGGAGAGGCTGCTGCAAGGGATAGCCTGAAAGTCAACCTCAAGCTAGGCGCAAGTCCAAGAAAAATTGGGACTTGCGCCAACTCGCAGAGTCGGTGTCCGAGGCCCGGTCTCACCTTGTTGAACTAAGCCGAGCCTTGGCCCCGCCCGGCTGGGCCTCCTCCGTCATGGCGGTGCTTCCACGTGATCCCCGGCGTCACCGCGTCGGGGCCGCCTCGTAATAAAAAGCGAACGGGACGTGCCGCCGGGCACGCCGCGAAACGATCCGCTACGTTATCCTAGGTCCAATCAGGAGCCACTATAGACATTGCTCCGAGAAGGAGATCTCGTCATGGCGAAAGCCGCAAAAAAGAAAAAGAAAGCGAAAGCGAAAAAGGCCGCCAAGAAAGCCCTCAAACAAACAGCGAAGAAGGCAGCCCCGAAATCCGCGCGAAAAGCCACCAAAAAACCAGCCAAGAAAGCAGTAAAAAAGGCAGCGAAGCCGGCCGCGCAAAAAACGCCGCCACCGCCTCCTCAGCCCGTGATGGTGCACGGCGTCATTTGCCATGTCGAGATCCCCGCTGACGATGTCAGCTCCTCGAAGCAGTTCTACAGCCAAGTGTTCGGCTGGAGTTTCCAGGACTTTCCGATGGAGCAGGGCACGTACGCCATGTATCAGACCCGTCAGGGCGGAATCGGCGGCGGAATCATGACGCCTCCTCCAGGTGCCCCGAAGAGCGTCGTCAATTACATTCTGGTAGATGAGATCGAGCCTATCCTTGATCAGGTGGCAAGCCGGGGCGGCGAGGTGAGACTACCCAAGACCCAGGTTGGAGAAATGGGTTGGATGGCTCTCTTCACGGATCCTTCAGGCAACGTGCTCGGTCTCTGGAAAGCGAACATGTAGATTCCTTGCAGAAATCGGCCGGGAGGCACTCCGTCAAAGTGCCTCCCCTCCATCCCGCTCCTTCTTCAAATCACCAGCATACAATCGCCGTAGGAATAGAAACGATAATTCTTGCGCACAGCGTGTTTGTAAGCATCGAGAACGAGTTCACGGCCGGCGAACGCGCACACGAGCATCAACAGGGTCGAACGCGGTAGATGAAAGTTGGTCAGCAGCCCATCGATCGCACGGAACTCGTAGCCCGGAGTGACAAAAAGCTCCGTCTCCCCCGACGACGCCCCGTACCGCCCGTCAGCCCCGACTGCATGCTCTAGCGTTCGCGCGGCGGTTGTGCCGGCGGCCACCACCCGGCTCGCGCTGTTGAGCAGTTCCGCCGCTTCCGCGCTGATCTCGTAGTGCTCGGCGTGCATCTTGTGATCCTTGATCTCGGCGGCGTGCACCGGCTGAAAGGTTCCCAACCCGACATGCAGCGTAATTTCGGCGCGCGCCGCGCCCCGCTCGCCGATGCGCCGCAAAATCTCCGGAGTGAAATGAAGCCCCGCCGTCGGCGCCGCGACGGAACCCGGGCGGCTTGCATAAACCGTCTGATAGCGCTCGCGGTCCTCCAGCGCATCGGATCGCTTGATGTAGGGCGGCAGCGGCACATGCCCGATCCGTTCCAGCATCTCGAGGAATCCGCCGGCGTCCTCAAACTCGAGCGTCCTGAGGCCAAGTTCTCCCCGGGCTACGATGCTGGCATCGGCGCCTCCCGGAAAGTGAATCCTCTCGCCAACCCTCAGCTTGCGGCCCGGGCGCACCAGTGCTTCCCAACGCAGCGGCATAGCAGCCACTTGCTTCAGAAGCAGAACCTCGACCAGCCCGCTGATTTCCTGCTTGGAGGTCGTTGCGTGCACGCCCGCCCTCCGTCCGAACAAACGCGCCGGCAGCACACGCGTGTTGTTAACGGCCAGGCAGTCCCCGGTTCGCAAGTATTCCGGGAAATCGCGAAAGGCGCGATCCTGCCATAGCCCGCGTTGCCGGTCGACGACCAGCATGCGGCTGGCCGCCCTGTCCGCCAGCGGACTTTGGGCGATCCTGTCCTCTGGCAACTCGTAGTCGAAGTCGCTTACCAGCAAAGACTCCATTGTAGGGAGAGGGGATAGACCACGGCACAAGAGGTTCCAGCCGCCGCCTTGGTGCAAGAACCGTCGTTTCTTCAATACGCGGGAAACCAATCCTTCTCGACCAACTGCACCCGTTCGCCGCTTTCGAGCGACGCCGCCAACTGCTGAACAGTGCGCTTGAGAACCGGATGCACGAAGCCGGGTGCAATTTCCGCCAGCGGCTCCAGCACGAACCGCCGCTCGTGCAGCCGCGGATGCGGCACCACAAGGAGGGGTGGATCTCCGTGTCCGCCCGCCCCCTCGTAACCGATCACCAAGTCATCGTAAAACAGCAGGTCCAGATCGATTGTGCGTGGAGCGTTCTTTTCCGTGCGCACACGCCCGAGTTCCTGTTCCACCGCGAGCAGGAACGCCAACAGATCCGGCGGCGGCAGGTCGCATCGCAGCTTGACGGCCGCATTGAGAAACCAATCCTGCTCTTTGTTGCCGACCGGCTCGGTGGAATACAGAGAGGAGACGTTTTCGATCAATCCCCCCGCCTCCAGTTTCTCGAGGGCTCGCCGAAGATACAGCCTCTTGTCGCCGAGATTCGACCCCAGCCCAAGGTAGGCGTCAGCCATTCTTCTCTCGCGTGATCTCGACGGCGGCATGCCGCACGTCGCGCGCGGCCAGCGCGGCGGGCTTACGGACCCGCACGACCACTCTTTCGACGGCGAAGCCACACAGCACCATCGCCGCAAGCCGCTCGGCAATCGCTTCGATCAGATGAAAGTCCGCGCTGCCGATGATTTGGGCCGTCTTCTCGTGAACGGCGGCGTAACACACGGTTTCCCGCAGGTCATCGGACTCTCCCGCGGCCCTCAGATCGCGAAACATCTCGATATCGACGATGATCTCTTGCGGCCGAGCCCGTTCCTCGTCCGAGACGCCGACCCGGCTCAGGAAGCGGGCATCTTGAATGACGATCTTATCCATCAGGCGCACCGCACGGCGTCCGCCACCAGGGCCACCCGTTTGCACTCTTTCACGTCATGCACCCGGACGATCCGCGCGCCTCGGAGAATGACTGCGGTGACGGCGGCGAGAGTGCCTTCGAGCCGGTCCTCGACCGGCGCTCCCGTGAGGTGCCCCAAAAAGGACTTCCTCGACGGGCCGGCCAGCACGGGATAGCCCAAGGTTGTGAATTCCCGGAAGCGGCGGATGATCTCGACACTGTGCTGCGCGGTCTTGGCGAAGCCGATCCCGGGGTCAATCACAATATCGCGGATGCCGGCATTCTCGGCCTGGCAGGCCTGCGCAACGAGAAAGTCCCTTACCTCGGATACCACGTCGCCGTAATGCGCTTCCTCATACATCATCTTGGGCTTGCCTTTCATGTGCATGATCACCACGGCGGCCTTATGGCGGGCCGCCACGCCGATCATGCCGGGGTCACGCAGACCGGTGATGTCGTTGAGCATGTGCGCCCCCATGGTGAGCGCCCTGTCAGCCACACCAGGCTTGTAGGTATCCACCGAAATAGGAACCTTCAGTTCTCCGAGGAGGGCCTCCAGAACCCGCCTCAGGCGCTCCCATTCCTCCTCCTCGGCGACGGGATCCGATCCGGGCCGCGAGCTTTCCGCCCCAATGTCGATGATGTCGGCGCCGTCTTCCAGAAGCCTTCGCGCCTGGGCGACAGCGGCTCCGGCCTCGAGAAACCGGCCTCCGTCAAAGAAGGAATCAGGCGTCACGTTCAAAACGCCCATCAGCAGCGTTCTGGTGAGCGGCAGGGTGTACTCGCGACAGCGAAGATCTTGCATGGGAGGAAGGAGCGGCGGACGGCTCGCCCTTTCCATTCTACGGGTTGTGGTCTGTGGCGGTTCGCAACGCCCGGCATCTGGCTCACAAGCCTTCCCGCGGCTCCGCCATGAAAGGACAGTCGGATTTGGATACGGTAGAAATGAATAGCCCTTAGGTCACCAAGCTGCAGTCGTGAGGAACTTCAGGGCAGCCGCAAAGCCGTGCAGGACAGCCTTGCGATTGCAAAGCAGATGATGGAGCTGAGAGCTAATTGCTCCAGGATGTCGGGGTCATCTTCTTGACCCCCTCGGTCAGGTTGCCGACGCCCTGCTGTAGGCCGTCGGCGACTTCTTTGGGGTTGGAAACCAGAGAGCTGACGAAGTGATTCACGGCATGTCCTGTTTCCATCGCGGCATAAAGAGTCAGGCCCCAGAAGTCTTCGTTGCCTGAAACCGTGAGTTGACGAATCCACCCCGACTCTCCCTTTTCCACCCAGAAGCCCACACCGCCGCGAGGTAAGCGCGAGTCCCGCCAAAAATCGACGCTGCGGCCATTGATAAAGGTTACAAGCTGGTTGTCCTGGGTCCGCATCGAAATGCGGTTGTACTCTTCCATCATCAGATCGGCCGGCACATCCAATTCAGCTTTCTGTGTCGGGTCCGGCTTACCCTCGACAACGGGGTAACGCACCAGCTTGTAGGACTTGTCTTTCTTGCCGGTTTGGAGAAGTTTGAACGCGTAGTAGGTCTCACGATCAGCGGCCCGCACGACCCAGCCCACCGACCGCGAATCAATCTTGGCTTCGAAGTCCATGCGGTAGCTGCTCAGATCCATCGTTTCGCGGTGCAAAGAAAGGCCCGCAACGCGAACCGCTCCACCCTGATCGGCAACCAGGCCGTGATCGTCCCACCAGTCGCCCACACCGTTGTCAAAGTCATCGATGATCTGGAACGCCGCCCGTGATTTCACCTGGTCGACATAGGGCTGTACTTTCGCCGTGAGCGCCCCGTACCCATCGCTAAACTCCGGCCGGTCCGATAACAGGAAAACAGCAAACACGGCAGCAGCCGCCGCGGCGAACTTCCAGCTCAACCGTGGGACCCGCCACCGGGGGACAGACCTATAGGCTTGTTGGAGAAGCCGGCCCGCATAGGGTGAAATAGTGCGGGCAATGCGCCGCAGCAAGGCCTGAAGTTCGTTCATGCCCTGGGCTTCGCTCGGCGGCTTCTGGCCGCCGGCGGAGTACCCGAACGTGGGCGCGCCGCTCGCCTGCGGGCGCGGCGGCCGATTGCTCACGTAGCTTGGGCGCGTCGCCGGAGCAGGCTCCGAGGCCGCGCGCAATGCCGGTTGTTGCGGTGGTAGTCCCTTGGGCAGCAATTGCTTCGGTTGGAGCCTGTCAGCGGAGGCCTTGGGTCCCGACCTGAGAGGTGACAAAGCCTCACGGCCCTTGGCTCCCTGCTCCCCCCTCATCGCGGAAAGCACCTGAGATGCTTCGGCCTTGCGCAGCGCTTCGCGTGTCAGAAGTCGGGCGGGCTGCAGATTGGTGCGGGGCAGCGTTACGTTTCCCGGCTCTCCGGTCACATTACCCGTATTACCCGTGCTGGATTCGCGCGAACGGCTCGCGTCGTCACCTTGCTCGAATTCGCTGGATCGCGGTTTTGAATCAGACATTGCTGCTCCTCATCAACTTGGCCACAGTGAGTCGCGTACCGCTGTGCCGTCCCTGCGTGCCGCCAAGTAGCTCTAAAAGCAACACTCCTATTAAGACTTGTAATGATCTTAACGCCGTGCGGGGGAGAAGACAATGATACTTTCGTCGTAGGACGTACTCGAAAAGTAATATGCCGGGCTGGTCTAGGGCGTAACAGACCGTGGGTCGTTCCACCTATCGGGGAAATAGGCAAAATACGGCAAAATCAGCACCTCAACAGGCTACGACCCGTCAGCGAGGCACCCCCGATCCCAGCTTTAACCCGCCAACTGTTGAGATCCAGAGGGTAGTGGAACGGCGCGCTCCACTGAGACAATTCGAACAGTCCTCGCTAGGTGGAAACAGTCCCCGTCGAGCCGGCCTGGATTTTCTGCTGAAACGGACTAGAGGGAAGTTTCTTTTTTTGGCTGAAAAGTCGATAGGCGCGCCTCGTGGACCCAGGAGACGCCCTCACCGCACGGCGACTCTTCGACCTCGGGGAAGTCCCCTTCTCCGCGCAGCCGTTCCAGGAACGCGGGAACTGCCTCGGTCGCTCGGAAAGATCCCTCAACCGTGCCGCGCCGGGACACGCCTCTTTTCTCAAACACCATCAGGTCGCGCAAGACAACAGCGCCGTCATCCCGCTCCAGGGACTCGGTGATTTGGGTGATACGGCGGGACCCATCCCGCAAGCGGGAAATGTGCACGTAAAGGTGGACGCTGGCGCTGATCTGCTGCCGGATGGCCGGCAGCGGGATGTTGGGATTCGCGAAGCTCACCATCAGCTCCAGCCGCCGCACAGCATCGCGGCAATTGTTGGCGTGGATCGTGGCCAGAGATCCTTCGTTACCCGTATTCATGGCTTGCAGCATGTCGAGCGCTTCTTCGCCGCGCACTTCCCCCACGATAATGCGGTCCGGCCGCATTCGCAAAGCGTTGATCAGCAACTGTCTCTCCTTGATGGCCCCGGATCCCTCGATGTTGGGCGGCCGGGTCTCCATGCGCGCCACGTGGTCCTGCTTGAGTTGCAGCTCGGCGGTGTCTTCGATCGTAACAATCCGCTCGTCCTCGGTGATAAAGGCGGAAAGCGCGTTCAGCAGCGTAGTCTTTCCCGTGCCCGTACCGCCCGAGATCAGAATATTCTGCTTCGCCCGTACCGCGGCGGCCAGCAGCTCCAGCATTTCGAGATTGAGCGTACCGGCCCGCACGAGATCTTCCGCCACCATCGGCTCCGGAAAGCGGCGAATCGAAAGCAGGGGGCCGTCAACCGCGATCGGCGCGATCACAGCGTTGACGCGGGAGCCGTCCGGCAATCTCGCATCGACCATGGGCGAAGACTCATCCACGCGGCGGCCCACGCGGGCCACGATCTTCTGGATAATCCTCTGGAGGTGGGCGTTGTCCTTGAAACGTACCGGGGTCTTGATGAGCCGGCCGCTTCTTTCGATGTAGACGCGCTCCGGCGTCGTCACCAGAATGTCGGAAATCGTCGGGTCCTCCATCAGCGGCTCCAGAGGTCCCAGGCCAAGAACTTCGTGCAGCACTTGATCGATGGCGAGTTCCTTGCTCCAACTGCCCAGGTGAGACTGCTCTTCCTCGACCAAGTGCGCGATGGTCGCCCGTATCTCCGGCCGAGCCTGCGGCGAATCCAACTCCGCCAGCCGCTCCCGGGTCAGCCGCTCGACGAGCTTTCGGTGAAGGCGATGTTTCAACTCCGCGAATTCCGGCAGAGAGGGGGAATCCCGCCGGCCGGCAGCGTTAGCGTTCTTGTCGTGAATTTTCGGGGAATCCATGGGGCCGGGCAGGGCGCTCGCAGGGAGGTGTATAGGGCTTATCGACGGCCAGCGGACCTTTCGGGAGTATTCGTTGCCGGGCCTCCGGCAAGACCCGGCCTGCGTTCCGGGAGCGGGAGCCGGAGAGCGCCTTGCCCCTCGAGACCGTTAGCCAAGCGGCTGCTGCGAAGTCACCTTTCGCAAAATCCTGTAAGGGCCTTATTTTCAACTTATTACAATTCAATGAGTTGCGGCCGAGTTTGTTGAAACGTGTTGAAATACGTCGTTTCAGGGGGATTCTACTAGCTACAAAACATCTTCCATGAGGATGCCCCGCTTGTAAAGCGCTATCTTCTTTCCCGGTTTCGTCAGGCCGGCTTCGCCCTGAGGGAATCGGGCAGCCAGCCGCGAGGCGCCGGTCCAGGCCGAGCGCAGCGA
>Ga0187893_10000191_pt1 | contig 151720 bp, 132 predicted proteins | sample MA1701074metaG_FD_139574 | JGI IMG/M metagenome (GOLD analysis project Ga0187893, IMG submission 139574) | White microbial mat communities from a basaltic lava cave in the Kipuka Kanohina Cave System on the Island of Hawaii, USA - MA170107-4 metaG ...
AGCTTCTGCGGATAACCGTCGCAATCCACGCGCGGGTTCAACGCTACGTCCGCGCCCGCCAGGAATTTCGGCAGATCTTGAAAGCTGGAATTGCGAACCGAGATATGCTCTCGTACGCCTAGCTCCCTTGCCAGAGAATCGTACGGCCCGAAGTCGGAGTCGGACAGAATCAGCAGCCGTACATCGTCCCGGTGTTGGACGACCGCTCTAAAAATGCGCATCAGCACTTCGATCCCCTGATACGGGCCTAGATTTCCGGTGAAGATCAGAGTTTTTTTCGTCCCGTTCCGCATGCCTTTGCTTGGGTCGGAGTTGAAATGTTCAGTCTCCACACCGTTCGGCGCCACGGTAATGTTTTCGGGCCCAATACCTCCCTGCTCTACCATCTTGTCCCTTATTTCCTGACTTACAGCGAGCGTGTGGGACGCCTTGCGCGGCAGCTTGCGGTCAAGCCAACGGCCCATGATCCGCTTGGCCCCCGCCGGAAGCGCCAGGTCGTACGAAGGCAGCTCGCTTTCCAAAAGTGTGTGGGCGTCGTAAATCACGGGATGCCCCGCGAAAGCAGTGACGGCCAAGGAGGCGATAAGCCCTTCATAGTGGTGGGCGTGCACAACGTCAAACTGTCCGGAACGCAGCAACCGCCACAACAGTCCTGTCAGAAGTGGATCCAGGACCAAGAGCTTCATGTAGGAGGGACCTGGGGAAACCCGGTCGTAAAACCTTGCCTCCGGAATGCGGTGAATGTGAAAGGGAGCCATTGATCCGTCCTGTCCCAGGTGGTAGGTGGCCACGTGAACGTCATGCCCACGTCCCGCAAGGGCCTCCGCCATCCGGAAAATACGGATAGGGGTGCCCCGGGGATAGGGGAACGGACAAGCCGCAACCATCGCGATGCGTAAGGGACGAATCATCGGCTGCCACTGTTCTGCGCCGTCAACCAAACCAGATTGAGCCTCGGCTCATACAACAATACCAGTCGAGCCTTAAGGCACTTGGCGGGTTACTGCATACGTTGTGCAGCTCCATCCAACCCACCATCATAGGGAAGAGAACCTTCCTCTACTTAATGTGCGCCACCACAATACGGCAGTGCCATACGCCATTAGGTTCATTGTGGACGGGTACAAAGGTTTTAGACGCCCCCGAATTCCCGTAAATAGTTGATTCTTATGCCGTAATAAGTCATTGCCTTCGGCCGCCCCGCGTGTTCAGAATGGTGGAGACAGGAGGCCCCTTCCACAATACTCTGGGACCTTGGGAGGTTGAGAGGATGTTGACCGAAAACCAAAGAGCGTTTGGCGTCGTTTTCATCATGATTCTTGTTGTCACGATACCGGCGGCCCTAACCCTGAACACCGTGGAGCATGCGGGCGTTCGCGAGATTCCTCCCAATCCGACGCCGCTCGGGTATGCCTGGAGCCTGCTTCTCTTCCTGACGCCCTTGGGCGCACTCACCTATTGGTTCCTGTCACACCCTCAATACTCCTTTCAGAAGCAAGCATTTTGGAGAACTATCGCGCTGCTAAGTCCGCTTGGCATCGGTCTCGATGTTTTTTTCGGAAACGACTTCCTTACATTCGAAAACCACCAAGCGACACTCGGGATTGGCTTTCCGGCTGTTGGCGGCCCACTGCCCGTGGAGGAATTGATCTTCTACGTCGCAGGCTTCATGGTCACGCTGTTGAGCTACATCTGGGCAGACGAGTATTGGCTGCGGGCGTACAATGTTCCGGATTACGAAGCTGCGGCCCGCAACATTCCGAGGGCCCTGAGGTTTCACGGCAAATCGGTGTCGATCGGATTGGCCTTGGTGGCTGCTGCCGTGGTGTACAAGAATGTCCTGGCGGACCCGCCGGGCGGTTTCCCCGCGTACTTCGCCTATCTTTGCGCCGCCTCTTTCATTCCGTCGATGGGTCTGTTCCGCACGACTGAGCCGTTCATCAACTGGCGGGCATTCGGATTCACGCTGACCTGGATTGTGCTGGTCAGCTTGTTGTGGGAGGCGACGTTGGCGCTGCCCTACGGCTGGTGGGGGTACCAGGAGCGCGCCATGATGGGGATTTTCGTGGGGGCCTGGTCCGGTCTGCCGCTCGAAGCGGTTCTGGTGTGGCTGGCCGTGACCTTTACAACCGTCATCATTTTCGAGAGCGTGAAGATCTGGGTCGCCTCGCGACGGCCTTTGGCGAGTTTTCTGATGGGCTGACTCGGTGTACTCTGCAGCAGCGGCCATCAAGGTTTGCGGTAAGGAGTCTTGCGATACTGCCGGCGGCCTTCGGTGAGCGTGTATCTCTGGTTAGCGTCCAGCCCCTGCCATTCCTGAACGCTGCCCGAAGGCCAACGCACTTCCAGCTTCTCAACCGTCTGATTTTCACCGAGACCGAAGTGCAGAGCCATGTCGCTTTGCGAATAGTAGCTGCCGCCACTGTGCACTTCTTGCATCTGCCGCCGCCCGCTCGCGTGTAGGGTGACGCGCGCCCCGACTGCACTGCGGTTTGACTGCGTCCCTTCCAGCCGGACCCAAACCGAATTGCTCCGCGCGCCTTGATTTTTCAGCAACGCCGGCGGCTGGTTCATATTGACAACCACCACTTCGGGGCTGCCATCCCCATCGAGGTCGCCCGAAGCCATGCCCCGCGACGGCCGAGGCGTCTGGAAGGCCGGTCCGGCCCCTCCGCTGATGTCCAAAAAACGGCCATCGCCAACATTGCGATAAAGCAGCGTGCGCTGCGCGTAGCGTTCGCCAATCGAAGCCTTGTCAACCTCCGGGTAGACATGTCCGTGGGCCATAAGGATGTCGGGACGGCCGTCCTCGTCGGCATCGAGAAACAGCACTCCCCACCCCAGATATTGGTTAGCCCCCAGACCGGCCGGCTGGGAGACGTCCTCGAAAAAAGCCCCGTCCTCGTTGTTGTAAAGGGAGGGCAGGTCGCCGGAAAAATTAGTCTTAACGATGTCGAGAAAGCCGTTGCCGTCATAGTCGGTCACGGCAACGCCCATGCCGGCCTGCAGTTGGCCGTCCACGTTGTAGGCTACTCCGGCTTCGGCGCCCACCTCGTCGAAACCGCCGTCGCCGCGGTTGCGGTAGAGCAGACTTGCCGTCATGTCGCAGGCGACGTAGATATCCGGCCAGCCGTCGTTGTTGAAATCCGCGGCCACTACGCCCAGGCCGTAACGGCCTCCGGGTTTGCGGATCCCCGCCTTCTCGGACACATCCTCGAAAGTGCCGTCGCGGCGGTTGTGGTAAAGCACGTTGTGGGCAAGCGGCAGCCCGCGGGGTCCGCACATGACGGGTAGGCCCTTCCACACGCAGTTCGGACTCTCACCGGGCTTGGGAGTCTTTTCCAGGTCGAGATCGACATAGTTGGCGACAAACAGGTCAAGAAACCCGTCTTTGTCATAGTCCACAAAGGAGCAGCCTGATCCCCAACGTATCCCGCCGGTAGGCAGCATGGCCTTCGCCGTCGCGTCCTCGAATGTGCCGTCGCCGCGGTTGCGGTAAAGCCGGTTCCACCCGTAATGGGTCACCAGAAGGTCGGTCCAGCCGTCGTTGTCATAGTCGCCGGCACAAACACCTTGCCCCCAGCCAGTGGACGTGAAACCCGCCTTGGCCGCGACATCCACGAACTTACCCGACCCGTCGTTTTGATACAGCTGTGGGAGGGTCTCGCGATCAGGCCCGTTCATCCTTGAGCCGCTCGCGATGAAAATATCGTTGTCCCCGTCGTTGTCAAAATCAAAAATGGCTGCCCCGTTGCCAGTCGTCTCGAGAATGTACTCGTTCCGCTCGGCACTGCCGTAGACGTTGGGCCTGGTAAGTCCGGCAGCAGAGGCGATATCCGAAAAGTGGAAGACTCGCAGCGAGCTCCCGGGCGCAGTTTGACCCACGAGAGTCAAGGCCACACCGCCAAAGGCGGCAATGGCAATCACCAGGATGTGGGTTCCGCGCATCACTCTAAACTGTACTGCATCCACCCTGTCAGGCCCAGCCGGTGGCTTAAGAACAGGTGGGTGTTACGCATCGTGGCCAGTCGTTCTTCACCAAAACACGCCTCCCCTTTGTAAGCCCTTACAAGCTACAGCCATAGAGCTATCTTGCTTCTGGCGCAAGTAGAGTTGCGCTGGGAGAAATAGCTGAACGGCGCATGACGTTGCCAACAGGATCATAGGTCTTTGGCCACGGATGGGCAAACGCCGGGACCGAAACGACGCTTACCCCTCCGCGCCAATCGCTCTATGCTGACGGCAAGCCTATGATTTTCCATAGTACAAAAACGTTTAAGAAAGCCTAAAACAGGCCAGAATCCGATTGACTTTGCCTGTCCCCAGGAGTTATCCTTGGCCTCAATCAGGGTCTAGAGATCAACTCTTGTGTCAAGCCGCAGTTAGTGGTGTTGAATGTTCGTGTACGACGAGGAGGGTTACTCACTTATGCGCGTGAAAGCGCGAACAATTTGGTTTGTGGCGTTGTGTCTTTGCTTGGCGATGCCGGTGATGGCGCAGCGCGACATGGGTACAGTTTTAGGAACCGTTACGGACGCGACGGGATCGGTTGTTCCCGGCGCCCGCGTTACCATCACCGAAGAAGCCACCGGTATTGTGAACACTGTTGAAACCGACGGTGCCGGCAACTACCTTCGTCCCCTGCTGAAACCCGGCACCTATCGTGTTGAGGCCCAGGCGACGGGATTCAAGAAAGGCGTGCAAACCGGAGTGGTGCTTGCCAGCCAAAGCCGCGTCCAAGCCAACTTCGTTCTGGAACTCGGCGAAGTAACCGAGACCATTGAAGTGACGGCGCAGCCGCCGGCCTTGCAGACCGCCACTACACAGATGGGCGGCACGCTGGAAGACCGCCAGACCAGCGAGCTGCCGCTTGGCGGCCAGCGCCGCTTTGCCTTCCTCGCGCGAAACGTACCCGCAGTATATCCAGCGGAGCCGGGCGCGCGCGATGCAACGGGTGGCGGTTTCTCGGCCAACGGCGTACGCTCCAATGGGCAGAATAACTATCTGCTCAATGGCGTCGATAACAACGTCAACGTCATTGATTTCATCAACCAGACAGCCTACGTGATTGGGCCGTCGGTGGAAGCGATCGGCGAAATGCAGATCCTCACCAACGGCTACAACGCCGAGTATGGTCGCGCCGCCGGCGGAGTCGTGAACGTCACGATCAAATCTGGCACCAACGAGCTACACGGCGCAATCTTCGAGTTCCTGCAGAACGATAACCTGAACGCTAATACATGGGAAGCCAACAAGAACGGCAGGGCAAAGGGAGCGTTCATCCAGAATCAATTCGGCGCGGCGGTGGGCGGCCCGATCATTCGCGATCGCACGTTCTGGTTCGCCGATTACCAGGGCACGCGCATCAGCGACGGTAGCCTTTCAACCACCGTTACGATTCCAACGACCGCCATGAAGGGCGGTGATTTCTCAGGCTTGCTGACCGGGGCTTCTGTCGGCACGGATGCCGAGGGGCGGTCGGTACAAGGTGGCCAGATTTACAATCCGTTCACGCAGCGGGAAGTCGGCGGCGTGGTTGTACGTGATCCGTTCACCAACAACCAGATTCCAACCGGCCTGTTCGACCCTGCTGCTAAGAAACTGATGGACCAGTTTCCGGCCCCAAACCAAAATCTGACTGGCCGTCGGCCCGGAAGCAACTACTTCACACAGCGGTCCTCAACTCGCGACGTCGATCAGTGGGATGTTCGCGTCGACCACCGCGTTTCCGATAACGACTCGATCTTCGGTAGCGTCAGCTGGATCACCGAAGCCAAGTTCCAGACTCCCACTCTTCCAGGAGACCTGGACGCCGCTGGCTTCCTCGGTGAAACTGAGGATAATCTGAGCCGCAACGCCATGATCAGCTATTCCAAGATCTGGTCGCCGACACTGATTACCGAGTCGCGTGTTGCCTATTCTCGCCTGATTACCACGCGCGTTCAGGCCAACGCTCAGAAGGAAACGTTTAAGGGCCTCGGGATCGGCGGGCTGAACCCCTTCACCACGAACAACGGCGGCTTGATGCGCATCAGCAACGAGAGCTACAGCGACATCGGGGGAGCCGAGTGGCTGCCGACGCAGGAGTACAACAACGTCTGGGACTTTATTCAGAACGTTTCCTGGAACAAAGGCTCACACGCCTTCAAGTTCGGCGCCGAGTACCGTCCGGTCGGCTTCCCGTTCTTCCAGGTACCATCCCCGCGCGGCCGCATGGACTTTCGGCGGGATCGATCCAACCAGATCGGATTCGCTGACACCGGCGACGGAGCGGCAAGCTTCTTGATGGGGACGCCTGGGTTCGTCCGCATCACGACACAGAACTTCATTTCGTCTTACCGCGACTCCTACTCTTTCTATGGGCAGGACGACTGGAAGGTTTCTTCAAAACTGACCATCAATCTCGGTCTGCGCTACGAAGTGACCTCACCAATCGGCGAGAAGTTTGGCCGGCAGGCTCACCTCGACATCTGGGGCATCGAGCACAACCAATTGACGCTTGTGATCCCGAAAGGCAAAGATCAGGATACGCCTCTGGCGCCGAACTTCGCGACCGCCTTCCCGGACATTGCCGTGGAGCGGGGCGTGGCTTCGACTTACCTGATTGGTTGGGATAAGACCAATTTTGCGCCTCGTATCGGGATGGCCTACCAACTGACGCCAGGCACGGTGCTGCGCACTGGTTATGGTATGTTCTACGGCGCAGAGGAAAACGAGGGCGGCAATCCTAACCGTGGCGAGCAACCGCCATTCAACCAGGAAGTCCAGTTCAATCCTGCGAGGGTGTCTGACCCGAACCCCGCGGTCCCGCGCTTCAGCGACGGCTTCCCGGTGGACGCGTTCACGCGGCCCGCTACGATCAACTTCCGGAGTCTCTATACCAACCGGCGCTGGCCTCTCGTTCACAAGTGGAATTTTAACGTGCAGCGGGACATCGGCTGGAACTCTGTCTTCGAACTCGCCTACATCGGCTCCAAGGGCCAACGGCTGACCCAAAACTATAATGGGAACCTCCCGGTTCACGATCCAACACCGAACGTTCCCGCGCTTGGAAGACGGCCTTTCCCCCAAGTTGGGAACGTTGAAATTCAAACCACAAACAGCATGGGGCGCTCGAACTATCACGCCATGACCGCAAAGCTGGATAAGCGTTTCTCCAGCGGCGTTCAGTTCCTGGCCGCTTATACCTGGGGCCATGCGCTGACGGACGTAGGCTCGCCCCTCTCCGAAGGCCCTGGTCGCCGGCAGGTGCATATTTCCGAAGAGTACGCGACGGCTAGCTTCGACGTGCGCCATCGTTTTGTCCTCAGCGGCCTCTGGGAACTGCCCGTTGGCAAGTCCCTTACCGGGGTTGCCCGGACAATCGCCAGCGACTGGCAAGTCAACGGTATTCTGACGCTCCAAACGGGCAACTACATGACATTCACCTCCAGCCGGGGCGTTTGCTCTTGCTCCGACCAAGTGCGCCCTGATGTAGTGCCCGGGAAGGATCCGAATGCCGCTCCTTCCGGTCGTCGTACACCAGAGCAGTGGTTCGATACCAGCGCGTTGCAGAACCCCGCCGTGGGGACGTACGGTAACCTAGGCAATTACAGCAACATCGGGCCGCCGATCCAGACGCTCGATCTGTCGTTGTTCAAGGATTTCCGGATCAACGAGCGGTATCGCTTCCAGTTACGGGCCGAGACTTTCAATCTCACCAACACGCCGCAATTCGACCGGCCGGCTCGTACGCACGGCAATAGCGACTTCGGCGTGATCACTGCAACTCGCGCTCTCACCAACCGGCAGTGGCAGATGGCCCTGCGGTTCATGTTCTAAGCAACAAGGTTCCCTCCTGGGACCTTCCAACCGGCCCTCGCCGCCAACCGCGGCGAGGGCCGCTTTGTTAAGGGGAGGCCTGTAGTCCAGTGTTTTTGGGAGCAGCGCACGACCGCCGGCCGTCACGTGGCTGTTCTGCTAGGCTGCTAGACGGGGAGCAGATTCTGATCCGCATGTGTCGGCAAAGCACCGCAGGAGCGACCCACCCCGCCTCCTGGAAAACCGGGCTCGTCCTTCTGCTTGTCCTCACCTGTACCTCGCAGATCTCGGGCGCCACTCAGTACGAGACGGCCTTGAACGCCGGTTTGGCGGCCCTTCGCGCCGGCGATCTCCCATCCGCACGCCAAAACCTCGAACAAGCTTCCCTGATGCCCGAAGCCGGCGCCATGGTTTGGCTGGCGCTCGCGGAAACCTATCGGCGGTTGCCGGATCCGGAACAGGCCGAACAGGCCGCCGCCAAAGCACTGCAAATGGGCCCGAACGACCCGCGTGTGCTGCAGGGCCTTGCCACCTATCAGGCCGCGTTAGGCCGCTGGGCCGAAGCTGCCTCCATGGCGGAGCGATCCGCCCGCTTGCTCCCACAGTCCGGTGACGCCGTCCAGACCGCCGTGGGCCTCTACCTGCGCGCCGAACAGCCCGAGCAGGCCTCAGCCCTGGCGCAATGGGGTCTGGAGCAGAATGACAGTACCGATTTGCGATTGCTGCTGGTGCAGGCGCACCTTGCCGGCGGCAATGCAAAGCTGGCGGTTGAAGTCCTCGAACGAGCCATCCAGCTGCAACCCTACGAAGAGCGCCCCTATTTTGAGTTGGCCCGCCTGCAGATGAGCCTGCAAGACTTTGAAGGCTCGCTAGCAACCATAGCGCGAGGCGAAAAGATCTTCTCGAAAAGCCCCCAGCTCGAATTGTTGCGCGGCATCGCCTTCTACGGACAGCGCAGGTTCTCCGAAGCGGTCGATGCCTTTCTGCGAAGCGCCGAACTCGGCCTCAAGATGGAGCAGCCTCACGCCTTCCTGGGACGCATTCTCAGCCACGCGCACGATCGGCTGGACCGTGTGACGGCCCGCTTTGCAGCCTTTGCCGCGGCCACTCCGGAAAGTTACCTGAGCCAATATCTCTACGCCGCCGCTCTGCTTGAGGGCATGGGACCCTCCCTGGATCCGGCCACAGCCGCAAAGGCGGAGGCGCTGTTACAGCGGTCGCTCGAACTGAAAGAGGACTTTGCCGACTCTCACTTCGAATTCGGCGTGCTGCTGGCGAAGAAACGGGAATTCGAGGGTGCGGAAAAGCATCTTCAGCGCAGCGTCGAACTCAACCCGAAAAGCTCCAAGGCTCATTACCACCTTTCCCGCGTCTACGCGCGTCTCGGCAAACAAGAACAGGCGGAACGGGAGCGCAGCCTGCACGAAAAACTGACCGAAGACGAGCGCCAGGCCATGCGGTCCGGCATGGCGCCCGAAACGCAGCCGGCGCTGAGCGGTATGATAAGATGACACGCAAAAGCAAAGGGGATTTCTCATGAAACGGCGTCACTTCTTGACGGCGCTGGCGGCCACGGCGGGATCGGCCGCGGCCGGTCCGAATGACCCTAAGCTGCTGCTCCCCAGCGACATCCCTGACGAGTACGGGTTCCGCATCATGTGGTACAACCCCGTGCCGCCGATCGACCCGAAAACCTACCGCTTGAAAATCAGCGGCCTGGTGGAAAAGCCGCTCGAGATGACCGTGGCTGAGCTGCGCGCCTTCCCCCAGGTGACGCAAAACTCGCGGATGAAATGCGTGCAGTGCTGGTCGTCGCGGGCCACCTGGGGAGGGTTCCGGTTTCAGCACCTTCTCGACCGAGTGAAGCCAAAGAAGACGGCCCGGGCCGTCCGCATCGATTGCGCCGACAAATGGTATGAGTACATGTCGATGCAAGAGATGCTGTCGCCGCGCGTGCTGGTCACCCTCGACCTCAACGGCAAGCCGCTGCCCGGCAAGCACGGGGCGCCGCTCCGGCTGATCGATCCGTCCAAGTACGGCTACAAATCGGCGAAGCTCATCACGTCCATCGAGTTTGTCGAAGAAGGCAAGGGCAGCATGGCTTGCGACATCGGCCCGTATTATTCGCCGTCCGGCGACATCCTGCCCGGCTATGACCACCCCCTCGATCTGGGTGCGAACGTTCGCAAGAAGATCAAGGGCGGAGAGATTACGGAATATTGATGATTGGTCTCTCGAAACGGCAGTTTCTGCGTTTGGCGGGTTTGGCGATCGCTGACCGCGTCTTGCCCCGCCGCCTCTTTGGCCGCCCCGCCGAGCCTTCCAACGCCCAGCGCAAGTTGATCATCGTGACTTTCGGCGGCGGCGTGCGTTACGCGGAAACCTTTACGCCGCATGGTCTGAACAACATTCCCTATCTGCGCGACTTGAAGCCGCAGGGCCTGTTTTTCCAGAATTGCCACAACGACGGCGTCCTGTCACACTACAACTCGACGGCCAGCATTCTCACCGGCCAATGGCAGCGGGTCGACGATTTTGGCTTCGAGCGGCCCGCCAGCCCCACGATCTTCGAGTACTATCGCAAGGCCACGGGCGCGAGTCCCATGGACGCCTGGGCCATCTGCACCAACAAAAGCTTCGCTTCCATCGGTTCGGGCAACGACCGCAATTGGGGCCAGCCCTATGGCGCCAATCTGGTGCTGCCCAAGCAACTGTTGCTCGAGGCCGTTGAAGGCGTCATCAAACGCGATTTCGAGCAGGGCGTCGCCAATCGCGATAACGTGTTGCGGCAGCTTGAAGGCATCCTCAACGAAGGCTACGAGGGCATCGGCTGGACCATCTTCCAAGGGAACAAGCAGCTCAGCCAGAAGGTCAAGGACACCCTGACCCGCAGCCTCGTCAACTACATCTATGGGCCCGAAGCGCCCACCTCCGGCGACGAGCTGACGTTTTTCATCACGCAGGAAATCATGCGGGAGTTTTCACCGCGGATTATGCTGGTGAATTTTTGGGATATGGACGTGGCGCACTGGGGAGCTTATTCTCTCTACCTGCAAGCCATCACCAAGACCGACCGTCTTTGCGGCATGCTCTGGAACGAAATCCAGTCTAATCCGCAGTACAAGGATCAGACGACGCTGTTGATTCTGCCCGAACTGGGACGCGACGGCGACCTGAACACCGCCAACGGCTTCCTGAATCACCGCAGCGGCGACCCCTCGTGCCGGCACGTTTGGATGCTCGCGCTGGGCGCCGGTATTCCCGCGGGAGAAATCGAGCGGCCGGTTTCTCACGTGGATGTTTGCGCCACAGCCGCGGACATTCTGGGCGTGAAGATTCCCGAAATCACCGGGCAGCCGGTTCGCGAAATGTTGTCTTAATGGCCGAGACCCCCAAAATCAGTGACGGCCTCAAAAGACTGATGAAAGACGGTCTTTTTGATCGTCTTCCTCCTACATTTTCCACGTATTTTTACGATCGCCTCCGGGAGTGGGAAACACTTTTCCCCGCCGAGCAGAACTATTTCGAGCGTCTTTTCTCCCTTCTCGATCGCTCCGAGCCGAAAGCCGTGGAGGAACTGTTTTCGCCCCTTCGCGCCGTGGAAGCAAAGATGGGCGTCAGCGAGAAAACCTGGAGCCGCCGCGAGTTTACGCTCGAGCACGTCGACTTTCTGCAGCGCTCGCCGCACCTCACCGAATGGCGCGCCACTATCGCCGGTATTTTCTCCAAGATCGATCCCTTGCTCGATGAGGAAGTCGCGCGCGCCGGGCATTCGCGGCTGGTCATTGTGGTTTCGCCCCCGGAACTGCCCATGGGAGCCGATCGCATGTGGACGCGCCTCAAGGATCGAGGCAAGCTCGTCCGTCTCAAGTTGGATGAAGACGATCCTCTGGCCGACTACCTTCCCCTGCTGCTGGCTGGAAAGCGGCGCGCCGAGAAGGCGCCCACCTTGTTCGATCTGTATGGCAAAAAGACAGGCCTGGGCGCCTATGACAATTGGATCGTCGAGGCGGGCGATTCCGTTTCCAGTCTGACCTCCGCCAAATCCGGCTGGGTCGGCTTCGGCTTCGACCGTTTGAAAGAAGCGCGGGAAGTGTTGATGGACTTGGTGAATAAAATGGTAACCCGCGAGCAGATTCCGGGGCCACGCCAGCTCGGCGAGCGTCTGAGGCAGATGCATCCCAAGGAATTGGATGCCGCGGCGGGTGGCAACCCCATTCTGGCCGGGTTCCTGCGGTCGGTGCTACTCAATGGCAACGGCACGCTGCTCATCAACAACACCTTCGTCGAATGGGCGGGCATACAAGCGGTGCGCCGCGCGCGGCCGAGTTTGTTGTGCGTCTCCTTCGGCATCCGCAGCAAGATCAAGCCTTTCAGCAGCCTGCTCATCTACACCAACCAGGAGGAAGCGAACCCGATTCCCACGCAGGCCGACATGCTTGGCTCTTACGTGGATCTTGAAGTGTTCTACCAGTACATCTGGCAGGAGTGCGAGAAGTACGCCGAGTATCGCCACAACACGGCCTATCTCTTTGTCGGCGAAGGCATGGACGCCTTGTTTGTGATCGCGCCGCCGGACTTCCCGCTCACGGCCACTGACCAGCCGATCCCCCTCACCGAAGTGTTCGCCGGGGCGCGCCAATGGCTGCATCTCTGACGCGGCGCGCATTTCTGCAGGCCACGAGCGCCACCGCTTTCCTGGCATCGCGGCCCAAACCCGCTGTCGCTTCAGTGTTCCCCGTTCGCTTTCGTAAGACCAGTCCCTACGAGGAACTCTATCGATTCATCGCACCCGGCAGTGATGAGTTCGCCATCGAGAAGGAAGCGGCGGAGATCACAGGCACCCTCGAAAAGCTGCTCGAAACCCGCCGGCTCCCGTCTGCCGAATCCTTTCGGGGCCGGTCTCCTTTGCCGGCGCATTACCGGCGCGTCGCCGATGACGTCTCCGAAGCCGTGTTCGACGCCAATGACGGACGCTTCGAGGAAGGTTTGGCCCGCTGGCTCGACTCCCTGGGCGAAGTTCAAAACGCGCGCTACTACGTACTCGGCTCCAATCGCGTACGCTATGAAATCAAAAGCCGCACCAGCGGGGGATTGGAGTATCGCGTTGGTCTGTGGCGGCAGGTTTGGCGGGACGGCAAGCTTCATGAGTTCGAGCCCCTGGAAGAAACGGTCACTCGATCGACGCAGCCTCTGTTCACTGACGTAACAGCCACGGTCTTCGGCGCGGAAGAGTCTTTCCAAAAGCAGCTCCTCTACGGAATCCCTTACTGGCGGTCGCGCCTCGACTCGGCCAGCGGAATCGACGTCTATGGGCAGAACGGCATCGCCGTCGGTGATGTTGACAACGACGGCCGGGATGAAATTTACGTGTGCCAACCGGGCGGTCTTCCTAATCGCCTTTACAAACGCCGCGCCGATGGAACGATGGAGGACATTACCGAGCGCGCCGGCGTTGGTCTGCTCGACAACACGGCCTGTGCGCTATTCGTTGATTTCCGCAACAGCGGCCATCAGGATCTGGTGGTGCTCACTTCCGGCGGTCCTGTCTACTTCCTCAATCAGGGCGCGGGCACATTCCGGCCCATCCCCGAAGCCTTCCGCTTTCAAGAGCAGCCTCAGGGAGCTTTCACGGGCATGGCCGCCGCGGACTACGACCTCGACGGCCGCGTCGACTTATACCTCTGCACCTACGTCTATTTTCAGAGCGAAGATCAGTATTCCTATCCGCTGCCCTATCACGACGCGCGCACCGGCCCGCCCAATTTTCTCTTTCGCAATCAGCTCAACCCGAATGGGGAAGGTTTCTTCGAGGATGTAACCGAAATCGCCGGCCTCAGCCAAAATAACGATCGCTACAGTTTTGCGCCCGCCTGGTGCGACTATGACGGCGACGGCCGCCCCGATCTTTACGTCGCCAACGATTTCGGCCGCAACAATCTTTATAAGAACGAGAACGGGCGCTTTCGCGACGTCGCCGCCGATGCAGGCGTGGAAGACCTCGGTCCAGGGATGAGCGCCACCTGGCTCGACTACGACGGCGACGGACGCCCCGACATCTACATCACCAACATGTGGACGGCCGCCGGCCAGCGCGTCATCGAAAGCGACCACTTCCCGCTTGTTGCTCGCGAACGCTTGGATGAAGCCTACCGCCGCCACACCAAGGGGAATTCCTTCTATCGCAACCGCGGCGACGGAACTTTCGAGGAAACCGGCTCCGCCGAGCATGTCGAGATGGGCCGCTGGTCCTGGTCGGGCGATGCGCTCGACTTCGACGGCGATGGAACGCCGGAAATCTACGTGACCGCCGGCATGATTACAAATTCCTCACAGCAGGATCTGATGAGCTTCTTCTGGCGGCAGGTCGTTGCGAGGTCACCGGCCAAATTCCAGCCCGCCTCGGCATATCAAAACGGCTGGAACGCCCTGAATCAGCTCATCCGCGAAGACTATAGCTGGAATGGCCGTGAACCCAACGTCTTCCACGCGCGCCGCGGCTCGCGCTACTACGATTTCTCTGGGATTTCCGGCCTTGATTTCGCGGACGACAGCCGCGCCTTCGCCGCCACCGACTGCAACGGTGACGGACGCCTCGATCTCTTCCTCAAGAGCCGCCTCGGGCCGCAGGTGCGCGCGCTGGAGAACCAATCCGGGGTCGCCAACAACGTGATCGTTCTCTCGCTCGAAGGAACGAAGTCAAACCGCGACGCGATCGGCGCCTGGGTTACCGTCGAACACGAACATGGCAAAACGGCGCAGCCCCTGCAAGCAGGGTCCGGCTACCTCTCGCAACACACTAAGCGCCTCCATCTCGGCCTGGGCGCGTCGAAACAGGCGCGGAAGATCGTCATCCGTTGGCCCGGCGGCCGGACCGAGGAACTCAGCAATCTGGCCGCAGGCCGGCTCTACCGTGTCCGCGAAGGTGACGGTGTTGTCTCGAACCAAACGCTTGATCTTCGTGACAAGCCAAACGCGGCCGCGGGCCGGGCCGCGGGGAAAGCCCTCATCGGCCACAATGCGCCTGTCTTCGAACCCACCTGGCTGCTTGAACCCGTTCCCTTGCCGGAAAAACGCCCCGGTCCCGGATACGTATGCATCACGAGCGGCCCGCCATCGCGCGTTCCCGCATCCGCTCCCTTCCAGGTAGTCGACCTCGACACCGCGCCGGACGAGGTCGCCGCCTGGTATGCGCTCTTCCGCCGCTACCTCTTCGACTACCGCACCAGTCTGGTCTTGCCGATGGTGTTGCTGATCGACGACCGCAGCCGAGTTCACAAACTCTATCCGGCCATCCCGTCCGACGCCGACTTGCAGAACGATCTCGCGCGGCTGCGCGCTGCCGATCGGGCGCGGCTCGCCCTGCCGTTTCCTGGCCACTTTAATCAGCCACCGTCGCGAAGCTGTTTCCGCCATGGCGCGGCCTTCTTCCATGCCGGCTATCCCGAGCAGGCGCTCGGCTATCTGGAAGAAGCAGTCGCGAGAAATCCCGCCAACTTCATCGCCCAACTTGCCATTGGCCAGGTTCATCTCGAAGCCAATCGGCTCGACGAGGCCCGCCGGGCCCTCAACGACGCCAGGAATCTTAAAACCGAATCCCCGGAACTGTGGAACAACATCGGTGGCGTGCAGATGGCCGACGGTGATTACGCCGCCGCCGCGGAAAGCTTTGAAAAGGCCCTCGCCCTGGAAGCCGATGTCCCTTTCGCCTTGGCAAACGCGGGCCAGGCCTACGCCCAGCTTGGACGCGCCGGCGATGCCGAGAAGATGTTCCGCCGGGCGCTTGCGGTTAACGCTCGGGACGCCGAGTCCGCCAATCAGCTTGGCCTGCTGCTAGCCAAGCAGGGCCGCACGGACGAAGCAAAGCAACTGTTTCAGCAGGCAATCGCCTCGGAACGCGATCATGTTTCCGCCATTAACAACCTGGCGGTACTCTATATGCAGGCGAACCAAACGCAGGACGCCGTTGCCGCCCTCCGTTACGGCATCGGGGTCGCGCCCAAGGCGGAGCCGCTTTATTTGAATCTGGCGCGCATCTATGTGCAAGCCGGCGATCGCGCCCGGGCGCGGGACCTGTTGCAACAGTTGCTTGCGGAAAAGCCTGACAGCGCCGTCGCCCGTAACGCCCTGCGGGAACTGGGGGAACCATGAGGCTTCTCATTCTGCTTTTCGTGACCGCGCAACTTGCACTGTCGCAAACGCCAGCTGCCCCTGCGGGTCAAACTCGACCGAACTCCGCAAGTGAGCGCACGGCCCAAACTACAGACCGTCAAAACGCAGGCGTCGCGCTGCTCAGTGAAAAGTTGAAGCATGTTTCCGCCTCGGGCCATGTCCAGTTGATCGGCGAGTCCTCCACGGCGCGTTTGCAACCTAGCGCTCCGCTCGCCCCGGGCGCACCGCCGATCCTGGCCTTCCGCTATTTCGATGGGCAGGCCCGCCACCGCTTCGGCGACCTTGACCTGGTGATGGACGATGCCGGCCACTGACGCGTTGCTTCCACGGTCTTCTCGAAGTAGGGGCACGGCATGCCGTGCCCGCTCGGGACGTTTCTTCTTCTGTCCGTCTCTCGCTTTCCTTTTCCTCTCAGCAGTCGCCTTGCATTCTCAAACCGACCCGCTCCTCGAAGCCCTCGACCTCTACGCCCAAGGCCGCTATCTCGCCGCGGAAGAAGTCCTCACAAAGGTGTCGGGCACAGCGGCGAACGATCCGAAAGTCAAATCGGTCCTCGCGCTGACACGCGCCTCTACGGGACGTTGCGCGGCTGCCCTCGCTGACCTGCAGGCGTCCTTCGAGACGGTGGAAAACGCCGATCTGCGGCGGCTCACGGGCCTCGGTCTGGCCCGCTGCCACATCGCCGCGGAAAACTTTTCCGGCGCTTTCCCCGTGCTCTACCGCTTGAAGGAACTCTACCCCGGCGACGCCGACGTGCTCTATGAGACGGCGCGCATGCAAATGAAGGCCTGGAATGACGTCGTCCGTGAGATGTTTCAGAAAACGCCGGCTTCCTTCCGCGTCAACCAGCTCTCGGCGGAAATATTCGAAATCCAGGGGAAACACAGCGAAGCCGTAGCGGAATACCGCAAAGCGATCCAAAAGGCCCCGCAGACGCTCAACCTGCACTACCGGCTCGGGCGCGCTCTGTTGATGGAATCCCACGAGCCCGCCGCCCTCGACGCCGCCCGCCAGGAATTCGAAGCCGAACTCGCCCTCAACCCCAATGACGCAGTGGCTCACTATCAGGTCGCACAGATCCTGCAAGCACAGCAGAAGCCGGCGGAGGCCATGGCGCGTCTGGAGCGCGTGGTCCAGCTCGATCCCAACTTCGTCGAGGCTGTCATTGGTCTTGGCCGGCTGCATCTCGATGCCAACCGCAACGAGCAGGCTCTCGCGCTTCTCGAGCGTGCCGTGCAGCTCGCGCCTAAGAGCGAGTCCGCCCACTATGCGTTGATGATCGCCTACCGCAATGCGGGACGCCGCGACGACGCGCAGCGCCAGAAGGAGCAGCTTGATGAGCTACAAAAGTCTCCCGAAGGCGAGTTCACGGATTTTCTGAAACGGATCGGAGAGCAGCCCAGGCAACCATGAGCGGCCCGGCTACGGATCGCGCAGGCCGCACGCGGCAGCGCTGCACCTTACAGCCTTTCCCAGTGGGCTCGCGCGAAATGGGGAAGCGGTCTGCCCTTGTCATCGCCGTATTCAGCGCCGCTGTAGCCGTATCCGCGCAGCAGCCTGCTCGCTTCGAGAACGTCGCACCAGAAGCCGGCCTGACGAAGGCCATTCCCAACGGCGGCGAAACCACCAAAACCTGGATCGTGGAAACAACCGGCAGTGGTGCGGCCTTTCTCGACTACGACAATGACGGGCTGCTCGATGCGCTGCTCGTCTCCGGCCCGGGCAGCGCCAGCCGGCTGTATCGCAACACCGGCGGCAAGTTCCTCGATGTGACGCAAGATGTTCTTCCCAACCGCGAGGGATGGGGTCAGGGCGTGTGCGCCGGGGACTACGACAACGACGGCTTCACCGACGTACTGATTACCTATTGGGGACAGAACTCGCTCCTGCGCAATCTCGGCGGCAAGCGCTTCGAGGACGTCACCCAACGCGCCGCGCTAATGCAGGACCGTACGCGGTACAACACCGGCTGCGCCTTCCTTGACTATGACCGCGACGGCGATCTCGACCTGTTTGTCGCCAACTATCTGCAGTTTGACTTCGAGAAGACGCCCCGGCCCGGCGACAACCCTTACTGCTTCTATCGCAACGTGCCCGTTGCCTGCGGGCCGCGCGGTCTGCCGTTTGACACGCAACTCCTCTACCGCAACAACGGCGACGGCACATTTACCGACGTCTCCGGCCCTGCGGGCATCACGCGCGCCCGGCAGCACTACGCTCTGGGCGTCCTCACCGGCGATTTCGACAATGACGGCTTCACGGACGTCTACGTGGCTTGCGACCGCACGCCCTCCATCCTCTTCATGAACCGGAAGGACGGCACACTCAGCGAGGAAGCCCTGCTGCGCGGTGCGGCGCTCGATGAAAACGGCAATGCCCTCTCCGGCATGGGCGCCGCGGCAGCCGACTTCAACGGCGATGGTCGGCTCGATATCTTCCGCACTAACTTTTCCGATGAGCGTTCCACGCTCTACCGCAACCGCGGCCAGGGTGATTTCGACGAGGCAACCACAGCCGCGGGCATGGGCCACAACACGCGCTTCGTCGGCTGGGGCGCGGGCTTCCTTGACTTCGACAACGACTCCTGGCCTGATCTCCTGCTGGTGAACGGCCATGTATTTCCAGAGGTGGATCGCCTCACCACCGACATACGTTACCGCGAGCGCCCGATCCTCTATCACAACCGTGGCGACGGATCTTTCGCCGACGTCTCCGAAAGAGCCGGACCTGGCATGCTCGAACCGCACGCTTCCCGCGGAGCCGCCTTCGGCGATTACGACAACGACGGCCTCGTGGAAGTCCTCGTCAACAACCAGAATGAACCGCCCTCACTGCTCAAACAGAGGTCCCGCCAGGGAAACTGGGTCATTCTAAAACTCGAAGGCATCAAGTCCAATCGCAGCGCGATCGGCGCGAAAGTGCGGCTGGCAGCGGGTGGTCGCACCCAGGTCGATGAAGTCCGCAGCGGCGGAAGCTATTTGTCGCAGAACGATCTGCGCCTGCACTTTGGCTTGGGAACGGCGGACAAGGTGGACCAACTGCTCATCGAATGGCCCAGTGGAATCCGGCAAACCCTCAACAACCTGTCCACCCGCAAGATTCATGCCATCCGGGAAGCGGCGAGTCCCCAGTAAGCGCAATGCGGGATCTCAGCCCCCAAAATTCCCGATCGATGTACACTGTCTTCAGCTGGCTTGACCGAATTTTGGAGTGCGCCTCCCTTTGGAGATCCATACCTATGAAACCCTCCCGCCAGAAAGCCTTTTCGGTCGTCGTCGCAGCGCTGATGCTGACCGCGCTTGTAGCCCAACCAACGCCCCTTTTTTCGCAGCATGCCTCCCAGCTAAAGGGATCTGTCGAAAGCGTCAAGGTGTACGGAAGGGATCTTGCGGGCAACCTTTCGGAGGATAGTCCTGAACGGGACGTTTTCATTTACCTGCCGCCGAGCTACAAGACCGAACCCAATCGGCGCTACCCCGTCGTTTACATGCTGCATGGCTTCACCGACAGCGCCATGAAATGGTTCGGTGCGCAATCCCACTGGATCAACCTCCCGCAGATCCTTGACAAGGCCATGTCAGGCGGCGATTCCCGAGAGATGATCGTCGCCATGCCCAACGCCTACACGCGCTTCCAAGGCAGCATGTATTCCAACTCTGTGACAACGGGCAACTGGGAGAGCTTCATCGCCGATGATCTCGTCGCCCACCTCGACTCGCTCTACCGCACCATTCCCACGGCCGCCGGCCGCGGACTGGCCGGCCATTCCATGGGCGGATACGGCGCCATGCGAATCGGCATGAAAAACCCCGACGTCTTTTCGAGTATTTATCTTCTGAGCCCTTGCTGCATGGCCCCGAGGGCGAGTAATCCTCAAGGCGGAACGGCGCTGGAGCAGGCCGAAGCCATTACGAACATTGAGGATTTCGAGAAAGCCGCCTTCGGCGTCAAAGCGATTTTCGCTTCAGCCGCCGCTTGGGCTCCCAACCCCGTCAACCCTCCGTTCTACCTCGATCTGCCCTCGAAAAAGGGCGAGTTGCAGCCTTTGGTGCTGGCAAAGCTCGCGGCAAACGCGCCTCTCGCTATGATCGATCAGTACATTGCGAACCTCCGGGAACTTGAGGCGATCTCGTTCGATGCCGGCGATCAGGATGCTGCCATCGCGGCCACTATCAGGATCTTGGATGATCTCCTCAGCGACTATAAGATTGAGCACGGGGTCGAAATCTACGAGGGGAACCACACGAACCGGATCGCTGAACGCATCGAAACCAAGACACTCCCGTTTTTCAGCGAGCACTTGTCCTTTGACCAGGGCCGAAACTAGCCGTTTGCGGCAGGTCCGGTCCCGGCGAGCACACCTCGCCTGCTCCGGGGCCGCCACTTTAGTCGCAATGGAGTTACCGCCGACGCTGAGATCGTATTTCGGCGATCGGCGGACGTGCATGGGCTCTCTTTCCCGGGGGACTTCTCCCGGTCCCCCGAGCTTCCGGCAGTTCAGGACGGCTTTTGCGCCGGAGGAGTGCCGCAGCCCTTTTGGCACAGCGGTTTAGGGCGTTTCCACGAACACAACCCCGCGGCACGATATGTTACCATCACCCTTGCACCAGGCTGTTTTCGCTGGTGTCGGGAGGAAAGTTCCATGGCAGACTCTAAATTCTCATATTTTTGCCTTGGATTAGGAATCGGAACGGCCGTTGGCCTGCTGTTTGCGCCGAAAGCAGGTGACGAAGTCCGGGAGGAGCTGCGGCTGCGAGCTTCCGAGGGCCGGGAGTACCTGAAAAAGCGCTCGGGCGAGCTGCGTCAACAGGCGGAAGAGGTCCTCGAGCGTGGCAGAACCACGGTTGAGTCGCAACGGGAGCAGCTCTCCGCCGCTCTCGATGCCGGACGCCGCGCCTATCGCGAGGCGACTGCGGGTGGCAGCGGCGCGAGCCCCGACTCACCGCCGCCCGCCTAAACGAAACCGGGCTTCGGAGAGAGAAACACGCCCGGGGGAATCTCCGTAAGGAATCTGACGGATGGAACGAGATCTTCTGCTGCTCTACATCATGGCCGCCTTTACCGGCGTCGCCGCTGTGGCGCTGGTCGTCCAGATGTTTTTCCTGCTGGGCATCTTTCGCGCCGTCAAGACCCTTCAGGAACGCGCTACCATCCTCATGGACAAGTTTGAGCCCTTGGCCGAGACTTCCCGCCAGACCCTCGATGAGGTTCGCAAACAGACCGCTGAGATTCTGACCAGCCTGCGGGAAACCGCCGACTCCACAAAATCCCAGATGGACAAGGTAGACCTGCTTGTGACAGACGTCACATCCGCGGCACGGCAGCAGATCCAGCGTGTTGAGAAGGTGGTCGAAGTCACACTGCGAAAGCTCGAAGATACCACTGCCGCATTGCAGAAGGCGTTCCTCGTTCCCGTGAAACAGGTGCGGGGCGTAGCGGCCGCGGCGGGAGCCGTGCTCGACCACCTCGTCGGCGGCCGTGGCCGGCGTTCCACGGTCGATCAAGCCACACTCGATGAGGAGATGTTCATTTAGAGTTCAGCGAGGCGTGCGGCTCGGGCCCTGAGGGGACCACCGCACCGATGAGTACCTTGTCACGGACACTGATCGCTGCAGCCGTCTCCCTGAAGGGCTTGGGGTCGAATAAATAAGGCGCCTGCTGGCTAGCGGGCGTAGAGTTCCATCTCCGTAGTACAATCCTCAACGCAGGTGAAATGAATATGGCCGTTCGAGTTGCTCTCTTCGGAACGAAGTTCATGGGCAAGGCGCATAGCCAGGCCTACCGCAACGTGAACATGTTCTTCCCGGATGCGCCCAAGGTCGAGATGAAGGTTGTCGTTGGGCGGAATGCGCAGGAAACGGAGGAGGCCGCGCAGCGTTTCGGGTGGCAGGAGGCCGCCACCGACTGGAAGGCCGTCATGCGCCGGAAAGACATCGACCTGGTTGATATCTCGACGCCCGGCAACGTGCACTACGAGATGGTGATGGCGGCGGCAAAGGCCAGGAAGCACATCGTCTGCGAAAAGCCGTTGGGCAACAATCTCAAGGAGACCAAGACCATGGCCGCCGCCGCGAAAAAGGCCGGCGTCCGCCACTTCCTGATGCACAACTACCGCCGTGCGCCTGCCGTCGCTCTGGCGAAGAGAATGGTGGAGGACGGCCGCCTCGGCCGGATCTATCACTTCCGCGCGCGCTACCTGCAGGACTGGGCAATGTCTACGGAGTTGCCGCTGCTATGGCGCTTCGACAAGTCGCAAGCCGGCACCGGCGCGCTGGGCGATCTCGGCTCTCACATCATTGACCTGGCACAGCACCTTTGCGGCAACATCACACAAGTCGCGGCGGCCAGCAAGACGTTCATTGAAGAGAGACCCGTCTCCTGGGGAGCAAAGGCGAAGAAAAAGGTCACCGTCGATGATGCGGTGGTGATGTGCACGCGATTCGCAAACGGCGCCATCGGCACGCTCGAGGCCACCCGTTTCGCTCTCGGCCGCAAGAACCACAACACCTTCGAGATCAATGGCAGCAACGGCTCAGTGGTTTTCGATCTCGAAAATCTCAACAATCTCCAATACTGCTCGGCCGGCGATCCCGCCGACGCCCAGGGCTTCCGCGAGATCATCGTTTGCGGCAACGAGCACCCCTACGGAGGGCACTGGTGGCCCGACGGCCACATTCTGGGCTACGAGCACACCTTTACGCACAGCGTGAACGACTTTCTGGGGGCTATGCAATCCGGCAAGGAGATCCACCCGGATTTCGATGATGGGCTTCGCAATGCGCAGGTGCTTGACGCCGTGGAAAAGGCCTCTCGAACGGGCCGCTGGGAAAAGGCAGGCTAACCGGCGAGACCACCGTCGCCTTCATCACATGCTGAAATTGATGGGACCGGATAGTGGACTTTAACTCGCTCATGTTGGATGATGAGGGGAAAGAACTTTAGGAGGCCCCAGGTATCGTGAGCTGCTACGTCTGCGGTGCGGCGGGACGAAGCCACGGGCGTCCACGATGGGAGAGGACATGACGAAACTCTTGTTGCCTTTGCTCTTGCTGGTTTTGGCCAGTCCGGTCCTGGCGCAACGCGACTTCAGTATCGATGGGCCGATGGAGCTGCATATCTGGCTCACCGCAAAACCTGGACAGGAACAGGCGTTTGAGAAGACGTTCCGCGAAGTGTTCTATCCGGCCGTCAGTGCCCGCGACGGCTTCCGCAGCGCTTTGCTGATGCGGAAACCCGCCACGTCCGAGTACACCATCCGGCTTTCCTTTAATACGGAAGAGCAGCGAGTGCAATGGGTGAAGTCCGACGCCCACCAGAAGGCCTTTCCCGCTCTAACGGCTCTTTGCAAGGAACCGAAGTGGGACGGTTTCGCCGTTATCTACCCGAAATGAACGGGAGGCCGAAATCACTTTCTTGTCCCGGCCCCTCCGGTGGGCACAATCGCTCTAGCGTCCGAAGCCTTGGCCTTCCCCGTTCGTAGTTTTCGCTCTTGGACTACGCGCCGAGAACAACGCAAAAATCAGTGCGCTGCCGATAATTCCAAGAGCTGCCGGCGTCAAGATGCCCCAGCCTTGTCCCGCTGTCATCCTATAAACTGCAAAAGTAAACGGCACAGAGGAGACCATCGATGCCAGGGCGGCGCCTGCCGTCGGGCGCGAGGAATAGAGTCCCACCACGAGTGGAACAAAAAGCGTCACGACCAGCAGGCTGTAGAAGATTTCCAGAGCGGCCAACACCGACTGCAGCTGAATCGCCAGGATCACTCCGGCCGCGCCCGACAACACCGCCACAACTCGTGTTAGGCGCAGCAAGCTTTCATCGCTGATCGACGGACGCAGTACCGGCTGCACCCAATCGCGAGCGACTGACGTCGAGATCATGAACAACACGGCGTCGGCGGAGCTGACTTCGGCCGAGAAAATCGCGGCCAGCATCAAGCCGCCCAGCCAAGCCGGCAGCACCCCGGTGTCCGCCAGCAGTTGAGGCAGCGCCAGCCCGGTGGCCTCCAGATCGGGAAATCGCACAAGAGCCACCATGCCAAGAATGACCGGCATGAACGAATAGAGCAACAGGAAAACGCCCTGCGCGCCGACGGCTCGCCGCACCGTCGGCTCATCCCGCGCGCCATACAGCTTTTGCAGCAATCCGGGCGAAACGAAAAATGCCGGCACCAGGATCACGGCATACCGCAGAATACCCTCTAGGCCAATCCCCGTGATGCTGAAGTAAGCGGGATCCACTGAAGGACGAGCCGTAAGCGTCGCATGCAGGACGTCCCAGCCACCGACCGCGCCGAGCGCCCACGGTACAGCTAGGCAAAAACCAACCGCCTTCACGGCGACCTGGGCCACATTGACCCAGGCTGTCGAGAGCAGTCCGCCGGCTGTGAAGTACACCGTGACGATGACGCCGCCCAGCAGGCAGCCCCACGCCTGCGGCACGCCGGCGACCACCTGCATCACGATGCCGATCGCAATAAGTTGGCCAGCGAGAATCGAAAGCGACGCGAGCCAGAGGACGCTCGCCATCAGCAGACGGACGGCCCGGTTGTAGCGAAGCTCCAGGTAGTCTCCAACGGTGTAGAGGTTGTGCTGCGCGGCCAAGCGGTAGATGCGCGGGCCGACGAAGAACGCCAGCAGCAGCGATCCCAAACCTGCCGATCCCACCCACCACCAGGCCGACAGGCCACTGACATAGCCGAACTCGGCCGCCCCGACGGTCGTGCCCGCGCCGAGGTTCGCAGCCAGGAAAGTGGCGAAGAGAAGCGGTGTGGACAGCTTGCGCCCCGCGACATAGAACGCACCCGCTTCCTTAACGCGCCTGGATACGTAGAACCCAAGCGCAACCAGCGCGGCCGCGTAGAGAAGGATGAAGGTTGCCATCACACCAAGTCGCGGTGCGCCGGGTAGCCCTCGATGCTTTCGGCGTGCAGAATCGCCGAGACAATCGCCTGCGCCATGACGTCAGCAGCAATGGCGCCGATATAACTCAGCAGGCGCCGGTCCACGCTGCGCCCTCCCGTGCCGAGGGCGAAGATCGTGTCGCCGTCGAAGGGCATGTGCGCCGGACGGATGGCGCGCGCTAAACCATCATGCGCCATCTGCGCAACCTTCGATGCGTCCGCCTTCGTCCAGTCAACATTCGCCGCAACGATGCCGATGGTTGTGTTCTCGCCCGCGGACGGCTCGGGGAAATCGGCGCCTCGGCGAATCTGCTCCGCGATGTTGAGCAGGCTCTTACGATCTTCGGCTCGCGCACCCGCCAGCACAACGCCCGTGTCGGGATCGACGACGTCTCCGATGCAGTTGACGGCCGCGATCGCGCCAACCACCAAACCGCCGGGCAGATGGATCGAAGCGCTGCCAAGACCGCCTTTCATCGGGCGGTTGCCGATCATCTTTCCGATGGTCGCACCCGCGCCCGCGCCCACGTTGCCTTGCGCCACCGCCGCGCTGGTGGCAGCCTTCGCCGCTGCGTAGCCGGAGGACGCATTCGGACGGATGTGACGCTTTTCACCGCGCAGGTCGAACAGGATTGCGGCGGGCACGATTGGCACAATCGCCTGGCCCGCCTGGAAGCCGATGCCTTTCTCTTCCAGGAACCGCATGACGCCGTCGGCGGCCGCCAGGCCGTAGGCGCTGCCGCCCGAAAGCACCACGGCATGCACCTGCTGCACCGACATCTCGGGCCTGAGCAAGTCGGTTTCGCGTGTTCCGGGCCCCCCGCCGCGGACATCAACGCCGGCGACAGCACCCTTCTCCGCGAGCACGGCGGTGCAGCCGGTCAGGCGCTCCGTGTGTGTGAAGTGTCCCACTTTGAGTCCGGGGACATCGGTGAGGGACCCCGAAGGGCGGCGTTGCGGTTCCCGCGCAGGCATAGCGCTTAGAGGATAGCCTGCCAGCGCCGCCGCCACAAACCCCCTGCGCGAAAAGGCATGCTTCATGGCCCCATTGTAGGCAAACGGCCAACCGCAAAGTCGCGCTGAAGTGGGAATTCTCCAGCCCTATGCAAAGAGTTCCGCATGACTTGCCGAGGGTCCCGTCGGAAGCCGCTCGCGTGGGTGCGCTGCACAACCGAGTAGACGATTTCTTCGTAGATGCTGCCGGCAGCCGGAGCCTTCACAATTCACCAGCCCTGCTCCGCCGCGAATTTATTGCAACTCATCCTGGATCAGCGCAGCAAGCTCCGTGGAGGTGAAAAAATGTAAGTCTGGGGCATCGGCGTCATCGAGAATGATGTGGACTCGAAGGGGCGCCAAGGACCCCGCATGTTGGACCGTGAAGTTCCAGTCACGCTCCTCGTCGACGGCCATCTCCGAAACGCCGCCCATCACGGAAGCAATCTCCGCAGGGCCAAAACCATCGACTTTCTGCGCCAGCCGTTGCAGAAACGGCTCAAGGCCTTCCAGGTCGAAGTTCATGGAGGCTTCGTGTTCCTTGCCCGCGCCCATCTGCGCCTCCTGCGAAGCCGAAGAGCAGTGAGTGCAAGCGGCGATCAGGATGCCGCAAGCAAGCGTCGCAAAGACTCGCATCGTATAGCTCATGGTGTATCAACCCTCCACCGGCCTCTCACTTCGAGAAATACTGTTACAAAGCCAAAATTGGGTTTGATTGGCTTTGTTTTTGAGAACGGACGCTGAAAACAAAGGCTCTATTGGCTTTGTTTCGTCAATTTTTCTTTTGCTTTCTTTCCGTTGCTCCCAGACGCCAAAAACGGGACGCCCGGAAGCCGTCCCGTCCGCAACAATTATAGATCCCGTGTCAAGAGGAGAACTTTGCCAAGGGGGACAGTCATCACGTTCCGCCGGGGAGATATCCTGTAAGCCCTGAAATCGACATAAACCGAATCGTGGTGACTGTCCCTTGCGCCTTTCCAGGATCGCGAGACTTTCTCACACGAGTTCCCGCCCAACCGGCGGCGCGTGCACCTCGTCGAAGGATTCGGGCTCGCGGCCAGGGCACATATCCGCCACTAGTTCTTCAATGGAGTAGCAGGGACGGCGCGACCGGATGACCACTTTGTCATCCTCAATCGTCAGATCGACGGCTTGACCTTCGTCAACGCTAACACTCGTAGCGACGGCCTTCGGCAACGGGATCCTAAGCTTTTGCTTCATTTTACAACTCGCACTCGGAGAACCGGTCTATCTGGCATAATTGACTCATCCTTATGAAACGGCGATCGCCTCATCGACGTCGACTTGGACGCTATTCCTCTAGGATACCGCCCCCGCCTTGGCACCCGGATGCAGAGCTTTGGCGAGCGCGTGCTGCGCGATTCGCCGAAATGGACGTCGCGACACGACTTGAACTCGAGAAACTGAGGACACAGTTCCCGCTCTTCTGTAATAGCCGTCAGCGGGGAGGCTCGGGCCTAGTCATGGCCAGTACTCTCCGCCACTACTTCATCGAATACATAGGCCGGTACCTAAGATTCGCGGGTCCATGGTCTCTACCAACATCATTTAACGTCCTGGAATCATTCCTAATTCACCACAACCGATTTCTCATTTTTGACATACGGCCTGAGCGAGACCATCTTCTCGCGGTTGATGATTATTTCGACTGGTACACGAGCAGCGGTATGCCTGAGGAGCCGGGAGTCCTTACCGATGTTATGCAGGAAGGGGTTGTATACTCTTACGATCTGACAAACGACGCCACGAGCTTTCGTATTTCAACGCAGCAATCATGCCTCGCGATTGTCGGTGCATCCTTGATCCGTCACGAGCATGAACTAACGTGCCTGATTGTAGCTGGCGAGCAGCCTCCCAACCCATCCGACGAGTGTATCCTCAGAGATCACCCTCAAATGCGGCACCCGACGAAGGGGCGTGAAAGCTTCGAACCCGACCCCCATTACGGCCTGGAGGATCGATATTTGGAAAGTCTTCCAGGCTTCGCTCGTGTGGTCCTTGGTACCCGATTCGACCTTTCTGGAAACTTTTACGACGTGCGTTATGTGAATCTTGATCTCGGCCGGAGCTACGCCGTATTTACGGACGACGACGCAATCTTTCCGCCAGCGATACATTATAGCGAACGAGATGAGATTAGGAAATCTGCGCTCCACGAATTGGACCGATATAAAGAGCTTTTCTCTGCCGCCGCAGCCCTTATGTACTTGCCCGTCATGTTTGTGGCGGAGACTAAAAGGGTGCAGGAGACACAGTTCGTCACCGATCTGGGCACCGACAGAGATGAGAAGGAAGTGCGGGAAGCAGTCTCTGAGCTTGGCAAGGACGAGGTTCCCTTCACTCGGATGGTCCGTTGCCTTGCGGCAGCTCGTACTACAACGGCCACGTTGGACAGAAACTTGGAACCGCCGCCACTGACTTTCAAATCAGAAGGCTATTGGAAGCCATTGCCGCTCGGCAAAGTGGGCGAGGACAAAAGTGGCAACCCAATCGTTGGAAAAACCTGGGTTCAGCGCATAGAATCCTGGTCCGCCGAGAGCCCAGCGTCGTTCCTGATTCGAAGACAAACGGTGAAGCCAAAGGGTGCCGAACCAGGTACGGTATATGTTATGCGTTCACCCTCACACGAGGTCGATCTTTACAAGATCGGATTTACGCGACGTGGAGCAGAGGAACGTGCTCGCGACCTGGGAGCAGCGACGGGAGTGCCTCTGCCTTTTGCGGTGATCGCAAGCTGGGAAGTAGGAGACTGCTCAGGCGTCGAGCGCGAGGTGCATCGGAAACTCGACGAACGGCGAATCAATCCACGTAGGGAGTTCTTTTACGCGAGTCTTTCCGAGATCATCGCGACAATTGAAAGTGTCGTAGCATCTGAAACTCTGGAATCGGGCCACGTCTCATTGGGTTGATTCCTTGATCAGTTCTTGGCTGATTCACTGGCGCTTTCTTCATTCTGGCCGCGCTTTTGCCGTCACAGCAGGCGAAGGATGTTCAGGAGCTTCTCTTTTGCGGTATGGCCCCCCTTAGTGCGCGTAGCTCACGACGCGCGTAATCTTCCAGGCGCCATCTTTGTACTGCCAGATATGAAGGAACTTGGCGGCGACGTTGCCGCCCCTTTCCGCCGTGCTTCCTGGCTCCCGCTGAAAGAAACGGTGCGCGCCTGCTTCCATGGCGCCATAGCCGGGGATCGGATACACCTCGAGCGAGCCCGAGACGAGTTCCCGTCTAACCTTGCCGCAGATATTGTTCTTGAGCGAGTCGACCAGACTCTCGACCGAGGTGGCGAGACCGCTTCGATCGTGATAGAACTCGATGTCCTCAGAAAAAAACGTGCGGAATTTATCGAGGTTGCATTCGTTGAACGTGGCGAAAAGAGCGTTGTCGAGGGATGCTATCTTCTGGAAGAGTTCCTCGGGAGACGACGGCGCGGGTTGAGCGCTCAGTGGCGTCGCCAGCGTGATGGCCAGCGATACCATGAGCAACAGTTTGCCTGAACCAACAACATTGATTATCGAACCTCTTACGTCCTTTGAAAGCATAGTTACCTTAGTCATACGTAGCGAAAGAGCAGAAGTTCAACCTCCTCCTGTCATCCGCCCATGGCTGTCACGGGACACGGTCCTTGGGCCTGTTTCGTGCGCCAAGGCCCCGTCATTTGGTCCGGCGCCCGCCACTGGCATAATGAAGGGGCTGGCGGCAGCGCCGTGTGAAAATCTCAGCCACAGTCATCACGCTCAACGAGGAGGAGAACTTGGCGCGGGCGCTGCTGTCTTTACGGTGCTGCGACGAGATTTTGGTCGTCGACTCCGGATCGCAGGACCGCACGGTCGAGATCGCCGAGAAGAATGGGGCCCGCGTCATCACGCGGGAGTTCCAGGGCTACGCGGATCAGAAGAACTTCGCGGCGCAGTCGGCGCAACATGACTGGATCCTGGCATTGGACGCCGATGAAGAGGTGAGTCCCGCCCTGGAAGAAGAACTGCGCGCCATCAAGGAACGGAACCCGAAATTCGATGCCTATAGCTTTCCCCGGCGGGCTCGTTACTTGGGGCGCTGGGTCAGACACTCCGGCTGGTATCCGGACCGTAAGGTGCGTCTCTACAACCGGCGCAAGGGACGCTGGGCGGGCGACTACGTGCATGAGAGCGTGAAAGTGCTCGGCAAGGTCGGCCAGTTGCGGGGCGAACTGCTCCATTACACCTGTGACGACTTCGCGCGCCACATCCAGACCCTGAACCGCTACACGACGCTGGCCGCGCAAGAGATGGCCGTGCGAGGGGAACGCGTGGGCTGGAGCCAGCTGCTGCTTTCGCCGCCCTGGGCTTTTTTCCGTACCTTTTTCTTGAAGCTCGGTTTTCTCGACGGTGGCCACGGCTTTGTGATCGCCACCATGGCCGCTTTCTACGTGTTCTCTCGAAACCTCAAGGCGAAATCCTTGAAGAGCGCCCGCTGATGCGCATTCTGCACCTCGATAGCGGCCGGCTAATGCGCGGCGGGCAGTATCAACTGCTGCTGTTATTGCGCGGTCTCCAGGCTCGCGGGCACGATCAGACGCTGCTCGCTCGCGCTCCGCTGCTCGGCCATTGGGCGGGTGAGGCGATCAGCGGCCCGAAAATCATCCAGACCGCCAGGGGCGCCGACCTGGTGCACGCGCATGACGCGCGGAGCCATACGCTGGCGGCGCTGCTCTGCGCGGGAAAACCGCTGGTCGTTTCCCGCCGCGTCGCCTTTCCGGTGAAGCAAAGCTTCCTGTCGCGGCGGAAGTACGCGCGGGCGGACCTTTACCTGGCTGTTTCGGAATTTGTGAGTCTGCGCTTGCAGGATGCAGGCGTTCCGGCCGCGAAGATCCGGGTAGTGTACGACGGGGTTACGCTTCCCGCGGGCGGCGCCCCCCCCAAGACACGATCCCGGACCTCTCCGCTCCGAGTCATGACGCCGCGGGTGGACGACCCGCTCAAGCACGGAACGCTGGCGAGACAGGCTTGCGAGGCGGCCGGCGCTGCCTTGGCCTACCCGGACGACCTGGCCACGGATTTACCCTCCGCCGACGTTTTCCTCTACCTGTCGGAATCGGAAGGCCTCGGCTCGGCGATCCTGCTGGCGATGGCGAACCGGGTACCCGTGATTGCCAGCCGTGTGGGAGGAATTCTCGAGATCGTCGAGCACGAGATAACCGGCCTTCTTGTACAGAACGAAGCAAACTCGGTGTCCGAAGCGATCCGCAGATTTGAAGCCGATCCCGAGTTAGCCCGGCAATGCGCGGAGCGGGCCTATGAGAAGGCAAGCATTCGCTTTACCGATGATATAATGGTGCGGCAAACCGAGCATGCCTACCAAGCCGTCCTTGGCCTAGAACCCTCGCCGTGATTTTCCTAGAAATGCTCACTATTTTTCTGGCGCTGGTCTTGGGCCTTCTGGTTGGCAGTTTTCTGAATGTCTGCATCCATCGCTGGCCGCGCGACGAGTCGGTGGTGGCGCCGCGATCCCGCTGCCCCCATTGCGGCAAGCAAATCGCGTTGTACGACATCATTCCCGTCATCAGCTACGTTCTTCTTCGCGGGCGCTGCCGGGCCTGCGAGGCCCCCATCTCGATTCGCTATCCGGTCGTGGAATTGTTAAACGGGTTGCTCTTCGCCTACCTCGTGGCGCGCTTCGGGCTGCAGCCGCTCACCTGCAAGCTGGCCATATTCTCCTCCATGATGCTGGTCCTCATCTTCACGGATCTAACCGAGTACATTCTGCCGGACGAGATTACGCTGGGAGGTCTGGTGTTGGGCATCCTGCTAAGCCCCTTCGTACCGATTGAACCTATTCTCGCGCCCATCTTCTGGTTTCTTACCGGTGTGCAACCGCCGGTGTGGGCGATCTCGCTGACGGAATCGGTCTTCGGCGCCCTGGTTTTGGGAGGACTGCTCTACACCGTGGGCGAGGTGTATTATCGCGTGCGCAATCTGGAGGGACTGGGCCTGGGCGACGTCAAGATGATGGCCATGGTCGGCGCGTTTTGGGGCATTGGCGACGCCTTCATGATTCTCATTTGGGGCGCGATCATCGGGGCGGTAACCGGCGTTCTGATCGTGCTGATCGGCCGCAAAGAATGGTCCTACGCCCTTCCCTTCGGCAGCTACCTGGGCGCCACGGCCATCTTCGTCACGATCTGGCGCAGTGGCACTCTGGCTTCGTAGGCGTTCCCTCCGGGTGGAAGATTCGGCAATCCGGAGCGTCCGGCCTGCCTAAGTGTCGCGCAAATCCCCGACAATAAGATTCATGAAACTGCAAGAGATTGCCGGCCGCCTCGGCTGCCGCCTGGCAGGAGACGGGAACCTGGAAATCAGCGGCGTGGTGGGGATTGAGCACGCCCGCGAGGGCGAGTTGACGTTTCTGTCAAATCCGCGCTACGCGTCGCGGCTCAAGGAAACGAAGGCCTCCGCCGTGATCGTCGGGGCGGAGGTCGAAGAGCTGCCGCAGGCGCGGCTCATCTCGGGGAATCCCTATCTCGATTTTGCGCGGGCTCTGGAGCTTTTCTATCAGCCCCCGCGCCCGCCCGCGGGCGTGCACGCAACCGCCGTCGTCGCGCCGTCGGCGGTGATCGGGGAAAACGCCAGCATCGGCGCCTGCGCCGTCATCGGCGAGCATGTCCGCATCGGCCGCGGTGCGGTCATCCACCCGCACGTCACGATTTACGAGGGCGTCCGCATCGGCGATGACTTTCTGGCGCACTCGCAGGCGGTGGTTCGCGAGTTCTGCGAGATCGGTGATCGCGTAATCTTGCAAAACGGCGCCATCATCGGCTCTGACGGCTACGGGTTTGCGAGGCGCGATGACGGCAGCCACTACAAGATCGTCCAGGCGGGTAAGGTTGTGATCGAAGATGACGTCGAGATCCAGGCGCACACCTGCATCGACCGCGCGGCGGTCGGCGAAACGCGCATCAAGCGCGGCTCCAAAATCGACAACCTGGTGCAGATAGGCCACGCCGTCGTTGTCGGGGAGAATGCCATCATCTGCTCGCAGACCGGCATCGCCGGAAGCACCACGCTCGGCGACAACTGCATCCTCGCCGGGCAAGTGGGCATCATCAACCATCTGCATATCGGCAACAACGTGCTCATCACCGCGCAGACCGGCGTGGGACACGACATCGCCGATGGACGTAAAATTTCGGGCAGCCCCGAACTCGACAATCGGGAATGGCTGCGCTGCACGGCCGTGTACCGGCGCCTGCCGGAAATCGACAAGACCGTCCGCCAACTGAAGGCGAAGCTGGAGCAGAAACCGGAAGATTAGACCGGCCTCCCGAGTGATAGTACTCTCCCGAACGAACCCCTTAGGCGCGCCCTGGGGCAGTCCTTAAACCGGGCCTTTTTTTGCCCATACTAGTGCTTCTCCGATGCTCCAGTCAGGACCCTGTAATACAGTTAAATTGGCATGCCCGCAGTTGCCTTGCGCATCACCGATGTGAGCCGTCCCGACGGCCCTTTTCGGGCCGAGATTTCTTTCGACAATGGACAGTTCGTACGCACGCCGGCAACAACCGAATTCACGTTTTCAGTGAGCGCCGGCGACCAGGAGCTGGTGCGCTGGTATTGGGAGGATTTTCTCGAGTATCCCGATCGCGTCGCCCAGAGGAAGGCTGCCCGCGTCGAGCGGCGCATGCAGGAAATCGGCGTTGAACTGTTCCAGCAGGTTTTTTCACCCTCCGCCGCCAAACTGTTGTGGACCGACATCCAGCCGCGCCTGGCCGAAACAAGAGTCGAGGTTGTCAGCTCGCAGCTCGCGCCTTTTTCGCTACTGCCGTGGGAGCTGATGCGCGACCCAAAAACCGGCGACATCCTGGCGGAAGGTTGCGCCTCGTTCCGCCGCAAGCCCAAAGGAGCGCGAATCGGATCTTACTTCTGGCAGGATAGCCAGGGGCCGTTGCGTGTGCTGCTGGTGATGTGGCAGCCGCCGTCGGACCCTCAGGCCCCCTTTCGTCCCAGCGCGCGAAGACTCCTGCAGGGTCTTTCGCGAGAGAGCCGGGAAAAAGTCGCGATCGACATCCTGCGTCCGCCGACTTTCGCCCAACTCAACACAGTGCTTCTGGAGGCCGAAGCTCTCGGCCGTCCGTATCACGTGCTGCAGTTCGACGGCTATGGCGTTTTCGTGGACGCGGGCGCGAAAGGTAGCAGCGACAATCACTTCATCCGGGCGCTTCAGGGACCGCACGGCTATCTGGTCTCAGACAACTCAACCTGGGAGAGAACGCAGCAATCGCTCGACGGCATTTCGATCGGCGAACTGATGAAAGAGTCGCGCGTGCCCCTGCTTGTTCTCAACGCCTGCCGTGGCTCGGCCGGCCCGGACGGAGAGGAGGAGGATGCAGCCGGATCGGTGCGTAAGGGTTGCCTGGAGGCGTTTCACTCTCTTGGCATGGACGCGCTGAGCCAGGGCATATCGGGCGTGCTGCAAATGCCCTATCATCTTGGCTCAGCGGCTTCGGCGCAGTTCCTTCTGAAAACGTACACCAAACTGGCGCAGGGACTGTCGCTGTCGGAGGCTGTCAGCGAGCACCGCAAATGGCTTCGTGAGCAAGCGGAACGCAATCCACGCGGGCTGCCGTTCCTGGGATTTGATCTTGCGGAGAAGAAATGGCAGACGAGCCAACCCGAAAGTGAACTGACCTTTGGGTGGGTGCGCCGCGAGGATTGGCTTGTGCCGGTCGTTTGCGAATCGGAAAGTTTCCGTCTCTCCCAGCCGGATCCCGAGCCGGACGCCGTTGATCCGGCTTTGGCCGTGGAGGCCTCCAGCGCGCCGGTGGTGGACACGGATGAGACGCTCCCCAAGCATGACGCCCCCGGGTTCTTCGGCCGCGAAGACATCCTGCTGACGATCGATTCGCTGTGGCAACGTCATTCCGTTGTTCTGTTGCACGGCGACGCGGCAGCCGGCAAGACAGAAACCGCCGTCGAGTTTGCGCGCTGGTACCGCGAGGTAGGGGGCGTGAAGAGCACGGTGCTCTATACCTCCTTTGAGCACTACAAGCCGTTGCCCGCCCTGCTCGATCAGCTTGCCTGCGTGTTTGCCCCTGTGCTGAGAAAGGCGGATCAGCAGTGGGAATCGCTTGATCTCAACAGCCGGCTTGAACTCGCCTTCGAGCTACTCAACAACATTCCCGTCTTGTGGATTTGGGACTCGGTAGAGCGTCTCGCCGTCGATAGCGGCGATGCCGCCTGGAGAGAGCAGGAGCGGGAAGAGTTTGTGAACTTTCTCCGCACCGCGCATGAGACCCAGGCCAAATTCCTGCTGATTTCACGCCACGAAGAGAAGCAATGGCTGCGCGACCTGCCGTTCCGCTTCGGCATTCCACCGTTGCCCATGCGCGAGCGCCTGCAATTGGCTCGCGCCTTGCTCGAGCAGCGCGGCTTGCGGCTGAAGAACGTAGAGGACTGGCAGGCGGTGCTCGAGTTTTCCGACGGCAATCCGCTGGCGATCCGGTTTCTTGCCGAACAAGCGCTCGCGGAGAATCTGCGCACGCGCGCGGAAATCACCGGGTTCGTCGAGCGCGTCCGCTCCTCGGCTCGCGGACCGGACGACGGAGCCGGTAAGGATCTGGCGGAGCCGCTGCGGCTGACGCTGCGCTACATCCAACAGCACTCCTTCAACGAAGGCGAACGTAAATTGCTCGCTCTTCTGCGGCTGTTTCGAGGCCGCGTCAGCACCGAACTCCTGGCGGCCATGGGCTCGGGTGACAAGAATCGTCTGCCCGAATTGCGGGAGCTGAAGGAGTTTCAGGATCTATGCTCCGGCGCCGGGACGTCGGTCTTGAGCCGAGCGGCGGCCGTGGGTCTGCTTCACCAGCATGAGGAAGGCTGTTATGCCACTCATCCCGCGTTGCAGTGGTTCTTCCACGAGATGTTCGACGATTACTACGCGGCTGCGGAGCGCCCCGCGCGAGCGAACCAACGCGGCAGTCTGGCGTTGGGGTCGTCGCCGGAGACACCGGCGGGCTTCCGTGGATGGGCTCTCCGGAAAAAAGATGGCGAAGCCGCGGGCCGCAGCTTTGTCGAGGGGCTGGGCAGCACATTCCGCTCCTTCGGGCAATCGAAGACAGAAGATGCCGCTACAAGAGCCGCTCGCGCCTACGTCGAAGCGATTGGCCAGCTTGCCGCCAGGCTTACGCCGCCTGCGGAAAATGGCGACAAGGCGGCGCTGCGCGATCTCGACGCGCACGAGTCCAACCTTCACCACGCTTGCCGTCTTGCCTGCCAGCTCGAATCCTGGGCGATGGCGGCGAAGGCGACGCAGGGCCTGGGCGTTCTCTACGCGTCCGACGGCCGCTTGGCGCAGTGGGAATCCCTGCTGGAGCAGCTTACTCCGCTCTGCGTGGAGCGCTCGACACAGAAGTCGCTGCCCGGCCGGGAAGAGCTCTGGCGCGTCGTCATCGGGCAGGGGGCGCGGCTGGCGAAAAAAAACCGGCGGCTGGTCCGCGCGGAGAAGATGCAGGAGCTGTGCGTCCAGTGGGACCGCGAGAAGGCGAAGGTTTCTCTCGAGAAACAGCCGGACACTCTCGAGACGGAAGAACGCGACTCCTATCGTGGCCTGGCGGACTCGCTCTACCATCTCAGCTCTATCCTTCGCGAGCAGGGGACGCCATCCATTAAGGTGGACGAGGAAGCGGTTGCGTTGCGGGAGAGGTTGGGGGAAAAAGAGTCGGCCTCAGCCTGGGCCTACGAAATCGGCGAGAGCTACACCGAGGTTCCCGAAATACGTGAGCTGTCGCAGGCGGAGCGTTGGCTCAAACGCGGTCTCGATCTGAAGAAGGAAGAAGACCGGGCGGGCCGGGCGAAGTGCTTGGCCCAACTGGGCCGGATCGCTTGGGTTCGGTTCAATGAAGCCCGCAAAGCCGAACGTTCCGAAGCGGAACTACGGCGCTACCTCAACGATGCCCGTATGTACTACCAGGCGGCCCTGGAACACGATCCCCCGGACGATCACGCCAAGCTCGCCCAGCACCATGAGGAACTCGGCCACATCAGCCAGGCCGTGGGGGATTTTGAACGCGCCCTGCCGCACTACCGCGATGCGATTCGCTACTACGATCTGGGCGGCAATCTGGAAGCCGCCTCCGCGGCACGGTTCAATCTGGGCATCGATTTGCGCAACGCCGGACGGTTCGCCGAAGCCCGCAAGGTCGCCCTGGCGGCGCGAGAGGGTTTTCAGCGCCTGGGAAAGAGCGAGAGCGAAATGCTGCAGCGAACGAACTCTTTGTTGGAAAACATCGAGCAGAAACTCCACACCAAGAAGGGCTTACCGGCCCATTGAAGCACGGGCCCCGCATTAGCCCGGCACAGAGTCAGAAATCCAGCGTGATGAAGTGAGAGGGGGAAGCGGCGGCAGCGAGACGAGTCTCAGAGAGACTGAAGTTCTTTGCCGGGTTTGAAGCGAACCGCTTTGCCGGGTGGAATTTTCACTTCCTCGCCCGTTCGCGGATTGCGGCCGATACCCGTCTTTCGCGGCTTGATGTTGAAAACGCCAAAGCCGCGTAATTCGATTCGTTCACCGCGCTCCATAGCGCGCTTCATGGTTTCGAATACGGTCTCGACAGCCATTTCCGCTTTGGTCTTACTGAGGCCTGTGCGATTAACCACTTGCGTAACAATGTCGTACTTGATCATGAGCGCTCTTGAAGCGGCCCAGGCCGCCATGGCTCTATGCTAGGGAAGCTGAAATTGCTTTGTCAAGGGAACTCTATTGAAAGAAAGGGCTTTTGCCGCCGGAACCTGAGGTCCCCGGGGGATCCCCTCAGAGCAAAAACCCGGTTTGGGGTTCGGGGCGGCTTCATGGTACGATAGCTTCACGCGAAGACCGGTTCCCACAGGGGTGGGTCCGCGCAAAGACAGATTTTGGCTCGGATTTCTTTTCTGATGGTGTGACGACGAAGGGTTGCGGGCCCAGGGGCCTGACAACCCTTTTTTCTTTTGGGTTGGACAACGAGATCGGATGCGGTGATCCGAGCCGCGACCATAAAGGAGGATCCTATTTTTCGACGAGATTTTCGACCCTTTCGGCGCGCCCGAAAGGACAATGTCAATCAGTTTATCCGGGCACGAGAGGTCCGAGTTGTATTCCCCGATGGAGTTACCGAAGTCCTTCCCACCCATGTGGCCATTCGCAAGGCCAAGGACATCGGACTCGATCTCGTGATGGTTTCCCCTTCGGCCGTACCCCCTGTCTGCAAGGTGATGGACTACGGCGAATATACCTACCTCGAAAAGAAGAAGAAGCACGAAGCAAAGAGAAAGCAGCACCGGATTGAGGTCAAGGAAGTGAAGTTCCGGCCCAATACGGACGACCACGATTACGAGTTCAAGAAGAACCACGCCGTTCGCTTCCTGAACGAGGGCAACAAGGTCAAGGCTACTGTCTTCTTCAGGGGTAGGGAGATCACGCACGCCGACCTGGGACGCAGGCTCCTGGAGACGCTTAGAACCGACTTGCAGGAACTTGGAGAAGTCGAGGGTAATCCGCGTCTTGAGGGCCGCCAGATGCACGTCATCATCGGGCCCAAAAAGAAGAAGTAGTAGGCTCCGCACGGGCCGCTTCTTGTCTGGAACCCCCAAACAGAAGAGGCTCCCTGCGAGTGCATTTGATCCCCTGGACCTAAAACTGGGACAGCCTCAATTTTGCTGGCTTCCGCAGTGAAGGATCGGCATCAAGGCGTTTAGCTTCACTAGGTCGACACATCACCCTCGTCTTGCGAGACGATGCCTTGAACTCCGCCCGGAGTCGTCCGCACCTCGACCGGCTTTCTGGACTGTCCGCCTAAAACTCATTGTTCGCCATGTAGTTGCAGTCACTCTTTGAGGTGTCCTGTGCAAGGACAAGCCTCGCCTCGATAATTGAGGCTGTCCCATTTCTTGATGCGTTCTTGATGCGGAAAACAAAAAGCCGCGTCTCGGTAAGCGCGGCTGGGCCTTCCGGTGGATGTGAGCGTGCCGCCGGAACATCCCGGCGCCGCCACTAGACGATGTCGCTTAGGCGCTGGCTGGCGGTGGGGAAAGCGTCGAGGTCGGTCTTCATCACCTCGCCGGCCAGGGTCAGGTAGAGGTCGCCGATGGTTCCCGTCATCTTGGTGTGCATTCCTGTCTTCAGACCGTTAAGTCCGCCGGCAAGAATCATCGCCAACCCGCTGCTCTTGTGGGGGTTCGCCTCGGCATGCTCGTGCACGAATGCCACGCAGGTATGATCCAGCAGCGTGCCCTCCCCTTCGGGAATCGACTTCAACTTCGCCAGCAGATACGCGAATTCCTCCACGTGCCAGCGGCAGATGTCGCGCAGCATACGCTGGCCGGTCGGCGTCTCGACGCCGTCGTGCGTGTACTCGTGATGACGCTGTGAGGTCAGGCCAAGCCACGGGAATCGCGACAGCCCCTGGCACTTCGTCAGCATGTACGAGGCTACCCGGGTCTGTCCCGAAGCGAGCGCATGGACCATCAGGTCGGTCTGCAGCTTCGCGATCCGGGGCCAGTCCTTCAAATCCCCGCCGTCGGGCGGGCGCTCGACCACCTCGCGGTACTGCGGCGGCAGGCTTGCCACCGATTTCTCGAGGTCGCGTACCGAAGTCAGATATTCTTCGAGCCGCGCCTGGTCGCCATGGCCCAGTTTCGTCTTCAGGCTGACGGCGTCATCCTGCACCGCATCCAGAACGCTCTTCTTGCGGTCGATCCAGTGTTCGTCCTTGGTCCCGAAGAGCCGGTCAAAGAGCCGGTGTGGAATCATTTCCGGGGGCAGAGGCCGGTCACGGTCCGCCCAGCTCAGATTGCGCTGGATGCTCTCGCCGAACGATTCCTGGCAGACGCCTACCTGGATCGACCGGAACCGCGAATCGCGGCCGATTTTCGCGGCAATCACCTGATCGATCGAGGGGCCGCCGGCGCCACGCCCCGTAAACGAGGTCCCCGAGACCAGGGCGCTCATGGCGCGGTGATGATCGTTTCCAGGACCGGGCATGCGCGCGGCGGGATTGTCGAGGCCCGTGATGACGTGAACGCTGTCGCGAAACGGCGCCAGCGGCGTCAGGCAGGGGGTGGTCTGGTAGGCCGCGCCTTCTTCCCGGGGCACCCAAAACCGCTCCAGAATGCCGTTGCCGTTGAACCACAGGACGAAGCGGGACTCGATTGCCCGATCGGCAACCCCTTTGGTTGCAGCGGCATAGGCCGTGCCACTGGGGTTAAACATGCCTTCCAGCGCGGGCAGGCCCACCCGGATGATCGCCCCCGAGAGGCCCAGGCCCCTGAGGAAGGTTCGCCGTGACAGCGGAGTTGTGGCCATGGCTCAGCTCGCTTTGCCCAGAAACGGCTCGGACGTGACTAAGGAGATTATAAGCTCCTGAAAGCGAAATTGCGACGCCTCGAAAGCGCTTAGAGACTTTTCGACGGCCATCTGGTCGGCCGGCCCCTCCGGACGCCCTAACGCGTACCGGTAAAGAAGCTTGACCATGCACTTCTGGCAAACGTCGTTTCCCGCCAAAATGCGGCCCAACTCTTTCGGGTTGGAGAACGCCGAATCGGCGATGCCCGCCAGTTCCGCCGAGGTGTCGAGATCAAGAACGTGCTCCTTGCGTTCGCTCTTGTCCTGATCGCTCGAAATACTGAAGATCCTCACGGTCTGCTTTTCGCGAAACCGCCCGATGGCGTCGAAGTTCTCGAAGCCGAAGCCGATCGGGTCCACCAGCCGGTGGCACGACACGCAGCCGGGGTTGGTCAGGTGGACCGCCAGCCGGTCCCGGTTCGTGAGCGGCTTCTCATCCGTAACCGGCGGCAACGTCGTGTTCACGCCCGGCGGCGGGGGCGGCACTGTCTGGCAGAGGAAGTGCTCGCGCACGAACAAACCCCGCTCGGTGGGCGATGTGTCGGAAGGCTTGCTCGTCAGCGTCAGGAAAGAGCCATGGCCGAGCACACCGGCGCGCATGCTCTCGGGCGGGTACTGCACCAGGCCGAAATCCTCGGCGGGCGGCTTCAGCCCGTAGAGCTTCGCCAGGTCGGCGCTCACGAAACTGTAATCGGCGGTGAAGAACTCCATGAAGTTCCTGTTGCCCCACACCAGGTGGTTGAACAGGCGCTTGGTTTCTTCGGTCATCGCCACGGCCAGCTCGGCGCTGAAGTCGCGGAACAGACGGCGGTCTCGCAAGGTGGTCAGCACGCGGTCAAAGCGCAGCCACTGGCTGAGAAAGTCTTCCATCGAGCGCATGGTGCGCGGGTCATCCAGCATCCGGCGGGCCGTCTTTTCGATTTCGGCGGCGGTGGCCAACTTCCCTGCCTTCGCCTGCTCGAAGAGTCCTTCGTCCGGCATCGTGTTCCACAGGAAGTAGGAGAGCCTCGACGCCATCTCGTAGGAGTAGCGGGAACCCTTCGGCCCTTCCTCCGCGAGGAAGAGAAAGGCCGGCGACTGCAGCATCGCCTCGACCACGATTTGCGCTCCCGCAAGGAAGTTGCCTTCCCGAGCGGCCTCTTTTTCGAAAAGAGCTTCGTACTTCGCCGCTTCCTCGCCGCTCAGCGGACGGCGAAAGGCCTTGCTCCCAAACTCCCGCACAAAACGGGCGCGGCAGGCGGCATCGTTCGGCCCGGCGGCCTTGCAGGGAATCAACTGGTTGGCGTCGCCGCCGCGAAAAGCATTGCGAGCCAGCTTCTCGGCCGCCTGGCTGTAGGCCTCGGCCAGCAGCGGAGGCACGCTCTGCCCTTCGGTCTGATTTCGAAATCCGTGGATGAAGTCTTCCGGCGGGAACTGGTTCGCCGGACGCGTTTGATCTCCCAGCAGGTCGCGGACGGTGTTGTTGTATTGGCTGTGCGTCAGCCGGCGCATCAATGGCGCTTCGCCTTTCCCGGCCGCTCCGTGGCCCTGTTCCCGGGCCTGGGAGAGCTTCTCGTCAGAGATGCCGGCCAGCTTGTTCACCCAGGCCAGCAGCAGCTTCTCTTCCTCGCTTCCAGGAGAAATACGCTCGCCCCCCGTGTGCTTGATGCGATTGGTCGGCTTCTGGAGCAGGAGAGATTGCTGCGGGTCGCCGCGGTCCACAAAGGCCGCCAGGCTCAACCCAAACGCGGTCACCTGTGGCCGGGGCGCGTCGTCGGGCGGAAAGTGGAGCTTCGAGGCGGTGGCGATGCCGTTGTCGTTATGGCAAAGCGGGCACTGCTTCGCCTGCATCACGGGATAGAGCTTCTCGGCGAAAAACTCGTCGGGGACGGTCTCATCGGCAGCGCGCGACGCCGGCCCTGAAAACAAGGACAGCCCCGCCAGCAGCCCAAAAGTCGCCAGCGATACCAGCCGTTTTCGCATCCCGAGGTCCCACGTAGATCGTAACATCCCCTCCGGGGGCCGACAAGACAAACGTGTGCGTGCCCGGCAGCAGTCTTGTAGGGGACGACTCCCATGTCAGAGCTTGTAGGGGACGCCCACGTCGTCCCGCTGGAAGAGGAGCAACCCGTAGCGCGGATCTCGCGCCTCTTGCAGATCCGCGGTTTGAAAAAATCGGCTTCGCGGGGGACAGTCACCACGTTTCCCTGACCGGCAGCCCGCAATTCTCCGATTTGACGCGAGAGCGAATCGTGGTGACTGTCCCCCGCGAGCGCAACTATCAGGAAAACCAAAATTGGGTTTGTTTGGGTTTGTTTTTGAGAGCCGGCGTTGCAAACAAAGGCCGAATTGGGTTTGTTTCGCGATTTTTTTGTTGGAAAAATCCAAGACTGAGAGGCGAGAAACGAACAACGAACAGCGGGCGGGAAGGAACCACAGACAAACACAAAATGCGGGCGCGCCCGGATGCATGCGGCAGCGGCTTCTCGTTTCTCACTTCTCGCTTCACAGCAATGTTCATGGCCGTCTCGGCGAAATCTTCCATTTCCTCGGGACTTGGTTTGCCCATCTCCTTCGAGGATACGGCGGCTGTCAAGCGAAACGAGCTTTCTCGGGGGACAGTCACCACGTTTCCCTAACCGGCAGCCCGCAAGTCTCCGATTTGACGCGAGAGCGAATCGTGGTGACTGTCCCCGCGAGCGCCCCCGGAGATCAACAAAACATCCGCGGACTGTTTCCGTCCGGCGTGCTTGCGGTTCCGCGCGTCCTGCCGCCGCGGAAACTATCCCCGTGTTTACCGTGAGCGGAATCCGAATGAAGTGCGTTCCTTTTCCAGTAAGATTGGCGTCACCACATCGGGTTTTGGCGGCCGTGGGCCGGCGGCAGTCACGCCACCTTCGATTCCGCCAAATCAACGATATGCAAGTGTAAACGCCCCGATCGGCTTGACGGCGCGGGTTATGCTCGAATCAGATAAGCCGGACCAGCTCCGGCTCGGCGCATATTTTTCGTGGAACTGCTCAAACCTGCTCATTTGTGCTCACAACTGCTCTCTGGAAACGCCCTGTCCGAGAGCCCGGTCACACCATCTCCCGTGCAATGCGTGCAATTCGGGGACGGAGCGTGAATGCCGGTACTCGCAAGAGAACCGTGGCGCTGTTCGCCTTACGCACGGAAATTCAGGCTCCGTCCACAAACCACAAACCCGGGATTTTGCGAAATGCGCGAGATCCGCGCTACGGGGATGCCTACGCTCCGGTTTCGTCGGGATGGGGCATACGGTTGCGGATGCCCATGTATTCCTTGAGAGCGTCTTCGAGCGGAGGCATGGGAGCGATGCCGAGTTTTTCCACCCTGGCGTTGGACAGGCCGGCGTGCCTCGGACGGCGCGCGGGTGTCAGAAACTCGCGGTGATTGGTAGGCTGGATATCGGCCTGAAGACCGGCGGCGGCCAGAATCTTCAGGGCGTATTCATACCAGGAAATCGTGGTGCCGCCCCCCAGGTGATAGAGTCCGGGCGGCGCTTTTTCGAGCAGATCGAGGCAGCGCACGGCCAGGGCCGGGGCGTAGGTCGGCGAGGCAAAGAAATCCTCGACCACGCGCAGCGGGCTGCCCTCCGCCGCTTTCTTGAGAACCAGCTCCGGAAAATTGCCACGGTTGGTGAAGCGGCCCGCCGGTCCGAAAACGCCGGCCACCCGCACGACGTAGCTCTTTTCGCAATAGGCGCGGGCGAAGAGTTCCCCGGCCAGTTTCGACACGGCGTAGGCCGAGGGCGGATTGGGCAGGTCGTCTTCGGTATAGCTTTCGGTTTTCGTGCCGTCGAAGACGTGGTCGGTCGAGAAATGCAGAAACGTGGCTTCGGCCTTGCCGCAGGCCAGAGCCAGGGAGCGCACGGCCAAACCGTTGATACTCATGGCCACCTCGGGCTCGCGTTCCGCGATATCGACCATGTTGTAGGCGGCTGAGTTGATCACACAGTCCGGAGAGTAAGAGGCGAAAGCGTGGGCGATGTCCTCCGGATGGGTAATATCGAGTTCCTGCCGTCCGAAAGCAAACACGACATGGCCCCGGCCCTTCAGCTCCGACACCAATTCGGCTCCGAGCTGGCCGCCAGCACCTAACACCAATGCGCGCAAGAGATTCTCCCTGATTTGAGCTAGAAAGGGGATTGTAGCAAGGCGGGAGCGTGATTCGGGTTTCGGGTGGCGGGGTGCACTCTAGACGAAGACGATGGGGTTGCCTTGCTCCTCGGCCTCTGTTGCCAGTGCCCACAGATCTTCGAGGAATCTTGTGAGTTCCTCTGATCGGCGGCTCTCAGTCAGCCTCCAGAGAGACTTGCGTCAAGACCCATATGCACGAAACCCGTTTCCCGAAACCCGAATCCCGATTCCCGATTCACCCTACCCCAACTGCTTCCGGAAACGCCAGGTGCTCACGCCGTAGAGCGCGAAGGCGAATCCCGCGAGGACGGCGAGCGGCTGCCACAGCAGGGCAATGCCCGCACCCTTGAGCGTGATGCCGCGCACCAGAATCACGAGATAGCGCAGCGGATCGATCAACGAGAGGTACCGCAAAAACCAGGGAATACTTTCCAGCGGAGCGAATGCGCCCGAGAGCAGCACCATCGGCGGCAGCATGAAGAAAGTCAGCAGTTGCGCCTGCTGTTGCGTGCTCGAGTACGTCGCCAGGGTGATCCCGATGCCCGTCCCGGCCAGGGCAGCCAGAGTCGTGGCGAACATCAACGTCAGCAAGGAGCCGCGAATGGGCAGATCGAATACCAACACGGCCACCACCAGCGCCAGCACCAGATCGGCCAGCAGCACGATCAGAACGGGCGTCGTTTTCGCCAGCAACACTTCGGGCGTTTGCGCCGGGCTCATCAGGAGCTGCTCAATCGTCCCCAGCTCTTTTTCGCGGACGGCCAGCGCGGAGGACACGAGCGCGCCATTGAGAAACATCAGCACGCTCATAATGCCCGTGACAAAAAACCAAGGATAGATGAGGCCCGGATTGTAGAGCACGATGCTTTCAACGCTGAGATCGAAGGGCGGCCCCACCGGCTGCCCGCCCGTGAGACTTGCGGACCGCAGCGCAGCGGCGCCCGCCCCGCGCTCGGACCGCAGCCGAAGGTTATAGTCGGCCGCGGCCTGCGAGAGGTAGCCGCGCGCGATCGCCGCCGAGTTGGCGTTGACGGCGTCGATGAATACCTGGACGTTCGCCGTTTGGCCGCGAGCCAGGCGCGTGGCGTAGTCGGACGGCACGATGATCGCCATCTCGATGTCGAGCCGCCGCAGAGCGGCTTCGGCGTCCTTGGCGGAGCCGTAGTGGGCGACGACCTTGAAGGCATCGAACTCCGTCAAGGCGGAAAGCAGATCGCGGCTGTCGGGCGTGCCGCTTTCATCCGCGATGCCCACCGGCAAACCCTGCACCTCGGGATTGAGGGCAAAGCCGAAGATCATCAGGACAAGCGTCGGGGGGATGATCAACTGCACGAGCAGACGCTTGTTGCGGCGGAGCTGGTGAAACTCCTTGATCGTCAGAGCGCGGTAGCGTTGGAGCGCGGCAAGCATGGCGGTTCAGTCCGTAAACTGCATGCGGTGCATCTTGCGCATGTTTGCGCCGAAAAAGAAAAGGCACGCGAGCGCCAGAATCGCGACGGAGCCGCCCATCGTGTCCCAACCGCCCGCGCGCAGAAACGTGTCACGCGTGATTTGCACGTAGTACGTTGCGGGGAGAATGTGCGAGATCCAACGCAGTTCGACAGGGATATTGGAGATAGGAGACAGGAAACCCGAGAGCAGCATCGAGATCAGGAATGCGCCCAACTGCACCGCCTGGATCGCGGCGCTCTGCGTGCCCATCACGTTGCCGACAGCCATGCCATAGAAGACAGCCGAAGTGATGTAGAGCAGCGTTCCCAGCAGGAACGCCGTGGGATCGGCCGGCAGGCGGTAGCTGAACAGAACCAAGCCGAGCGTAAAGCAGATGATAAATTCCACCAGACCGACCAGGATGTAGGGAATTGCCTTGCCCAGCAGCCACTGTGGAGCGCTCAGCGTGGAGGCATAGGCCTGAATGATCGTGCCGGTCTCATGCTCGCGCGATACTGCCAGCGCGCCCAGCAGCGCCGGAAACAGAATCAACACCATGGCCAGCGCGCCGCTGCCGAAATAACGGCGGTCGGAAAGGCCCGGGTTATACCACAACCGTACGTCGGTGGAAATCAAGAGCGCGGAACGGACCGCGCCGGCGTGCCGCAGGAGAAAAGCCCGATTCAGCGCCTCCGTGGTGTTGCGCAAGGCGTTGGCGGTGTTGGCATCGGTGCCGTCGAGAATGACCTGCACTCCCACCGCGGCGCCGCGCAGCAGATCGCGCTCGAAGTGCGGCGGGATGCGCAGCGCCAGACGCGCGCGGCCGCCGTCGAGAGCATCCGAAAGAGAAACCCCCGGCTCGCGTGCGACCAGGACAAAGTCCTGCGCGGCGGCGTAGGTTTCGATGTAGCTCCGGCTGAGCGGCGTATTGTCGAGATCTTCGATCAGCAGCGTCATGCCGTCGGGATCGAGCGCCAAGGCCGTGCCGAATAGAAGCATCATCACGATGGGCAGAAAGCACGATAGCGCCAGAGTGAGACGGTCGCGCCGGAACTGCTTCCACTCCTTGGCGGCCTGTGCCAGAATGCGGCGCATTATTGCGGCACCTCATGCCGGTGGTTTTCGATGAGCGAGATAAAGACGTCCTCAAGGCTGAACTCGGCCGCACTGGTTTTGGCGGCGATACCCTGTTGTTCGAGAAAGCGATCGACGTCGTCCGGCCCGGACAGCTCATCCACCACGACGTGCAGGCGGTCGCCGAAACGCGAAACCCGGCCCGCGCCGAATTTCTCCCTTAGTGGTTGCATCGCTTGCTCGACCGCGGCGGCGTCCGGCTCGACTTCGACCACTTTGCCGCGCATCCCGGCCTTCACCTCATGAGGGCTGCCTTGCGCAATGATTTCGCCGGCCACCATGAACCCCAGCCGGTTGCACTGCTCGGCTTCTTCGAGATAGTGCGTCACCACCAGAATCGCCGCGCCGTGATCGGCCAGTTCGTTGATCATGCGCCACATGACGCGTCGGGCGAGGGGATCGACGCCTGATGTCGGTTCGTCGAGAAAAATGACGCGTGGCTCGTGCATGACCGCGGCGCCAAACGCCACGCGCTGCTTCCATCCGCCGGGCAGTTGCCGCGTCACCATGCCGGCCTGGCCGCTGAGGCCCGAGATTTCGAGGACCCAATCCTTGCGCCGCTGGCGAAGCTGTTCGGGAACGCCGTACAGGCTGGCGTAGAAGTCGAGATTCTCGCCTATGGTCAGATCGTCGTAGAGGGTGAACTTCTGCGACATGTAGCCGATTTGCGATCGCGCATCGGCGCTGCGCAAGCCCTTGCGACGGCTGAGCAGTTCGACCTCGCCGCTGGAAGGCTGCAATAGGCCGCAGATCATCTTGATCGCCGTGGTCTTGCCGGCTCCGTTCGCGCCGAGCAGTCCGTAGATTTCCCCATAGTGGATTTCAATATGGAAGTCCTTGACCGCCTGAAACGAACCGAAGCGTTTGTTGAGGCCATAGGCCCCGATGCCCACGGTAGAGGACGCATCGACGCTCCTTTGACTGGACAGTTCCGGGAAAACAGACAGCTTCTCGCGCCCGCGCATCTGGCGCAGAGTTGCCACGAAGGCGTTCTCCAGGGTCGGCGAATTACGCCGCAGGCTCTCAACCTCCATGCCGCCGCGCCGAAGTTCTTGCGCCACGAGGCGCTCACCCTCTTCGGCAGACGGAACCAGGACGTCGAGCCGGTCGCCGAAGCGTTGCACGTCGGCAATGCCACTGTCCGCAATTTCCGGGGACGACAGCAGCGTTTCCGCCCTAGCCAGGTTCTTCGTCGTGACGCCCAGTCTCGTCAACCCGAGTTTCGCGCGGAACTCGGCCGGCGCTTGAATCTCGAAGATCTTGCCGCTTTCCACCAGCGCAATGCGGTGGCAGCGCTCCGCCTCGTCGAAGTAGGGAGTGGCGACAACGATCGTGATGCCCTCGGCGGCCAGGTTTGTGAGGGCATCCCAAAAATCGCGCCGGCTGACGGGATCAACGCCCGTGGTCGGCTCATCGAGCAGCAGAATTTTCGGGCTGAAGATCAAAGCGCAGCAAAGGGCCAACTTCTGTTTCATGCCGCCCGAGAGCTGTGAGGCGAGGCGGTTTTCAAAGCGGTTCAGGTCGAAGAGCCTCAAGTAGTGCGACCGGCGCTCGTGAAACTGTTCCTCTGGCAGCTCACGCAGGCCCGCGGCGTATTGCAGGTTTTCGAGGATGCTGAGATCCGGGTACAGACTGAAGGGCTGTGTCAGATAGCCGACCTGATCGCGGCTCGCGCGCGCCGGTCTGCCGAGGACACTGATACTGCCGCTGCTGGGTTCAAGCACGCCCGCTATGATCTTGAAGGCGGTCGTCTTCCCCGCCCCGTCCGCGCCGATGAGGCCGAAGATTTCGCCCTCATGCACGTCGAAGTCAATGCCGTCGAGCGCGCGCACTTCCATCGCGGTCTTTGGACCGTAAACTTTCGTCAGCGTTCGTGCTTCGATGACAGATGTCATTGCTTTGCGCCTTGCGCTGATCCCTCAATCAGAATGCGCCCGTCGGCGGGCATGCCCAGCTTGGCGTTCCCCTGGCCGCCTTTGAGCAGAAGCTTCACGCCGACCACCTGCTTCACACGGTCTTCCTGGAAGTAAGTATTCTCTGGAGTGAACATCGCCTGCGGATCGACGCGCATGACCTCCGCCGAAATCGCGGTCTCCGGCGCCGAGTCAAGGAAAACCTCGGCCGGCTGGCCGACTTTCACGTGTCCGATCTGGCCTTCGGGAACAAAGCCGCGCAGATACAGCCCGGCCGGGTCGACCATAGTCAGAACGGTCGAACCCGCGCCAATGACCTGACCTGGCTCGACCGAGCGCGTGATGATCTGGCCGTCAAAGGGCGCTGTGACAGTGAGGTCTTCGACATCGGCGTCCGCGCGCGATAGCGAGGCTTCACCCGCCGCCACCTCGGCCTGCATGCTTTGGACGCCCGCCCGCGCCTCCGCAATCTGCTGCCGCAGCGTCTCGATCTCGGCGGCGCGGATCTTGGGGTTGGCGAGCGACGCCTTGGCGATTTCGACGGCGCCTTCCGCGGCGGCAACTTGTTTTTGAGCCGCTTCGACGACTGCTTTGGAAGTTGCAACCTTGGTCTCGAATTGCTCGGCCTGCTGCTTGGCGACTGCGCCTTTTTCAGCCAGAGCACCGTAGCGCCGCGCATCGGCGATATTCTGATCGAGGTCGGCTTTCGCGCGTGCCAGATCCGCCTGCGCCGAGGCGAGTTGGCCTTCAGCTTGCGCTACGCGGCCACGCGATTCAAGGCCCGCCTGCTCTTCCTGCAACTGCACCTGCTCCAGCTTCGCCTGCAGTACGCTCACTTGCTGCCGGGCTTGCTCGAGGCGTCGGCGAGTAACACTCACTCGCGCGTCCGCTTCCTGGCGCCCAGCCTCGGTTTGCTTCCCGGAGAGCCGGACGAGCATATCGCCTTTGCGAACGTTGTCGCCCTCGCGAACAGCCACCTCGACCACGCGGCCGCTCAGCTTCGGAGCGACGTTCGTCACATCGCCTTCGATACGGCCGCTGACGAAGATGGTGTTTGCGCCGTTCTCCGACCGGCCGCTATCGCAGCTTACGAAGAGGAAGAACCCACTGATCAGCAACACCGCACCCGCAAGTTGTGATCGCATTGTTTTGTCTCCGTGTGCCGCGTTCAGCAACCCTGGAAGACGCGGCTTTCCCCCTTTTGCGCCTTTACTCAGGGACGATAGGCTTTTTCGGCCATGCCCGTGGCCCGCTGTAACTTGGCGCGATGCAAGTTGAGGTTGAAAAGCGCCCGGATGCGGTTCTCTTCCGCGCGTGCCAGGCGATCCTGCGCGTTCACGACTTCCGTGTTGTCCGTAACGCCGCTGGTGAACCGGGCTGTACTCAAATCAAGTTCTTCTCCAGCCAGCCTGATCGTCTCGTCGGCCACTTCGACCTGCCGGCGGGCCGAGGCGACGCCCGAGAGTGCTGTCAGCACGTCCGTTTCGATCTGCGCCTCCAGATCCTCGAGAAAGGCCTGCGCCTCGTCCAGGCGGCTGTGCTGTTGCCTTGTCTCGGCCGAAATGTCTCCGCCCAGATAAAGCGGAATGTTCAACGATCCTTGTAGGCGGTAGGTGTTGAGGTTCTGAAAGGGCGCCCGGCCGCTCTGCCCATAGTCCGCCGCGAAGCTCAAGGTGGGCAGACGGCGGCTGCGGGCCGCGCGCAGCTCCAGTTCCGCCGCGCGCACTTGCGCCTGCGCGGCCCGGTATTCCGGCCTCCCTTGCAGCGCCGCGGCGAGAGCTTCCGGTTCGCTCATCATCGCCGTGTTGTAAAAGCCCGCCATGTCGGCGAGTTCGAAACCCGAGCCGATCTTGGCCTGCATCACGTTGGCAAGTTGCAGCTTCGCGGCCGTCAAGCCGCTCTCCGCTTCGAAAAGGGACTGTTGCAGGTTGTTGGCTTGCTGCAAAGCACGCTTAGTCTCCAGGGAACTTGCAATGCCCTGTTGAAAGCGGTCCGTTGTAATGGTATGCAATTGCCGCGCCAGGGACAGCTGCTTCCGCAGCGTAGCCTCCATCGCCTGGCTCCGCTGCGCTTCCACATAGGCTGCGACCACCTGCAAAGCGAGAGCCTCCCGAGCGTTGACACGTTCCGCCTCCGCACTTTCCACGCGGGCGTTGGCGGCCCGGTGACGATGGCGCAGCGGGACATTGAAAAGCTCCTGCGTCACCAGCGCCCGCGCGTCTACCTGTGAGAAGGGACCGACACGCACCGGCAGAAAGGAACCAACACCGGGAATCTCCGGAGCCTGGATGCCGCGCGCACGAAGGTTCACAGTCTGCAGGGCATCGAAGGCGCTGATCGAAACCTGCGGCAGCAGCGGAGCACGCACACGGTCGCGCTCCGCGGCCGTCCCCGCAGCTCGCGCGTCGGCCCGACGCAGGTCGGAGTTCTGTGTAAACGCGATACTTACGGCCTGTTCGAGCGTGAGGCGCGCCGGGATTTCGGGACGCTCCGCGCCGGCCAGAGCCGAAATACCGGCAAACCAAGCGCAGGCCACTACGAAGGAGCTACTGCCGCGGTTTCGCATTCTTCTGACCTCCTGCTTCTCGAATCGCCTGAATGTTTTCCTGGATCTTGCGCAAAGAATCGAGAGTGATGCTCACATGGGACTGCGGGATGCCGCGCGTGATCTCCGCCAGACGGCGCGCCGCCCTGGGCAGCAGCAAGCGCTCCAGCCGCTTCCCTTCGCGCGTCAGCCAAGTTCGCACCCGGCGGCGGTCCCGCACGCCCGGCTCGCGGCGGATCAGCCCCTTCTTGGACATGCGATCGAGGATGCGCGTTACCGTGGTGCGGTCGCGGATGGCGCAGGCGGCCAGTTCTCCCTGAGTCTGGCCGTCCCTCTGCCACAGGTGCACAAGCAAGGCCAACTCTTCAGGAGTCAGATCGATGCCAACCTCCTTGAAGGCCTCGCGAGCCTGTAGCCGCAGCAGATAGGCGGTGCGGTTGACGACGAATCCGAGCGCCTTCGAAAGATCAAGCTTGGGGTGATGTGGCATGATTATGTGCTAGTTACACTAAGTGTACTATACACATAATTAGAACACAAGGAATTTGACGGACATCTATGTAACATCGAAGGCCTTCCGGCCGGCGGACGCGCTAGACTGTTTTCCGGCATGAGATACCGCAAACTGGGCAGAACGGGATTTGAAATCAGCGAGATCGGCTACGGCGCCTGGGGCATCAGCGGGTCCCAGTGGATCGGAGCGCGGGATGATGAATCACGTCAAGCCCTGCATCGGGCCATTGACCTGGGCTTGAATTTCATTGATACAGCGCTGGCCTACGGCGATGGCCATAGCGAAAAGCTGGTCGGTGAAATCGTCCGCGAGCGCTCCGAACGGATCTACGTCGCGAGCAAGGTTCCACCCAGGAACATGCTCTGGCCCGCTCAGCTGGGCATTCCCCTCGGGAGAGTGTTCCCTTACGACTACATCGTGGGCTGTGTCGATCGGAGTCTGAAGCACCTGAACATCGAAACGCTCGACCTCATGCAATTTCACGTCTGGAATCCAGAGTGGAACAAGCAGGATGATTGGAAGCGCGCCATCGAAGACAGCAAGCGCTCAGGGAAGGTGCGGCACTTCGGCATTTCAATCAACGACTACCAGCCCGATTCCGCGCTTGAAACGCTGCGCCTGGGCTTGATCGACGCCGTGCAAGTGATCTACAACGTTTTCGACCCGCGGGCGCAGGATCGCCTGTTCCCTCTTTGCCGCGAATTGGACATCGGCGTGATCGCCCGCGTGCCCCTCGACGAAGGGGGACTGACGGGCATGATCACGCCCGAGACCACCTTCCCCAGCGGCGACTTTCGCAACCGCTACTTCAAGGATGATCGCAAACGGCAGGTGTTCGATCGCGTGCGCAAGCTTCAAAGGGACGTGGGCGAATCCCACGGCACGGTCGCCGAGGTGGCATTGCGGTTTTGCCTTTCGACGCCGGATGTTTCGACTGTTATTCCAGGAATGCGCAAGGTGCGGCACGCGGAAGCGAACATGGCGGTTTCCGACAAAGGGCCGCTACCGCCCGATGTATTGGCGAAGCTGGAGGAGCACCGCTGGATTCGAAACTTTTATGACAGAGGGTAAAACGCCGCGAACACCCCGGTGAAAATATCGACCGCGATTGCTCGCGGGTTCTCACCGCCGGCTCACGCCGGCGGCTCCGAGCTTGCTTTTCGGAGCGCAGGGATCAAGAAGTCAACCCGTCAGGGATCTGTCGAGAGTTTGCAAAAAAAGTCCGGCATCGGTGACCAGGCCAATGGCCTGGCCCGTGCCCCGGTCGGACACCTTCGTGACAACCGCCGGATTAATGTCGACGCAGACAAGCTTCACCCACGAGGGCAACATATTGCCCGTCGCGATCGAGTGCAGCATGGACCCCAGACACAGAACCAAGCCCGCGCCTTCGAGGTGCTTGGCATAGGCGTCCTGTGCGGCATTCATGTCGGTGATGGTATCCGGAAGCGGCCCGTCATCGCGCAGACTTCCCGCCAGAACAAAGGGGACGTTGTTTTTGATGCACTCGTAAAGAATGCCGGATGAAATCTTGCCTTGCTCGACGGCCTGCCGCACGCCGCCACAGTGATAGATCGTGTTAATCGTTCGCATGTGATTGCGGTGGCCATGCTCCGACTGCCGTCCGTCGGAAAGCCGGACGCCGAGGGAGGTACCGATCAGGGCCGCCTCGCAGTCATGCACGCCGAGTGCGTTGCCGGCCAGCAGGGCATCCACAAAACCATGCCGGATCAGCGACTCCAGCGCAGGACCGGATCCGGTGTGCACGACGACCGGCCCAGCCACGACGATGACTCGTTTGCCTTCTTCCTTGGTCTGCTTGATCAGGCCGGCTGTTTGGCGCACCGCGCCTTCGACCTGCCGTTCCGAGGAGACGCCGGTCGACATGAACGCAAACGCCAGGCGATCTCTCTCCTTGGCTTCGGGCAGCACGCGGATGCCGTGTTGCCCGCAAACAACCTTGTCCCCCGCGCGAATGTCGCGCAGACGCCGGCACTGCGCCGTCCTGTTATCCACGACGATCGCGGCGTCCATGCGCTGGCGGATGACATCCACCCAGTGACCACCGAGACGGACCTGCGTGCGATGATTCGTGGTCGAGTAGAAGTCTTCGGGGGCACAGCGGTCCTTCTCCGCCACCTGCAATTCGGCATTTTCATGATTCACGGTGCCGCAGCCCAGGCCTATCAGGTCCTGCAGCAGCTTACCCATGATCTCTTCGCTCGGCGCTTCGATCCGCATGCGAAGATACGACTCGTCCACATTGGTGCGGCCGATCTGAAATTCTTCGACCTGGAAGGCTCCCTCGTGAGCTACGATTGTGTCGAACATCTCTTCCATCACGTGGGAGTCGACCAGGTGGCCGCGGGCTTCAACAAACTCGTGGTGCTTCGCCATCGATCCAAGTCTACCGTAGTGGATTCAAGGTGAGCTTTTCGCGGGATTTGGCGACCCCAAGCCGTACAGCTTTGTTTTTCAGGCGGATCCAATGAGCGGTCAAACCACCGAACCGTTCATTGTTGACACCGGTCGAGGGGGCGGAATAGACTGAGATCGGCGGGCGGGAGTAACTCAGTTGGTAGAGTGCGACCTTGCCAAGGTCGATGTCGCGGGTTCGAACCCCGTCTCCCGCTCCAAACACTCCCAGAACGCCCTGCCGCCGGCAGGGCCTTTTATTTTCTTAAAGCTAGCGCCACACCCCCTCTGGAATAGGCCTGCTCGAGTGGGCAGCGGACTCCGACGAACGCAAGCCACCACAGGGCCTCTATCAATAGCGAGAGGAACCATTCGCCGCCTAACGGCTACGGAGACAAGGGAGGGGCTATTCCGGACAGGGTCTGCTCCAAGTATTGCACTTTCGTCGCCGGGTCTCTTACGGCAAGCCTCTCGAAACCGCAGGCGTAGAGAAGGTCCGCCACGGTCCTGGCGCGCAAATTCGCAAGCTTGGCCTTGATATCACGAGCGGCGGTTGGCTGCTTGTCCCCGTACTGCAGAACGAGTCCGTCCAGACCCTCCATAGCCGCGCTGTAAGGCTTACCGAGGATCTCCTTCAAAAGTGCCTCGCTCCGCATTGCCCGAAAATCAGAGGACCAACTTGTCACCGCCAGAACGACGGTCTTCGTATGGTAGCCCTCGCACGTGAGAACAATCTCTTCCTTTGTCTGAGGGCTGACGAGCGGCCGGCGGTGCGAATCGGAAGGGGCAGGGAACAGTTTTTGCAGATGATCACACAGATTGCGGCGCCCGGTCGAGTCCGTGCCCAGCATGCCGCGGTACTCATCAATCGTCAGAGTGAAATCCCGAATTTGCGCGGGAGAGGAGACTGCGGCGCCGAAGATCCCCAGCAGGCCGGCGAAAACCGCCGCGGTAGCGCGAAAGAGCTGCTTTCGCATAGAACTCTCCGTGTTACGTTGAGAAGTTCTCGATGGTGTGAATTATAAGCCAAAGGCACTCCCCAGTCCAGCGCGACTAGGGCGGTTTCGCTCGCTTATGTGAGCTCTTCTTTTCGCGCTGTGATGCTGTCGATGTAGTTGAGGTCGATGTCGTAGCCGATGCCCGGCCGGCTCCCGATCTTGATGGTGCCGCGGGAGGTCACCTCGACCGGCGGATCGATAATGTCCCGCTCCCAGTAGCGCTTGCTGGCCGACACATCGCCCGGCAGTGTGAAATTTTCGAGGGTGGAGAGAGCGATATTGTGCGCTCGTCCGATGCCGCTTTCGAGCATTCCGCCGCACCAAACCGGAATTCCGTGGGCGCGCGCAACATTGTGCACCAGCAGCGCTTCGGAAAACCCACCGACGCGGCCCAACTTGATGTTGATTATTCCACACGCCTTCATCTCGATTGCGTGCTCCGCCTGGCGCGCGCTGCGAATGCATTCATCGAGGCAAATGGGCGTTGCGAGCTGGCTCTGCAGGCGGGCGTGGTCGATGATGTCGTCGTGCGCTAGAGGCTGCTCGATCATCATCAACTCGAATTCATCAAGCCGCCCGAGATGGGCGGCGTCCGCGAGAAGATACGCCGAGTTGGCGTCAACCATGAGGCGAATGTCAGGGAAGCGCTCGCGCACTTGCCGCACGACGTCGACGTCCCAGCCGGGCCGGATCTTCATCTTGATGCGCTGGTACCCGGCCGCAAGTTCGCGCTCAATAAGGGACAGCAGCTCCGCGACTGAGCCTTGGATGCCGATGGAAACGCCGCAATCGATTTCCGTGAGCAATCCGCCGATGTGCTCCCAGAGGGGCAGGCGGAGTTGGCGGGCTTCCAGATCCCAGCAGGCCGCCTCGAGTCCGCCGCATGCCATGCGGTGCCCGCGGATGTGACCGGTCAACCGCGCGACGTCCATCGCGGAATCGACTTTCTTGTGCAAAACCTGGGGAGCAACAAAATCGCGCAGGATCAGCCAGGCCGAATCCACCCACTCTTCGTTGTAGAAGGGGCGCTCACCGGCGGTGACCTCACCCCATCCCGTCGCGCCGCCGTTTTCAACCTCGACAAGAAGGATTCTGCGGCTGGTGGTGCGGCCGAAGCTGGTCTCAAACGGGTGGACCAGTGGCATCCGGATTTCACGAAGTGTGATGCAGTCGATTTTCACGAAAATTCCGTTTGGAACGAAGATGACGGCGCCTTAAAAACAGTAAAGGACGGAGGCCCGCGGCAATCGCCTATTCTGGCTGCCCCTCCAGTCTCCCCAACTCGAACAAACCGCCTTCCTCGGTACGGCGATATCCGATCACCGCCAGGCCACTGCGAAAGTGACGCTGCAGTTCTTCGCCGATTCGCAACTGCACCGCACGCGCCCTGTCCGCGTCGTTGCTTTTCAGTTCGGCAATCTCGCCGGGGACTGTGACGGCGGCCTCCACGTTCTTACCGATTCCTGCGCCACGCTCGACGATGGCTTTCACTCGCGGGCTCTCAACGTGCCACTCCACAACCAAGCGGTCGGTCGGCAGGGATGCATGAAGAGCGGACGACGTAATGCCGTAGAAATTCGGGATGTAGCTGCGGGCGATGACGCCGAGCCGTTCGATATTGAAGTAGGCGTTGCGGATTTCGAGCGGGTCAAATGTCCACTCGATTCGACGCACACCCGCCCGAATGGCCTCCTCCCGCTGGCGCAGCTTGAGACGCCTCCCGATGCCGCAGTTTTGATAGGCGGGCAGGATAGCCGTCATGTGGCTGTGCCAGTAAGTCTCGCCGCCGGGCTTACGGCCCGGAAGCGCCAGGCTAAAGCCGACCAGACGGCCACCATCATAGGCGCCCAAGACCAGCCCCCCAATAAACCGAGCGACACCCAGAAGGCGTGACGGCACCTGATCGACTTCCGAAAAGCCCCAGACCGCGGCTTGAATCGGCAGCGTGGCCTCGAACTCCGCCAGGTCGTGCAACTCCCGAATTTCCACGGCGGGCCGCGCTAGCTTTTCTTGGCCTGCTGCCATAACTCTTCCATTTCGTCGAGCTGGGCGGCGGAGAGAGACTTGCCGCGCTGCCGCAGGCCTTCTTCCACTTGCCGAAAACGCTCCCGGAACTTGGCGTTGGCACGCTTGAGGGCGATCTCGGGGTGCACTCCGGCGTGCCGCGCGATATTAACCAGCATGAACAGCATATCGCCGACTTCTTCCTCGACGTGATCCTGATCGCCGCTGGCGCGAGCTTCGAGAAGCTCATCGGTTTCCTCCTGGAGCTTCTTGACCAGGGGAGCGAACTCGGGCCAGTCGAATCCCTCCTTGGCGGCTCGCTTGCCGATCTCACGCGCCTCGAGCATGGCCGGCTGCGAGCGGGCCACGCCGTCCAGGACCGAACCGCTCTTGCGTCCGGCAGCACCGTCTTTAGCACGTTTCTCTTCGGCCTTAATCTGCTCCCAGCGGTGCACGACATCGCCGGGGGTGCGGGCCGATTCATCACCGAAAACGTGAGGGTGGCGGCGGATCAGCTTCTCGTTGATGCGGGACAAAACGTCATCGATGGTAAAGAGATTCTCTTCCGATGCGATCTGCGCCTGAAAGACAATCTGCAACTGCAGGTCGCCTAGTTCTTCCGGCAGGTGCTCCCAGTCCCCTCGCTCGATGGCGTCGAGCACTTCATAGGTCTCTTCGATCAAGTAGGGGCGCAGCGTTTTCAGTGTCTGCTCGCGGTCCCACGGGCATCCGTCGGGCCCGCGAAGCCGCGCCATGATGTCCAGAAGGCTTTCGAAACGTGAAGAAGACATGGGAGAATAGGCTGCCAGTCGCCAATGTAGCACAGCGGAGAAAAGGCACTGTTTCTAGAGCAGAGAACGCCTTTTGCGCTGGGCCATCGGGACGAAGAAGACGAACAAACCGCCTTTTTCCCCACAGTTTTCAACGTGCCATGAAGGCTCTCGGCATAATTCCGGCCCGCTATCACGCCACCCGCTTCGAGGGCAAGCCACTGGCTTTGCTAGGCGGCCGTCCGGTGCTACAGCACGTGTACGAGGGATCGCAAAAATCGTCGTTGCTGAGTGAGGTTGTCGTTGCAACCGACGACGAGCGGATCGCCGTTGCAGTGAGGAAATTTGGAGGCAAGGTCGTGATGACATCGCCCGATCACGCCTCCGGAACCGATCGCGTGGCCGAGGCAGCGAGATCTCACGACGCCGACGTTGTCGTCAATATCCAGGGAGATGAACCGTTCATTGCGGGCGAGGCCATCGATCAGGCGCTGGAACCCTTTTTTGCTCATCCCGAAATCGAGATGACGACGCTGATGCGCGCCATCGAACGGCGCGAGGATCTAGCCGATCCCAACGTCGTGAAGGTCGTCGTCGATTCGCAGGGGTTCGCGCTGTACTTTTCGCGCTCGCGCATTCCCTATCCGCGGCAGCAGGATTCGGCTCCCGCCTACGAGCACATCGGGCTCTATGCCTACCGCAAGGATTTTCTGCTGCGGTTCGCCTCTCTGGCGCCAACGAAATTGGAAAAGACAGAGGCTCTCGAGCAGCTGCGGGCATTGGAAAACGGCCACCGCATCCTGGCAGTAGAGACGCGGCATCATGTAGGGTTAAGCATCGACACGCCCGCCGATCTGGAAAGAGCCGAGCAGTTTCTACGCCGCTAAGGCGGCGCCGATAGAGATCGACAGAGCGGCCAAAATCCTTACTGTTGCACAGGAATTTTTCCTGCACGCAGGCGTGGAACTGTGCTATATAATTGTGCTTCGCTTGCCTTGACAGGCAGCGGCGGCGGACAACAAGCTAAGGGTTAGCCAACAACTTGCAGCGTTTCCGCGAGGGGGAACATATGCCTGAGCCGAACGGCGGTCCCGCGAAGGACGCCAGCCAAAGCAACGCACCGGCCGGCGGGAGTCCGGCGGCGAGACCCTCTCTAATCTCCAAGTTTCTCAAGGGAATACAGGACGACTCCTCACCGGAGGAAGGTGTCAAGAGCCGGCGACGCTTTGTGGCATTCGCCATCAGCGGCTTTCTGACAACGAACTTCCTGATGTTCCTGCGGTTTTTCTTTCCCCGAACGATCTTCGAACCCAAAACGGTTTTCCGGATTGGGCCGCCATCAGACTTCGGAATCGGAGTCAGCACAAAATTTCAAAAGTCAAACCGGATCTGGGTGGTGCGGAACACCGAGCGCGTCTTCGTCATCAGCGCCATCTGCACGCATCTGGGTTGCACGCCTGACTGGAAGGAATCGGAACAGAAGTTCAAGTGCCCTTGCCACGGCAGCGGCTACGACCCCGAGGGGGTGAACTACGAAGGCCCCGCGCCACGGCCCATGGATCGCGCCCGGGTCGAGTTAGACGCCGAGGGGCAGATCGTGGTCGATACAAGCGTTGTGTACCGGTGGGAAAAGGGTAAAGAGAGCCAGTTCGACAATCCAGGCGCCTACGTTCCGGTCTAGAGGGGCAGCTTCCCTGATGGCCCGAAGAGAGACGGCAGGAAGTTCTTCGCGCCCACTTGCGGCGCGGCCGGGGGAAGTACTAACCTCTGCATATTTCGTCCGATGCGCTGCCGGCCCGCGCGGAGCCGGCGCGAACACAGGAGTCAGCCATGGCTGAGGGAAACGGCAGCAACGGAGCCAAAGAGGGCAACGGGAAAAAGGGCATTCTCGGCGTGATCGACCCCGAGGTGATCAAGCGTAAAGCCAGTGAAGATCTGGAAGCGCTGAAGCAGCCCACGAAGACTGATCTTTACAAATCGGTTTTCCGCGTCAAGCACGATGAGACTCCCCGCAACCGCGCCCTGGGCGTACTGAGCAACGTTTTTCTCCACCTGCATCCGGCAAAGATCAACCGCGACGCCGTAGCCTACAACTTTACCTGGGGCATGGGCGGCATTTCCTTCTACTTGTTCTTCGTGCTGACCTGGACGGGCGTGCTGTTGATGTTCTACTACCACCCGACCAAGATACAGGCGTTCCGGGACATTCTTTACCTCGAGCACGATGTTCCCTTCGGCAAGCTGCTGCGCAACATGCACCGTTGGGGAGCGCACGCGATGGTGCTCACGGTGTGGCTGCATATGTTCCGGGTGTTTCTGACCGGTTCCTACAAGAAGCCGCGCCAGTTCAACTGGTGCGTGGGCGTGATTCTCTTGGTCCTGACGCTGCTGCTTTCATTCACGGGTTATCTGCTGCCAGACGATCAACTGGGCTTCTGGGCCGTGACCGTGGGAACGAATATGGCGCGCGCCACACCGATGCTGGGACACGAAGGGCCTTTCGGCCTGGAACTCGGCATGACGGCGTATAACGACGTTCGTTTCGCACTGCTGGGCGGGTCGATTGTGGACGCTAACGCCCTGCTGCGGGCCTACATTTGGCATTGCATCGCCATTCCCGGTTTTGCCGCGACGTTCATGATTGTGCATTTCTGGCGCGTGCGCAAAGACGGCGGCATCTCCGGCCCGGCGCCCGTGGCGCTCGCAAGCGAGATCAAACCGCTGCGCCGTAACTAGCCGCGGCAGGCACAGACGGAGGAGTTTATGGACTGGGCTCAGCTTTGGGAAATCATATCGCTTCCCGACAACGTGCCGATCCTCGGCCTCATGGTCCTGATCCCCTTCTACACGTGGTATGGTCTGCGCCAGGCCTTCGCTACTGACCGCCTGGTCGCGCAGCTCGAAGCGGACCCCGCCCTGGCGAAGACGCACCATCGCAAGGTACAGCCTTTCAAGAAGGGCTGGGCGCGAGAAGTGCTGGTATGGCCCTATCTGCTGCGCATCGAGTTCCTGGCGGCCGTGATTGTTACAGCAATCCTGATGGTGTGGTCGATCACGCTCGACGCCCCGCTGGAAGAGCCGGCCAACCCCACGCTCACGATGAATCCCTCCAAGGCGCCATGGTACTTCCTGGGCCTGCAGGAGATGCTGGTCTACTTCGACCCCTGGATCGCCGGGGTTCTGATGCCGACGCTCATCATCATTGGCCTGATTGTTATCCCTTACATCGATGAGAATCCGCTTGGCAACGGCTACTACACGTACAAGCAGCGAAAGTTCGCAATTTGGGCGTTTCTGTTCGGTTTCCTGATTTTGTGGTGCAGCATGGTCGTGATTGGAACTCTTATCCGAGGTCCGGGGTGGATGTGGTTCTGGCCGGGGCAGACGTGGGATCACAACAAGATCGTTTTTGAGATCAACCGCGACCTGCACGAGATTTTCGGAATTACGGGCGCGTTGCCGGCCGCGATCTTCGGGTTCCTAGTTGTGGCGGGCTTTTTCGCCGTGGCGGGCTTCCTCATGCACAAGCTCATGACCTTGACCGAGTTTAACCGCAAGATCCTCGATCGCATGACGGCCTTGCAGTACGTGACGCTGCAGGTTTTGATGATCGTCATGCTAAGCTTGCCGGCGAAAATCATCGCCAGGCTGCTGTTTCGCATCAAGTATGTTTGGGTCACCCCGTGGTTCAATATTTGACCGCCGCGGGTGCAAGAGCGCTGCAAGCGCGAGAAACGTTTGACGGGGTAGTTTGATGCCTGAGACTCCCGAACAAGATCCTGTAATTTCGAAATCCCTCAGCGTCCCCTTGATGGTGTCGACGCTGATCCTAATGCTGACGCTCGTGTGGGCCATCTATGACGAGGTCTATGCTCTGCGTCCGTGGAAGGGCTATCAGGCGCGCTTTATAGCGCTCTACTCGAGTTTTTTGCAGGAATTGAAGCCGAAGCAGGCCGAGGCCGAACGGGTTGTCAAAGAGTCACCCGAATACCAGCAACTGCAGGCGGCGCTCGATGCGGCCGAAGCCAAAGCATCCGAGCAGATCGGCCAGATCGATCAGCAGGTCAACCGAGGCGTCACGCCCCGCATGATCGCGGCTCGGCAGGCATTTCAAGTGCTCAAAAGCGAAGTGGACGCCTTGATCTACCAAATTGAGGTGGCCGGCAGTGAATCCCGCAAAGCATCTCTGCAGGCCGACATCGACGCCATCAAGGCGCGCGAAGTAGAAGTCGAGCTTGCGCTGGCGGACGGCTCCGGCCAGACCGAAACGGTGACGATGAACTACGCGCAGCTGGAAGAGGAGTTCCTGGGGCTGCAACGCCGGAGGGCTGAACTGCAGGCGCAGCGCGTGCTCATTGCGCAACCGGCGTCGGAGGCTCGCGCCAAGCGCGACGCCCTCATGAACGAGAGACTCTTCGGTCTGACGGAACAACAGGTCGCAGGCCTCATCAACAAGATGGAGAACTTCAACGTCGAGATCAAGCAGATTCACCTCGGTGATATTGATCTTGTCGACCGCTGCGAATCGTGCCACGCGGGCATTCGCGAGCCGGCGGAGCTGACCAAGGAATCCATGGGCGGCGAAGCAGTGTTCACCAGCCATCCCTCGCCCGATCTTCTGCAGATTCACAACCCGGAGCGGTTTGGCTGCACGGGGTGCCATAACGGCAACGGGCGCGCCACCAGCAGCGTAGTTAAGGCGCACGGGCGCTACAAGCACTGGCTGTGGCCGCTCTATGACCGCGAGAACTTCACCGCCGGCTGCCAGCAGTGCCACGCCAAGGAAGTGGTTACCGAGCACGCTTCCGTGCTCAACGAGGGCCGTGAACTGTTCATGAACAAGGGCTGCTGGGGCTGCCATCGCTTCGAGGGCTTTGACAAGGAATCGGACGAACTCTCGCTGGTGCGGCAGCGCACGCGGGTGCTGCGCGATGAGCAGGCGGCGAACGAGAAAGAAAGCCGCCGCCAGCGCCAGTTAGGCGACGCTGCACCCGACAATGAGGCTGCCCAGCGGCACTACGCCCGCGCCGAAGCGCTGCGTGTGCGCAACAGCCGCCTCGATGCGGAAGTCGATGCTTTGGTTTTGGAGGAGAAGAACCTGGCGCGCGAAGTCCGGAAGTTCGGGCCCAACCTCAAGGAAATCAAGGTCAAGTTGCGGAAGGAATGGGTTCCTGTCTGGCTGAAGAACCCGCATGAGTTCCGGCCCGGCGCCAAAATGCCTGTTTTCCGTCTCGCCGACAACGAGGTTCGGGCGATCAGCGCCTATATTTGGCAGAACGCCACCGTTGGCACGTTGCAGACGCATCCCAGCGGCAACGCCGAACGCGGCAAGGAACTCTTCGAAACCAGGGGTTGCCTCGGCTGCCACTCGATGGGCGAAGGAGACGCCAAGATCGGCGGCACTTTCGCGGCTAACCTGACACGAGTGGGTGAAAAGACCAACTACAACTTCCTGGTCCGCTGGATCCACGACCCCGCCGAGTTGACGCCGGTTCCGGGCGCAACCGCCGAGGAGACCCGCGCCATCCCGCTCATGCCCAGTCTGCGGCTGAGCTTCGATGACACCCGCGATATCGCCAGCTACCTGATCACCCAGAAGACGGACACCACCTACGGCGAGGCCGCCTTTATGGACGATCCGGCGCTGGCGGCAGAGGGCCTGACCCTGGTCCGGCACTACGGCTGCGCCGGCTGCCACGAGATCTCCGGACTGGAAGAGGAAGGCCGGATCGGCACGGAACTGACTCTGGAAGGCAGCAAGCCGATTGAGCGCCTGGACTTTGCGCTGCTGGGCCACGACGCGAAGCACGAGGGCTGGTACACGCATAAAGGCTTCTTCGAGCACAAGCTCGAGAACCCGGCCATCTTTGACCAAGGCAAGGTAAAGCCGCATCTCGAACAGTTGCGCATGCCGAACTTCAACCTGCAACCGGAGGAGATCCAGGCTCTGACGACCTTCCTGCTTGGCGCGGTCGACACCGGTTTTCCGGCGCAATATCGCCACGAGCCGGAAGATGAGCGGCGCGACGTGCAGGAGGGCTGGTGGATTGCGCGGCGTTACAACTGCATGGGCTGTCATCAAATCCTGCCCGGCGATGTCACCTCGTTCATGACGATGCCTCGTTACCAGGACCCGGATTGGAAGGAGCAGATGCCTCCACAGCTCTTCACGGAGGGCGCGCGCGTTCAGCCCAACTGGCTAATCAGCTTCCTCAACAATCCGGCCATGAGCGAGAGTGACATTCACCGCAACGGTGTGAGGCAGTATCTCCATGCGCGGATGCCGACTTTCCACTTCACGGAGCGCCAGGTAAGTAAGCTGATGCGCTTTTTCATGGCGAAGTCCACTCAGCCGCTGCCCTACATGCCCGAGACTCTGGAGCCACTGACGCAGAACGAGTACACGATGGCGCGGAATTTGTTCAACAGCCGAGGCGCTCCGTGCCTGAAGTGCCATGCCACCGGCGAGCCGGCGCACGATCGCACGGCCACGGCGCCGAATTTCCTGCTGGCCGGTGAACGGCTCAAACCCGACTGGACGTACCGCTGGATGCTCGACCCGGCTAAGATTTCGCCCGGCACCGCGATGCCGTCCGAATTATTCCGATTGGAGGGCGACCGCTGGGTCTTTTCAGGCCCCTTGCCGGCTTCCTTCGCCGGTTATCAAGGGGATCATGCCAGGCTGCTGGTGCGGTACATGTTCCAGTTCACGCCGGAGGAACTGCGGAGGCTACGAGCCAGCGGTGTACAATAAACGTTTACGTTTTCGGTGGAGAGCAACATCACTCCCAAAATAAGGACGGTGCAAATAGGATGCTTTACAAGAAGGTTTTTGGAATCACAACGGCCGCGCTGCTGCTGACGGCTGCCTGCGGCGGTGGAGAGGAGAAGGCCGAAGCTCCCACCGAAAAGGCTGCGACCCAGTACGTGACGGTAGATCCAGCGACAGCAGCCACGGTCACCGGCAAAGTCACTTTTGAGGGGACAGCTCCCAAGGCGCCGCCCATCAATATGAGCGCCGAGCCGGACTGCAGCAAGCTGCACAGCGGTCCCGTGCAGCCCGACATCGTAGCGATCGGCGCGGGCGGAGCGCTTCAGAATGTCTTTGTGTGGGTCAAGGCCGGTCTGGAAGGAAAGGCATTCCAGCCTTCCACAACACCCGCGGTGCTGGACCAGAAGGGCTGCATCTACACGCCCCACGTCCTTGCATTGCAGAAGGGCCAGCCCTTGCAAGTGACCAATGACGACCCCCTGACCCACAACGTTCACCCGTTACCCAAGGTCAATCCTGAGTGGAACAAGTCGCAGACGCCCGGCGCGCCCGCGATTGACTATCAGTTCCCCCGGCAGGAAATCATGCTGCCGGTGAAGTGCAACATCCACCCCTGGATGCGGGCGTACATCAGCGTGGTTGATCATCCCTTCTTTGCCGTGACGGGCGCGGATGGGACGTTTACCGTCAAGGGCCTGCCGCCCGGAACCTACACTGTCGAAGCCGTGCACGAAGAGCTGGGCGCTAAGGAAATGAGCGTGACTCTGGCTGACGCGGGATCGGCCACAGCCGATTTTGTCTTTACCAAGTAGCTCCCGGGATGGCGGTGACGAATAACGTTTGGCTGCACCGCTATGCGGTGTTCACGGCGGCGGCGACTTTTCTCCTCATCATTGCCGGAGCCCTGGTCACGAGCAACGAGGCGGGCTTAAGTGTGCCTGACTGGCCGCTTTCCTACGGAACCTGGATGCCGCCCATGGTGGGCGGCATCTTTTATGAACACGGCCACCGCATGGTGGCGAGTTTCGTCGGGTTTCTCACGATTATCCTGGCAGTGTGGCTGGCGCGCGCGGAAGACCGCCGCTGGGTCAAGGTTCTTGGGTGGGCGGCTCTGGGAGCTGTGATTCTACAAGGCGTTCTGGGCGGCCTCACAGTGCTGTTTCTGCTGCCGGCAGCTGTTTCGGTGGGCCACGCCTGTTTGGCTCAATTGTTTTTTTGCATGGTGGTGAGTCTGGCGGCTGTCACCTCGCCGGACTGGCGGCGCCGGCAAGGGGAACCAACAAGGCCACGCGCCGATGAGGGGTCGCCCACGCTCCGTCATCTGTGCCTGGCCGCGAACGGCGCCATCCTGCTGCAACTGGCTTTGGGAGCCGCCTTGCGGCACAAGGCCTTCGGCATCCTTCCCCACCTGGGAGGCGCGGCCCTGGTGACAGTGCTTGTATTTTGGATCATGGTGCGCAGCGTTTCCCGGCACGCGGACGAGCCGCGGGTGTTCGGATGGTCGCTGGCACTCAACGGCATGTTGATGCTGCAGTTGATCCTGGGCGCAGCGGCCTATTGGATTCGCCAAGAAACGGGCCACATTCCGCAACCGCTGCCTTTGATGGTGGCTCTCACCGTCACACACGTGGCAGCAGGGGCCGCGCTGCTGGCCACCAGTGTCGTTCTTAGCATTCAGGCGCATGCCCTGCTGCCGGCAGGGCGGGCGCTAGCGGGAAAACCGGAAGTCGCAGTCACTACATGAGAACGAACCCTCCCACCGCCGAAGCCGTGGCGCCGTCGGCCTTTGCCGCGCTTGGGGATTACCTCGAACTGACCAAGCCGAGCGTTGTCTGGCTGATCCTTATGTCCACGGCCGTCGGGTTTTACGTCGCCTCGTCGGGCCCGCTCGATTTCCTGCTGCTGCTGCACACGGTGCTCGGGACAGCCCTGCTGGCCGGCGGCACCGGCGCTCTGAACCAATGGATTGAGCGGCGCGCGGACGCCAAGATGCGGCGCACCGAGAGCCGGCCGCTGCCGGCCGGCCGGTTGCGTCCGATGCCGGCATTCGTTTTCGGCCTGAGCCTGTCGGTAGCCGGCATGGCCTATTTGGGGCTTGCTGTGAATCCGCTGAGCGCTCTGCTGGGGTTTCTGACCTGGGCCTCGTACCTCGGCCTCTACACGCCCCTCAAGACCCGCACACCGCTTTCGACGTTCGTGGGCGCCTTCCCGGGCGCGGTACCGCCTCTGATCGGCTGGGTGGCCGTCCGGAACGGTATTGGGCTGGAGGGCTGGGTGCTCTTCGCCGTGCTCTTCCTGTGGCAGTTCCCGCATTTCTACGCGATTGCGTGGATGTACCGCGAGGATTACTCTCGGGCAGGCATTCTGATGCTGCCTGTCGTCGAGCCAGACGGGGTATCGACTGGCCGCCAGATCGTCTGCTACGCCGCCCTGCTGGTACCTGTGAGCGTGACGCCAGCCATTCTGGGCATGGCCGGCATGCCCTACTTCGTGGGAGCGCTCCTGCTAAGCCTCGCCTATCTGTACTTCGGTGTGCTGGTAGCCCGCCGGAAGACCGCCTGGCAGGCCCGCCGGCTGCTCCAGGCCTCCGTGTTCTACCTTCCCCTGCTCTATGTCCTGCTGGTCGTGAACCGCTTGTAGAGCGGGCCTTTCGCCGGTCGCGGATTCAAGACAGCCCTCTGACGCTCTACCTAGTGCGGGAACGCGGCATGGATCTCGCGGAGCTTCGTCACGCTTTGTGGGCTAAGGGAAGCCAGGTCGGCGGTGAGTTCGTCACGTCGGCTGAGGGTCTTTTCGAGCTGTTCGTTGAGCGCGGGGTCCTGCGCGAGCGAGGCCGCCTCCCCAAGATCGCCAAAGAAATTCGTGGCCAGCTCCCGCGCCCGACCGAAGTTTTGGTCCTGCACTTCGAAAATGAGCGCGGCCAACTGATTTTGCAAGCGCGTAGTGCGGAGTTGTCCTTCGAGATCGGCGGCCCGGCTCTCGGCCGCGGTGACCCGCTGGTGGACCTGCCAATACTGATAGCCGACGGGGGCAGCGCCCAGCAGAACTCCAACCAGGAACAAGATCAATTTGCCGCGCACGGTTGCCTCCTGCATGTCCGCGGGGGCCCGCGGACATCCGAGCGTAATACAAGGGTGAGCAAGGTTTCAAGGCCGAGGGAGGCGTTTGGGTTCGGCACGCGCCTCGGCCATGTAGGCGCCGGCGTCGATGCGGACGCCCTCCGGCTTGGACTATCTCTTTGCGACAATCGTCTTCTCGACATTCCATGAGCGACGCTTACCTCGTTTTTGAATCCGGCGGCACAAAGCTGCTGGCAGCCGTGGCGGGCCCTGACTGCCGCATTGCGGAAACGTCGGTCCAGTACCGGGAGCCGCCGGACCGGGCGGGAAAGAGCTTCCAACGCCTCTTGGAGGCAGGCCGCGCTCTCAAGCAAAAGCATGAGGGACTCGGTGTTCGGTTCCGCGCCATCGGATTCGGGTTCGGCGGCTACGTCCGCCGGTCGGCGCAACAGCCCCAGAGTTGTCTCCACGAAGCCGGATGGGAGGATTTGGACGTCGCTAGCGATCTCGGACGCGAATTCGGCCTTCCCGTCGTGATTGAGAACGACTGCAAGCTGGGCGCACTTGCCGAGGCGCATTTTGGCGTGGGCCGGGGACACCAGACTGTCTTCTACATGACGGTCGGCACCGGCGTGGGCGGCGGCATCGTGCGGGACGGCACGATTCAAGCCATGAGCGACCTGGGCGAGGCCGAGATCGGGCACATCGTCGTCGCGCCGGACGGGCCGGCCTGCTGGTGCGGCGGGCGCGGCTGCGTGGAAGCGGTCTGCTCCGGCCCCGGCATGTCGCAGCTCTCAGGATGGATGTCTGAGCAAGATCCGGCAGCCTGGTGCGCCAGCTTGTTAGCTGCCCGATTCGCCTCCGCCGCGCAGACCTCCAGCAGAGATCTCCTGCAGGCCTGGGAAGCGGGGGATGCGTTCGCGGCTGCGGTGGTCCACCGCGCCGCCGGCTATCTGTCGTCCGCGGTGGCCGCTGCGATCAATCTGATCAACCCTGGGGTGTTCGTTGCCGGCGGGGGCGTGGGGACCGGCAACGAGCGGTTCCTGCAACTGCTTCGCGATAAAGTTCGTCCGCTGGTCGTACCCTATTTTCGCGAGCACTATCGCATCGTGCCGTCGGAATTGCGCGAGCATGCGGTCACGCAGGGAGCGGCGATCCTGGCGGCACAGAGGTTCGGACCACCGGCAGCGGGATAAGCTTAACGGCGATGCCCACCAGTTCTCGTCACCAGATTGCTTCGACGCCATACCTCTTGAAGACGGGATCCGACGTCAAAATGGGTAAAGACTCCGCCTGACTCTGTGCCGCCAGAAGTCTATCAAACGGGTCACGGTGATAGAGAGGCAGGCCTTCTACAAGAAGCACATGGCGTAGATCGATCGACAGGTTTCTCATACCAAATTCAGCCACTCGCGCGGGAACGTACCGGCTGGGCAAGTCGGGCAGTACAAGCCTCCCCGTCTGCACCTTGATCACGATTTCCCAGCCCACCACAGCGCTAAACACCAAGCTATTGCTCGGGTTCCGAACAATTCTCCTTGCGTTCCGCGACAAACGCATTTCATCAAGCATGAACCACAAGAACACGTGAGTGTCAACGAGGACGTCCATCTTGGAATCACCGCTTTGATCTTGCAGCTTTGGATCGCTTCGGGGCGGGCTGCAGCTCGGGCAGCGAACCACCGTAGAAGGCTTCCAGGAAATCCTGCGGCAGCTCATCGAAGTCAGGAGCCATCCAGATCTTGCCCTTGTCGATTCCGAAGGGCCGCCCAGGCGGAGCCTGGGCGACCGGCACCAGCCGGGCTACTGGTTTCCCTGCCCTTGCTATGACCACTTCTTCACCCTTCGACACACGCGAGAGGAGTTTCGAAAAGTGAGTTTTGGCCTCGTGAATATTGACTGTCATATCCGGTGTCGCCTTACTACTAGATTAGACTAAGTCGATAGACTAAGTCAAAATGTGCCAAAGTTGAGCATCCGGCCTTTGAGGCGAGTTTTCAGTGTCTGTTACGATCAAACCTGTCCCTCTTGTCCCTATCCGCGAAAACGAGCAGACCCCGCATCGGCGCCCACACGTCGATTGCGGGCTCTCTGGTGAACGCCGCGCGCGAGGCCGCCGGACTGGGCTGCAATACGTTCCAGATCTTCACGCGCAGTCCGCGCATGTGGCGCTCGGCGCCGATCGATGCGAATCAGGTGGCCGAATTCAAAGACGTCCGCGCACAACTGGGCCTCGGTCCGTTAGTCATCCACGGCAACTATCTGACAAACATGGCGGCCAGCAACAGCGTGGTCCGCGGGCTGTCAATCGAGGCTTTCCGCGACGAAGTCGAACGGGGTCTGGCGGTCGGCGCCGACTATCTGGTCATCCATCCGGGAAGCAGCAAAGGACATACTCTGCCCAAGGCCATGACCACTCTGGCCAGTTCCATCGCCCGGGCCACCCGTGGCATGCGCTGGAATGGCCTGCGCTTGCTGCTCGAGAACACCGCCGGCGGCGGACAGACGATGGGACGCGATTTCGAGGAACTCGCAGAACTCCGCGCGCTGATTGAGCGGCAGGCCTCTATTCCAGTCGGGTATTGCCTCGACACGGCGCACTGCTATGAGGCAGGGTTCGACATCGCAGCCCCTGCAGGCCTGGACGAGACCCTGGCTGCCATCGACAAGACCCTGGGCCTGGATAACGTGCCCGTGATTCACACCAACGATTCCCGGACGGCGCTCGGCTCACGGTGCGATCGCCACGAGCACATTGGCGCCGGCCACATCGGCCGCGAGGGCTTCCGCCGCATCCTACATCATCCCAGGTTGGCCGGCAAAGCGTTCATCCTCGAAACGCCCGCCGACGAGAACGGAACACACGCCCGCAACGTCAAGGCAATCAAGAGCTTGCTCCGCCGCCGTCCCACCGGCCGCCGCTGATCGGCGACAATAGGGACTTATCCGTTTCGCTATGCCTGAGAAGCCTTATCAACCGCAAGAAATCGAAAGCCGCTGGCAGAAAGAGTGGGAGTCGAACGACTCGTTCCGCGCCGGCCTCGATCTTTCCCGCCCGAAATACTACGTGCTCGAGATGCTTCCCTACCCCAGCGGCACGTTGCACATCGGCCATGTGCGCAACTACTCCATCGGCGACGCGCTGGCGCGCTACAAGTGGATGCGCGGGTTCCGCGTTCTGCACCCGATGGGCTGGGATTCCTTCGGGCTGCCGGCGGAGAACGCCGCCATTAAGAACAAGCGGGATCCCGGGGAGTGGACCCGGGCCAACATCGCCGAGATGAAGCGGCAGCACCGGCGTTTCGGCTTCAGCTACGACTGGTCGACCGAAATCTCGAGCTGCGAACCCGAGTACTACCGCTGGAATCAATGGTTCTTCATCAAGATGTACGAGCGCGGCCTGGCTTACCGAAAGAAGGCGCAGGTCAACTGGTGCCCCGACTGCGCCACCGTGCTCGCGAATGAGCAGGTCGTCGATGGCTGCTGCTGGCGTCACGAGCAGACGCCGGTGATCAAGCGAAACCTGGAGCAATGGTTTCTACGCATCACCGACTACGCCGATCAACTGCTGGACCATCACGACCAGTTAGAGGAAGGCTGGCCCGAGCGCGTGCTGACGATGCAGAAGAACTGGATCGGCCGCTCGACCGGCACGCGCGCCGATTTCATGCTCGAAGGCTCGGGGGAGAAAATCACGGTCTTCACCACGCGCGTGGATACCATTTTCGGGGCGACCTGTGTCATTCTGGCGCCCGAATACCTGCTCGTGGAGCAGTTCGGCCTGCAGTCGGAAGCGCAAAAGCTCATTCAGACGCGCACCACCGACCCGGCAGGCATGGACAAGGAAGGCATTGCCACCGGCCGCTTCGCCATCAACCCCTACAGTGGAGAGAAGATTCCCATCTGGATCGGCAACTTCGTGCTGATGGACTATGGCACCGGCGCAATCATGGCAGTGCCCGCGCATGACCAGCGCGATTTCGAGTTCTGCAAAAAGTACGGCATTCCGATCCGGCCGGTGATCCGTCCCACGGATGGCGAGCTTGCCGACGCAGCCACCATGACCGAGGCATTCGCGGACTACGGCGTCCTCGAAAACTCAGGGCCATTCAGCGGCCTGGCAAGTGCGCAAGCGATCGAGGAGATGAACGCCTTCGGCGCTGGAAAAGGCTTCGCAGAAGCCGCCATCACTTACCGGCTGAAGGATTGGGGCATCTCGCGCCAACGGTACTGGGGCACGCCGATTCCCATGATCCATTGCCCCAGATGCGGGGTCGTGCCGGTGCCGGAAGACCAGTTGCCGGTTCTGCTGCCATCAAATGTCGAGCTGACCGGAACCGGCGAGTCGCCGTTGAAGTCGGTGCCGGAGTTCGTGAATGTCCAGTGCCCTAAGTGCAGCGGCCCGGCGCAACGCGAGTGCGACACGATGGATACCTTCATCGATTCCTCGTGGTACTTCTATCGCTACTGCGACGCGCGCAACGAAAAGGCATCCTTCGACCCCAAGAAAGTGGCAGCGTGGTTCCCGATCGACCAGTACATCGGCGGCATCGAGCACGCAGTTCTGCATCTGATCTATTGCCGCTTTTTCACGAAGATGATGCGCGACCTGGGCCTGATCACCTGGGACGAGCCAGTGAAGCGCCTCTTCACGCAAGGCATGGTGATTCGCGACGGCGCCAAAATGTCGAAGAGCAAGGGAAACGTTGTCAGCGCCGACGAACTGCTGGACACCCACGGCGCCGACATCGGCCGCGTGTTTGCTCTTTTTGCGGCGCCGCCCGACAAAGACCTCGACTGGTCGGACGCCGGGGTCGAGGGCATGCGCGGCTTTCTCAGCCGCATCTACCGCCTCGTAACGCGGCATGCGGAAAGCAAAGCTGCGCCCACCGCACAGCCGGAGAGCGATTCCGACCGCGTGGTGCTGCGAAAACTGCATCAGACGATTCAGCAGGTGACGGACGATTTTGAAACGCGCTGGCATTTCAACACCTCGCTGGCGGCTCTGATGAAGCTGACGAACGAAATCTGCACGAGAGAGGCGGAGATATCGGCAGGCGTGATGCGGGACGTACTGCCCAAAGTTGTGCTGTTGATGGCCCCGTTCGCCCCCTACGTGGTCGAGGAAATGTGGCAGGAGCTGGGCGAGAAAGGCCCCGTCTTGCGTGTCTCATGGCCGGAGTTCGATCCTGAGCTTGCGCGCGAGGACCAAGTCGAGGTGCCGGTGCAGGTGAACGGCAAGCTGCGCTCGCGAGTCTCCGTGGCACTGGGTGCGGATCGCGATGAGCTGGAGCGGCTGGCCAAGGAAGACCCTAAAGTGCAGGTTCATCTCGACGGCAAGATCATCCGCAAGGTGATCGTCGTGCCCGACAAGCTTGTCAACATCGTAGCGGGGTAGGTTTCCCCTGACGAGACAGCTTGACGCCGAGGGCCGGTTTTTCAACGGGCCGCAAAAGGCCATGCCCGGCCTAGGGCCTTTTGCCAATGCCTACGCCGCCGTTTACAATCAAGGGAGCCTAAACACAAATCCAAGATCGCCTGGAACCCAGCCGTTTCGGGCTCCGAGAACACCTATGGGACTTTTCGACCTATTTCGGCCCAAGTGGAAGCACAGCAGTTCCGACATCCGGCTCGAGGCGGCCCGCCAGCTCACCGACCACGAGATTCTCAAGCGGATGGCGGCCAACGACCGCGACTGGTTTGTCCGGCATCGCGTTTTTGACCTGATCCGTGAGCAGAACGCTTCCGAGTCCATCTACGCCTTTCTCGCCAAACAGTCCTCCGACGAGGAGATCCGGCGCAAAGCCATCAAGAAGCTACGCGACGAAGCGGTGCTGGAAGATATCGCCAAGAACGAAAAGTACCGCTATGTCCGCGACGCAGCTGAACACCGGCTCGACGAGTTGCGGACCAACCTCTACGGCGAAAAGTCGGAACCGGCACAAGCTTCGAACTAGCCCGCGCACACTGCACAGCGAGCGCCCGCGAAGTTCGCGGCTGTGCGACAATCCCTAGTTTGCACCCCCCTACGCAGCGCTTATTGGAGAATCGGAACATCGTTCTCACCACACTCTTGACCGCCCTGCTGGTCTTAGGCCTCGCCATGTTCGGGCCGGCCGAGGGGGCCGATGCCCCGGCATCGCAAAAGCAATTCCGCGATCCCGCCCCGCCCAAGGTTGAAAAGCTGAGTGCGGCCGAGCCGCCTGAGCCGCAGCGGAACGCCGACGTTACTTTCCACGCCAAACCCAAGCCGCTTCCCAAGGGCGCAGTCACGCACGACTGGAAGTCCTTCCTCGGTCCAACGCACAACGCAGTTTCCGCCGAAACAAAGCTCCTGCGCAGATTTCCCGAGGGGGGGCCGGTTCTTCTGTGGGAAATGCGGAAAGGGACAGGGTACAGCTCACCCGCAATCGCGGGCGACAAACTCGTTTATTTGCATCGGGTTGCCGATCAAGAGATCATCGAATGCTTGCACCCGGAAACCGGCGAGCGCTATTGGCGTTTTGCTTACCCTACGGAGTTCGAAGACCGCTACGGTTACAACAATGGGCCGCGCGCGAGTCCCGTGATCGACGACGATCTTGTCTACACCTACGGCGCCGAGGGCAAGCTGTATTGCCTCAAGCTTGCAACCGGCCAGGTCTTGTGGACACGCAATATCCGCGACGAATTCAAGGTACCGCAGGACTTTTTCGGCACGGCATCGACCCCGCTTGTGGAAGGGGCAAACCTTATCGTGCAGATCGGCGCTCCCGGCGGCCCGACGGTGGCGGCTTTCGACAAGAAAACCGGTGCGATGGCTTGGGGGGCGGGCAGCGAATGGGGCCCGAGCTACGCCTCGCCGACGCCGGCCGTTGTCAACGGAAAACGGCGCATCTTTGTGTTTGCGGGAGGCGAAAGCCGTCCACCGACCGGAGGGCTGCTGTCGATCGATCCCGCGAACGGAAAAGTGGACTTTGCCTTCCCGTGGCGCAGCCGCACCTACGAGTCCGTTAATGCCGCCGCTCCGGTGATCGTGGGCAACCAGGTTTTTGTTTCCGCCACCTACCGAACCGGCGCTGCGCTGCTCAACCTCAAGGCCGACGGCGCCTACGAACAGGCGTGGACCAACGGACAGTTCGACCTGCACTGGACAACCGCCATTCACAAGGACGGTTATCTCTATGGCTTCGCCGGGCGGAACGAGCCCGACGCGGGCCTGATGGCGGTCGAGCTGAAGACAGGCAGTGTCGCCTGGCGCGAAACTCCAGAGTGGGAAGAAAAAATCACAGCAAATGGCCGCGAGCAAACCTTCACGGCCAGCACCCTTCGCGGCTCGCTGCTGTGGGTGGATGGACGCTTCCTGGCGCTCGGCGAGCTGGGCCACCTACTCTGGCTTGACCTCTCTCCGTCGCGTTACCGAGAGACCTCGCGGACACGTTTGTTTCTGGCTCGCGAAACCTGGAGCCTGCCCGTTTTGAGCCGAGGGCTACTCTACGTCAGCCAGCACAGCCGGAGCCTAACGGGTCCTGAGGGCCCCCGCCTGCTGTGTTACGACCTGCGGGCGAGTGAGTAAACTGTAGAGTTGGACTTTCAACGCGAGCATCCCACGCCGATGAGTCAACCCTCCCCGGCAGTCCCACGCCGGGCCGAGACCTGACCAGCTAATCTGAAACATCGAAGGAGCTTATCTTGCAATCCGCCATCAAACCCGTCAAATGGGGCGTCCTGAGCACCGCAAAGATCGGGACCCAGAAGGTCATTCCCGCCATGCAGAAAGGGGCTTTCAGCGAAGTCGCCGCCATCGCCTCGCGCAACCTCGCGACGGCCAAACAGGCCGCGGCCGAGCTTGGCATCCCCAAAGCGTACGGCTCCTACGAAGAGCTGCTCGCCGACCCCGAGATCGAAGCCATCTACAATCCGCTGCCGAACCATCTGCACGTGCCCTGGTCGGCCAAAGCCGCCGAGGCTGGCAAACACGTGCTCTGTGAAAAGCCTCTGGCGCTCACGGCCGCCGAGGCGCAAAACCTGATCGAGGTGCGCGACAGGGCCGGTGTCCTGATGCAGGAAGCCTTTATGGTGAGACATCATCCGCAATGGCTGCGCGCCCGTGAGCTTGTCCGCAGCGGGCGCATAGGCGACCTGCGAGCGATTCAATGCTTCTTCAGTTACATGAACAGAGATGCCGCCAACATCCGCAATCTCGCCGACATCGGCGGCGGAGCGATTTACGACATCGGCTGCTATCCGGTGACGGTCTCGCGATTTCTTTTCGACTCGGAGCCGACGCGTGTGGTGTCCCTGATCGAGCGTGATCCCGATTTCAAGACCGACCGCCTGTCCAGTGCGATTCTCGACTTCCCAGCCGGACAGGCGAGCTTCGTGTGCTCCACGCAGCTCGTCCCCTATCAGCGGGCGCAAATCTTCGGGACAAAAGGCCGCATTGAAATCCAGATCCCCTTCAATGCGCCGCCCGACAAACCCTGCCGCCTGTTTGTCGATGACGGCAGCGAATTGGGTGATGTGTCGGCGCAAACCGAAACGTTCGACGTTACCGACCAGTACACTCTGCAGGCGGAGGTTTTTTCCCACGCGATCCGCAGCGGAGAAGCGCTCGAGTTCCGCCTGGAAAATGGTGTGCAAAACATGCGCATTCTCGACGCGCTGTTCCGCTCGGCGCAGAAGAACGGCTGGGAAAAAGTTTAGGGAACAGGCGTCTGGCAGCGAGGCGTCCGGGATTACTTCAGACGCCGGTACGCTTGCAGCGCCTGCTCTCGTGCTTCGCTGTGGTCGACGATGGACAGAGGATAGTCCCTGCCTAGACGTACTCCAGCGCCGGCCAAGACGCTGCCGGGCGCATTCCAAGGCTCGTGGATCCAGCGGCTGGGCAAGCCTCGAAGTTCGGGGACCCAGCGCCGTACATAGCCGCCCTCCGGGTCAAACTTGCGACCCTGTAATGTAGGATTCAAGATTCGGAAAAAAGGCGCGGCGTCCGCGCCGCAACCAGCTGCCCACTGCCAACCGAGTGTGTTGTTGGCGAGATCGGCATCCACTAGGGTGTCCCAAAACCACTCGGCCCCCTGCTGCCAAGGGATCAGCAGGTCCTTCACCAGAAACGATGCGACGATCATGCGGACGCGGTTGTGCATCCAGCCGGTAGTCCAGAGCTCGCGCATTCCCGCATCGACGATCGGATAGCCCGTGCGCCCCCTTTGCCAAGCCCGCAAAGACCGGGCATCTGTTTTCCAGGGGAACCGGGCAAACTCCACACGGAGGGGCTCGTCGACAGTTTGAGGAAACTGAAACAGCAAATGGTGGGCAAACTCCCTCCAGCCCAGCTGCCGCAGGAAGACATCCGCCTCGGTTTTCGAACGACTGTCTAGTGCGCGGGACTTCGATCCCTGACGCACCGCGTGCCACACTTGGCGCGGGCTGACTTCTCCGAAATGCAGGTGAGGGGAAAGCCTCGATGTTCCCTTTTGGCCGGGGCGGTCTCGCCCTTCGCCGTAGGAAGTGACGGCTCCACTGGCGAATTCGTTGAGTGCAGCGGCCGCACCGCCCAGACCCGGCTCCCAGACCCGGCGAAAACCACTTGCCCAATCCGGCTTCGGCGGCAGCCCAAGCTCCCGCAATGCGAAGCTCTCGGGCCATTGCCTGGGAGCTTTGATCCGCTTTGGTGAGGGCAACGGCCTCGGCGGTTCGGACCGTACCCGGCAGGCTTTCCAGAACGGCGTGAAAACCTGATAGGGTTTGTCTGATTTTGTGAGGACGCTTCCAGGTTCGTAGAGCAAACAGCCGGGAAAACTCTTGACCTCGATTCCCTGCCCCCGCAGCGTTTCAGCCGCTGCGGCGTCACGCGCGGCAACCGACGGCTCGTAACGTTTGCTCCAATAGACCGCTTCCGCCCCAGCCTCGGAGCAGAGCGACTGCAGAGCTGGTAATGCCGGCCCAGCGCGAATGGTCAATCGCGAACTCAACGCACGCAAGGCTCTGTCGAATGCCGACAGGGAGTGATGCAGCCACCAGCGGCTTGCCGCTCCCGGCGCCCAATCTTCTTCGCCCGGAGAACAGACGAACACGGGGATTACCGGTCCACCGCGCTCACAAGCGGCGAGAAGGGCGGGATGGTCCTTCAGTCGAAGGTCGTTGCGAAACCAAACAATGGCGGGGCCGTGCGGCGCACCTTTCATGAGAAAGCCCCTGTGCCGGGGCGGCGCATCGACTGACTTTCCCGTAGGTCGCGCCTGGCCGTCATCGTCCGAATATTTCCACCAGCCTTTGGCGGCGGTAAGCAAAGATGCGTTCCAGGTCCGGGGCAACAAAGAAGCGATTCACGAGCGATCCGCCGAGCACGGCGTACTCCACTTTGTCTTCGGCGATCGTCCCTTCGCCGCAGGCCCGGAACAGATGCTGGTGATTCCAAAGGCGGTAGGGACCTCTCCTCTGTTCATCGGCAAAGCGAAAAGGCGGCTCCCATGCGGTGATTTCGCTCTGCCATCGCAGGGGCAGTCCGTGCAGGCGAATCCGATAGTCGATCAGCGTTCCCGGGCGCATAACAAGAGGCCCCGGTGTCAGAACTTCAAAATGCAGCCAGGGCGGTGTTAGTTTTTCGAGATTGCGCGCATCCGCGAAGAAAGCGAAAACCTCCTGCAGGGGTTTGGGCAGCAGGATCTCACTATGGAGCAGGAATTTTGTCATCCGTTGAGGCGGCGCCTTTCCCTAGTATGACAATGCAGGCGGTCAAGTTCGATTGCCTGGCATCCATCGCGGAAGGCCGCTGATCAGGTTACGCGCTCCCAGACCAGCACAAACACAGCGGGAATCCCGGTCACTTCGTCAAACCGCTCCGCCTTGCCCGCTCGCAGAAAGATGGAACGCTCAGGTTCGCCGAAGTGGGCTTCGACGAGTTTTCTCTCTTGGAGCCCCTGTGAGCACGCAGCCGCGCGGATTTCGCCGAGCGAGTAGCGGCGCCTCTGGATTTCGTAAACGGACTCGCCCGAACGGAACGAACTGGTCCATCGCCGGCGGAGAGCTTCTGGGTGAAGATCGCTGAGAATGATCCGGCCGCCGGGCTTGACGACGCGGGCCAGTTCCCGAATGGTCTCCTCTTGGCGCTCAACATACCCGAAGACAAACGCGCAGACCGCAAGACTGAAAGAGCCCGCCGCAAACGGCAAACAGGCGGTGTCGGCCTCAGCAATCCTTCCCTGCACTCCCGGCTTACGGGCTGCTTCGGTGAGAATTTTCGGTGTGATGTCGATGCCGGCGGCGAGCGCGCCGCGTTCCCGCGCCAGATCCATCCATCGGCCGGTTCCACAACCGGCGTCGAGCAGCCGTTGTCCACTGAGGTGCCCTAACTCCAGCAACAATAAGCGCTGCTCCAGCGCGAGGACCGGATTCAACGTCTGATCGTAGCTCGGGGACCAAAGGGCATGGCCGGCGATCGGATCTACCGTTGTTGGTGCATTGCTCATCGAGGTTGCCCGCGCTTTCGCAGCGACCGGGATCACAGGCTCTCGAAACGCGGTTTCCGCAAATTCACGAGCCGTTGCGCCCAATGCAGTTCCCGCGGCAAGCCGTACACCCCCAGTCGATAGCGCCAGCTGCTCAGACCCTGCAGAAGCCAACGACCCCAGCGTGGCATGTGGAAGTCCTGCACGGTGGGCCAGCGCGACGAGACCACGGTTTCAAAGTCGTCAATGCGGCGCTTCGTCGGCGCCGCCAGCCAGGGGACATTCGGCTCGGTGCGAACCGTGAAATTCAGCCAGCGCTCGGTCGCCCATTCCTCAGGTGTTTCAGGAAACTGCACGCGATCGTCTATGCCGCCATACATGCCCTCCCGCTGCGGTGTGGGTGTGTAATGCTGCAAGATGATTTCCGCGTCAGTGTTAATGCGTTTGATCTTCCGAACGAACTCAATGTTCTCGGCGACATCGCGTTCGGGGTCCCGCGGGTTTCCGACCACAAACGAAAACTCCGGCACGATATTGTATTCCCGCAGCCGCGCCGCCAGTTCCAGCGTCTGTTCGGCCTTCAACTCTTTGTTCATCTCCTCGAGCACCCAGTCCGATCCCGATTCCGCGCCGAAGAAAATCATCGTAGCGCCCGCCTTCTGGATTCTACGAAGGGTGTCGTTGGAATAGCGCAGCACGATGTCGATGCGGGCCTCAGTCCACCAGCGCAGCCCCAGCGGGATCAGCCGATCGGCCTGCTCGCGGGCGTGGTCCTCCCGCAGAAAGAAGTTGTTGTCGTAGAACTGCACTGCGTCAATGCCATGCTCTCGCTGAAGCCCCCGCAACGCCCGCTCGGTGCGCGCGGGCGATTCCATTTTCTGGCGGCTGCCATAGGCCGTGATTACGCCACAGAAGTTGCACCGGTAGGGGCACCCTACGCTCGCTTGATGAACGGCTGTGCGCGAGCCCAGAAACGTAGGCAAAATATATTTCGCAGCATCTAGACGGTGGTGCGGCAGTTCCGGAAAATCGTCGGGTGAGCGCAGAGGCCTTGCTGGATTGTGCTGGTGTGCCCCCGAAGCATCCTTGTACGAAAGGCCCTGGATACCCGTCAGGTCGCGCTCACCCCGCAACCCGTCGATCAGCTGGAGGAGCGTATCTTCGCCCTGTCCGCGAACAGCAAAGTCGACATAGCCAGCGTTGAGAGCGGTGTCCGGATACAGCGAAGGAAAGTAGCCACCCCAGACGATCGGCACGGAAGGATGCTTCGTCCGAAAGGTGCGGCAGATTGGAAGGGTGGCGGCCATCTGCGGCCCGGGCATCACGGAGACGGCCAGCAACTCGATCGGCGACCGCGCCATCAGGCCGTCCAACGTCGCTCCGGGATCAGGGTCCACATTGCCGTCGACGATCGCGTATTCCTCGCGGCCTTCGAGCACAGCCGCTAGCGACAACACGGAAAGCGGAAAACGCCGGTTCTTAGGCTTTGTGCTCCGTGGATGCAACAGAGCAATCATGGCGCAACCCACCTTCCCTCGAGAATCCAGAAGCGCGAGGGCGCCCGGCGCTTACCCAGCCACGCTCGCAGCGGCCGGGAGTGCCAGCGCCACCCATACCAGGGCCGGTGAATCGTCCACTGAAGACCTGCATCGCGCGCCAGCGCGGCGATCATCGCCTCGTCAAGATATTCGATGCTTGGAATATGTTCTGAACGGAATCCGTACCGGATCTGGAACTGCTGATGGCGTTCGTGCCGCATTTTCTCGCCGTCTTCGGACCGCTTGTAAACCGGCGAGTCAAGGATCACCACTCGGCCGCGGGGCCGCAGGCAGCGGCGTATCTCCCGCAGCGTGATCTGATAATCGGTAGAGTAGTGAAACGACGAATTAAAAACCGCCAGGTCAAACTGTCCGTCCGCAAAGGGTAGAGCGTCGAACTCCGCCTGGAACACGGGGAACTCACTGCCAAGATTGCCGAAAAAGTGTCTCGCCGCTCCTAAACCATCCAAGGAATCATCGAGCACGTCCACGGCGACGGGCCGGTGACCCCGCCGTGCCAAGCGGTAGGAGAGCCAACCCGTGCCCGCACCCAAATCGAGAATATCGAGACCGCCAGTCTGCTGAGCTTCCATCGGGGGCAGCAAATGCCGCTCGAAGTAGCGATAGCTCTTTCCCCGCATCGCCCACTGCGCTTGCAGCCGGCCGCTTAGGTCCCGGTAGGGCAGCCCAAGGTAATAGCTGGGATCTTCACTGCCGCGTCCTTCCGCCTTACGAATCGCAAGGTACTGGTCTGCGAATTCGGTGTAGTATTGCTCCCGTTCCCGCGACAGCGCGCGGATCGTAACGCCGTCATGCAGGAAGCGAAAACCACAGCCGGCGCACGCCGCACCGGAGTCCTCGAGGAAAACCTCGCCGCGCCGGCAATCCGGACAGAGCAGTCGTAGCTTAACGTCTTGCGGCTGTCGCAAGACAACTTCCGCCGACGGTGTGGGCAGCGATGACATCGGCAAACTGGTCACTCACACCAGAATCTGCGGCGCTTCTTTGCGCCCAACACCTAGGAGCTGCGCTCAAAAACAAGCAGGCTGTGATCTCCCATGGAACGCAACCCAGGCCAGCGGGCGACAATGCCGTCGAGATACGCCAGCGCATTCAGCAACCGGGTGTAACGTCCCATAACCGGCCCCATATGAGACGGCGGCACAAAGATGCCAGCTCCTTCCTTCCGAATCAAGTGAAACCCCGGCGCAAGAGCGGACACGATGTCGCGCTCCGGCCAGTAATACACCGGGAACGTCTCGCTGGGGCCAACGCGCGCTTCGCTCCGATCCCCCCTCCAACGGCGTGTGGCCTTCCTCAACCTGCCGCGCCAAAGGTAGGAAAACGTTTCCCACAGGCAGAACCTGGTCATCATGCAAAACACGAGCTTGCCTCCGGGACGCACGAGCCGACGTAGCTGCGCGGCCACGGGCCGCAGATCCGCAACGCAGTTCAAAGGACTGAAGTTTGACAACACTCCATCGAAACCGCCGAAGACTTGTACAAACTCGAGGTCCTCGATGCCCAGAACCTGTGCCGACACGGAACTCGAAAGTCCTTCGTCATGCGCTCGCCTTTGCGCGATAGCCACCATGGCGGCGGAAACATCGATCGCCTGAACTGTCATCCCCCGGCGCGCCAGATAAACGGCGTCAACGCCGGTACCACAGCCAAGGTCCAGAATCCGGTCGCCGGGCATGAACACGCTGTCGAGAAGCCGCCAAACCGCCTTCCGTTGCAGACGGCCGATGGTAGAGTCCGTCCATTCGCGGTCGTAGCGCGGCGCAAGTTCATCAAAGGCCAGACTGACGGGTGTGGCCAGCAGCGATTCGCCGGGCGCCCTCACGCTTCTACCTCGTGGGCCGCTTCGGCCAAGCCGCGGCGCGCTCCCGCAATCTGTCTCCGTATCTCGTGGATCCGCGCCAAGTTGGCGTCTCCATTGTTCTGCTGCGAGGCGCGATGCAACTGCACTTCGCTTCTGAGCAGCCGGTCGGCAAATTGATAGTAGCGGCGCGAATGCCTGCCGCGAATCCTCCACTCGCGATCGGTCGTCGAGCGCCATTCGTCCCCATTCTCAAGCCGGGCCGCTACTTGCTCAAAATAGGGAGTGCCCTTGATCGGGTACGAGACAGTAGTGAGAAACACGTCGGGGTTGCAACTCTTCACGTGCGCAACGGTGGCATCGATGTCCGGCAACTCCTCACCTTCATAGCCCCACATCAGGAACATACCGGTCTCAATGCCGCGCGCTCGGCAAAGGTCGACTGCCTCGCGCACCTGTTCGACGGTCACGCCCCGCTCCATGGCGTCGAGGATGCGCTGCGACCCGCTCTCCGAACCAATCCAAACACGAAAGCAGCCAAGCTCGGCCAACACATCAGCTATAGCAGGATTCAGGCGGTCGGCACGCGTGATGCATTCGAACGGGACTCGGATGCCGCGCTTGCGAAGCTCGCGGGCGTATTCCCGGACCCAGCCGTGGTGGATGGTAAACACGTCATCGGCCATCCAGAGCATTTCGGGATCATAGCGGCCAAGAATCCACTCAATCTCATCGGCCACATTCGCCGCCGACCTTCGCCGATGCGTTTTGCCATAGGTAGAATGGCTGCACCAGCGGCAATGATAGGGACAGCCCCGGGCCGTGATGACGGATACCGATCCCTTCCCGTGATGGTCGCGCCAAGCCTGCAGGTATCTTTCGATCGCAACACGCTCGCGATCCGGCCAAGGTTGACCATCAAGATCGGCAATCAGCTCTCGTGGCCCGGTGTACAACGGCGTCCCGTCGCTTGACAGATAGTGAATGCCCTTGATGCTCGCGAGCGCGCCGCCCTGACAACGGTTGAGGCCTCGACGTCCGCCTGAGCCGCAGAGGCCAAGCAACTCCTCCAGCGTGCGCTCCGCTTCCCCGTCAACGACAAGATCGGCCCCCGCAGCGAGGTATTCGGCGGCGTAGGCGGGCGGTTCCGGGCCTCCCAGGACGACAACCCAGCCTCTGCTCGTAGCCGCTTCCACAATTTCGACAACCGAGCGACGGGTCATTAGCGTCCCATAGATGCCTATTACCGAAGGCTCCTCGTTGTCGAGAATCTTGTAAAGGTCCCGACGCGATCCAAAGGTGCTGTCGTAGATTTCGACGTCGAATCCTGCCCGCCGCAGATGCGATGAGAGGTAGAGAATCCCCAGTGGCGCATAGGGCTTCATGATCTGAAGCTCTTTCGGATCTTCGTCGAGGAAGTAGCCGTGCGTCAGCAGGAGGTTCATAGGACCGTTGGATTCCTATTCAAACTGGAGGCCTCCAGGTCTTCGACCTCGCGCCAAAGAGCGGCGACTTGCCTAGGAGTGTCACCGTTCACCCGGCCGTTCATGCCCTCCACTTCAAGGTGCAACGCGTCACGCAGTTTGCGGTAGAAACCTGTCGCGTACGAGGCGCGGAACATGACGGCGAGGTCATCGCTGTCGGACCAATTTCTCTTGGCCCCTAAATCGCCCGCAACCTGCTGGTAAAACTTCGTACCTGGAAGCGGATAGGAAACGGAAACGCCAATGTCGTCGGGCTTCGTGTCGCGGACCAGGCGGACGGTTGCCTGAATGTCGTCCCAAGTTTCGCCCGCATACCCGAACTGCAGAAAGTAGCAAGCCCGGATTCCCTGCCGCCGCAGATTCTCTCGCGCCTGATACACTTGCTCGAGAGAAACGCCTTTATCCATGGCATTGAGAATCTTTTGCGATCCAGACTCAACGCCCATCCAGACTTCTTCGCAGCCGGCAGCGCGCAGCGCGGCCACGGTGTCGCGCGTCATAAGATCACAGCGCGACTGCATCTTGAAAGGGATAGAGGCCTCGAGTTCCTTGACTCTGCCCGCAAACTCGCGGGTCCACTGGCCTGAAAGCGCGAAGATATCGTCGGCAAACCAGATGTGATCAGGCTGGTAGGCCGACTTCAAGGCACGCAGTTCCCCCGCTACGGCCTCCGGAGAGCGGTAGTGATAGGTATCGCCATAGATCGGCTTGGCGCACCAGTTGCAACGGTAAGGACAGCCTCGGCTCGAGACGACATTTAGAGAGAAGTAACCGTGGGCCTCTTGCCAGTGACGCCGGTACTCGTCCATATCCACAAGATCCCAGGCGGGCAGCGGCAGCCAATCGAGGTTTTGCATCGGTGAGCGAATCGGAGTGCGTGTCTCCTGGCCCGCGGCATTGCAGACGAGGCCGGGGACGCAAAGCGTATCTCCGTGCTCGCGACTCAGCAAACAACGCGCCAACTCGATCATGGTTCTTTCCAACTCGCCGACGATGACGTAGTCGGCGCCGGCATCCAGATACTCTGCCGTGTGATCGCTGGCATCCGAGCCGTTCACAATGACCGGAAGGCCCCCCGCCTTCGCGGCGCTGATCATCGAGAACGCGGCTTCCCGCTGCTCCGTCAGGCACATCTTGGTTAGAAAGTTGAAATTGTCCTCGCAGACGGCCACCGCTTTTGGGCGGAACTTTTCGAGCGCGCCGGCAAAACCGGAAGCCGGATCGACAAACGTGGAATCGAAGAGGCCGACATCGAAACCGTCGCGCCGCAGGCAGGCCGCGGCGAGGAGCGTTTGCAGCGGGGGATACGGCTGCATCTTGCGGACCTGCTTTCGGTCAGCAAAAAGATGATTCGAATGCGTCAGCAGAATGTCCGCCATCACGAACGGTCCTTCAGTAGTCCCGCCTCATTTCCGCCCATCGCTTAGTCCATGCTGTAACCGAGCGCGCGCCCCGTGAGAAGCGAACGGCGCATCGCCACACGTTGCTGCAACTGATAGAGCCAAAGCTCCACCGGCCAGTGGAAGAACTGCCGGCGCAATCGCCAGTCCAAGGGCTTTTGAAGCGACCGCAGCCAGAGGCGCCTCGCCGGAGAATTCGTCCGGCGGACTTGTTTGGCCAGTTTACTCGCAAGCAATAACAGCGACATGCTGCGGCGAACGTTTCTCTCCGGCTCGCCCCGCATCCAGGGCAACACGTTCGCGCCCAATGCCAGGTCCCGCCAGCCCTCCAGGGAATCCGGTTGCTGAAGGCCGTGCTTCTCAAGCTCCGGCCATACTGGAATACCAGGATAAGGCGTAAAGAGGTTGGGAGAGAAGCTCACGTTATCGAAACGCGCCGCGATGTCGGCCATCACGCCCAGCGTCTCGGACCGATGCTTCTCTGTCTCGCCGGGAAATCCGAAGATCAGGTTAAACGTAACGCGGATACCCGCCTGGCGTGCCTTGCGGGCAGACTCGAACATGTCGGGAACAGTCTGGTGCGGCTTGTTCATGAGCGAAAGCACCTCGGCCGATCCTGATTCAGTACCGAAGCCGATATGGCGAAGACCGCTACGCCCCATCAGCGCCACATCCTCGTCGCTCATACGGCAAAGCAGATCCGTCGACGCCTGAAAGGTCCAGCTGAAACGCACGCCGCTTGCAAGAAAACCCCGCGCAATCGTCACGGCGCGGCCTGTGTCCACGAGGAAGTTTGAGTCCAGCAGCGACACTTCCCGGATATTATGCGCTTGGACAAGGCGAGTGACTTCACTTACGACGCGTTCCGCAGGTAGAGCGTTGAACCGCCGCTTGTAGAAAACGGTATCCGTGCAATACGAACAGGCGTAGGGGCAACCTACACTCGTGGCATACGGAAGGGTGCGCTTGGCCCCGGCCTGCTCATAGGCATCGAAGTCCGAAAGATCGTAAGCGGGCGCGGGCAACGCGCCGAGACGCAATACGGGGCGATCGGCATTGCTCACCGGCCGCCCGTCGCGTTTGAACGAGCAACCCGCCACTCCGTCCAGAGAAAGTCCGCGCTCCAGACAATCTGTAATTTCGAGAAGTGTTTTTTCTCCTTGATTGCGGACCACTATGTCCACAAAGGGCTCTCGGAGGGTCTGCTCTGGTAAGAGACTCGGATGCCATCCGCCGAAGATCACAGGAAGATCGGGCCGCAGCCTCTTGACCTGGCGGGCGGCCGCAACGGCTCCATCAATCATCGGGCCCGTCAGCAGCGACACTCCAAAGCACAACGCGCCCGCAGTTTCATGCTCGACCTTCCTCAGGTACCCCGGCGTGACCGCACCGTCAATGACCGTTACGGAATACGCAGCGTCGCGCAGAACCGCCGCCAGCGCCAGCAAACCAACGGGGGGACCCAACGGAGGACCGGAATATGGTGGCAGCAAAAGGACAACTTTCTTGCGCTTCACAGGGGCCGGTTGCTCATGGGCGCAAGGCCCAGCGCCCTGAATTCGCACAAGTCCGCCTAACACGTTGCGGCCTCCGTCGAAAGCTGCTGCGCATCCACAACCGGCTTGGGCGCCTCGAAAAAGCGCTGGGCTGCGTCTTTCAACCAAAGCTCAACCGGCAGCTCGTAGAAATCATGGTCCAGCCGCCAGCGCGCCGGAACACTAATCATCTGGTGCAGAGCGCGCGACACCACCTTGCGGCGATCCTTGCCAATGGAAACCCTTTGAAAGGCCACCCGCAGGTATTCGCGCATGCGTTGCACGCGGGCGTGGGAGCGCCCGTTGAGCCAAGGCAAGGTCGTGTAGCGCGGGAAGAAGTCCGCCCAGCCCTCCAGAGATTCGGGTACCTCGATGCCCAGCTCACGCGCCCGCTGCATCACGGGAGCGCCTGGATACGGAGTGAAGATATTCGTCCAAAACTCCGCTCCGGGATACCGCCGGCACACGTCCATCACGAACCGGATCGTTTCCCGCCGTTCTCTCTCTCCTTCGCCGGGATATCCAAAGATCAGGTTGAAGGACGGCCGAATACCCGCCGCCAGGCATTTTTCGGCGGCCTCGTAGATGGCGTCGAGTCCCTGAAAATCCTTGCCCATCAGCTTCAACACCTTTTCCGAAGCCGATTCGGATCCGTGGCAGATCTGCGACAAGCCCGCCCGTCGCAGCAATTTCAACTCATCCGTTGAGAGGCGGGAGACCAGGTTGGCCGTGGCCTGCACACTCCAATCGAATGGCACGGCCTTCCGCACCAGCCCCTCGGCGATGGCTACAGCGCGATCGAGATCCACCAGAAAGTTGTCGTCGACAATCCAGAGCAGATCGAGACCGTAGCGCGCCACAAGATCCGCGGCCTCTTCCACAACTTGTCCGGCCTCAAGGGCGTTCCACTGCCTTCCGTAGACGGCCGAGTTGGTGCAAAAGCCGCAATTGTACGGACACGCCAGACTCGACGTATACATCGCCCAGCGCCGGCCGCAAACTCGTTCGTAAGCGTCGAAATCGGCCAGGTGATAGGCTTTCGGCGGCATCTCCCGCAGCGGTTTCAGTACGCGGGGAGTATTCATTTGCAGCCGGCCATCCTGCTTAAACCCGACCCCTGGAATGCCATCAAGGGTTTCTCGGTGAGTAAGGCGCTCCACCACTTCGAGCATGGCGTCCTCGCCTTGACCAGCCACGACGATATCGACACAATCCGCCGCCAGCGTCTGATCAGGCAAGAGGGAAGGATGCCAGCCGCCTAAAATCACCGGCTTCTCGGGATAGAGCTGCTTGGCAGCGCGGGCGATCTCGACGGTTTCGCGAATCATGGGACCCGTCACGAGCGAGACGGCGAGACAGAGGGAATCTCCCAGTTCTTCGAGCACGCGCGCTCGGAAGTTGGGAGTGATCGTCGAGTCGACGATGCGGACCTGATAACCCGCCCGCAGCAGCAGCGTCGAGACCGCCAGGATTCCAAGCGGAGCCGTAGCTTCCAGGCTGGAAAAAGCTGGAAAGAAGAAAACGATTTTCTTCGAAGGCATCCCGGAAAGCCTGTTCCTGACCCTTGCGGTCGGTGAAAAGTCCGGCTAGCCCTTCGCCGCGAAGCCAGGTTAGGCGCTGCCCCCAGGCGCTTTCACCAAGCGGACGCGGAAAATCGCCGCACTATTCACACCCCTGAGCTTTGGGCCAATTGTAACGCACCGCAACCGACGGAACAACCGCTACGCGAGGCTACGTGGACCTTGCAAGCAGGTTCTGCCGTTTCGTTAACAATCGTAAAGTACCTTTCGTCACGCCACGACTGCGCGCCGCGCGAAGGAACAGCGTACAAGTCAGCCGCCACACAACCATTACACTGGGACAGGACCTTTTTCAGAACCTGCGAGGTCCTCTGTCATGACACCGATCCGCTGGAAAGACGCCGCGGGCCTTCCCTCGTCTTGTGCGGCTATCTTATCCGCCCTGCAATTCAATCAGCCCGACGCCGAAGGCGTTCAACGACTGACGGATGACGAATGGCGCGCGGCGCTCGACTTTTGCGATCGCGCCCAGCTCACGCTCGTCTTGCAGCAGCGCTGCGGCGCGCTGCTGCCCGCCTGGGTGGACCAACGCGTTACGGGAAATATCGACGCCAACAACCGCCGTTGCGCTCGTTTGGTGGAAGAATACTTTCGGATCGCACAGCGGTTGCAAGAGGCGGGCATCGCGCATATCGTACTCAAGGGCTTCACGCACGTCCCTCTCTTTGTTCCGGCCCTGAAATACCGGCTGCAAGCCGATCTGGACCTGTTGCTGGATTCACGAGACCTCGATGGCGCGCGTCAGATTCTGCTCGACCTGGGCTTCGAGGCCGGGAATGGCCAGGCCCGGGTCCCAATGGATCACTTGCCTCCCTTCATCCGCAAGACCGGGTGGAGATGGAGCGGAGACTTCTTCGACCCCGACCGGCCCGCTGTGGTCGAGATCCATCACCGCCTGTGGGACGAAGGCACGGAGCTGTTCGCCGTGGAGGGCCTCAAGACGTTCTGGGACCGGCGCACGCCTCTGGCATTCAACGGACGCCCGCTGCCCTCGTTCGGCCTCGCAGACCAGTTTGGCTACGCCTCCCTGCACGCCGTGCGGCACCTGCTGCGCGGAGACCTGAAGGTGTTCCACGTTTACGAGCTTGCCTGTTTTCTCGAAGGGCAGCGCGAGCGGCAGAACCTCTGGGAAGACATGCGAAGCAACCACAGTTCTTCCCTGCATCAGGTCGAAGCGATCTCAGCTGCTCTGGCGCAGGCCTGGTTCGGATGTCAGCTTCCCGGTCTGATCGAGCAGAAAATCCAGCAACTGCCTCCTCCCATCGCGCAGTGGCTCAGTCGCTATGCCCCCGCGCCGGTGATCGCCCTATTCCGCCCGAATAAAGACGAGCTTTGGCTTCATCTTTCCTTGTTATCAAGCTGGAGCCGCCGTTTTCGTCTGATCCGAAGACGCCTCGCGCCCCTCACGTTGCCGGGACACGTGGAGGCGAACTTCGTACCCGCCGAAAACCTTACCCCGGCGCTGAGGGCCAGAAAATGGGTGGCCTACGGCAGATTCCTGGGATCTCGCGCTGTATTTCATGCGAAGGCGACACTGTCGATTCTGGCAGGAAGCGCTGCTTGGTGGCGCATGAACCGGAATGCAGGGTGAGGCGGGGCGCGGGGAGAGCCCCAGCGTCACGTGGCGTTTTGCTTCAGTACACGGGCTCGTTGCCGGGCTTCCATTTGATATTGCAGCCAATGCTCGCCTTTTGATCTTCGGAAACAGGCTTACCGGCGAGGACGGCATCGATGGCGTTACGCAAATCGCGCCCCGTGACGGGCTTACCGTTGTCGGGACGGCTGTCGTCGAGTTGCCCGCGATAAATCAGTTTGCGTTTATCATCGAACAGGAAAAAATCCGGCGTACAAGCGGCTGTATAGGCCTGCGCCACGGCTTGCGTCTCGTCATAGCAGTACGGAAAAGTGAAACCGACCTGCTGCGCCATGGCTTTCAGATTCTCCGGCTTGTCGTCGGGATGCGTTTCCGCGTCGTTGGAGCTAATGGCGACGATGCCCACAGAACGTCCGCCGTAGTCCACCCCGAGGCGCGCCAGTTCATCTTTCACGTGCTTCACGAACGGGCAATGCGTGCAGATGAACATCACCAGAAGCGCTTTCTTGTCCGCGAATGTTTCGAGGCTGATTTCACGGCCGGAAACCGTATCCGGCAGCTTGAAAGCGGGAGCCTGCGTGCCGAGTTCGAGCATAGTGGAGGTTGTAAGTGCCATGAAATTCCTCCTTTGGGGATAGGTTCGAGAACCGCAGGACATCCAGAAGGCCCATCGGGACCCCACGGCCAAGACTTAGGATAGCAAGCTAAGCGGGCGTCACGAGGCGGCACGAACAGAGCGCGCTCACCGTGCTAGTCGTCGGCAAGACTAGCTCGCTCGCAGGTGGGCCTTCCCGCCCATTTGGTCCCGGAGCAGCGTTCGCACGATTTCAATCCCGCCCGGATCGCGAAAGCTGCGCTTGGGAATCAGGTAGTGCTCATGGGGCGAGAGAAAAAGCAAAAAGCTTGATTTTGTTTCAAGAGCTTCGTGAAAGGCGAACCAGGGCAGGAACCCTCCCCGCGTTTCCGAATGAACGTCGAGAGAGTCGGCGCAGAAATGATAGCGCATGGAGCGGGCGGCTCTTCCCGAACGTGCGAACTGGCCTCTCGTATTCCAATAAATAAAGCCGAACAAGAAAATAGGCAGAAGAATAAGGGAAATGCCGAGGGGCCGCAGAATCTCCAGAGGAATCATGCGCGGCCCCGGCAGTTCCAGAAGGAGCAAGACCAGACACAGCGCCACCGCATAGGCCGCTACGGCGTAGCGGGCGCGGCGGACAAAGAGCGCCACCGCGGCGTGCACCACGTCGGCAACTTCCAACTCGACTTCAACGTCGACTTGCGCGTGAGCCTGTACGGGAGCGGATGGCATGACAGCTGTTCCGAGGAATTCTCTAGTTTATGGCACAAGGCCAGCGTTGAGCACGCCATACCGGCGAATCGTACTCCTTAGGCCTATTTCCGTTGGGACGTCTAGCGGAACGTCCAGGTGCGCGGGTCGGGAAGATGTGGCAAGCTGTTGAACGCAAAGAGTCGCGGGTCCTGCTCGCCGACTTGAAAAGTGGTCATTCCCGTGTTGTAGGTGGCGCCGGCCAGCCGCCACATCTCGTTGGTTTCCAGGCGAAGCGCCCTGCCCATCCAAACGCCGATTGGCGTGGCCGAGGTAAAGACGGCGACCTTCTCTCCCGAGGCATAGCTCGAAAGAGATTCGACCCGGCTGATGATGCGCGAGCGAAAGTCCTCCCAGGATTCTCCGTCATAGCGGTAGCGGTTCTCGGTCCAAGCCCTCACGACGGCAATGTCGCAGTAGCTATGATTGCGGTGGATGGCGTGATCCACGTCCTCGATCACGCGCAGCATTTCCTCATATTCGCTTTGGAACCGCGGATCGTCCGCGGCCAGGGCCGGCGCGAGCGCGGTGTAGACGGCACCGAGGTCAAATTCGTTCCAGCAAGGATCTACAATGATTTCCGGAAAGGGGAGACCGGCCTCCTGATAGGCCTCAGCCGCAGCCAAAGCCGTTTGGCGCTGCCTTTCGAGCGCGCCGGTGTAGACAGCCCGAAACTCCACCTTTTGAGCCGCCAGGTGCTCACCCAATCTGCGGGCCTGCACGCGCCCGAGATCGGACAACGTGTCATAACGGTGGCGGGGCCCCGCCTGACCGTGCCGAAAGAGATAAAGCGCGCTCACCGACCACTCTCCAGAACCAGGATTGCTGCCTCGGCCAGTCCCCTCACGCGCAGATGGAAGTCGCGGAAGCGTTGGTCGCGGGTTTGACCCACATGAAAACGGTAGTAGATCTGCTGCAGAATGACAGCGAGTTTAAATAACCCGAACACCTCGAAGTAGCTAACGTGCGAGAGATCGCGGCCGGTGAGGCTCTGGTACCGGTGCAGAAATTCCCGGCGCGAGAACCAACCGGGCTGCGCCGTGATGGGGCTGATGGCCTCGCGGCGCATTTCTGTGTCGCCGGGCTCCGCCCAATAAGAAAGCACCGTTCCCACATCGGTCATCGGGTCGCCCACTGTGGTCAGTTCCCAATCGAGAACGGCGACGACCTTCCCGCAATCCTGTTCGTCGAGCATGATATTGTCGAGCTTGAAATCGTTGTGTACGATGGCCGGCGATTGCGCGGGAGGCATCTGCCCGGCCAGCCAACGGCTAAGATGCTCCATCTCAGGCAGATCGTGGGTTTTCGCCCTCCCCCAGCGTTCCGACCACCCTCGTATCTGCCGCTCCAGAAATCCCTCAGGACGGCCGAGCGATACGAGACCGTGGCGCTCAATGTCAATCGAATGCAGCTGCGCCAGGCACTGCACGAACGCTTCGCTGGCACGCGCCGGCAGGCGGTCGTGCCCGCTGAGGGGTTCGGGGACCTCGCGCCGGATCACGACGCCGCGGCAGCGCTCCATCACGAAAAACGGCGCGCCAATCACGGCGGCGTCCTCACACATCAGGTAGGCTGCCGGCGCAGGTGGAAAACAGGGACTAATGGCCCGCAGTATCCGGAACTCCCGCGCCATGTCGTGCGCTTTCGGGGCGACAGGTCCGAGCGGTGGCCGCCGCAACACGTATTCCCTACCGCCGCTACGCAGGAGGTAGGTCAGATTGGAGTGCCCGCCAGGGAACTGCTCGACCTGGAGCCTGTCTCCCACGCCAGGCAGCCTGCCGTGCAGATAGTCTCGCAGGGCGGCGACGTTCAATTCCTCCCCCGCCCGCACGGAAGCAGCATCCGGCGCGCTCATCCCACTGTTCCCTTCAAGATAGATTCGATCATGCTGTTGTTTTACGATGGGCAGGAAGCGGCGAAAGGCGCGCTGGTCAGCGAGGTGTTGGTTGCGACCCAACCCCGCTTTCCACTGTCACCAGTCTGCGGAGTGCTTCGAATTGCTTCTCGGAGAGGCGCGGCAAGGCCCGCAACTCTTCCACTCGCTTGAAAGGACCGTTTCGCTCGCGAATGCGCACGATCATCTGAGCGCGCGCCTCGCCGATAGCCGGCAGCGCCACCAGTTCCTCGACTGTCGCCGTGTTGATGTTGACAAGTTTCGGGGGAACCTGATCCCCGGCCGCGAGGGCAAGGCCGGCCAGAAACAGCGGCAGGACCGCCCACGCTCGGATCACGCGTTTCATCGTCGTCTCAATCCTCACGGAGAAAGGCAAAACCGTCCGGTTGGTTTTGCAGAGTGCGCAGCGTCTGGCAAGCCGCTTTTCGATAAGTCTCCGCCAACGCCGTGTCCGTCCGCTGCAGTGTTTCCAGTTGCCGGCGAATCGTCAGAACATCGCCGCTAAGCAGCGGCCCGGGCCGGCTGCTGCGGCCCGAGTGAGCGTAATCGTCAAGCGCCACACCCAGGATCTGTGAAACGGCGTGGTACGCCCGTTTGCGGGAGAAGCCACCCGTCACCATCTGTTGTACAGCCGCCTCCAGCAGCCCGGTTAGAAGATCTGACAGAAACGAACGGGCGATCGAATGATAGATCTTGTGGTTCGGCTTGACAAGCTGAAACTCGCCATTCCAGGCGCGAATCAACCGCCTCGCCGCGGCTGCCGCGGCGGCATCTCCCTCCACGGTGAAGTGGACGCCCGCCAGCGACGGGACCGGGCGCTGGAAGACAAATAACGGGTGCATGGAACCCGCAGCTGCGCCTCGCTTTCGCAGTGGCTCGAAAACCGAAGCCGCGTGCAGCCCACTGGTGTGCAGCACAGCCTTCTTGTTCCCACCCAGGCGGGCCGTGGCGAAGCGCTTCACCACCGCCGGCAGCTCTTCATCCGGCACACTAACGACAATGACGTTGCAATCCGCGAACGCTTCGCAGTCGGCGACCGCGACGCCGCGCTCCATCTCGCGCACGGCCCGCCGCGCGGACGTGGGGGTGCGCGATAAAACGGGCCCAAGCCGAAAACGGTCCTGGGGCAAAAGCTCCGCCAGGGTGCGCCCCACGCGGCCTGGTCCCACCAGGCCCACGTCGGTCACGACGATGTCTCCGCCACTCCCATCAGGTCACGGGTCTTCAGCGCTTTGATGCGGTCGCGCAAACGGATTGCCTTTTCGAAATCAAACGTCTTGGCGGCTTCCCGCATTTGCGTATCCAACTGCTCCAGGAGTTTTTCCATCTCTTCAGGAGAGGACGGAATGACCACCTCCTCCTCGAGCGGAACATCGACGTAGTCAGCCTCCACAATGCGTACCAAGCTCATGTCAACGGGCTTGCAGATCGTCTCGGGCGTGATCCCGTGCGTCTCGTTGTACTGCCGCTGAGTGATTCTGCGCCTGCCGGTTTCGTCGATGGCGTGATTCATGCTGTCCGTCATGCGGTCGGCGTAAAGGATCGCCCTGCCGTTCACATTACGTGCCGCACGACCTATGGTTTGGATGAGAGCCCCGGTAGAGCGCAGGAAGCCCTCTTTATCCGCGTCGAGAATGGCCACCAGAGAAACTTCGGGAAGGTCCAACCCTTCGCGCAACAGGTTCACGCCGATCAACGCGTCGTACTCGCCGCGCCGCAAGTCGCGCAGTAACCGCACGCGCTCGAGCGTATCGATCTCCGAATGCATGTAACGGCAGCGAACGCCCGTTTCCGCGTAATACTCCGACAGGTCCTCGGCCATGCGCTTGGTGAGGGTGGTCACGAGAACGCGCTCACCCCTTTCCGCGCGGGCACGGATTTCGTGCAGCAAGTCGTCCACCTGTCCTTTGACGGGGCGCACTTCAACCTCGGGATCCAGCAAGCCCGTGGGCCGGATCAATTGTTCGGCGACAACACCGGAAGCCTTGGTGAGTTCATAAGGCGCCGGCGTTGCCGACACATAGACGATCTGGTGCACGCGGTGCTCGAACTCCTCGAACGTCAGCGGGCGGTTGTCGAGCGCGCTAGGAAGCCGGAATCCGTACTCCACCAGGGTTTCCTTGCGCGAGCGGTCGCCATGATACATGCCGCGCAACTGAGGTACCGTCTGATGGCTCTCATCAATGAATAGCAGCGCGTCGGGCGGCAGATAATCGAGTAGCGTGGGGGGCGGCTCGCCCGGCAGCCGCGATGAAAAGTGGCGCGAATAGTTTTCAATACCGTGGCAGTAGCCCACCTCGCGCATCAACTCAATATCGAAGAGCGTGCGCTTGGCGAGCCGCTGGGATTCGAGGTGCTTGCCCTTCTGGTTGAGCTCGCCGGTCCACCAGTCCAACTCCGCGAGGATGCCGCGGATGGCGTCCTCGCGTGTCTCCTTGGACATCACGTAATGGCTGCCTGGATAGATCGGCAGCCGCACATACGTTTGCCGGACCTGCCCCATCAGCGGATCGATCTGGGAAAGGCTTTCGATCTCATCTCCCCACAGTTCGATGCGATACGCATAGTCGTCATAGCCTGGAAGGATCTCTATTACATCGCCGATCACCCGGAACGAGCCGCGCTTCAATTCGCCGTCGCGGCGCTCATAGAGAATCTCAACTAGCCGCCGGGTGATATCTTCTCGGGAAATCCTCTGCCCCTTCTCAAGCATCAACAGCATGCCGTAGTAGGCTTCGGGCGACCCCAGGCCGTAGATGCAGCTCACGCTCGCAACGATCAGGCAATCGCGGCGCTCAAACAATGACCGGGTCGCCGATAACCGCAGCTTGTCCAGCTCGTCGTTGATCGTGGCTTCCTTTTCGATGTAGGTGTCGGAGGCCGGAACGTAGGCTTCGGGCTGATAGTAGTCGTAATAGCTGACAAAATACTCGACGGCGTTATGCGGGAAGAACGTTCTGAACTCGTGATAGAGCTGCGCCGCCAGCGTCTTGTTGTGGGCGAGGACCAGCGTGGGATGCCCGATCTCCTCCACGACCTTGGCCATCGTGTAGGTTTTGCCCGAGCCGGTCACGCCGAGCAGCACCTGGTGCAGTTCGGCGTCCCTCACGCCACGCGTCAACTGTGCAATCGCCGTGGCCTGGTCGCCGCGCGAGCTGTAACTCGATACAAGACGAAAACCCATGGCGCGAAGAAAGGAAGAAAAAGTCAGGAGAGCTTCAACGGTAATCTTAGCACCACGCGCTTCACGATCGCGGCCGCAGCAGGATGGAGGTCGTTGGGTCGACCTCCAGCCGGGAAGGCTTGTTTTGCAGCACCACGCCGAATTCCGTAGTCTTGCCCTCGGTCATGACCCATTTCGTCAGAGACCGGCCCGGCAACGTGTGGATCTGCACCGGCACAAGAACGCTCGATGATTCCGGCACGGCGTCCTGAATTATCCGGCCGGTCAGGCGAAAAGCAGGCGCTCTGCCTCTTACGTCCCATTTCACCTCGATCGAAGGGATGCCCGTGCCGTAAACCCATTGCTGGAAAAAGTTGTCGAGGCTGGGGTCAGGGAAATCTTCGGGCAGAAACTGGACAGCCTCCTTTTGGAAATCCGCCGTCGTAAGCATCCGAAGGCGGTAGGTCTCACACAACCGCCGCAGAAACGCCAGAAACGGCGTGTCCCCCATCATCGAGCGCAGCATGTGCATGATCCAGGCGCCCTTTTCGTACATGATCACTCGCGCAGCATTGGGGAAAAATGATGAGCGAAGCCGTTCTCCCAGCACAACCGGGCCGGCGCTCTCCACGATATCCCCAGCCTCATTGCGGGCTAGCAGGTGGTCGCGGTATTCGGCAAGCACGCGGTCCCGGGCGTCCTTGCCAAGATGGTTCTCCAAAAACAGCAGCGCGGAATACGTCGCCAAAGCTTCAGTCAACCAGACTTCGGAGATGGCATCGGAAGAAACCACGTTGCCCCACCATTGGTGCGCGATCTCGTGCGTGCGTAGCAGATTGGTGAAAAACAGTTGCTGGGACGCCGAGTATCCCTGCAGGGGCGCATCACGGGCCCCGAAATAGCTGAGCGTCGAAGCGTACACAAGACCGGGGAACCCCTGGCCGAATCCGCCGGGAATGGGAGAGATGACGACGTTCTTTACGGCCAGGGGGCCGAATCGCTCGTGAAAAAACTCGACGGCGGCAGCGCTATGACTGACAATCTCCTCTAAGCGCGCCGCCGGGCGTGGGGGAGACACGGGAGGCGGCGTGCTCATCGTCTCTGCTGGTCCCGGAACGGTTCGCCGGGGACGCGGGAAAGGATTTGGAGCCCACAGCGTCGGCTCCACTCGGGGCCGCAGGCTGATCTCGAGGCCCTCGTTGGCGCAGACCTCCACGAGATACGGTCCCACACTTTTCGATGCTCTCCTGTAATGGCCCAGATTAAAGCCGGCCAGGCGAATAGGCGAGGAGGTCCGGAAACGCGTGGTCCGGATTCCGCCTTCGCTGGAGCTTTCGAGCTGTTCGCCTGTTGCTACGAGGTCCAACGTATCGGGATAGCGAAACACAAGGTCGAAATTCGTGAATCCCGGGTTCAACTGCGGATACCAGGAACTCCGGCTGCCTACGTAGTACACCCCGTCCCCCGCGTCGGCAATAACCCTGCCTTCATAGTGGAACTCCAGCCGGTGACGCGCACCTGCCTGCGGTTTGTGGGGCAGCACGATCGCAATGAGATCGTTCTGCCGCTGGGCTACGCCGCCGGCGCCGGTTTCCTCAAACTGCAGGAATTCCACCGGCGCGCCATCGGCGATCACTTCCGTCAGGCGCAAACGGCGTGAAAGCTCGAAGGCCGCGATGCGCGACTGCGGGTGCTCAGCCACGAGAGTGGCTTTGGCCACAACCTGCATCTGGAGATCGGCCCCCAGGGTTGTCTCGATTTCAAAGTCTTCCAGGTGAGCGTAGGGAGGGATGCGATAACCGTTACCTTCCCGCGAACGTTGAACCGGAAAGCGGCACCAGACTTCGTGGTAGCGTGCGTTATCCCGCCACACGACCTGCCCTACGGAGACGGACTCGTCGAAGCGAGGGTCAACCGCGACATCGAACCTTCCTCGCGGTCCGCCGCCGATCGCTGCCGTGAAATATCCCAGGTTCTCGTCCGCATATGAGTTCAAGTCGATCAGAGTCCGCAGCGCGAGAGCGTCGAAAAGATTCCTCATCGTGGGAGTCCAGTTCGAAGCCAGCGCCGGACAGGTCTGAGGATCGGGTTGGCTTAACGTTGCGTCCGCCAGAGCCGCCTGCAACACGCGGTCGGTGTCGTCCGTGAACAGCAGCATCGCGCTCCGGAACTTTTCGTTCAGAATGGGCTGTCCGGTAAAGCGCGCGAGAGACTTCCGCTCATGCTCCGTGGGCGGAATAATCAGAATTTCGCCTTGATCCGTGGAAGTTGTGGCGATGAAAAGCGCGGCGAAGCGGCGGCCATCGAACGGCTGGCCAAACAACAGGTAGCCGTCCGTGAAATACAGCTTGACGTCTTCGCGCTGCAAAAACAGATCCCGCACGCGAAAACATTGCTCAGCGTCTAAACCTGTCGCTCGAAGACGGCGAAGCTGTCCGGCCCCGGTTCCCGTATCCGCCAGCAGGTGAGGTCCCGTCAGCAGGATGAGCCAAGCCAAGATCAAGGGGATGCAGCGGGTGCGGCGAGGCATGTACCTTCTCGGAGGCAAATGGGTTCCAGCGTACATCTCAAGGCCAGGTGGAAGCGACGGCGTCTGCCGCGGCTGTCCCTCCCCTCTTTGGCACTCTGTCACTTTCCATTGTAATGTTTTGTAATCTCCTCGAACCCGTGCGCGAGAAAACACCCGCGGAACGGAAGCCGCCAGCCGCAAGCATCGCGCAAGTCATTGATTTATCGTCCATGCGAAGCGCCCTTTCCGTCTCAAACGCTTCCCGCTCAAGCCCCGTCCTTTTTCGCACCAAAGCAGTGGCCCTGTACCCGAAAGCGCGCTGCGATGCATCTAACTGCCAGGAAGAAGGTTACGTTGACTTCTGGTCTCGTTCCGGAGGAAAAATGATGCGGACGGCAAATCTGGTTCTTACTCTCGCGGCGGCATTGGCTATCTCACCGGCAGGCTGGGCCGAAGGCGAGAAGAAAGAGTCCAAGAAAAATCCGAAGCAGGACGTTGAAGCGATCGGCGACCGCGATGTCGACGGCGGCGTCAACTTCTACTCAATTGAAAAGGAGATTGCTCTCGGCAAGCAGCTGGCGGACGAGGTCGAGAAGAGTTCCAAGGTTGTCACTGACCCCCTCGTTTCGGAATACGTCAACCGTATCGGCCAAAATATCGTTCGCAACTCCGACGCGCAGGTGCCTTTCACCATTAAGGTCATCGACAACGAAGAGGTCAACGCGTTCGCTCTGCCGGGCGGCTATTTCTTTGTGAATACCGGGCTGATCCGCCTTGCCGAATCCGAAGCTGAACTGGCCGGCGTCATGGCCCATGAGATCGCTCACGTCAACGCACGCCACGGAACGCGGCAAGCGACGCGAGGCCAGATCACCAACCTCGCCACAATCCCGCTCATCTTTCTGGGTGGCTGGACGGGCTACGGCATCCGGCAGGCGGCGGGCTTGGCGGTTCCGATGACGTTCCTGAAATTTTCCCGGAACTTCGAGCGCGAGGCGGACTTTCTCGGCGTCCAGTATATGTGGAAGGCCGGCTACGATCCCACGGCGATGGTGACGTTCTTCGAACGGCTCCAGTCTCAAAAGAAGAAAAAGGAAGGCGGCGGCATCGCCAAGGTGTTTAGCAGCCATCCGCTGACTCAGGATCGCATTAAACGTACGCAGGAGGCGATCGCCCAGGTTCTGCCCGAGCGCCCTCAGTACGCCTACAACACCAGCGAATTCGCCGAGGCGAAAAATCGGCTTGAGAAGCTGATGAGCGCCAGCCGCAAGGAAAGTGTGGATCCCAACCGACCGACCCTGCGCCGCAAGCCTTCGGAAGGAACGATTGACCCCGGGGAATCCGGGAAGCCTTCCGGAGACGAGGAGGACGGCGACCGTCCTACGCTGAAGCGCCGCCCCGCCTCCGAGATGGCGCGCGCGCAATAAGCCACGAGTCACAGTTTGAAGCTGCGACGCGGCTCGCGGGCAGAAATCCCGCGAGCCGCTTTTTTCTTTCCGCAGGGGCTGAGAAGGTATCGAAGGCGGACAGTGTTTCACGCCGGCCACTATCCTGCATATCTTTAGCGAGTGGTTAGACGAGACATGAATTGCAGTGGACTCCGGGGTGCGGCGGCTCGTGTGACGGGTGCTATCATGGCTCACAAATAGGGCGTGTTTCCTGTCTAAGCGCCATCCGAATCTTCAGATCCCCATGGAAGCCATCCCGTTCCGGCTCGTCCCGCAGGCGAAACAGTACGATGGTCTCGATCGCATGCCCGTGGCCGTCATGCTCGACCGGGTCCGCAGCCTCTATAACGTCGGCTCTTTTTTTAGAACGGCTGACGCCGCCGGTGTCGCGAAGCTGTATCTGACCGGGTACACCGGGCACCCGCCGCAGCCGGGCATTGCAAAAACCGCGCTGGGAGCGGAGCAGACCCTGCCCTGGGAGCACTCCTGGGAAGCGGGGCCTGTGATCGATGGACTGCGCTCCGGGGGGCACCAGATCGCCGTGATCGAAACCTCCCCTCACGCCATCGATATCTACAATTGGCAGCCGCACTTTCCGGTCACGGTCGTGTTCGGCAATGAAGTGGACGGTGTTGCTCCCGAGATCGGCCAGCGGGCCGATTTGCATGTCCGGATTCCTACGCTCGGGCGAAAGCAGTCGTTGAACGTGGCCGTGGCCGGCGGGGTGATCATCTACGAGCTGCTGCGGAAGTACCGGCTGCTGCACGAAGAATGGCGGCGAGGTGATTCCGGAAGCCGGGAGCGCGCCCGCAATCTGCCGCGCTGACGCTACGTCACTTGGGGCGGCAATCGACGCTCTTGGGCGGCGTATTGGTGCACTGGATGCTCTCGGTCATGCCGGAAGCAAGCACGGCACAAGCCACGTCGGTCGCGGCGCGCCGCGCCTCCGCCTCCGCCGGCGCCGCCGCCGTGGCGCAGCGGTCCATGCCGTTGTAGGTCATGCAGACCTCGCAGCTCCATTGCCCCAACTGCAAGGTGGAATAGACCAGCACGCCAAGAACGGCGAGGCCGAAAAGGACGGCGACGAGCGTGGTTTTTGACATGGAATCAGGCGTCCGCCGTTAACAACTTTCCTTCCGAGAACCTAGATGCGGCCGAATTCCTCCACGGCCTTCTTGATCGACTTAAACTTCTCGATGAACGGGTACATCTGGTGCTCGGTCTGATCGAGCTGCTCAGCCTTGGTGAGAACCTCGCGCGCTTTGTCGCGCGGCACCACGGCAATGCCGTCTTCATCGGCCACGATAATGTCGTTGGGCCGCACTTTCACGCCGCCGCACATCACTTCGATATTCGTGCCCACAACGCGATAGTGATTAATCGAGGTCGAGATGACCGGTCCGCGACTGAAAACCGGAAACTGAATCTTGCGGAGCTGCGGGGTATCCCGGACTCCGGCGTCCAGAACGGCCCCCGCCAGACCCCGCACGTGCATGGCGGTTCCCATCAGCCCGCCAATGCCGGCGATGTCTTTGCCGTCCTCGAGCACCATCACGTAGACGGAACCCGCTGAAGCATTGTCGATGGCATCGAGCGCGCCCTGAAAAGCGGCGCTGCCGTCCTTGTGCTCTTCTTTCTTCAGCATCACGGTCACTGCCGGCCCGGCGAATTTCGTGGGGAAAAGCGGCTGCAAATCACTCGACATATGCGCCCGTTGGCCGTAAAGCTGCTCGACGGCGTCAGCCACGGAAGCAGCCTCCACATAAAGGAAGCCGTCAACCAGCGGATCACCTGAATGCGCGGCCGACGTTCGAGCGCCCATCCAGAGCAGGCCGCCAACCAACACGAGAACGATCGTCAGAAGAACTTTCTTTTGAGGCATGAGGCTTGCACTCCGTGGGGGATTTGGAAAACAAAGATTGTAGCAGTATCGCCCGGTCCCTCGAACCGCCGCGTCGCCGCAAGCAGGCCCAGGTTCTCAAGCCACTGCCGGGCTGTTGGCAAAAGCCACTTCGAGACCAATGGCATCGTGATCGGAGAGCGGCGTAGCGAGGTTCTCGCGGAATTCGTGCAGAATGACCGGATTCGTGGTGCGCAGGCCTCGCGCGGCGAACCAGTCGATCTTTAAAGGGCATTTGCCGCCGTGGTTGCGCAGCGCCCAGCGGATAAACGCGAAACACCAGGCGGGCACCCATTCGCGAAGGTTCTTATTGGTCTTGACGCAATCGGCGTCGTAGGACGTCGTGCGCTCGCCGAGGAGATTGCTGCCGCGATAGTCAAACCCCCGGGACTCGAGCAAGCCGAACAGTTCTTTCTCGAAGTGGTTGTAGGGATGAAGATAGTGGTTGCGGATGACGTTATCGACGCCCATGAACACGCGCAGCCAGAATCCCATGATGGCGTGAAAAGCGCGCGAGGAATTGTACGTCGTAGTGTTCCAGTCGCCGCCGATGATCGCCGCAGTTCCTTCCGGCAAGCTGTCGAGCACGTCCCGCATCTGATCACGCCGATGGCGCTGGCTCGACTGTGCGTCCAGATGCACGCTGACGGCGGTCAGCGTGCCATCCGGGAAGACAACGTCCGCGACAAGAGCCGTCTGGCAGCCCAGGCGTTTCTCACGTCCGGACATTTTGTCCTTGCCGTTCTTGAGATGCACCGCGCGCACGCTGCGCAATGGGTACCGGCTCAGGATGGCGTTGCCATGCAAGCCGAGCTGGTTCTGATCCGTTACATCATTTTCTATGCCCGCGCCCTTGGCGAGATTGAGATAGCAAGGCGCGAAGGCATAGTGCAGGCGCAGCTCTTCCGCCATCTCCTGGGCCACCCGGCGGTTGCCTGAGCGCGCCATACCGACGTCGGTTTCCGTCAGCAGCAGGACGTCGCAGCTTTTCATGTACTCATGCGACCGCAGAGCCTCGAGCTGCCCTTCGAACTGGATGCCCCTCTCGAGGTTCCACGCCAGAAAGCGATACGACGGACGGACAGGAGCCGCTCTTTCGGTAAAATCGCCTGTCTCGGGTGTCTCGAGAACACGCTTTACCAGCAGGGCTTTCTCTTCATAAGCCGGATGGCGGAAAAGCTCCCGGCTCGACCCGCACGTGGCCAGTGCCGGGAAAACAGGCGACAACTCGTCGCGAATAATCCTATAAATTTCCTCGGACGACATACCTTCCGTGGGTGGCGTCAGGTGGATGGGTGAAGGACACTTCCCGAACATCATTCTAACCAACAACTTTTGCGGCCAGAGGCGGGCGTGACCGCACTTAGGCTGTTGGAAAGTAAGGCGAATCCCGCATGGCAGCTGTGCTCACTCCCTAGGTACGATCGGCACTGTGACAGAATCCGACACTACCGCCGTGCTCACTGTCCCTCCTCCGCAGCAGGCGGCAGAACTGGTGGGCGCTGCCGCACCGGCGCACACTTCGATCCGGTCCATTGGGCTGGTGCTCCTGTGCACCGTCATCGGAGCCGCAGCCCAGATTTTCCTCCGCTACGGCGCGGAACACCTGACGGCGGCAGGACTTCGTGGAATCCTGACCAACTGGGCGCTCCTGGCCGGTTATGTGTGCCTGGGCGCGAACACGGGTTTGTTGGTCCTGGCGCTACGGGGCGGCCAGTTGTCAGTGCTGTATCCCATCATCGCGCTGACGTACGTTTGGGTTACGATACTTTCTCCCGTCTTCTTCGGCGACATCGTCAATGCCTACAAGATCTCTGGTGTGTTCCTGATCGTATTGGGTGTCTCTTTTATAGGAGCGGGTAGCCGTTCGTGAAAACTCCTCTTTCCTCGATGCTGCTGGTTTTTGGAGCCAGTGTGATCGGCTCGCTAGCCGCCGTTTTCCTCAAGGCGGGGGCCGACATCCTGCATGGCCCTTTGCGCGCCTGGGCGGTGCGGATCGGCGCCGGAATCGCCTTGTTCCTGGCGTCGTCGGTGTTGTACGTCATGGGCCTGCGGGAGGGAAGCCTGACCGTGTTATACCCGATGGTCTCGCTGGGCTATGTGTGGACGCTGTTGTGGTCTCGCCTGTTTTTCGGCGAGCCGTTCAACCGTGAAAAAATCGTTGGTTTGATGCTGGTGCTGCTGGGCGTTTTCTGTATCGGCCTTGGCAACCACTGATTTCGCTCTCCCAAGCCCCTTCACGACAGCCCTGTAATTCCCCCTGCAACCTTCAGCTCCCATGGTGCGTTTTTCTCTCGACGAGCGCATCCGCTTCTTCCTAGGGGGCATCGCCCTGGGTTGGGTCACCGGTGTGTCAGACGGACACACTGGCATGGATTTCCGATCTAGTCGCCGGCGCCGCAACTGACCGCTGTTGCCGGAGCGAAGGCCCTCCAGTCCGGGCCGGGGGACCGGCCCCCGGGGTGCTCGCCGTAGGGCAAATTCAGGAGCGCCGGATCGGCCATTTACGTGCATACTGATAGGAACGTGGCAGTGTATTCCGCCAGCTTGCGGGCGAGCCTGATGGCTGTCTTCGCCATCCTGCTCCTGGTGTCTCTCAAGGCGCCCCTGGCCGCCCAGATCCCTCCCGCCGGCGCCGCCACGGTCCTTACGGCCGTTGGCAACGTGTCGATCATCCGCGACGAAACCCTTTGGGTCGTCTTTCCCGACCAGGCGGTGCGCGTGGGCGAGACGATCGTGACGGAAGAAGATGGCTTCGCCGAGTTGGAGCTTTCCGACGGCAGCCGCTTCCAGATCTTTCCGAACTCACGGGTCGTTTTCCGGAAGAATCCGGGCAGCCTGCGGGATTTGGTGGATGTCTTCCTGGGGCGGGTGAAATTTCAGATTCAAAAGATTACGGGCGGATCGCCGCGCTACCGCATCTTTACACCAACGGCGGTCATCTCGGTGCGGGGCACGACGTTTGACGTCAACGTTGACCCGGACGAGACCACCTTTGTCGCCGTCGACGAAGGAGTGGTCGGCATCACGCACCGCCTGCTGCCGACGGCGAACGAGATCACCCTGGGCGCCGGTGAGAGCATCATCGTCTACGCCAATGCCCCGCTTGCAAAGGCGGTGGATAAGACTAGGGCTGTGCGCATCGCCTCAGACCTGGCCCGCACCGCGGCTTCGATCTGGAACCGCCTGGGGCGCTCAGGCGGCAGCTCTGGCGGCCCGCCCGTTCCCGGAGGCGGCGGGGGCGGAACTCTGCCGGGTGACGAGCAGGCCCCCGAGCCGCCACCACCTCCGCCACCCGGCCCGCAGTAGCAGCCAAAAGGCAGGCGTCTTGTACTCAGCTTCCGCTCGCACGGGGGCTTCCTTTCCGCGAATTTGCCTGTTCTCTTGCTACAATAGGCTTCCCGAAATTCACGCTTACCGGGTGAACCTCATGCTGCCGAATTTCATCTTCCCCGAGACCACTGTCGAGAAGGACGGAGCCGGACCGGCCATTGAACTCGGAGAGGTACGGTCGCCAACTCTGCTGCTGACGCTTGGGATCATGGAGATTGTCGAACAGGAAAGCCTCGATGTCTCCATATGGGCCTCGCCGGATGGTGAAAACTGGGGCGAAAGGCCCCTGAGGGCCATCCCGCAGAAGTTTTACCGGGGCACCTACCAGATTCTGTGCGATCTAAGCGCCCGCCCCGACGCGAAGTTCCTTCGGGCGCAATGGAAGGTGGGGCGCTGGGGAGTAGGGTCTACCACGCCGATGTTTCGCTTTTACGTCTTCGCCGAACCTTTCGCGGGCGCGGTCTCACAGGCAAAAACCGCCTAGCCCGCGTATCCACGGAACGCCCTGCCGCGGCGCTCGTGGTAGCCGCCTCCCGACAACCACGGCGCCACCTATGCAACTTTACACCAAGATTTTGATCGGGTTGATCGCGGGCGCAGCCGTCGGGGCGTTGGCGAACTTCGGCCAGATCGAAAGCCTGCGCAGCATTCTCATCGCGTTTGAGCCGGTGGGGACGGCCTTCATCCGGCTGATCACGATGATCGTGATTCCGCTCGTGGTGGCCAGCCTGCTGGTCGGCACTGCGTCACTGGGCGACCTGCGGAAGCTGGGGCGGATCGGCGGCAAGACCCTGGCCTACTACATGCTGACCACGGCCCTCGCGGTCACGATCGGCCTGATCATTTCCAACTTGGTCCGGCCGGGCAGCCGCATCGAGCCTTCCACACGCGACGCGCTCGCCTCGCAGTTCGAGGGTCAAGCCCAAGGCCAGATGCGGATGGCCGCCCAGACCCCCTCGATCAAAGACACCCTCCTGAACATGATCCCGCGGAATCCAGTCCAGGCTGCGGCCCAGTTCGATCTGCTGCCCCTCATTTTCTTCTCGGTGGTTTTCGGCGCCGCAGTCAGTCTGCTGCCGGATGATCGCAAGGGGACGGTTGTTTCTTTCTTTGGCGGCATCAATGACGCCTCCATGATTGTCATCGGCTGGGTGATGCGACTGGCCCCCTATGCGGTTTTCGCGCTGATTGCGGCGATCGTAGCCCAATTCGGCCTAGACCTGCTGCGGAGCTTGCTGATTTATTCCCTCACCGTCGTTGTGGGCTTGGCTTTGCACGCCTTCGGAACCATCGCGCTGCTCGTGCGCCTGGCGGCTCGCCTGAATCCATGGACATTCTTCAAACGCATCGGATCCGTCATGATCTTTGCGTTTTCGACGTCGTCTTCCAGCGCTACCTTGCCGATCACCATGAGCAGCGCCGAGCGGAGCTTGGGCGTCTCCAAAGAGGTCAGCAGTTTTGTCCTGCCGTTGGGCGCCACGATCAACATGGATGGCACAGCGCTCTACCAGGCTGTGGCTGTGATGTTCATCGCCCAAATCTACGACATTCCGATCAGTTTGATGGGCCAGCTCACCGTGGTTCTCACCGCGACACTCGCTTCGATCGGCGCCGCGGGCGTACCTTCGGCCGGTCTCATTACCCTGATCATCGTGCTCCAGTCGGTGGGTTTGGGCGACAAGGTGGAAACCGGGATCGCGCTCATCCTAGGGGTCGATCGCATCCTCGATATGGTGCGTACCATGGTCAACGTGACAGGCGACCTCTCATGCGCCTCGTTCATCGCGCGCTCGGAGGGGGAATCCCTCGACGCGGACGTCCAGGCGGGACCGGCTCAGACCTGAAGTGCCAGATGCTCCGATCCCTCGGGGCCCCCTTCTATTTTTTAGTTCACATTGTGGCCGTAGCTGTCTCGTATCGTGTAGAATCGGGAGCGGTACTTGCCATGGCTCAACATTCACGCTCCCGATTGACTAGCAAGAGATCGCGCCTGGCCGCGCTAGCTGCGCGCCCAGCGCCGAATACCCAGAAACCACAAGTCGCGATCACGGATGTCACCACCGCGCCCGTGCAGGAACCGGCAGGCGGACGGACGTACGTGATCGTGCAAGTGAAAACCGACGCCGGCGTCACGGGCGTAGGCGAAACAACGTCATCTCAACCGCGCCTTCTGGTGCAACGCGTGGATGCCATCAAGCCCCGCCTTATGGGGCAGGATGCCGTGAGTATCGAAGCGGCCCGGCGGCTGATCGCGCAATCGGGAGGCTCCATCGCTGAGCAGGCTCCCATCCAGGCGGCGATCAACATGGCGCTGCTCGACATTCTCGGCAAACTCTCCAAAGCCCCTGTGTACGAGGCCTTGCGAGGGGCCACCCGCCAAAAGGCGCGCGCCTTCGCCCACCTGCACGGCAGCGAGGAGTCATCGCTGAGGGCGTCCTTGCAGCGCGCCAAAGCCGCGGGCTACCGCGCTTTCCAGGTTCCTCTCAAGATGCCCGACGGGCCGACCCGGGGCCGTTCCTTTTACACGGAGACCTATGCGCTGCTCGAGAAACTGCGCACGGCCGCGGGGGACGGGACCGACTTCGTTCTGGATTGCGGCGCGCAACTTTCCGCCGCGGAAGCGGCCGGCTTGGCGATCGCATTCGAGCGGTTCCATCTGCTCTGGCTCGAAGAACCCACCGCCGAGATCAATGGCGGCGCGTTCCGAAAAATCTCCGCCGAAAGCGTCACCCCGGTCGGCTACGGCCGCAACATCGCCGACAACGCCGGCTTCCAGGATCTGCTGCGGATGGACAGCATCGACATTCTGAGGCCCGACGTGGCACGCTCCGGCGTCTCGGAAGTACGCAAAGCCGCGTCGTTGGCGGAAACCTACTACGTCGCTATTGCTCCGTTCCACAGGGGTGGTCCCATTGGAACAGCGGCGGCGCTGCATGCCGCGGCGTCTCTGCCCAATTTCTTCATTCAAGAAATCCCGCTGCCCGCGGATGACCGGGACGTTGCCATGCGCCGCGAACTGGCAGGGGTCGATCTCGAGAAACCGCAGGACGGATTCCTGCCGCTGCCCGCTGGACATGGGCTCGGTATAACCCTGAACGAAGATGCGCTGCGCAAGTACGCGCTTCGCTCGTAACCGCGAGGTTAGAATTCCAGGAGTAAAAGCAATGAATCGTCGTCAATTTGTAGGTGCGGGAGTTCTCGGAGGTTTAGCGGGCGCGATGGCCCCCCGCCGCGCGCGCGCCGCGGCCGGTTCCGTCTCCGCGGAGTGCGGGTGCGCTCCCATGATGGTTCCCCCGCCGCTACCCTTGGCGCCGGGACGGCTCAAAGTCACCGACATGAAGGTCTTCGGGGTGACCATCGAAAAAAATTCCGACCGGCCCTATGTTTTCGTGAAGATCGAAACCGACGCGGGCGTGATCGGGTGGGGCGAAGCGACACTCGAAGGAAAAGCAGGCGCCGTCATGCAAACGGTGCAGGACCTGCGGGATTTCATCGTCGGCAACGACCCCATGCTGGTCGAGCATCACTGGCAGTCGATGTATATCCACGCATTTTACCGGGCGGGTCCGATCCTCGGGTCGGCCATTGCGGGTATTGACCAGGCGCTTTGGGACATCCGCGGCAAAGTGCTCAACCAGCCGGTCTACCGGCTACTGGGAGGCCCCATCGACCCTCGCGGCGTGCGCGGCTACTATCATGCCCGCGCGCGCACGCTGGAAGAGTTGAGACAAGTCCGGGCGACCGCCAAGGAACTGGGAATTACAGCTTTCAAGAGCGGCATTCCTGGTTACTACGAATGGATCGAAACCAACGACTCGATACGGGCCGCAGTCAAGCAACTAGAGATGTTGCGGGAAGGTCTAGGCGACGACATTGACATCGGCGTCGATTTCCACGCCAAAACGAGCCCGAGCGTGGCCGCCATCATCTGCAAGGAAGTCGAACCCCTGAACCTGATGTTCATCGAAGAGCCGTGCCCTCCGGAGAACGCCAAGGCCATGGCCCGCATCTCCAGCCGTACAACGGTACCGATCGCCACCGGAGAAAGGCTCGTCGCCGCCTATTCGTGCCGCGAGCTGATCGAACAGGGGATCGTCGACATCCTGCAATGCGACATCAACCACGTGGGCGGCATCACCGCCTTATGGAAGGTGGGCGCCATGGCGGAGCCGTCCGGTGTGATGATCGCGCCTCATGCTTGCGAAGGGCCGATCGGCAGCCTGGCGACACTGCATGTCGATGCATCGACACCGAACTTCATCGTGCAGGAGATCTGCAGCGGCGTAGTTCCGGCCATGAAGGAGAAGTTGTGGGAAGAATGGCTGGGCTTCCCCGCCATGCGTATGGTGAACGGCTACTTCCCGTTGTCGGACAAACCCGGCCTTGGATTCGAGCTTTCCGAGGAATCCCTCAAGAAGTATCCCTTCGAGGGCACGATTCCGATGGCGCGCGTTTTCCATGAGGACGGATCCGTAGCAGCCTGGTAGCGATTTCTCGTGGGACAGCTTTCGCCGCAGCTTCGCTCCCGGCGCAATGCCATAGCGATCCCAGGCGCGGCTGTCCCATTCTATTTTGCGGAGGAACTCGGACCTTCCTGAATCATCTGGCGCAAAGCGCGCAGCCGGCTTTGTAATTCTTGGCTCACTGTGGTCAGCTCATTTTCGTCATAGATTACCCGCGGCGTCAGCAGAATAACTAACTCCGTCTTGCTGGTGGAGTTATTCGTGGATCCGAAGGCAGCCCCCAGAATCGGAATCTTACCAAGCACCGGCACACGGTTGCGCAAATACGAATTGGATTCCTGAATGATGCCGCCGATGGCCACAGTATCGCCGTCGGCCACTGTCACCTGCGTCGAAACATTCCGGCGGTCGATGTTAGGCGAAGCGACGGGCCCGCTAGGCGGCTGGGGGGAGCTGACCTCCTGATCGATGACCATGGTCACAATGCCCGAAGCGTTCACGCGGGGGGTGATATTGAGCGTTACACCGGTCTGGACGTTGGTCACAGTATTGGTGAAGAGTGAGCTGCCGTCCTGCTGGGCGCCCGCCGCAACGGCCTGCGAAGCCAACGTGGCGATTGTCTGTCCAACCGTAATCGACGCGGCAATGTTGTCGGTGGCAATGACCGAGGGGGCCGAAAGAAGCTTGCTCTTGCCTTCCGTCTGACTCGCCGTTAGTAAAGCAGCAAGCTCCCTCGTATTGCCCACAAGGGCGCCAATGCTGAGTGTGGTAACGCCGGCTGTTGTAAAGCCGCCCGTGAGCTTGCGATTGGCGTTGGTCCGCTGGCGCAACACGGCTGAGACGCCGTTTTCAAAGGCGCCCGTCAAGGCGACTTCGTAAATCTTGGCATCGATCAAAACCTGCCGCGGCGGAAAATCCAACTGCTGCAGCGTCCTGCGAATAATCTCCCATTCCTGTTGCGTGCCTTGTATCAGGATGAGATTGTTCAACTCGTCGGGCACGATCCGAATACCCGTCTCCGGGCCTTGCGGTGTGGCCTGCCCTCCCAGGAGTTGGCCGGTCTGGTCCGTTGCTGCGGGCGCGGCAGCCCCTGCCGGCGCCGCGGGCGGAGCGATCAAGCTTGAGGGCAGCCGAATTACGCCGCCCCCACCGCCACCGCCGTAGCCTCCTCCGTACCCGCCCATTCCGCCGAAGCCTCCGCCGCCGAAGCCACGACCGCCACCGCCGCCGTAGGATCCCGGGCCGTAGCCCCTGCCAAAGCCACCGCCTCCGAAGCCTCCGCCGCCGTAGCCTCCACCATATCCGCCGCCGTAACCGTAGCCTCCCCCGTAGCCCCCGTCATACCCATACCCTCCATAGCCGCCCCCAGCCCCGTACAGGCTCATCAGTGTGTAGGCGAGTTGGGGAGCGAACCCGTATTGCACGCGATAGACGAAGGTCTGCACGCCGCCCGCCGTGAGGGGTTGGTCAAGTTTCTTCAGCCACTCCTCCACGCTGTCAAACACCGCGGCGTTTCCGCTCACCACCAGGATGGAGCTGATCCGCTCAACCGGCACGAACTGAATGGCGGTTCTCTGTTCTTCGGTCGACAACGAGAAAGCGCTGAAAATCGATTTCAATTCGCCCGCCAACGTGGAGGCGAGACTGTTTTCGACCTTGTACAGCCTCATGCGCTGCCTGGTCATCTCCTCGGTATCGAGCAGAGCAATCAGATCCATCGTGCGGCGCATGTTGCGGCTGTTGTCGAGCATCAGCAGCATGTTTGCCTGCTTGACGATCGCGTATTTCGCACCCTTCCCAAGAAAGGGCTCAAGCACTTTCGCAAGGTCTTCCGCGGACAAGTAACGCAGACGGATCACATTGAGAATGATCCGCTCATCCTCGGGGAGTTGGTCGTGCTGGTCGACCAGCGCGGGAATCGGCAGTTGTAGCAGTCCGTCCAGAGGAACGATGTGGTACAGGTCGCCGATCTTCACGGCGGCCGCGCCGTTCATGCGCAGAATGGTTTCAAAGAGCGGAAACAAGTCCGCCGGCTGTAAGGTGCCGTAGGTGTTGATGGTCACGCTGCCGCCCTTGATGGCGGGATCGAGAATGTAATTCATTCCCATCTGCCGGGCGAGCAAGTCGATCACTTCGAGCAGATCCGCATCCCGCAGGTTTCGGAAGGCGATTCCGCCGGATGTCTGATCCGCCGCAGGCGGAGGCGCGGCCGGTTGTTGCGGCGCTGCGTCGGCGGGCGTCGCTGCTTGCGGGTCCGGCGGCGTTGCGGGAGCGGCCTGCACATCCTGTTGTGGCTGCTGCTGCGGATCCGCCGCAGCCGCGCCCTGTGCTGGCGCCGCCTGGGCTTGCGGCGGTTGCGCCTGTCCCGCCGCCCGATGGGGCGCCAGCGCCAAGAGGGCGCATACAGCCAAAGTCGCGAGTCTACGCATGACGTTCATTCCAACTCCTAGCTTCCGCACTGCCTGCATACAACAAAGGGGATCAACCCCGCCGGCCGCGATCCTCTCACGCTACTTTTTGGGATCCTGCTTCTTGGGGATCGGCATGGCCGGCTGAGCCGATTGCTTCGCATCACTCAACGACCCATGCGCCTTTGCTGCGCGATGCCGCTCCACCAGGTCACGCTCCTGCTCGGTCAGTTCGGTCTTCGGCTTGGTGTAGGATGTTACTCCGAAGGGAGTCTTCTTGCTGATCGTGACGTTGGCCCCCTTCTCCTCGATGTCGAAAAGCCAAAGCGGCAACTCCGCCTCGGGCTGCTCGGCGGCTTCGGCTGACTCGGTCCTGATTAGAGTGCCGAACGGAGCCGGACTCGAAGCCGCGGCCTGTGAACGGTCCGCCGAGGCTCCTTTCTGGGAACCGGCTCTCCTTTTCTTTTCTCTTGCCTTTTCCGCCTCACGCACCTCTCTCGGCGAGGGCGGCTTTTCCGGGGCGGCAAAAATCGCTGTCCCGCACAAACAAACGCTCAAAATGATTGCGGAAATCCTCATTGTTTCGGTGCTCCCGTGTCGGTTTGCTTTTCCCACCACATTTGGGTTCCAAAGGGTGTTCGCCGTTCCCGTTTGATCATGCCTTGATAGACCGTCCCCGCCGGAGATGGATCCTTTGGATCGGCCTGGAAGGATCCCTCTCGAATCTGCCGCCCGATGTTATAGCGCCCGCCGACGGCCGTCGACTGCCTCGGTGAGGCGTTGGCCGCCGCGGCTGCCGTCGTTGCTGTGGGCCTCCGCGCGGCCGGGGCTCGCGTCTCCCGCACCGGAGCCGCCTTGGCTTTTGCCTCCGGCCGGTTCGTCAGCTCGCTATGGAGAAGGTTGAAAGTCTCCCCCTGCCACTCGAGAGTGATTCTCTCGGCCGTCGCGGCCCGGAATACATAGTCGCCAACCTTTTCCCCGATCGATACCGGCTTGGCGGCGGCATCGCCTTCCGCGGTCATCAAGGCGATAGGGCCTTTTCCGAAATCCATCAGGCCGACCAGCAGCGGAAAGTCCGGCCGCTTGACCGGCTCAACGACTGGCGCCTGTACTTCGACAATCGGATTGCGGTCCGGCGAGAACAATAGACGCTCCACAATCGGCATGTGGTCGGCCGGGCGCACCGCGCCTGCCGGGCCGGGCGCGGGAAATGCTCCCGCCACCGCTGCGCCCTCTTCGTCAAAAATCGAGTAGCGATCCCACGCGGCGCGAATCTCACGGCGCAACTCGATCAGACCCGCTGCCAGTAAGGCAACGAGCGCGATGTTCAAGATGAGCAGTTTCTGTTTCAAAACGCTGCCCCCCCCGCTCCGCCTTGCTTCACAAGCTCGGGTGTGCGCGAAACGGGCAAATACCCGGCCACGGTAAGCTGCACGCGTACGCTCTTGGTTTCGCCCCGCTCCGGCGTAATCCGAATCTGGCGGGTGGAAAGCGTTCGCGGCGCATTGGCAATCCCAGCCATCAGGTTCACAAACTTTTCAATCGCGCAGCTGAAGGTGACCACAAGCGGCACTTGCGCGAAAGCATCGCCTTCCAGCCGCACGGGGCCAAACTGCGTGGACTGCATCGTGATCTGCTCTTCGGTGAGGAGGTTACCCACCAGTTCCCGCATCTCCGCCTGCGCCAGGGCGGCGGTCTGCGCGGCCAGCAATCGCTGCTCCATTTGCGATTCGACCTGACTCGCAGCGCCGTACTCGGCATCGACCAGGGGTTTTTGCCGGGCCCGCGCCCGCGCCAGCAGGAACTGCTGCTCCGCAGCCTCGATGGATTCCCCGGATACCGCGGTTTCACCGGATGGCAACCAAAAGTCGAATTGCAGGATTAAGAACAAAATAGCCGCACCACCTAGAAACAGCAGGGCTCGCCGGTCGCGCTGTGAAAGAGTGGCAGCCATCAGCGTCCCTCCCGCCCGGCGGCGCTACCCTCGTCACCCACAGTCGATAGCGTTGAGGCTGCCGGCTCCGGAGCGGACGCCTGGGGCGCCGGGGCCGCTTGAGACGTTGGGACCGCCGTTGCGGGGCCAGGACTCGCGTCCACTTCCGTGACTTTTCGCCGCGCGGCCGAGATCTGAAAGCGTTCGCCGCCTTCGGTCTTCAGCAGCGATGTGGAGAACGCCGCATCCGTCAACCACCTGGATTCGTTCAGAATGCCCAGTAACGGCGCGGCCGCAGCCGATTCCCCGCTGATCTGCACGCCCTGATCGCTAAGGTCGAGACTCGTCAGCCAAACCGTGTCGGGGATCAACAGCGAAAGCTCGCTGAGAATCCGCAGATCGGCCTGGGTCCGCTGCGCCAACGAGCGCAGCAGCTCGGCCTTTCGCGTAGCCTCGTCGCTTTTCGCTTTCGTCTGGTCCACCTGCATTGCCAGTTTGTTCAACTGGGTGGTTTCCGCGGCAAGCCTGGCCGAATAGCCGCGATTCTGAAGGAGGGGTCGCACGGCAAACGCCAAGCCAAGCAAGAGAAGGGCTACCGCCAAAACCGCCGTGGGAGCGTACATCCACCGCGAACTCGACTTGCGCCTCGTCGGCGGAAGCAAGTTCGCCCGCCAACCCAGGCGCGGACAGGCGGATTCCAGCGCCACGGCTAGAGCTGCGCCATCGCGCCTGATGTCGAAATCGCTGGGAGCCGCGAGTGGGCTGGGTAACAGCTCGCTCACCGCCCGCACTTCAAAGCCAGCCGCCTGGCTCTCGCCCAGGGCGGCGCAAGCGTCGTCTTCCTGGGAATCGCCGCCGCAGGCGATCAGAGGGGCAGTTTCGCCTTCGCCCAAACGTAATTCCGCCCCCGCCAACTGCAACATCCGGGCGGCAGGCATTCCATTCATGTCGAACTCGGCACTGAAGGCGGGGCGGCTGGGGCTCTCTCCGAAGAACTCCATCTTGCGATCCCGGATATCCGCGATCAGGAAAGGCGCCGGGGGAGCATCCCAGCGCACTCGCAAACCCGCGAAGAATGCCGCCGCCGCCACGGTGAACGCACTCACCGCGATGCCGGCGGACTCGAACAGATCCGCGTACGCATCGACTTTCGATTTCTCGGCAATCACAACACTGACCGGGATCTGACTCTTGCCTGCCCCTTCTCCCGCCAGAGGGGCGAAGGCGTAGCAGACTTCATCCTCCCCGTAGGGATGTAGCGTCTCCAATTGAAAGGCCACCGCCGCGGCGAGTTCCTTGCCGGAGACAGGCGGCAGTTGTATCTGGCGAACGATCACTTCGTTCCGCGGCAGGCTCACCGTAGCGGCGAGGTGCGAAGCGCCGTGCTGTTGCAGAAACGCCGCATACTCAGCGCCCCACTCGTGAGCGGGCCGCTCGCGGAAGCCGTGCAGGACCGTGCGTCCCAGCACCGTAACGCCCGCGGGCCTCGACCGCAGGGCCACGATGCGCAAGTCCGCGCCGCGGATCTCAATCCCGCAGCCGGCGCCTATCCGAAAAATGCGTTTCTGCCACATGAATGAAACGTGTTGCGCCCTTGGTTTCCGCCCTCAGAAATCCACGCCGTACCAGCGCACGACGCGAATGGGGGCCTCCTCGGGCTGCTCGGCGAACTTGACCAGCGCGGCCACGGTGCGAACGCCGCGGCCTCCCTGCAGGCGGGCCGTGGAGCGCAAAGTGTATGCGCGCGAGCTGGAAAACAAGCCAAGTCGCAGCGCGCCAACCTGATTGGAAATATCGGCCATGCCCGGATCTTGCGGCTGCAGCGGTCTTTCCGCGCGGATACGCATGACGGCATCGACTGTGGCGTCAGGCAGCCCTGCCGCCCTCAACACCTCGGGCGAAGCGTAGTTCGCATCCACCATGGGACCGCCATAGACCGTTAACTGGCGATTGAGGCCGCCCACCCGCCGTAGGCTCCCCTGCGGATCGCGGGCATAGGTGCCGTAGAGAACGTCGGCGCTAAACCCGGGCAGCATCAATAATTCCTCCAGCTCCTGGAAAGACGCTCCAGCGCGCGAGAAAGTCGAAGGGGCGGAAAGATTTGCTCCCGACGCCGAGCTGGGAACCGAACTCCAGGGGGTGTAGCGCCGGGCCTCCACCAGCCGCGCCGCGGCTCCCACCGCGAAGGAGGGGTCCAGGCCGGTGGCAGCCAACACCCTCGCCACGGCCTCGGGCTGCGCCTCGTTGATGTCCAGTTTGCCCCCTTCCCCCTCGATCTGGACGTCGACCAGGCCCCCGGCGAAGGCAAAGCGCATCCAGTTCTGGCCCGGGCGGAATCCGTGTTCCTGGCCGCCGGGGCCAGCGAGGGGGCGGAGCATGTTCAGCATGGCGCGCTCAATGCCTCCCCTGGCTAGGTAGTAGGCGCGCATGGAATCCACATTGAAAGCGGCCCGCTCAAGCTCGGTGCGCACCGACCTCGCCAGCGCAAAGGCGATCGCCGAAAGGGCAATCGAGAGCCACAATACGGCCAGCAGAGCGCTGCCTCGCCGCGGGCCGGAGCGAAAGGCCGCCGTCATTGCAGGGCCCCCTGAGCCGGGACAGCCGCCACAATCGACACGGGCAGCAGGCGCGCCTGATCTCCGCGCGGAGTCAGGCGGATCGCCACGGCAGCGGGCAGCTCATAAGGCTCGCCCCACAGAGGAAGCCACACCGACGGCTCGCTGACGTTGCGGGACTCCCTGAGATACGCGAAGGTGCACTCCTGGAGTTCGTCGATGATGATGAGTGAGGTCGCTCGCGGCTCAATTGAACGGAAGACGATGCGTCCGCGAGGGAAGCTCGCGTCCCGGACAAGGCCTTCCGCCAACAACCCCGCGCCAAGGGGGCCTTGGAAGGGCATTTGGTTGAGGAGCACACGCCGGCCGCGTTGTGAGTCCACAATTTTCAACTCGACGAGCTGCAGACCTGCCCGCCGGCCGTCGGTCACCGAGTAGGAACTGACGAAGCGCATTGCATCGGGTTCACCCTGAAAGAAGACAAAACTCGCCAAGGCAATGCGCCGCTGTGGAGGAATTTCCGCCAGAATCGGGGCAATCCCGCTGATCTGCGAATGAAGGATCGCGTTGGCCGTCGCGATGCGCCGGTCAAGCGTCAGGCGATTGCGGGCTGTCTGCCAGGCCCGCGAACTTACATCGAGTGAAGCCACGATGCCTGTCGAAAGCAGGCCCAGTAAGACGACGGCGACCAGGATCTCGATCAACGTCAAGCCGGCGTTGGAAGGAAGGCGCTTGCGGCTGCCATTCCCCTGGTCTGTCTGGCGGACTGCCGCTAGACTTCCTAGAGGCACGGGCTTCCATACGGGGTCGTTCCCGGCGGGGCTGCTGGCTTTCCAGATCCACATACAGGATTCTCTAACGCGAGCGGAACCCGCTCAGAACGGGCTGGTGTTCCGGGCGAATCAGCATCGTTCGATAGCTTTCCGCCTGGATGCTGCGCCGTTCCCCACCCGCGCGAGTCCACCAGACCGTCAGCTGAACACGGACCAGCATCCGGCCACCCACTGCAGGCGGGCCCAATACCTCGAACGGGTCGAGCTGCGCCATCCAACCGCAGGAAGCGTCGAAGGTACCCGCCAGCGGTTCTCCTAGCAGCACGGGCGTAGCCGTCAGCAGCTCATCCATCTTGGATTGCGCCAGCATGGCCGCCCGATCGTATTCGCGAACCTTTGTGGCATTGGACAGCGATCCGCTGATGAGCGAAAGCAGTCCAACGACCGTCATGCCGAGCAGCGCCGTGGCAACGATCATCTCGAGCAGGGTAAAGCCGCCCTGCGTCCGGCGCCGGCGGAGCGAAGCGGTCCTCACTTCCCGGCCTCCCCGCCTGGATTCCAATCTTCGGGAACGCCCGTAAAGATGTTGATCTGCAGGCCTGCGCGCGCTCCACGTTCGCTTTCGAGCAACAGGCGGAATTGCGGCGCGGGCGTGCTGGGATGCAGGATCACGCTCTGCTTCTCTTTGGGGAAAATCATGTTGCTTCTGGAATCAAGCGCAACAGCCTCCTCCCAGGAGCCATCCACCGAGACGGCGGTCAGCTTACCCCCGCGCGGATCGGCCGTCAGCTGAACCGGCTGCTGAAGGCGGTCGGCTTGCAGGCGCGCCTGGCTGAAAAACGATCCTGCGCGATCAACGTCGCTACGGAGCACGAGGCCATCCAGGCCCGAGGTAAAACTGGGGAAGGTGATTGCGAGCATCAACCCGATAATCGCCATCGCCACCAACAGCTCAATGAGCGTGATGCCGCACTGGGTGCTCGGCGCATTAGGGCGGGGTACCTGCCCGCCCCACGTGGCGGCCTCCGGGAACCGCCCGCCTGGGCGGGGGTGGATCCCCGCCCCGACAGTGTCAGCATGAGTGGCAGCTAATCGGAGAGACACGTTGACACACGACCTTGTCAGAAAGACGCGAGGAACGGTAAAAAAGACGGACCGGCGGAGGAAAAATCGGCTGTTTTGCCAAGCCTAGCCGCGGGGCTTTCTAGCCGCTACGAACCGTACTTCCACTCGCTTGCCGAGCGCCCCGGCGATGCGTTTCAGAAGAGAAAGGGAGTGCCCATGATAGTCGGCGTCCTCCAGACGGCAGATGGCCGATGCCGAGGTGCCAACACGGTGGGCGAGTTCGCGCTGCGACAAACCCGCACGAGTTCGCAGGTTGTGGATGCCGCGAGCAATTTCGGCGTTCAGGGCTTCCTGTTCATAGGCTTCGCCCAGAGCGGGGTCCGTGCCGACGTAACGATCGTAGAGAAATCGGACGGCGCCTGACTCAAACTTCGTCGTGGGCCGGCCAGCGCTACGCGGGCTTGCGCGTGAAACGCTTGAAGTCGGTTTCGACTTGTTGCTTGCGGCGGATGGCACGGTCTATCTCCTTGCTTGGAATCTCACGTTCCTTCGTGATGCCGTGGGATAGTACGACAATCCCCCGCCCCGCGAAGAAGTACAGGATCCTGTAGTGGACTCCCTGGTGGCTCGCTCGAAGTTCGTAAATTCCATCTCTCAGGTAGTCCCCTTCCGGCCCGTGGAGTTGATGCCCCTTTTCGGCGAGCCGGCTGATCCTCTCGATGCATTTCAACTGCACCTTCTTTGGCTGCTCGTCCAGCCATTGAATGAGCGGGAGTGAGCCGTCCTCGCCCTCATAGAAGTAGACTTCAGCACGGGCCAAAGCCTCACCTCCCGTATGTTCTCATTTTTGGGAACATAAATCAAGACAATAATTTGTACGGAGGCCGAACCCACACCCCGAGCCAAGTTGGCTTTCACATCTCTTCGTGTTCCCATAGCGCGGGCTAGCGGAGATTCTCAGTCTTGCTCTTCGGAAAGCGCTCGTTACAGCTCCAATGAACTTCCAATCACTTCCAACTCACAATGTCTTCATTCGGGCCTTCCCCGCCCGGCTGGCCGTCAGCCCCGAAAGACATGATTTCCGGGTCGGGGCCATGCTCGCCGGGAAAGCGGTAGACATAGGCGTTATTCCAGGGGTCGAGAGGGATATCCTTACGCATCAGAGGCCGTAGCGACTCGAGGCCTTGCTCCTGCGTGGGAAACCGGCCGTGCTCGATGTTGTAGGTCATGAGCGTTGTCATGAAGGCTTCGATTTGCGTCTTGGCCGCGGTGCGGCGCCCCTGTTCCAGTGGCTCCGTGAGTCTTTGGTAGGCGATAGCCGTAAACAAAGCGATGATCGTGATGACGACGAGCATCTCGATCAGGGTAATACCGGCCTGCCGCCGGCGATTCAGCTTCTTCTCGTTCGAGGTATGCATATCAAAGCCCCATTTCGTTAATGCTGGTGATGGCCAACAGGATACTCAAGATCATAGCGCCAACGATAACCCCCATGAAGAGGATGACGATCGGCTCAAACAGCGCGGTGAAGCGCTTGATGGCCTCGCGTGTGTCCTTGTCGTAGATGTCCGCCATGCGGTCGAACATGCGGTCCAGGTGACCGGTTTCTTCACCGACGGTGAGCAGATGGCCGGCCAGCGCCGGAAATTTGCCGCTTTTGCGAAACGGCGCCGCCAGGCCTTCCCCGCGTTTGACGCCTTGCGCAACCGGTTCAAGCGCCGCGGCAAGGATGCGGTTCGCCAGAATGCCTCGGGAAATGCCGATCGAGAGCACCAGCGGAACGCCGTTGGCTACCAAGGTCGCCATGGCGCGGGCAAAGCGGGCGGTATCGGCTTTCTGCAGCGCAACGCCCAGCAGAGGAATGCGCAGTTGGAAACGGTCGAAAGCCAGCCGCCCCGCCGGCGTCCGGATGTAGTATCGCAAGGCCACAATCGCGGCAATCAGTAGTCCGATAACCGGAAAACCGAACGTGCGCACGGCGTCGCTGACCGACAGCAGAATTTGCATCGGCAGCGGCATCTTGATCGACGACCGCGTGAAGGCTTCAGCGAATCGTGGAATCACGTAGTGCAGCAGAACAAACACCGCCCCCGAACCGACGACCACCAGCAAAGCGGGATATGTCAATGACGAGACAATGTAGCCGCGCAGTTCATCGCGCGAACGCTCAAATTCCGCCAGCCGGTCGAGAACCAGCGGCAGTGATCCGCTCGCCTCCCCGGCCCGGATCATATTCACGTAGAGCTCCGAAAAGTACTGTGGGTGCGCCTCAAGACTTTCCGCGAACGATTTTCCCGACCGCAGCGACCGCAGCACCTCTCCGACCACGCCTTGAAACTCCTTGCGCTGGGTTAGCTCCGACGTGATCGACAGCGCGCGGTCGAGAGGAATGCCCGCGTTGAGCAGCGTGGCGATTTCCTGCGTGAAATGCAGCAGGTCTTTGAGGCGCCCGCCGCCAAAGCGGGGTAGACGCAGCGAGATCCCAGAGGGCTTTGATGCCCCGACAAAGACCGGCGTCAGCCCCTGCCTGCGCAACTCCCGCGCCGCGGCGCGGTCGTCGTCGCCGACAAGCGTACCCGTGCGTATTTTGCCGTCCGGCGCCAGCGCTCTATAGAAAAAAGTGGACATCGTAGAGGACGTGATTCGGGTTTCGAGCTACGGGAAACGGGTCTCTCGCCTAGGAAGCCCCTAGGTGTCTGTATGCCCTCCCACAGCTTCCGTTTTTGCTCTAGCCGTTAGCAGTTTGGTCTTCAAAGACCTTTCCAGCGCCGTTAGCATGGCGGCAATCCGGCTTACTAGAGTCTCCAACTCTGTTTGCTGTGCAGAGGAACAGTAATTCAAATCCTTCGCCAACAACAAAAAATATCGTGTTTCTTGCAGCGATCCGTGGGCGATCGAGAGGTGGCGCAGATAGTCCTTGGTTGACCTTCTACCCCAGCCCTCGGCGATATTACTAGGCACGGATGCGGCTGCCCTCCTCAACTGCGAAGCAATGCCATATGCTTCCGATTTCGGAAAGCCCGCTGATAGCTTATACGAAGCCAGCGTAAGCTCATGGGCTGCCCGCCATACATCAAGATCTTGAAACCCGGTGATTGGCATAGGCCCGAGGCCTGCCCCCAAAGAACCGTTGATCTCTTGACCGAACGTTTTGCCGAGGCCGGCGGGTGTTAGCATTCGATCCCTTACCCGCCACCCGATACCCTAAACCCGTCCCTAAAATTCCTGCGTCACACGCACGACCTCCTCTACCGTTGTGACGCCGTTGGCGATCTTGAACCAGCCGTCCTCGCGCAGGCTGCGCATGCCGTTGCGGCGGGCGGCGGCTGTCAACTGAGAGGCGTCGGCATTCGCCATGATCAGATTACGCACTTCGTCGTTCAGTTCCATCAGCTCGAAGATACCGACCCGGCCGGTATAGCCCGTGCCAAGGCAAGCGTCGCAACCCGCGCCCCGCCAGCTTTCGATGGACTGCCCTTCCGGTGTTGTCACGCGGCCGTCGGAAGTCTTGCAGTGCCGGCAGATCTGCCGCACCAGCCGCTGCGCCAGCACGGCGACAAGCGACGACGTGATCAGATAGTTTTCAACACCCATGTCCGTGAGCCGCGTGATGGCGCTCGGAGCGTCGTTCGTGTGCAGCGTGGAATAAACGAAGTGCCCGGTGAGCGCCGAGCGAATGCCGATGTCGGCCGTCTCGCGGTCGCGGATTTCACCGACCATGATCACGTCGGGGTCCTGACGCACGATGTGCCGCAGGCCCGAGGCGAACGTCAGCCCGATCTGCGGATTGACGTGAATCTGGTTGATGCCGTCCATCTGGTACTCGACGGGATCTTCGATCGTGATGATCTTCTTGTCGGTGCCGTTGATTAGTTTGAGAGCTGAATAGAGCGTCGTCGACTTGCCGCTGCCGGTGGGACCTGTCACCAGAAAAATCCCGTGCGGCAGAGCCGTAAAATGCCGCATGCGCGCCAGCATCCTGTCGTCAAAACCGAGCTTGCCGAGGTCGTAGAAATCGCCGGCGCTGCGGTCGAGCAGGCGCATGACCACGCTCTCGCCGTAAAGGGTGGGCAGCGTCGAAACACGAAGGTCGACCTCATGACCGACCACCTTGATCTTGATGCGCCCGTCCTGCGGCAACCGCCGTTCGGCGATGTTGAGCTTCGCCATCAGCTTGATGCGCGAAATCACCGCCGCCCGCAGGTCGCGAGCTGGAGGCTCCTGCTCCTGCAGCACGCCGTCGACCCGGAAACGGATACGAAATTCCTTCTCGAACGGTTCGAGGTGGATGTCACTGGCGCGCCGTTCGAGCGCCTGCGTGATCATGTTGTTGACGAGGCGGATGACGGGCGCCTCGCTCGCCATGTCCCGCAGATGCTCGATCTGCGCGGCGTCATCAGCGTCTACGCCTTCAAGATTGGGCCCGTCTTCTTTTTGGTCTTCGCCGTAGAGCCGGTCGAGCGCGTCGAGGATGTCCTGCTCGGAAGCCAGCGCCATCCTGACGCTGAGGCCCGTGAGATTCTGTATCGTCGAGATGGTCTCGAAGTCGAGCGGGTCGCTCATCGCGACCGTAACCGTCGACTCTTCCAAAGTCAGCGGTAGAAAGTGGTACTGGCGCATGTAGCGCGGCGCAATCCGTTCGAGGTCGGGGACCACCGGCGGAAAATCGCTGCCGGGCACCAGCGGAACTTCAAGCTGCTCGGCCAGCGTGGCGAGCACATCGCGCGGCGCGACAAAACCCAGATCGACGAGGATCCTGCCGATTTTGTCGCCGCGTTCCTTCTGCAGTTCCAGTGCCTGCTCCAGATCCGCGGGATCAAGCAACCCTTTTTGGACAAGCCGCTCCCCAAGCCTTGCGCCCATCACCAAATCCTCGGTTCCCGTGCGAAAGAAGGGCCAGACGCAGCGGCGGCGGGCATGCGAGGGCCGGCGACCATCGCAAGCAAACGCTCAGAAATAGCGCACATCAAGTGTTTTCCGAAACTCTTGTTTGTCGAGCCGGGCAGCCTGACGGTCCAGAAGGTTTTGGCGGGAAGCCTGCATGACCAACTGCGAAGGCAGGTTGGACCGGTCCTCCCAGGCGAAGTGAAACAGCGAAATCACAAGCGCCACCCTCTGGTTGGAAGGCACGGCCGTCAACTTACAGCCCTCGGCCACCAGAATCTCCTGCGCTTTCATCTCGAGGTCTTCGAGCCGCTGTCTCTTGCGGACGTTAAGCTGCTTCTTCTCCTCGTCCGTGTATTTGGGGCGAAAAGGGCTGACATTGGGAACAGGGACCAGCATGACTTCGAAGCTGAAGACGGCGCCGTAGTCTGTCAGGTAGCCGCCGCGCGTAAAACCAATCAGTCCCATCGGGTCCCGCCCGGAGATGTCTTTGAAGTTGCCGTCAATCGAACGCTCGGCGGTTTTGATCTCGGCCAGCATTTCCGGCGTTTCGCCGATAGGCTCCGCGGCCAGAAGTGGACCAGTCAGCAGGAAAATTGTGAATGCGGTTTTGAGCATGGAGGTCACCGTGTCACAGACGCCAAGGTGCTGCGCTCTCCAACAATCTCATAGAGCTTTTCGATACTGCCCTGCATCAGCCGCCAGGAATCACCGATGTCCTGCCGCAACTCCCGAACATCTCGCTTGACCGACTCCACTTCCGCGTTGGACCCGGCTAGCCGCTGCTGACGCGCAGCCACGATTTCGGCGAGAACCGTGCGTTGTTGCTCCTCATGCTCGGCCATCACCTCCAAGACCACTTGCCGCACCTGCTCTGAAGTGACCGATCCTTGCGAGGTTTCCGGCGTCACCGCCGCCGGAGCGCTCGCGACTCCGAACGCTACGCGCCAGCCGGTGTCGTCCACCGTCACCGTCGGCTGCACCAGCCGCACTCCGCCAAAGAGGACCAGCAGAACGGCCGCCAGGCCAAAGGCCGCTCGCGGGGCCGCCGCCCAGAACTCCCGCCAATAGCGCATGGCCGGCGACGGCTCAAAAACTTTGTCGGAGACAAACGCGATCCGGCGTGGCGTCTCTTCGTCGGGCACACGCAGCAGCGCGGCGTGCGTCAGCTTCAACTGCTGAAGCTCTTCGCGCGCTTCCGTTGAGGTCTCCAGGTAGCGTTCCACTTCCGATCGTTGTGCGGGTGTCAACTCGTCAAAGAGGTAATCCCTCAAATCGTAGGGGCATTCCGGCATTGTCGTTCTCCTTCGTCCAGGACCGGCGGCGTCTCAGGAACCGAGGCGGGTGACCGGGGCCAGAGTCGCCTTGAGCGCGTCAAAGGCGCTGTAGAGTCTGGACTTCACGGTGGACACGGGGCAGGAGGTGATTTCCGCGATCTCGTGGAATTTGAAGCCCTGGTAAACCTTGAGCAACACGGTTTCCCGCTGCTCGGTGGTCAGAGTATCCAGGGCCTGCTCGACGGCAAGCGTGAGATCCGATGGGCTGATCGGCGAACCGGCGAAGGCAATGGGGATGCCTTCGCTACCCTCGGGCAGGTCGTCGGTCGTCGTCAGGCGATTCCGGCGAAACATGGAAACCCCTTCGTTATGGGCGATCCGAAACAGCCACTGTGGAAAACGTTCTACGTCGTCCAGCTTCCCGAGATTTCGATAGGCCTTCAAGAAGGTCTCCTGGGAAAGGTCGAGGGCGTCTTCCCGGTTGCGCACGGACCGCAGCAGATAGTTGTAGACACGCTTCTCCCAGCGGGACACGAGGATGTTGTATGCCTCCACGTCCCCTCGGCGCGCCCGCAAAATCAGATCGCGGTCCTCAGCCTCGCGGAAAATCAATCTCCGGCTCCGTTGAAAAGACGCCTCACCCCGCCAAAAAGACGATGGGGAGCGGCAAGCTATCCAGATTCTATCATGAGCTGCACATGCAAGTCCATGCTTTTCAATGACTTAAGAATTTCGGTTCGATTTTTGTGGAGCTGCGGCGAAAAAAAGTCCTCCTGGCACGTCTTAACTAGTGACAAGCTGTAAGCAATCGAATCGCTGCCAGTTGCTTCTCCTTGGCTCATCACAAGAGATAAGTGGCGTGGGAGGTCGGCCCACGCCACTATTATTTTGTGCCTTCTTTTCTGTAACTTAGCCTGCGGCCGTTGACACTGCCGGGGCCACCCCGATACAGTCCGAGCATGCCGGTTCTCGAGCGGATTCCGGGCGCGCACTTCGCGCGGCTGCTGTGGCATAACCACAGTTTGGTCTACCAGCTCGTGCGCCGCGACTTCGAACAACGCTACGTCGGGTCGATCGCTGGCTGGGTGTGGGGCCTGATCCACCCCCTCGTGCTGCTCGGTGTGTATACCTTTGTCTTCGTATACGCCTTTCAGATGCGGTTGCCCCCGGGAGAGGTGACCGACAGCTACCCGGTCTTCCTGTTTGCGGGTATGCTCCCCTGGTTACTCTTTTCCGAGACCTTGCAGCGGTCCTCCTCGTCGCTGGTGGAGTACACGAACCTGATCAAAAAGAGCATCTTTCCAGCCGAAGTAGTTCCCCTGAGCATTCTCCTCTCGACCTTCATCAGTCACTTTCTGGCAATGGCGCTGTTGCTGGCCGTGGTCGGCCTGTGGCTCCATCCCCTCGGCTTGGCGGTGCTCGTGCTGCCCCTTTATCTGCTGCTTCTCGGATTGCTGAGTCTGGGGCTTTCCTGGATCGCCGCCGGACTCCATGTCTACATTCGCGACACCGCACAGGTTCTAGCGGTCGTGCTCACAGCCTGGTTCTGGCTCACGCCGATCTTTCTCTTCGAGGACATGTTTGTAAGCCGCTTTGATGGCCGCTTGAGCCTCCTGCTGAAGCTCAATCCGCTTGTCTACGTGGTCCGTGGCTACCGCGACAGTATTTTGGCGAATCAATTCCCGGCCTGGCAGGACTTGGCGATTCTGTCCGTGTTCGCCCTGGCGGCCTTTCTCGTCGGTGGGCTGTTCTTCCGCTACTCCAAGCGGGGCTTTGCGGACGTACTCTAGATCGCGGGCGTCCAGCCCGGTCAGAAGCCGGTGATGCCGCATTTGAACCGCAGATAGTCCCTGGTTGATCCACAGGCCGCCTAAAGCGGAAGATAAGGGTTTGCAGGCCACGAACCACAGCCCGCTTCTAACCGCCGTTTCGAGGCGGCATTTGCCCGTGTGCCCGGTGCGCGAAGTGAAGCGGGGGCTGCCGTGACTTCCCTTTCGTTTCGCTCCGTCTCCAAGAGCTATCCGATCTATGACTCACCAGCGGATCGCCTGAAGGAGCTTCTCACGTTCCAGCAGCTGCGAAGGCACCGCGACTTCTGGGCCTTGCGTGATGTGTCCTTCGAAATCGAGAAGGGCTCTGTGTTTTGCATCATTGGGCAGAACGGCTCCGGCAAGAGCACAACCCTGCAGTTGGCCGCCGGCATTTTTCCGCCGACCTCGGGCGACGTTCAGATCGGCGGCCGCGTCGCCGCTCTGCTCGAATTGGGCGCGGGGTTCAACCCTCAATTCAGCGGGCGCGAGAATGTCTTTCTCTACGGCACGCTACTCGGTCTTTCCAACCGGGAAATTCGGCTCCGCTACCGCGACATCGAGGAGTTCGCGGAAATCGGTGACTTCATCAACCGGCCGGTCAAAACATACTCGTCGGGAATGCTGGTGCGCCTGGCCTTCGCAGTCGCGATCAACGTCGACCCGGAGATCCTGATCGTAGACGAGGCGCTTTCGGTGGGCGACTACTACTTTCGCCAGCGCTGTATGCGCAAGGTGCACGAACTCAAGCGCCGGCAAACAACGATCATCTTCGTTTCGCACAGCATGGCGGACGTCAAGGCCATCGGCTCGGAAGTCATGTGGCTCGAAGACGGCCGAACCGTCGAGATCGGGCAGCCCGACAGCGTCGTCTCCCGCTACCTGGCGCGCATGGTGGAAAAGGATGCCGCCTACCAGCAGCAGCGCGGGACCACTGCACCTGCGGTTTCCAAAGACAAGATTGAGATCGCGCCGGAGGTCGTCGAAACGATTCCCAACATCGATTTCCGGCACGGCAACAAGAAAGCCGAGATTCTCGGTATCGCCGCGCTGAACGGAAAGGGACAGCCGCTGCAACTGCTCGAGCCGCATGAGGAACTGGTCCTGCGGGTTAGTGTGCGGGCGAAGGACAACCTCGCGACACCCAACGTGGGCTTTATGTTGCGGAACCATATGGGCCTTGATTTCGCCGGCACAAATACGGCTCGGGAAGGGGTCTCTCTGCCTCCCATGGGCGCAGGGGACGTCTTTACGGTGGACTTCCATATCGAGGTACCCGAGCTATACCCTGGCGACTTTTCCTTTTCGCCAGCCGTTGCGGACGGACCTCTGGATGGCTACGAAATGTGCGACTGGATCGAGAACGCCCTGATCCTGCCGATGGCGCATAGCGGCTCGCCGGTCTACGGCTATTTGCACCTGCCGTGCCGCGTCGCTGTCAACAGCCGCCTCCGCGAAGCGAAGCCGTCAGAGTCGCCGATATCGTCATGCAAAAGCTGACCGCGCTGATCAAGCTGACCGGACGGGCGCTGTTCCTACTGGCGGCGGCTCCCGTGCTGCTTCTGGCGTCGTGGTTGGTTCTCGCGGCCAGCGACCTTTTCAACAGCCTTTCGCGCCGCAAAACCCTGCCGGCCGATCAGCCCGTCTCGGGACGGGCGGTCTCCGTCGTCATCCCCACGTGGAACGGCCGCCATCACCTCGAAAGGAATCTACAGTCCGTCGTGGCTGCTCTCGAAGGCAACCCCGCGCACGAAATCATTGTCGTCGATAACGCCTCGTCGGATGGCACCGCCGAGTTCATAGAGCAAAGTTTTCCGGGCGTTCGCGTTCTGAAGCTCGAGCAGAACCGGGGGTTCGGCGGCGGCTCGAATGCAGGCTTCCAGGCGGCGAAGAACGACGTCGTAGTTCTGCTCAACAACGACATGCGGGTTGAGGCGAACTTCCTGCCGCCCTTGTTGCGAGGGTTCGCCGATCCGCGAGTTTTCGCCGTCTCCTCGCAAATCTTCTTTTCCGACCCCGCGAAGCGGCGCGAGGAAACAGGGTTGACCCAAGGGGAGTGGATCAACGGCCGCCTACATGTACGCCAACTCATCGACGATCAAATCAGCGATCTCTTTCCAGTCTTCTACGCGGGCGGCGGATCGACGGCCTACGACCGCCGGAAATTTCTGGAGCTCAGCGGTTTCGATCCTTTGATGGAACCCTTTTACCTGGAGGATACCGACGTCAGCTACATGGCTTGGAAGCGCGGTTGGGTGATCCTCTATCAGCCCGAGAGCGTCGTCTACCATGACCACCGGGGTACGATCGGAACGCATTTCAGCCCCGCCTACATCGACGCTGTCCTACAGAAGAACCATCTGCTCTTCACCTGGAAAAACATTCACGAGGTGAAACGGCTGGCGGCACACTTTTTCTGGCTCTATGGCGGCATGTGGGTTCATCTGCTGGCCGGTCCCTCACCGACGCGACCGGCGCTCGGCGGTTTCCTGCGGGCCCTGCGCCAGTTGGGCCAAGTGCTGCGTTGCCGGAAACGGGCGAGGCAACTTTCCCAAGTCAACGACACCGAGGCGTTCCGGCGGCCGCTTGCCGGGTATTTCCGGGACCGCTTCCTGGCGGTTGATCCGGATCGCGAGAAGCTCAACGTGCTGTTCCTTTCTCCCTATCCGATCGAACCGCCATTGCACGGCGGCGCTGTGTTCATGAACCAGACGATCCGGAAACTCGTAGACCATGCGAATGTGCATTTGATGTGCCTGCTGGATGAAGCCGAAGATTACGAAACCAACCAGCGGCTCGAAACCATCTGCGCCAGCGCCGAGTTCATGGTGCGCTGGAAAGACGGAACGCATGGCATTGGCGCGCTAGATCCCCACGCCGCGCGAACCTTCTATAATCCTGATTTCCTCTGGAGAATTCATCGCGCCATTTACCAGCGGCGGATTGACGTCGTGCAAATCGACTATACGCAGCTCGCGGTATATGCCCCTTCCTTCCGGCAGGTGGGAATGTTCCTGTTTGAACACGATGTTTATTTCCAGTCGGTACTGCGCGGCATGAAGGGCTCACGCGCTCCGGTTCCTTGGATGCGGTCAGGGTTTGAATATCTCAGGGCGCTGCGGTTCGAGCGGCAGGCGCTGACCAAGTTCGATGCGGTGCAGGTTTGCACGGCCGAAAACAGACGCTATCTGGAATCCTTTTCCTGGAACGGCACGCCCATCCGGGAAGGATTCCGCGCCGGCATTGAAGTCGGCCAATACCCTTTCGTGGAGCAAGGCCGCGAGGCCGAGACGATGCTCTTCGTGGGAAATTTCAGGCACGATCCTAATCGCGAAGCGCTCGAGTTCTTCGTGCAGCGCATCTTACCGTTGGTCTCCGCCGCGAAACCGGGCGCGCGCCTCGTAATTGTAGGAGCGCAAGCGCCCCCAGGGTACGAAAGCGTGTTTCAAGGCCCTGCGATCGAATACCTGGGCGCCGTGCAAGACATCCGGGAAGTGTTGAGAAAATACGCCGCCTTCGTGTGCCCGATCCTAAGCGGCTCCGGCGTCCGGGTGAAATTGCTGGAGGCTTTCGCCGCGGGCATCCCGGTCGTTTCAACGCCGCTGGGAGCTGAAGGTCTCGCGGAGGACAACCCCGGCCACATTGAACTCGCGGACTCCGCCGAAGAGTTTGCCCGCAAACTCGTGGAGTTGTTTGATAATCCCGAGCGGGCGTGCGCCATGGCTCGCCAGGCGCGTGAAAAGGTCGAGGCCGGCTGGGACATCGGCCGCATGACCGGCCGCCTGGAGCAATACTATCGATCCACGGTCAGAAAGAAAGTACGGCGCTTCGGGATCGACCGTCCTGAACCGTTCCGGTTCGCTCCACACGACAACGCCGGCCACGAGCAGACCCATCATGCGGCTGTAAGCGACACACTGATGTAGTTCCTGGAAGTGGATCCGCCCCTCCCAATGGGAGCCAACCGTTTAACGCTTGAGTTCGATTTCCTTAAACGGCGTTAAACTGTCGATCGCCGCCTCGGGCAAGGCAGGACTCCAGCGGAAGAAGCTCAGTCGAATCGCCGCCGTAGTGAAGTCAACGATCAGAAAGCCGTTCTCCTCGATCGCGGGGATGGAGGCGTCGATCTTCAGATGCTGCGCCGGTTGTGGCAGAGTGCGACGGCCTCGCGAAGGCCACCCGTTGAGCGTCCCAATCGGCCCGGGGAGGGCCACGCGGACAGGATTGGCTGAAAGGTCGACCGCGCCGGATTGTTGAACGGCCGCCGCGCCAATGGCATGCATGTCGCCGGTGACGATCAGCGCACTGCGGTTCGGCATCGCTGAAGCCGCCTTCATCAGACGGTCGTGCTGTGCTAACCAGCCCGGTTGCCAGTAAGGTTTTGGCTTCTTGACGCCGAGGACGCCTTGGTCGTCAAGGTAGTCGGGATACCAATCGCCCCATTTGCCGGCGCTCCACACCGGAGGCATCGAGGGAACCTGCACAACGTGGCGTACTTCGCGGTCAGCCATGCGGCCCATCAACCACGCTTCCGTCTCGCGCGGCACAATGACCGCGTTCGGACCCGCCAGAGTCAGGTAGCGGCGGCAGTCGTACAGCAGGATCTCGACGAGACGGCCAAACCGAATGGTTCCATAGCTTTCGCCCACGCCCGGCGGAGTGTCGGGCGCGGAAGCGCCAGGCAAGCCGAGCGGGCGATTGGCGTCGGGCAGGAACTCTGGAAAATAAAGGCGCCGGGAAGCGCGGCCAAGCTGCAGCATGAAGTGATCCGGCGGGAACGTAACCATCTCATCCGTCGCGTCATCATTCTCGAAATAGTCGTGGTCGTCCTGAACGAAAAAGGCGGGTACCTCTCGAAAAAGATTGCCGTAGAGACTGCGGATTTGCGCCTCGCCAATGCGCTGATGGACGATCTCGTTGGCCGTGCCGAGCACAGGCAGGGTGCGGTCGAACGTTCCAACCGCCCGGACAACGTCCTCCGTGTAGGGCGGTGGCGCACCGGTCTGATCGAGGTCCCAGTAGATGTGATCGCCGTTCGAGATCATCGCATCAGGCTGGAAGGAGAGCGCCCGGGCGAAGAGACGGCGGCGGACGGCAATGGGCAGGAAGTTGTGCGTCCCGCGACTGTTCATAAGGCGCTCGTCGCCGCCGGCGCACGTATAGATAAGCAGGCGGAACGTTGCAGGTTCACTGTCGGGGGCCGGGAATGTCCTGACGGTCCAAGGGTCGCAGAGGGGACGGCTGCGGGTATTGAGAAGCTCCAGCCGATGGGGCTCGCCCGGTGCAAGGCCTGGCGCGTCAAAACTCCAAAACCGGCCCGCTGTGTCTGCGCGCATCCCGGCGACGGAGCGCTTGCCAATCCGTAGCAGTGGTGCGCGCGTGTGGACATCGCGGAAGGAAGCTTTGAGGAGGATCCGGTCGTGGGAAGCAGTCGGCAGCAGGTGCTCGACTGAACCGGCTTGCCACGAGCCGGTCTGTCCACGGGCGCTGGAAGCGGCGGCCGCTACAGCGGACGCGAGAAATTCGCGGCGGGTCGTCATAGCGGGATTCAGGGTAGCATGCCAGCCGATCGACGGCGGGGAGCAGGCTGTCTAGGCGATAGCTCTCGCCCGCTGATCCACGCCGACCCTCCGAAAATCCTCTGCCAGCCGGACCGCTTCTGCCTCGGTCAAGCTGGCCACCGTAACTCGCACGGCCGGCTCCGACCGCAGTCGGAAGCGTTCGCCGGCCTGCACAGCCCAGCCCGCTTCCGCCAAGTCGCGCACCACGCGGGCTTCCTCACGAACAGGAATCCACACGTTCATGCCCGTCCGGCCGTGCGCCTGGATGCCGCGTGCGCGAAGTAGCTCGATCAACGTTTGACGCCGCTTGGCATACGTCTGCCACGCGCGGCGCATCTGCTGCGCGGTAGAGCCCCGTTCGAGCAGTTCGGCAACAATGCGCTGCAGAATGTGGCTGACCCAGCGCATCCCTACCAATTGGCGCTGCTGCACTGCCGAAATGGTCGCCGCATCGCCGCTGACGATGGCCAGGCGCAGATCGGGACCCAGGGATTTCGATGTCGAACGGATGTGGGCCCATGGTCCACGGCGCTGACCGCACAGGCTTACGGCGGCGGCGCCTGCAACCGGACCTGCATGATCGTCTTCCAGGACAAGAACGTCGGGAGCCTTGCTCAGCACTCGTTGCAATTCGCGAGAGCGCTCAGCGTCAATCGCAGATCCAAATGGGTTCTGGGCCCGCGGCGTCAGAATCAACGCCTTGGCGCCGCTCCGCAAGGCGCGTCCAAGATCCTTCGGCAATGGTCCGCGGCTGTCGAGTGAAACCGGTTCGAGAAGGAGTCCCAGGACGGCAAGCTGGTCGAAGATTCCCGGAAATCCAGGATCCTCGACAATCACTTTGTCCCCGGGCCGTAGGAATTCGCGAAGGATTCGCTCCAGACCATCCATCGCGCCGCTGACTACGGCGAGATGATCCGCCGGAATCGACTCGGATTGGAATTGCCGCCGCGCCAGCTCAAGCAACCTCGGTTCGTTGATTTCGTAGGAGTAAAGCCGCGAGCTTTTGTCGATGGCCCGAATCGGCGCCGCCAAACCAGGCAAGAGAGCAGGATCCGGGTTGCCCGTGGCCAGGTCTCGCAGCCCTTGCGGCGGCCCGGTATCGAGCAAAGGACGCTGCGGCGGGCGGGGAGCGACCATCGTTCCACGACGGCCCTCGCCGACAACAACTCCCCTGTCCCGCAACCGACGGTAAGCTGCTTCGACCGTCGCTGGACTGACGTCGAGATCGGTGGCCAAGCCACGCACCGTGGGCAGCTTGGCGCCGGCGCCCAGCAAGCCGTCGGCGATGGCCGCCTCCAAGCCTTTCTGGATATTGACAGCCGACGGCTCGCCAATGTACTTTTGTAGCAACATATAGAAACTTATTGTACTAGCACAATATGACGGAACACAACTCCTTTGTAGCACCAACCCGGCTCACCACCGTACGCCGCAATGCCAAGCGCGGCGTCTACAACCGGGCGGTTATTGACGCCATCCTTGACGAAGGGTTGGTCTGCCACGTGGCTTTTGTTCACGAAGGCAAGCCTTGCTTGATACCGACGGCCTACGCCCGCGAGGGCCGCTGGCTCTATCTGCATGGCGCACGCAAGAATCGCATGCTGCAGGCGATCTGCGGGCAAGCCGCGTGCATCACTGTGACGCTTCTCGACGGGTTGGTTCTGGCGCGCTCCGCCTTTCATCACTCGGTCAACTACCGCTCCGTTGTTCTCTATGGCGAGGGTGAGGAGGTTACGGATGCTGGCGAGAAGCTTCGCGCTATGGAACGGCTGGTGGAGCACATCGTGCCGGGCCGTTGGGCCGAAGCCCGCCAGCCGACGGACGAGGAACTGAACGTAACGCTCATCGTCCGTCTTCCGGTCGAGGAGTGTTCAGCAAAAGTCCGAACGGGACCACCGGTCGATGATGAAGCCGATTTACTGCTCGATGTGTGGGCGGGAGTCCTTCCGCTGAGCCTGTCCTGGGGCGAGCCGCTGCCGGACACGCTTCAGCCGGCGTCGATTCCAGTTCCGCGCTACGTTGCACGCTATCGCAGGCCGGGAAGATAAGCAGCCGTGGTTTTGTTGGGACTGCCTTATTGAATCGTCAGCATGCGGTCAATAGCGGCTTGCGCTTTCCGGCGGACATCCGGCTCGACCCGCACTTCGATACGGTCGTGCTGCAGCGAGTCGAGCAGCTTTTCCAGCGTGTTCATCTTCATGTACTCGCAGGCCGCTTCGGGAGACACCGGGTGGAAGGTTTTCTCGGGTAGCAGTTTACGGAGCCGGTAGAGCATGCCCGTCTCGGTCCCTACGATGAACTCTTTGGCGGGGGAACTCTCGGCGTGGCGGAGCATCTGCTCGGTGGAAAGAAAGTAGGATTTCCTGTAGCGGGCCGAGCCGTTCGTCGTTTTCGCCAGGCAGCCCGTCGAGCAGCCACATTCAGGATGGATGAGCAGATCGGCGTCGGGATGCTCGTCAAACGCGTTCTCGAGAGCGTTCTCGCCGATCTTGGCATGCACGTGGCAGGCGCCGTCGTAGAGATCCACTAAGTCGCGGTCAACGTCCGTCTGCGCCAGCGCGACCGCACCGAGATACTTGTCCGGTAGGAACAGAATGCGCTGGCCCGGATGGGTGCGCACCGCATGCTCGAGCACCTGAGCAGCATTGCGCGAAGTGCAGACGTAATGGCTCATCGCCTTGGTCTGGGCGTCGGTGTTGACGTAGGAGATCACAATGCCGTCGGGATTGTGATGGATCCAGTTGGCGATGCGGCTGTGGTCGATCGAGGCCACCAGTGAACATCCCGGTTCGTCGGGCATGTACACCTTGGAGGAGTCACCCAGAATCGTTTTCGCGGTCTCTCCCATGAACCAGACACCGCAAAAATCGACTCGGGGGGATTTACGCCCGGCCACATACCGGCTCAACCCGAGCGAATCGCCGACTTCCTCAGCGACCTCCTGCAGCTCGGGAAACTGGTAGTTATGGGCCACGATGGCCGAACGCTTTTCCCCGGCCAATGCGCGAACCTGCTTTCCCATCTCGGCCAGGTCGTTCACATAGTCGCGCGAGTAACGTCCGGGGTAGAGGTCACCCGCAAACCGGTTGAAATCCTCGTACCAATGGTCGGCGCTGATTCCGTTCTTCATGCTGGTGTTCGGCGGACCCGCGCTACGTGAGGAATGACTTGCCGCATCCGCAGCTTTTTGCGGCGTTGGGATTGTGGAAAACAAAGGCCCGTTCCATCAGAGTGTCCTTGAAGTCTAAGATGAGTCCTTTCAGGTACTCATAGCTCTTGGGGTCAACCATCAGCTTAACCCCTTCGACCTCAAAGACATTGTCGTTTGGCCGCGGCTGCTTCTCAAATTTGAACTTGTAACTCAGCCCCGAGCAACCGCCGCCGACCACGCCCAGGCGCAAGCCGCCGGAGGCATGATTTTCGATCAGCATCTGCCGTATCCGTTCCAGCGCCTTGGGCGTTACCTCGATCATGTCGGACTGGTTTCCTCCGGCTCGCGGCCGACTCTCTAGCTATTTATGATTCTATCACTTAGGGCCCGCTTGCTGCCCTGCTTACCGGTTGCGTCGTTCCACCTGCTCAAAGAGTAGATGACAATTGCTTCCATTCCGTTGCAAGACGCGCCAGCTGACAGCTCCAACGTGGGAGCTTAGTGTAACAATGCAGGCCGGTTGTGCGACTCTGAAAGCCGGATCATGGGCGCCAGGACCAGAACCTCTTTGCCTCTGCGGGCCAGCCATACACCGGAGGCGATCCAGCGCAGGCTTGAGCAAGGGCCCGACCATAGCTATCTTCGGGACTTTATCTACGGCGCGATCGACGGCGCTGTGACAACGTTCGCGGTGGTGTCGGGCGTGGCCGGGGCAGGTTTGTCGGGCGGCATTGTCATCGTGCTCGGTTTGGCTAACCTGGTGGGCGACGGCTTCAGCATGGCGGCCAGCAACTTTCTCGGCACGCGCGCCGAGCAGCAGTTGCGCGAGCGCGCGCGCCGCATCGAGCAGCAACATATCGAAAGCTACCCCGAAGGCGAGCGGGAGGAGATCCGCCAGATATTCCGGGCCAAGGGTTTCGAGGGCGAGGACTTGGAGCGGGTGGTGGACACGATTACCGCCGATGTAGAGCGCTGGGTGAACACTATGCTCACGGAGGAACTCGGCATGGCGCTCGATGGCCCTGCCCCCTGGCGCGCGGCGTGGGCGACATTCGCCGCCTTCCTTTTTGTCGGAGCAATACCGTTACTGCCGTTCATCGCAGAATACCTTGGGGGATTTCCCCATCCATACCTCTTGAGCACAGCCTTGACCGCGATCGCCTTCTACGCCGTGGGCGCCGTCAAAAGCCGATTCGTCCAGCAGTCGTGGTACTGGTCCGGTCTTGAAACGCTGCTCTTGGGTGGGGGCGCAGCCGGATTGGCTTATCTGATCGGTGCGCTTCTGAAGGGTGTCGTCGAGGCTTAGTCCGACTGCACGTCGCCTGGCAGTTTTCTGCGCATGCTAATAACACCGGCCAGCAGCATTCGCTGTTGTAGCCCCGGGGTTTTGTCCTGCGGGCTGCGGCCATCGTCGACCCCTCCGCCATGTGCGTGGCCATGTAGATGCGGACGTTCTCCGGCAGGTTCAGAGAGAATTCATCCGACTTGCGATCGAGAATGGCCATCTTTGTTTCAAGGTCCGGCGGCTGGATTCGTGAAGAGACCGACCACACCCAACGTGCGCGAACCCCAGGGGGTTGATAAACTGAGTGAGTCCTTTGGGGCGGTAGCTCAGCCGGTAGAGCAACGGCCTTTTAAGCCGTGGGTCCTGGGTTCGAGTCCCAGCCGCCTCACCACATGGGTTCACCAAAAGGCGTTTCTCTTTGACGGCTAAATTCAGCATTTTGCGGAACCTCTGGCAGTGATGGCGGGGAACAGCGTCTTCCTCACTGGTGGCTTATCCCTGAGCACGACCTGCCGCGGATAGGATGCCCAAAGCCAGTAGAGAGGCGCGGGATTTGGCGATCCCTCCGGTGAACAGAATGCTATGAAGGTGTTCACTGGCTGAACGGCTTCGCGGGCGTCGTCGCCCGGACCCGTTAGCCGATCCGCTCTGCCAGCTCGACGATGATCCCCTCAGGGCCGCGCACGTAGCAAAGACGGTAGATGTCCTCATAAGACTCCACCTCGCCGACGAGTTCAGCGCCGCGGGCTCGCAGGCCGGCGACGACAGCGTCGATGTCTTCCACCACGAACGCGATATGGCGGATGCCCGGTGTGTTTGCCGGTGCGTGTCTGTCCCCGCCCTGGCCCGCCGGCGCGTGGAATTTCGACAGCTCCAGTCGCCCATGGCCGTCCGGAGCCTGGAGCATCGCGACCTCAGCCCGGACGCCCTCTAGCCCCACGATACGATCCGCCCACGGCCTTCGACCGGCCCCTGGCCCTCCAACTTGAGTCCAAGTTCGACGAAGAACTATGCTCCCTTCCCTCGCTTCACTGCTGATGCCCGTACTTGTCGCACGTGGCGTGGTCACGATCTCTATAGATGACTCTTGCCTCCGACCGCCGCAGTTCCGTCGGACCATTGGCGCACGGGAACGAACAAGACCAGCACGGGAGACTGCGGAGTTCCCGCACTGCCATCGATGACCGGCGCAGTCATACCGCCTGCACCCCAGGCTGCGGCCGGCAGCGACCGGTCGTAGTAGAACATTAAGTGGGGCAGCCAGTGGGGATCTGCGTCGGACAGGTGCTGATGCGGTGAAAGCATGTAGGCCATCGCGCCTGGCGCCGGCATCGGGAACTCGCCTGAGTCGTACGCGCGCCTGGTTCGCGTCCCAATCTCGGTGCGGCTCACGCCACTGAGCACCCATTCCGTCCGCTTCAGGATCTCGGGGAGCACCGTCCGTACCGCCGGAGGATTCAAGCAGTGCGGAGCGCGGCCCCGCGGATTCCAGAACGCCGGGTCGTCGAGCCCAGCGCCGAAAGAGCGGACCACCAGGCAGGTGAAGCCGTTGGATCCACGTGCGGCTTCGATGAACCCTTCGCGGGTGAGCACGAGCACCGTGGCCGAATCGGAGACGTGCTTTGGTGCCGCACTCCGCGCAAGGGCAACTTCGGCGGTTCGGTCCGCTATTAGATAGGGCGTCACATCTGCGATCTGCTGCGCCGGTGGCGCCTGCGCCGCGACGGAGTTGGCACTGATACCGAGTACGAGGGTTAGGGCTACGGTAGTCCGTAGGAATGCGATGCGAGAGGGCAATCTTCCACCGCCGTTGAGATCATCGAGCCAGGAAACGATGTTCAGTTGTTGGGACTTAGGCATGTTAAAGAAGTGCTCCTTTTGTAAGCGTTATGTTCTCCGGCAACGTCCGCTCGTGCCGATCACTGAGATTCGTACTTGTCATGACGGAGAAACCCTTTCCTCGGACCTGGGTGGCGATCAGCCGGTTCCTCCCATTCCTCTTGCCTGCCGAGTGCCGTGAGGTCGAGCAGGTGGTACGTGGTGAGGAACGTTTCGGTCCCCCTGGAGTAGGACGAATAGGTGTGGAAGACACGTTCTCCGTCACGCAGAAAAACGCTAGCTCCCGGCACCTCCACGCCATTGAACTCCTTCATCCCCATCTGCTCAAGCGCTTTCCGGTCGCAGAAGTTGTACTCGACGGGAGTCACCTTTTCGTCTAGCGTGACGTGAAAGTCGTAGTTGAAGTCGCTTCCCTCGGAGGAGTACCAGGCGAAGCTCCAACCCATCCGGTTCTGATACGCGCGCAGCTTCGATAGCGGCGCGCGCGACACCACTGCCAGCGATGTGTCCCGTCGGTGCAGATGGGAGAGATGGTGAGGGAAGTTGTCCACAAGGAACGAACAAGCGGGGCAGCCTTCTTCCCAGTCCGGATGGAACATGAAGTGGTAGATGATGAGTTGCCGACGGCCTTCGAACAAATCGAGGAGACGAGATTCTCCTGTTGGCCCGGTAAAGACGTACTGTTTTTCGACCTCGACCATTGGCAGTCGTCTGCGATCGGCATTCAGCGCGTCCTGCGCCCGAGTCGCCTGCTTCTCTTTCGACAGAAATTCCCTATGAACGAGCTTCCATTCCTCTCTCGAAACGATCCTTGGTAAGGATGGTGCTGTGGCCATTGTTTGTTTCCTCGTCTTTGGATGTTGTGTCATCAGTCAGCCGGTGCAGCACTACTGGTCGCGCGGCTCATTCCAGCGCCGACTCGCTCTCTGCGGCCTAGGCGCTAGGCGTCTGCTGCGGCTAGAGCCTCTAAGTGTTGTTCCAGTCGGTCAAGAGCCTCGGTAGTCCGGGGAATGATACCCATGCCCAGTACTTGCTGTAGGTCGGAGGGCGAAGAGAATATCACTCGGAGAGTGAGCTGCGTTTTCCCGTCGACATCGGACAACTCCACACGCGATTGCGTCTTGGGCATCGTCTCGTTGATGTTCCCCTCCGCGTCAGCGAAGGCGTTGGAGTAGGCGATGAGCTCGGGTTCGACGATCTCCTGGTAAACGGCTTTACTCCAGGACTCCTCGCCTTTGCGTGGGTCGCGCAGGCAGTAGTGCCAAAAACCGCCGACACGGAAATCCATCGTGCATTCGACGACCAGACACGACCGCGAGCCGTACCAGTTTTTGATCTGTTCACAGCTGGAGTACGCAGCGAACACAAGCTTCCTTGGAGCATCAAAGATCCGGGTAAGGATCAGTTCGGTGTCGGTGGTGTCGACCCTCGGATTGGTGTCGGTCATCGTTCGTTCCCCTGCTTGGTTTTCAGGTGACGCAAATATTCTTCAAGGCGATCGAAGCTCTCCTCGAAGAACTTCCGGTACTGCTCCAGCCACCGATCCACATCCCGCAACGGCTCCGAGTGAAGGCTACAAGGCCGGTACTGCGCCTCTCGGCTTCGTTCGATGAGCTGCGCCCGCTCAAGCACCTTCAGATGTTTGCTGATCGCAGGGAGCGTCAGGTCGAACGGCTCGGCCAACTCGTTCACGGTCTTCTTGCCGCGCGCCAAGTCGGCCAGAATAGCCCGTCGGGTAGGGTCCGCCAATGCGGCGAACGTTTCACTGAGAGCATCACGTTGCGGAGTCATGGATTTTACTAGTTGGCTAATTAACCTAATGGTATAATACAAGACGAGCGTTGGCAAGGCAAACATGCAACCAGAAGCTGTGAAACCGCTCCTTTGAGTCCCGATCGCGTGATACCGGCTCAAGTCTTCGCCCCCACGGTAGATCACCCTGCCGAAAGCTTAAGAGGCGGCGCCGAGACCGGCGGCCTTGCGCCCCAGTCTCGCCTTCCCGTCTGAATCATTATCGAAACGATTCGATCTTGGACACCTGCAGCGATGTCGCTACTAAAATGGCATGTTTTATAGGCTAATACTCGCTACTACCGAATCCGAGATTGACACTGGATCGAAACGATGTTACTCTTCCCCTAAGGTCAAGCGTTGGCTAGGACTGCCAAATGCCAGATGTCTGTCGACTGCTCTAAGCGGAAACGCAGTGGCCCGTAAACAAGCGCAGGCCATTCTGAAGCAATAAAAAAGAGGTGTGGCCAAGCCGATTTTGAGCAACGGAATTTGACAACACCGGCTAGCTAGCAGAACAATCGCCTGAGCGGCACAGGGAGAACGACCATGAAGTCTGTATTACTCGGCCTCGTCGGAGCAGCTCTCGCTTTAGGAGCGAGCGGCTCGCAGACAGTCACCTTCTCGAGGGATGTGGCGCCCATTCTCCAGAAGCGTTGCCAGACATGCCACCGTCCCGGCGAAGTGGCTCCGATGTCGCTGCTGACCTACACGGAGGCCCGCCCCTGGGCGAAGGCAATTCGGCAGGCGGTATTGACCAAGAGAATGCCGCCGTGGCTTGCGGACCCGCGGCATGGGCAGTTCCGCAATGACTTCTCTCTGTCGGAAGAGGAAATCCGGGTGTTGACGGCTTGGTCGGATGCCGGCGCGCCGGAGGGCAACCCGCAAGACCTGCCGACGCCCCTGGACTTTGTCGCTGGCTGGAACATCGGCCAGCCTGACGCCGTGCTTGAGATGCCGGTGCCTTTTCAGGTCCCCGCGCAAGGCGAGATTGACAATTTCTATATTGCCATCCCGACAAATTTCACGGAAGACAAATGGGTCCAGGCGGCCGAGATCAGACCTGGTAATCGGACCCTGGTGCATCACGTAAACGCCTTCATTCGGCTTCCCAATCCCGATGGCACAAGAACGATGCAGCCCGGCGTGCCGTACTTCCCCCCCAAGTCGACGGGGCCTCCTCCTTCTGCCACGCAGCCGGTTTCATCTGCGTTGGTTGGATACGTGCCGGGTTACCAATGGAAGAAATGGGAACCAGGGCAAGCCAAGCTCATTCCTGCCGGAGCCGATCTGGTTCTGCAGCTTCACTATCAGCCGAATGGAACTCCCGGAGAAGATCAGACCAAAGTCGGCTTGCTTTTCGCCAAGGGAGAGGTGAAGGAGCAGGTTGTTTCCGCTGTCGTCAAAAGCTGGAATTTCTCCATTCCCGCGGGCGAACCGAACCATCCGGTCCACTCCTCCGCCGAGCTGGCGACAGACGTGAAGCTGGTGAGCTTCCATCCGCACATGCACTATCGTGGCAAGGACTTCGAGTACCGGGCCGTCTACCCGACCGGCGAGACGGAAGTTCTCATGCGAATCCCTCGCTGGGATTTCAACTGGCAGCTAACTTATTTTCTCGAGAAGCCCAAACTGCTGCCGCGCGGTACGCGTATCGAGTGCACCGCTCATTTTGACAACTCGCCGAACAATCCTCGCAACCCGGACGCTAGTGTCACCGTTACCTACGGAGAACAGAGCCGGGACGAGATGATGAGCGGATGGGTGGAAGTTGCCTTCGATCCGGACAAAGACCCGAAGGCTTTGTTTGTGGTCAAGAAGAAGGGCCCAACCGACTAGACCGTAGCCGGGGCGAGCGGCGGAACGTCGCCCGAAAGGCTCGTTTCGTGACAAGAGCTTATCACCTGCAGCGTGTGTTCGACGGCAGTCCGGCGACCACACGCTCGGGCATCGGCGATTTCACTTTCAAGCTTGAAGACGAACCGGCCTGGGCTCAACAGGTCGAGATACTATCCTGCTACGGGAAGGCTGGAAGGGTGTCTCCGAGGCGGCGCGGTGGATCCCCGAACGACCAAGCGTGATTGCAGCCTCAGGGGCGTTTGGCCAGAAGAGCGTCCTGACGCCTCGCGGCCTTCAATCCGATCGACAAGCATCTCCAAGGCTCGACGGCCGATTTCCCAGGTGGGCTGGGCGATTGTGGTCAGGCCCGGGCTGAAGTTCTGCGTCCAGGCATAGTCGTCGAACCCGACCAAGCTCATCGAATCCGGGATCGAGACCTTACATTCGCCGGCCGCGCGGATCAATCCAAGCAGAGCACGGTTGTTGGTGGCCAGGATAGCGGTCGGGGCCGGATCGCAGCGAAAGAATTCCTTGCCGTACTCATAGCCTTTCTCAATGGAAAGAGCCTCCGTCCGGAAGTATTCGTCGTGCACCAGCAGGCGCGCTTCCTGCATCGCTTTGCGAAAACCTTCGAGGCGGGCCGCGTGGGTCGAATACTCTTGGCGGCCGGCCACAATGCCGATTCGCGTGTGGCCCAGCTCGATCAAGTGCTTAGTGGCGCCGTAGGCGGCCCGTTCGTCATCGGAGCAGACAGCGCCTCCTTGCCAGCCGTGGGGGATACGGTCAAAGAAGACTACCGGGAAGCGGCGCCGGCTCAGGTGTTCATAAGCGCCAGCGGAATTGGAGCAGGCAATGAGCACACCATCCACTCGGCGGGAAAATAGCACATCGAGGTGCCGTTTCTCTTGCTCGGGATCTTCATTGCAGTCGCACAGGATCAACGAATAGCCCCGCTCGCGGGCGGCATCCTCGACCCCTCGAATCACTTGGGGATAAAACTCGTTGGTGAGATCGGGAATCACCATCCCGATGACTTGCGTCAGGCCCTTCTTCAAACTGCGGGCCACACCATCCGGGTAGTAGTCCAGCGCATCCATGGCCTCTACCACCCGCTGTTTGCGGTGGTCGCTCACGCGAGGCGTGCCGTTAAGGACGGCCGACACCGTTGCGACGGAAACGCCGGCAAGCCGAGCAACGTCGCGCATGGTTGTTTTCGGTCGGCGTGGCATGTTCCCTTTAGCTATTTTATCTTTATCTCTCCCTCCGCTAGCGGCCGCGGGTACAAAGCCATTCCCGCCGGCATCCCCGTGACCGGCTTGGTCTTCTGGCTTGCTTCTACGGTCGTTCTCGCTGCCCATCGGTCGGTCCAAATCTTCGCAATTAATCCATCAACAGCCCGCCATTAACCTCTATCGTCTCGCCCACGACATGGGATGCCTCGCAGCTCCCCAGGAAGGAGATGACACGTGCGATTTCCTCGGCGGTGCCGGCGCGGCCCTGTGGAATCATCGACACTAGGGCGCGCATGCGCTCGGGGCCGGTGAAACGCTCATGAAACGGTGTGTCGATGACCCCCGGGCTGACCGCGTTGACCCGAATGCCGTGAGACACTAGTTCCTTCGCTAATCCCTTGGTCATACACAACAACCCCGCCTTGGCCGCGGCATACGGCATGGCTCCCAGGCTGCCCCCGTTGCGTGCCGCCACGGACGACAAGTTGATGATAACGCCCGATCCTGCTGCTTTCATGTGGCGCGCCACAGCCTGCGTCAGCCAGAGCGCACTGCTGAGATTCGTATGGACAACCGTTTCCCAGAAGTCGGGAGTAATCTCGTCCAACAGCCTGCGGTCCACCAGCGAACCGGCGTTGTTCACGAGAACGTCAATTCGTCCATATTTTTCCATCACTTCGTTCGTCAAGCGTTCGGCTTCTTCCAGCTTCGACAAGTCCGCCTGAAAGGCGGCGGCCTGCCCCCCTTGCGTTTGAATTTGGCTGACTATTTCCTCCGCCGCTTCCCGGTTCTTGTGATAGTGCACAGCCACACTCGATCCATGTTCTCCGAACTCCAATGCGGTAGCGGCTCCGATGCCGCTGCTCGCGCCAGTAATCAAAGCCAGATGCGCTAGGGAAAATCTAGGATTTCGTTTCATATATGACAACACTCCCTTCATGCTCGCGCCCCAAGCTCTTGCTGTGTCAGAAGTTGAATCTTGCCAACAACCAATACAATAACCCCAAAAGACACAAGATGTAAGAGTCCGGAAACAGCGAAAACAGACAAATAACTTTCGTATCTCGTCAGAATTTCACCGACGGCAAGGTTAAACAACATCCCGCCGAACGACCCGGCGGCACCCATCAAGCCCGCGACGGATCCCACGGTTGTGGAGGGGAACATGTCAGCCGGTACGGTCTGCAGAATCGTCGACCAGAATTGATGTCCCAACATCACCAGGCTGAAGAGAACAATCGCGCCGCTCAAGGGCACATAGCCGATCCCCAGCGCGAAGGGCATAAGACAGGCCGCGAGTCCCAACGTCAGCTTGCGGGAGGCATCAACAGACCGGTTCCGCCGGATGAGAAAACTGCCGAGCCAACCGCCCACATAGCTCCCCATGCCGGCAAACGCGTAGGGGATCCAAGCGTAATACCCGATTTCACTGATGTTGAGACCGCGAACGTCAGCCAGGTATTTGGGCAGCCAGAAAATGAAAAAGAACCAAGCTGAATCCGAAAGAAACTTGGCTAGCAACAGCCCTCGAACCTGCCGAATCCGGAACAGCTGGAGCCAGGGCGTCGCCGGACTACGCCTTGATTGCAGCTCACTTTGTTCGTTAGCCGCATGGTTTTTGGGCGCATCCTGATACAGCCACCACCAGGCGAGAGCCCATAGAAAGCCGGCTCCACCCGTGATATAGAACACCCATCGCCAATCCGACGCGGTGACGATCGCCGCGATTAAGGGCGGAGCCACTACAGCCCCAACACTCGATCCGGTATTGAAGATGCCGAAGGCGAAGGACCGGTCCCTGGCCGTAAACCACTCTGAGACCACTTTCGCGGAGGCCGGAAAGCCCCCTCCTTCCCCCAGCCCGAGAAGAAAACGAGCGGCCCCGAGCATCGCGACAGAATTGGCGAATCCGTGCAGAATCGTGGCAGCTGACCACCAACCGATCACGAGGAGATAGCCAGCGCGGCTGCCCAGCAGATCGACCAGCCGGCCTCCGCCCGCATACATGATTCCGTAGGCCAGCAGAAAGTAAAACTGCAGTTGCGAGTATTCCGCGTTTGAAACGGGTATCTCTTTTTGTACCTCGCTGATCACAACCGGCAGCGTCTGCCGGTCGAGGTAGTTCAGAGCCGTCGCGAGCGCCAGAAGGCCCACAATCATCCAGCGAAGGTTTGTAGAAGGGTACATCTGTTGCGATCTCGGTGAGGTCTCTGGAAGGCGCGGGATCCGTGCGGATATCGAAACGATTCGATACTGGCTACACGTGTAGCGCTGTTCTCAGTGTACCAGAATATCTTATTTTCCCTTTCCGTTTCTCGAGCCTCATCACCGAGACTTGGTTCTCAAGACTTCAACGACTGTTGAAACGGTTCGACGTCCAGTTTGCGCTCCTCCCTAGCAGCCTTGGTCTCCCTGGCCCGGCCCGCAAGAGGCGGCTGAGCACAACAGAGTTCCCCTGCCGCCTAGGTTAGGGGAGGCGGTCGGCGCGACCGCCCCCAGTCAGAGGCAGAGCGCTAAAACGTGTACTTGAGCGCGAATTGGAGAATTCGCGGATCGTTCGCGGTCAGTATTCGCCCAAAATTCGGGTCCGACATCAGAACCCGCAGCGCTCCGGCCGACGCGGTACCGCCCGCGCCGTTGAAGGTTGGGTGATTCAACACGTTGAACGCTTCGCCGCGCACCGTGAGGCGATGACCTTCCAAACCCGGAATGTCGAAGTCGCGCGAGAGTGCCACGTCGAAATTGAACCCGCCGGGACCCATGAACACGTTGCGGCCCGCGTTGCCAAACTCACCGATGGCGTTCGGCTGGAAAGCCGACGTGTTGAAGTACCTCTCTATGGTGGGACTTTCCAACCTGGGATCGCCCACCACGTTCGGCCGGTCCAGGTTGAGACCAGTGCGCGAGTTGTCTACGCCGGTTCGAATGTTCAGGGGGAGGCCACCACTATAGGTAATGATGCTCGATAGTGTCCAATTGCCGAGCAGCTTTTGCGCCAGTGCCCCTTCGAAGTGCGGCGTCGTCGCCACCAGGGAACTGTTGAAGTTGTGCCGCTGATCCGCTTCGCAGTTGGCACGGTCAGCGGCCCGGTTTCCTACGTCTTGATATCCCGAGGTAAATCCAAACAGTTCTGAAATGAAGTCTCCGTCACTAATGCAGTGAGCCCAGGTGTAGTTTACAAGCAGGCTGAAACTCTGGGCGAAACGGTGCTTGGCGGACAGCCGCAGGCCATGGTAGTTCGCATTTCCTCCATCATCCGCGGTGCCGACAACTCCATACTTTCTGCCGTCCACCGCGTTCGCCAGGAACAAGGTGCGGCGGTTGTTCGTGTTGGCGGTCGTGGAGTTCCCCGGAATATAGACGGCCGGATTGATGGCTCGATTCAGCCACCGGTGAGTGGCTTTTCTCCCCAGGTAATTGATGGACAACAACCAGTCGCTGCCGACCTGACGCTGCACGGTGAAATTCCAGGCTTGGTCGTAGGTCGGCTTGATCTCCGTGGGCAACGTGATGAATGGGCCAAAATCCGGGAAGGCGGCATCTCTCGGCGCCGGCTGGGGAAGGGGGAAAGGGTTCCCCCCAGGGTATCCCAGATAAGGATTCGTAAAGCCCCCCGCGGGGCTGAAGATACTGACAGTATTGTTGAACGGCGCCCCGATCGAGAACCGGTCGAAGAACTGCATCGACGGCAAATCGTAAAGGATGCCGTACGACGCTCGTATGGTCGTTTTTCCATCGCCGGCCGGGTCCCAGGCGAGGCCCAGGCGGGGGGCGAAGTTCGTCCAGTGCGATGTCGTGCCCGACCGCGTCATCCCCGCGTCCCCGGGAAAGAACAAACCGGCCGGCGCATTATCGTACTGCTGGCTCTTTCGTCCGGCATCAAACGCGGCGCGGTCGAAGTGCCAGGCCTTGCCGTTTCGGTCCCAGGAAGGGAAGTAGGGATCCCAGCGCAGACCGTAGCTCAGAGTCACGCTATTGCTCGCTCGCCACTTGTCTTGGACGTAGGCGCCGAACACCCTCTGGATTTGGTGATTGATCTCGGCCTGGCCTTGGCTGAACGTATTCGGGCGGCCCAGCAGAAAGTCGGCCAAGGCGTCATTCGTCTTTTCGCCGTTGAAGCCGAACTGGCCCACGGCGCTCGTTGAAATCGAGAAGAACATCGTGGAGCGGATGAAGTCCCCTCCGAACCCGATCTGATGCGAACCGCGGATGACGTTTACGTCGTCCTTGTATTGGAACGCCGTATTGTCAATCAAGGCTAACGAACACGTGCCGCACGAGGTGCTGAACCGGCCTGTCAACGTCACGCGCGCGAAATTGCCCTCCGACGGGGCCACGTTAACTCCGAGATCCGGGAAGCCGATTGGGTTCGGCGCCGGCCCGCGCGTAATTCGCTCTCTGCTGTAGGTGAACTGGAACGTGTGGATCAGCGTTGGACTGAACAGGTAGGTATCGCCCACGGAAACGGACTGCACGCGAGGCAGCACTCCAGGTTGTATCGTCGTCAAGAGATTCTTGCCGTCGAACGTGGCGGGGTTATTCAGATCGCTGAAGAAATATCGTCCGAAGAGCGAATGCTTCTCGCTCGAGGTCCAGTCCGAACGCCCGATAATCTGGTTCTCGTCAATGATGTTGGGCACGCTGAAGAGCAGCCTCCCACAGGGATCCGTGGAGGCTGGAATGTACTTCAGCAGATTGAGCGCCTGTTGGTTGAATCGGGACGACGGGATGGCGTTGTTCGGAAACGGCGAACCCGTGTCCGGGTCCAGCAGCGAGGCGGGAGTAGCGCGGCAAGGGCTGGAGACAAGGGCATTGAAGTCCCCTTGCAGCACCGCGGCCGTGGGCACGAAGGCCGTGTTGGCCGATGGAGCCGTGCGGATCTTTGTGCCTTGGAAGCCTCCGAAAAAGAAGAGCCGGTTCTTGACGATCGGCCCGCCCAGGGTCCCTCCGAATTGGTTGCGCGTCAAATTGTCTCGCGCCGGTGCGAAGAAGTTGCGGGCATTGGTTGCTCCAACGCGCATGAACTCGAAGAGATTCCCGTGCAACTCGTTCGTGCCGGACTTGGTGATCGAGTTCACCACCGCCCCGGAGCGGAGTCCGTACTGGGCGGGTATGGCGTTCGTCTCGACGCTAAACTCTTGCAGTGCATCGGGGAATGGCAAGGGCAGGTTGATGTACCCGAACTTGTCCATGTGCTCGCTGCCGTCGAGCATGTAGAGGGTTGAGTTCGATTGTCCCCCCGCAACCGATACGACATTCGAGCTATTGTAGTTCTTACTCGTAACGATGCCGTTATTCGGCGGCCGGGAAGCCGATCCCGACAGGAGAATCAGCTGTGTCGGTTCTCTGCCGTTCAGGGGAAGTTCCACCATTCTCTGCTGGTCGATGAGCGTCGAGATGGCCGTCGTCTGAGACTCCGTCATGACGGCGTCAGCGCGGACTTCCACCACTTCGCTGACCGTCCCTAGCTCCAACGTCACGTTGACCAAAGGGCTGGAATTGACCTGCAGCGTAATGCCCTCCCGGGCGAATGTTCTGAAACCGTCGGCCGAAACTTCGAGACGGTAGGGACCCACGGGTAGGTTGAGAAGGGAGTAGTCTCCCCCGCTCCCCGTCGTAACGGTCCGCTGAAACCTTGTGCTCGTTTGCAGCACCATAACCTGGGCGCCGGGAATCGGCGCCGCTTGCGGGTCGGTCACAACACCCGAGATACTCGCCTGCGAGGCCGACTGTGCATGCAGCCCTGCTGCAGCCAGGCTGGCAAGTATGAGGCCGGAAAGTATTCGCGTCGCGGAATTTTTCATTGCCTTACTCCTCCTAGAGCCGTCCGAGTTGAGTAGACGTTGCTGCACCCGGCATCCAAGCGGGCATACTCTCGCGGGCCAGCCTCGGTTGGTGTAGCCGCCTCTCCAAATCCGTCAGCCCTGGCCAGCTCCGTGGACCACGGATTCTATTTGCCTCCCCCCGAACGAAGAAATCGTCTGGGATCGCCCGTGCCAACAACATCCGCCGGTTCCCGTCGCTCCACGGGACCGGCGAACGCAGGCTATCCTAAAGCAAAATAGCCCCGTAGGTCAACAGAAATCGTATCGATTCGATTTTTGATGTTCTATAAAAATTATAATAAAGTGTTCATTTACAATACTATGCAACTACAGACAAAATATGTTGACTGTGTTTCGAATCGATGCTAGACTCCTTCCTGGTGCGGAGGTGATGGCGGAGGCACGCTCACAGGGACAGCGGAAAGTCCTCCAGCAGCGGTGTTAAAAGCGTCCCGTCAGGTGTGACGCCGGCGCCTTCGGGGGTACGCGTCCATCAGATCAGAACGAGAGGCCAGCAGGTTCTGGCTGATGCCGAGGAATGCTTACTCCGCCGGGCACAGTGGGTTGTTCGATCGGCGCCGCATTGACCACGACTACGCCAATTCTGCAAATAGGGAGGTTAGCAATGAAGCTTGGTTATGGCCAGAGAACCCTTCTTGTATCCACGTTGATACTGGCGGTCTGCTACGGTTCGCCGCGGCTTCTCGCCCAGGCAACGGCTATCGCACAGATCTCGGGCGTCGTCGCCGACGCCACGGGAGGCCGAATCGCTGGGGCTCAGGTGAAGGCCACGCAGGCCAATACGGGTTTTATTCGCACGGCAACAACATCGGCGGAGGGGACCTACAACCTTCCCAACTTGCCGGTCGGCCCGTATTCCCTCGAAGCGGCTGCTCCGGGTTTCAAGGGGTTCATCCAGAGGGGGATCGTGCTGCAGGTGAACGACAATGTGGCGCGTGTTATCACGCTGGAGCTGGGCGACGTCGTCGAGACCGTTGAGGTAAGCGCCGACGCGTCGATGGTCCAAACGCAATCAACGGGCGTGTCCCAGGTTATCGAGCGGGCCAGGGTGGAAGATCTTCCACTCAATGGCAGAGATGCGACGCAGCTGATCCTGCTTTCGGGCGCCGCCATCATGGCCCCTCCCAGCGACCTGAAAAGCAGCAAGAACTATCCAACGTCCCAGGCCATTTCGGTGGCTGGCGGCCAGGCCAACTCCACGTACTACCTGCTTGACGGCGGCGATCACAATGATCCTTTTGGCAACATCAACATGCCGCTGCCCTTTCCCGATGCGCTGCAGGAATTCAGCGTCCAGACCAGCGCCATCTCGGCGCAATATGGCGGCCATGCGGGCGCGGTGGTCAACGCGGTCACAAAGTCGGGGACCAACGAATTGCACGGCAACCTTTTCCACTTTCTGCGCAACGGATCGGCGACCGCGCGGAACTTTTTTGCAGCCGAGAAAGACACTCTGAAGCGAAACCAGTTCGGTGGCACCATCGGCGGTCCGGTCCGACGCGACAAGCTATTCTTCTTCGCCGGTTATCAGGGCAGCCGCATCCGCAGCGCCCCTCCCACGTCAACCAGCTTCGTGCCCACTCCGGCCGTGCTGAGTGGAGATTTCAGTACGATTGCTTCAGCGAACTGCGGGCCAGCCCGCACCATTACCGATCCGGCAACGGGGCAACCCTTCGCGGGAAACTTCATCAATCCCGCCCGCTTCGATGCTTCGGCGCTCAAGTTGCTGAAGTTCGTCCCGGTCTCGAATGATCCTTGCGGCAGGATTCAAGTGGCGGTTCCGAATCCGCTCGATGAGGACCAGATCGTTGGCCGCGTCGATTGGTACAAGAGCGAGAAACATAGTATCTTCGGCCGGTATTCCCTGGCCGATTTGAACAACCCCGCGGTGTTCGACGGGAGCCTGTTGCTGGCGAACCGATTTGGAGTCGTCGATCGAGCCCAATCCGTGATCCTTGGCTATGACTACACCGTGACCCCTACTGTTTTGAACAGCCTTCGGCTTAGTCTTGGCCACAACAAGATTAACCGCAAGCCGGCCGATGGCGTCCCCTCCGCGGCTGAACTGGGAATGAACATCGCCCCGTCGGATGGGAACACTCCGTTCATAACCATCAGCA